>ENA-OOZY01000368-OOZY01000368.1-human-gut-metagenome-genome-assembly--contig:-NODE-368-length-35671-cov-5.079066_pt1 | contig 35671 bp, 28 predicted proteins | sample MGYA00241047_ERZ501410 | MGnify/ENA primary metagenome ERZ501410 (study PRJEB25962, sample SAMEA2042621) | human gut metagenome | biome: human gut; feature: human-associated habitat; material: faeces... | reverse complement strand
CGGGCCGCGTTCCCATCGTGGGCACGGTGGCCGCCGGCTCGCCCATTCTGGCGCAGGAGTGCATCGAGGACTATCTGACCTTTGACACCAACGGGCGGGAGGGGGAGTATTTTGCCCTGCGCGTCCGGGGCGAGTCCATGCTGAACGCCGGCATCCTGCCCGGCGATCTGGTGGTGGTGCACCAGCAGCCCGTGGCCCACAACGGCGAGATCGTGGTGGCCCTGCTGGGAGACGAGGCCACGGTGAAGCGGCTCAGCCGCCGCAACGGCGAGGTGTGGCTCCTGCCGGAGAACGAGGCGTACAGCCCCATCGACGGGCGGGAGGCCTCCATCCTGGGCAAAGTCACCGCCGTCGTCCGCCAGTACTGAGCCGCGTCCCATCGGTATGCCTGCCGGGCGGACACGGATTTCCCATCTCACAAGACACATAAAAGCAGCCCCTGCCGGTCATCACCGGCAGGGTCTGCTTTTATGGCTGCTCTTTCAGCTGCTGGCTCCACCGCAGCCGCGCGCCGCGGATGTGGTCCTGCAGCATCTGGTCGGCAAAGGCCACCAGCTGCTCCGGTGTGCGGTCGATCTCGCCCAGCAGCCAGCTCTCCACCACACCCGCGCTGGCGACCACATAAATATGCGTCAGCAGGGCGATGTCATCCGGGGTCACACCGGTCTGCACCGCGCCCACATCCGTGCCGATCTGCTCCACGGCGCGGTGGATGATGGCGTGGATGTCCGCTTCGAAAAAGCGCTTCAGATGGTCCCGTCCCACAGAGCGCAGGGCGCACAGGCAGACGGCCCGGTTGTCCTCGATGTAGTGGAACAGCTGCAGCTGGCCCTATCGCTGGACTACGCCGTCATCCTCTGCAACCGTTTCAAGGAGGAACACCAGACGCTGCCCATCCGTGAGGCAGCCATTGCTGCCCTCAGCAAGGCCATTCCCGAGATCAGCGCCAGCTCCCTCACCACCGTGGGCGGCCTGTGCGCCATGCTGTTCATGCAGTTCAAGATCGGCGCGGATATGGGCGTCTGCCTGATGAAGTCCATCCTGTTCGCCCTGCTGGCGGTGTTCATCGTCATGCCCAGCCTGCTGGTGCTGTTCGGGCCGCTTATCGAAAAGACCGAGCATCGGAACTTCGTGCCGAGGATATCTTTCGTCGGGAAGTTTGCGTGGGCCACGAGAAAAGTCATCCCCTTCGTTTTCCTTGGGGTGATCGTGCTGGGATATTTTATCTCCAGCAAGTGCCCCTATGCCTACGGATACAGCACGCTGACCACGCCGAAGCTTAACGAGACGCAGATCGCGGAAAACCTCATCGACGAAACCTTCACCTCCAAAAACATGGCGGCGCTGATCGTCCCGGCGGGGGACTACGACAAGGAGGCCGCCCTGCTGAAGGAGCTGGATGCCATGGACGGCATCGACTACACTATGGGGCTTGCCAATGTAGAGGCCATGGACGGCTATATGCTGGCCGATAAGCTGACGCCCCGGCAGTTTTCCGAGCTGGCCGGGCTGGACTATGAGATGGCCCAGGTGATCTATGCCGCCTACGCCACGGAGCAGGGCGACTACGGAAAGCTCATGGGCAATATCAGCTCTTACAAGGTGCCGCTGGTCGACATGTTCCTGTTCGTCTGCGAGCAGGCGGACGCGGGCATCGTGCAGCTTGACGCCGACCAGACCGCCATGCTCCGCGATGCAAAAACGCAGATGGAAAGCGCCAAGGCCCAGCTGCAGGGCAGCGATCACAGCCGACCGCAACGCCGGCGGCATCGCCGGGCGCATGGATCTGGGCACGATCTCCGGCTGCGGCGGCTGGGGCGATGTTGCCAGCGAAAGCGGCGACTATGCAGGCGGCGTGGCAGGGCTGTCTCTGTCCTCCGTCCGCGGCAGCTATGCCAAGTGCACCCTGTCCGGCGGCAGCTATCTCTGCTTTGAAATGACCGGAGACGGGCAGTTCGCCGTGGTTCCCGCCCGGCACGCCCCGTGGTGGATCTGAGCGCTGGCTGCCGCCGTCTCCGCCGGCGCGGCGGGAGACATCCTCCTGCTGGCCCGCAAACACCGGAAAAGGGAGAAATGAAAGCCCCAAAACAGCAAAGAGCACCGGAGAGGAAGTTCAATTCCTCTCCGGTGCTCTTTGCATATGTTCCCAGCCGCGGAGGTGCCGTGTCCGATCAGGGCATTTCCGGGTCGGAGACAGCGCGCACGGTGAAGTCCTGCGCCGCTGCGCCTTCCGGCAGCAGCTTCGCCATGACCACCAGCCGCAGGTTGCCGGTGTTCTCCATGTCGTACTTCCGGCAGCAGGTGGACAGCGTCAGGACGGTGTCCTCCTCCCCGAAGGTCACGCCGTCAAACGCCAGCCAGTTCTTCCTGGCCACCTGCGCAAAGAAGTCCGTCAGCGCCTGCCCCTCGGGGTCGGGGGCGATGTAATCGAAGCCGATGTCCGTGATGAAGCAGGCCGTGATCTGGAACACCATGTCATCCCCCGCCACAGAGAGGTAGATGTAGGGGTTCTCCCTGACGAAGTCTGCGTCCATATAGCGGTGGAGCTTGGTGAACTTTACGCCGTCCGGGTCGCAGTTGCTGGCGGAGTGTCCGAAGATCACGGTGTTCTTATCCAGCTGGCTCCTGCTGCCCAGATGGTCGTCACAGTGGGCGTAGTAGCAGCCCCATTCGCTGAAATCGCCGTTTTCGTCCCGCTGCAGGTAGTAGCCGTTGTCCGCCGCCTGCATCACGGGGTCGTCCACCTCCGCGCCGGGCATGTACAGCCACGCCGCCGTGTCGGGATTCTTCTCCTTCGCGGCCGCCAGCTGCGCCTGCCGGTCCACGGCGGGGATGACCTCGCCGGCGGGCCGGGGTTCCGTCACCTCGGTGACGGTGGGGTATTCCGCCTGCTGCTGCCGGCAGGCGGCCGCGGTGGCCGCCGTGCCCAGTAGCAGAAGGGCGATCAGGGTTCCGGTCAGAAACCGGGTGCGTTTTTTCATGGTGTTATCTCCCGCTGCCAACGGTGCTCTGTGCCGCGTCCACACCGGTCTGGGGGTTTCCGTTGGCCTTCATGAAGATGACCTGGATGGTGTGGTCCTCCGTAACATCGCGGAGGGTGTAGGATGTTACCGCGCCCACGCTCCTGCCGTCCACCAGCACCTTGGCCACGGCGTAGCCCTGGTCCGGGGTGATGGTGAAGGTCTGATCCAGTCCCTCCCGGACGCGGACCCAGCCGGAGGGAGAGACAGTGCCGTTCCCGCTCACCGTGACCTGGACGGTATAGCGGGTGTAGCGGTCGCCGCTGGAGGAGTCGCTGTACAGCTGCGTTTCGCCCTCCAGCACGGTGTAGTTGGCATTGGTGGGCGTGAACCGCCACTTGTAGGTCTTGTTGGCCTCCACGCGGGTGCTGCCGGACAGCACGTTGCCCTCCTCGTCGATCCACTCCAGCTTGCCGTCCGCAAGGGAGACCGTCTCGCCGTTGTTCAGGGAGATGGTGCTGCCGATCAGCGTCAGCGCCGCGTCGTCCAGCGTCTTGCCGCCGGTCTTGATCTCGGTGTACTTGGGCTCGCCGGTGGGCGTGGCCTTGGTGATGGTGATCTCCACGGGGGCGCTGGCGGCGGCGTTGTAGTCGCTGTCGCCCTCCTTGGTGACCGTCACGGTGACGGAGCCGACCTTGACGGGCGTCAGCAGACCGTTGGCGTCGATGGTGGCCTCGCCGGTGCCGTTGACCACGGTGTAGCTCACCTTGCCGGTGCCGCTGCCGCCGGAGAAGCCCAGCTGCAGCGTCTGGCCGTAGACCACGGTGGTGCCGCCGGTGACCCGCACCGCCGCCTGGTCACTCTTTTCCACCAGTATGACCCGCAGCGTAGTGGTGAAGTCCTCGTAGTTGCCGCACTGCGCCTTGAGGGTGATGGTGACGGTGTCGCCCGCCTTGCCGCCGGCGATGGCGTAGGTCAGCTTTCCGTCTGCGGAAACACGGTTGGTGGTGAGCGCGGCGGTCGAGCCGCTGCTGACGCTGTACGCACTGCTGTACGTCCAGGTCTGCCCGGAGGGAAGTCCGGACCAGTCCGGCGTGTAGGTGTGTTCGCCGGTATTGGCATACGCCTGCGTCAGCGTCTCCGTCTTGAGACTGCCCCCCGCCGCCTTGGTGATCCTCGCATAGCTGGGGAACCAGTAGTCCCCGTTGGGGATGCTCAGCTGGTAGTTCTTCGTTTTCTCGTTGTTCCGGAAATCCACAAACACGCGCACCAGCTGATCGGTCTCGTCCGCGTCCGCATCGGGGAAGACCCCGGAGAGGAAATAATCCTGTCCGTTGATCAGCGTAACGCCGGGCAGAAGTCCGCTGAATACCTCGCCGCTCACCGGATAGGTGTAGCTGCCGTCATAGACCTTGTTGACGCGGTCGACACTGATGAGCTCGATCGGTTTCTTGGTGATGTCCGCCATTGTCGTAGTGGAGGAGCCTTCATAGTTCACGACATAGTTGCCCGCGTCGGCGCCGCCCAGCTCCACAGAGCGGATGTACACCATCTTGGACGAACCGGCATTCGCATTCACAAACTCCAGGACCGCGTCGCGGACATATACATCGTCGCCATCCAGCGCACCGTAGATGGTTGCATTTTCCAGCCGCGGCTCTGCGTCTGTCGTTCCGTCGTATACCTTTTGCTGTGCACCGACACCGAAGAAGAAAACGGGTATCTGCTCCACCGTCAGCGTACAGGTCGCGGTGGTCTCCTTGTATTTGCCGGGCACCGCGGCGGCGGTCGCCGTGATGGTCACGGTGCCGGCCCCATTTATGGTGATCGCGTAGCTCCCTCCGGTCTGCTCCACTTTTGCAACGTTGTTGTCGATGCTGGCATAGGTAACGGTGCCGCCGCCGGACGAATAATTCTGCACATTAAGGTAGAAGGTCGGCTCGCCGTATTTCCTGCTTATCTCGGTCAGGTTCTCCTTGCTGCCCGGATTCATGATGCGCAGATCCTGCAGCGGCGCGTCCACGATGGTGAAGCTTGCGCTGCCGCTCTTGGGTTCCTTCGTGTAATTCTCGTTGGTGGCGGTGAATTCCCAGTACAGGGTAAGGCTTGTGCCGATCTGCAGTTCGGAAATATCCGCATCGGTTGCGGGTCTCCTGTCTGCGCCTTCTCCAATGTACCACGTCAGGTCGCCGTCCACCGCCTCCGCGCTGCCGTTGACGGTCAGACCGACTCCCGTGGGATAGGGAAGGCTGTCCAGCCCGCCGCCGACAATGATATCACTCTGCTGGGGGACGCTGTACGTGTAGTCCACCGACGCGACAGTGAACGCCCAGCGGTCATTCCAGTCAGCGGGCACGTCCCCGCCGATGTAATTGCCGCCTGGTGTTACCTGAACACTTATCACATAGGTCCCTGCGTCTGTCGCCGTTCCATCCGGGACCCAGGAATAGATGTATGGATCGGCGGAGCTGTCGGCGGGGTACTTGGGGTTGGGCACCCGTTTCCAATAGGTCCATGTAAAGGCGTCCTTGTCAAGCGGATCCTTCGCCGTCACGCCCACGTCCTTCAGCCAGTCCGTCACGCCGTCATAGACCGCGCCGGTCGGCAGTGTGACATCAAAATCGCTCTTTACCAGCTGCTTATGCTCGATAACGAAGTTCATCTGAATGGTGTGGGGACCGTCCGCGTCCGTTATGGTGATGCTGGCAATGTAGGCGCCTACGTCCGAGGGGCACGCCTCCAGCGGTGTACTGACGCCATCGGCTCTGCGCACATAATTGATCTCGGGCAGCGGGTTCCACCTTCCGGTCACCACCGCCTCCGGTCCCTGCGCACTGCCGTTATATGTGTACTCCTCCTGGCCCGAAAGCGCCACCGTGCCGCGGCTGCGCTCGCATACGCTGCACGCCGCCGAGAGGGAGCGCCCGTCAGAGGAGACGGTATACACCCACTGGTGTTCGTGGGTGCCCAGCATCGCGGTCCTGCCGTCCGTGGCGGTGATCGTGGTATAACTGCTGCTGTCGCTGGTAAAGCTGCTGTCCTTGATCCAGCCCTCTGTTTCCGCCGTGGCGATGGCCACGGGGTCGTCGTCCGTAATGGTGTCCGAAACGCCATTCGACAGATTCACGCCGATGCTCGCGCCGTCCAGCGTACCCGTAACGGTGATGGGGTCAACTGTCCACGTCCCGTCCGTGTCCTTGCCCGCCAGATAGACGTTGCGGGGGACGCTCGGGTTACCGGTGATGTTCCCCGTCACCTGCACGCCGCCGGAGACGGACATCCGCCCGTCTGCCCCGACGTAAACACCGGCGCTGCCCTCGGCGAGCACCTGGTTGCCCGTGATCTTCGCGCTGTCCTTGAGCACCAGACTGCCGTTGTCCAGATACACGCCGCCGCCCGCGCCGCCGCCTTTCATCGCTAGATTGCCGCTGATCTCCGCATTTCCGCCTACGGTCAGCGCCGCTCCGCCGGTCACATACACGCCGGCGCCGAGAGCGCCGCCATCATTGTTGCTGAACGCATTCCCGCTGACGCTGGCAGTTCCCGCAAGGGTCAGCGTGCCGCCGCCGCAGTAAATACCCGCGCCCTTGCCGCCGGTATGGACGTTGTTCTTGTAGAGGGAGGCATCTCCGCCGATGGTCGTGGTGCCCAGGGAATACACGCCGCCGCCGAGACTTCCGCTGTCGGTCACCACGTTGGCGATGATACTGCCGCCGTACGTGGCGAAGCTGGCATCTGCGGCCACTGCGGCGCCCGCGCCCTGCGTCCCGGTCGTATTGCCGATGATGGTGCCGCCGTACATGGTGAAGCTGCCGCCTGCAGCCACGTTCACGCCCCGCCCGGACTTATCCTTGTCATGGGTGATGATGCCGCCCTCCACCGTGATGTCGCTGGGGGCGTCGGAATTGTTGCGGAGGTTCCACTTTTTACCGGTGGAGAAATTCAGCCGGAACGTATACGTTCCCTTGCTGCCGTTGCAGTCGGTCAGTGTGAAGCCCACGCTGTCGCCGACGCTGATCGCGTCAAAATCGCCGTTCGCCATGATGCTGTGTCCGTTGAGATCCAGCACCACGCCGTTGGCAGGTTCCCATGTCTGGGTCAGCGTGATGTTGTCCGCCAGGAAGTAGTAGGACTTTCCGCTCCCCGCGGTGATCCCGCGCAGCGCCGCCTCGTCGGCGATGGCCTGCCACGTCACATCCGCGCCGTCACGCACTGGGTGCTGGTGGGGCGGCACCGCCAGATAGAGCGTGCCGCCGGCGGCATCCAGCGTGAACCGGAACGTTCCGCCCGCGTCGGGGATGAAGCCGTTTGCGTCCGTGTCGGTCAGGCCGTATTCCTCACCAACGGCGATCTTGACCGACTTGGCCTCCGTGGGCAGGCTGCTCACGGTCACGCCGATGCTTGCGCCGCTCAGCGTACCGTTGACCCCGATGGTCTTGCCTGTGGGCAGCGCGACGTTGTTTTTGCTGCCGTTTACGGTGTTGTCCTTGACCACGGCGCTGCCGGAGACGGTCATCGTGCCCACAGAATAGGTGGTGCCCGCAGGTGCAAAGCCCACGCCGCCGGCACCTGCGCCGCTGTTATCCCGGATGGTGCCGCCGCGCATGACAAACCGATTGCCCGCGCCGACCCATACGTCGCCGCTTTCCTTGGTGACATGGTTGCCGCTGATCTCGCCGCCGTACAGGTTGATGAAGATGGTCTTGCTGTTCTGCCCGGTGACGGGGCTTACATCACCGGTATAGTTCGTGATCTTGCCGCCGTACATATCAAACGTGTCGCCGCTCTGGTGGAGTTCGACCGGCGTACCGTCCAGCGTGCCGCCATAGAGGCGGAACGTGCTGCTATACTGGATAAGTACCTTGCCGCCCGTCACGGTTCCCTTATCGGTGCAGTCGGTCAGAGCGCCCACCGAGTTTTTGAAGGTGCCGTTGCCGCCCGCATAAATGCGCGTGGCGGAGCCGGAAAGCGTCACGGTGTGGCCGTTCAGGCAGATATTTGCTTTTTTCAGCGTGGCGCTGCTGGTCAGCGTCACATTACGGGTCAGGTAGTAATTGCCCTCCTGGGGCAGGCTGTCCGTGCCCGTCCACGGCAGGAAGGTCACGTCCTGGTGTGCCGTGTGCCCCGGATTGATATAGCTTGCGCCGCAGATGCAGTGCGTGTGTACGCTCTGCCGGCCCAGCGTCACGGTCTTGCCGTCCTCGTCGAGATACAGCTCGAAGCCCGTGCCGTCATCCTTGAAGCCGTCCGCCGTCAGCTGGCCGAAATACTGCCCGCCGCTGGCATCCGTCACGGTGATGCGGCCATCGCTGTCCAGACCATCCTGACCTGCCGCGGAAATGCCGAACCTCGCGGAAGCATCCAGCGCATCGAAATAGATCATTTCGCCGTCGGCCAGCAGGACGTTTTGGTCCGTATTGCCGGTCACCTTCGCCTTGCCGCCCACCGTGATCCCGTTGAGAGCGTAGATACCCGTCTTATTCCCGGTGATCTCGCCGCCCAGCATGGTGAAGATGCCGAAATTCCAGACACCGTATTTTCCGCCGGTGATCCGTCCCGCGTTGTCGCTGCTGCAATCCAGCAGCGTCAGGGTGGCACGAGAGTTGACCGAGATCGCGGCGATGCCGGGGTCGGCGGTGATCGTCTGCCCGTTCAGGCAGAGGGTGACATCCCCAGCGGGGACGGACCATTGTTTGTCAAGCGCGACCGCGCCGTCAAGGCAGTAGCGGCCGTCTCCCGTGATGTCGGACAGCGCCGTCACTCTCGTGAACTCCACGTCGCCGTGCATGTGCGGCTTGCCCTCTATGATATACCCGCCGCTCGCGCTGTCATAGCGCACCCGGCTGTCGGTCCTGCTCAGACGGGGCTTGCTGCTTGTGTTGATGCGCCACGGCTCCGTCTTGCTGCCCGTTTCATTGCCGTCATTGTTGAGCATGACGGTCAGCTTGCCGGAACTGATATCGCTGCTGTACACCCTGCTGACACCCTCGGTGGTATCCGAAGTGGGGCGTTCGCTTTGATAATAGCAGTTCGCAATGCTGCTGTCGGCACCCTTTTCAAACGCGATGGCATGGTCGTTCATCCCGGGGCCCATATAAGAGCCATTAGCTGTATTGAAGAAGCAGCTGTGGATGGTTCCGTTATTCAGATAGACAACGCCGCCGACACTTCCTAAGTTATTATAACGGTAACCGATGTTGGCAAGGCAGTCCTGTATGGTGCCGTCGTTCTGATACGCCAGCAGGCCGACCGCGCCCGTCACATAGAGCTGATAAGAGTTTATCGCCGTGCAGCGCTCAATGGTGCCGGCATTATAGGCGGCTAACGCCCCGCTTTCCGGGACCTTGAACGAATTGCCGCTCCACCCAAAATAGTTGATAATCATATTCAGGGCCTGCACCGTACCGTCAGAGCCGATATACCCGAACAGGCCCCAGCCCTTTTCCATGCCGGTGGGCGCGGTCGCATAAGTGAACGTGATCGTATAGTCATTGCCGTCGAATGTGCCGGTATATTGATTCTCCTCTGTGCCGATGGGCGCCCAGGCCCCGTCCCCATCTTTAAATTTGATATTCGCGGTCAGCTTCGCGCAGATGCCAGGCTCCCCATCGTTCACCGTGTCGCGGAACCATTGCAGCTCCTCCTTGGTGCCGATGAGGTAAGGGTCCTCCGCGGTGCCCGTGCCCTGCGGCATGTCCGCCGCGTTGGCGGCCATCAGCGCGATGCCCTCCGGTGCCTTGGTGTCCTCGCCGTTGGCGTAGGCGCCGTCGGTGCCGTCGGTGCTCTGCGCCTTCTGCGCCGCCGTGTCCGCCTCTCCCGCCAGCACGGCGGTGGGCAGCATGGAAAAGCAGAGCACCAGCGCCATGAGCAGGCTCAAAACTCGTTTCTTCATAACATCCTCCTTCGGAATTGTGTATGCCTCTATGTACAGTCCGCGGTGTGCGGGCCTTGTTTTATGGATCATCTGCAATGAGCCACAGCTTCTTCGCGGCGGTCCTCGCCTCGCTGCGGCGGCTCACACCCAGCTTGCTCAGCACACTGCTCACATGGGTCTTGACTGTGGAGAGCCGGATGTCCAGTATCTCCCCGATCTCCGCGTTGCTCTTGTCGGCGCAGATCAGCCGCAGCACCTGCAGCTCCGCCGCCGTCAGCGCGTCGTTCATGGCCAGCCTCGGCTGCAGGAACCGGGGATAGATGGCGGCCTGTGCCCGCACATCCGCCATCAGCCGCTTGTGCCACTTGGCGTTCCCTGTCCACGCCAGCGCATCCAGCAGCGGCAGTACTGCCGCGCCGTAGACGCTGACGGTGCGGATGAAACGGTATTCCTCCGCCAGCTCCAGCGCCTCCGTCAGTACCTCGCGCCACCCCTCGTCCTTCTTGCGGTGCAGGGCGATGGCGGTCAGCAACCTGAGGTGTACGGTGTCGATATAGCGCATGCAGGCGGTGCAGTACGGCTCCATGGGCGTAAGGGTCAGCAGGGCGCTGTCCGGCTTGCCGTTGGCCAGCTCCACCATTGCCTGGGTGAAGTACTGGTACCGCTTGAGGATGTTGATGTGTGTCGGCTCCCGCGGTGCCTTGGCGCGGTACCACACGTCGGCCTCGTCCAGGTCGCCGGTATGGAGCGCGATGCGGCAGAGCATGGCGTCCATATTGGGCAGAAAACGTGTCAGCTCCCGCTCCTCAAACTGGCGGCGCAGGTCGGTGATGGTCTTTCGCGCGTCCGCGCTCTGCCCGCTTGCCAGCAGGCTCCGCGCCAGCAGGCCGCTGACGGCGAACTCGATGTCCGGCGTGCCGCTGCGGCGGATGTCGTTCATGCGCTGCACAAGGGGGAGCATCCGTGCCGAGATATTCTCGCCTTTTTCAAACTTGCTTTCGGCGATGGCGCAGTCGGCAAGGCCCACGCCGTCCCGCCCGAGGACGGCCTCCACCGGGACACGCATGGTGCGGTAGAGCAGGTCGTCCTTTTTGCTCCAGAGGGAGAAGTCCTTGCCGCCGTTCATGATGCTGGGCAGCGCGCTGGTAACGGAGAACGACGGCAGTGCCAGCTCCTTGTTTGTCAGCAGCCGGAACACCGCGGGGATCGTGTCCGCCAGGTTTTCCACGCCCCGCTGCGGCAGCGAAATATCCAGCCAGGCCAGCCGGCCCCGTGCCTGCCGCCCTGCGGCGTCCTCTCTGCCGCACCGCGCCACGAACTGCTTCAGGCATTCGTACCAGTATTCCGAGCCGTCGTAGTCCGCGTTCAGGGCGCACAGCATGCTCATGCCCTGCATCAGCGAGGGGGAGGCGAGGATCTCGGCCTCCGGCAGCGCCCGGTAGAACTGCTCCATCTCCGCGTAATGCCCCATGCCGGGATGCAGCTCCGCGTTGCGTATCAGCAGCTCGGACACCTTGGCGTGGTCGCCGCCTCTGGTGTAGCAGTCCAGCGCGCTGGAGAAGTCCTCCTTCAGCTCGTAGTAAAGCCCGCCGCGGATAAACAGGGCGCGCCGCTTTTCCACCGTATACTCCCGCTCCAGCTCCCAGAGGAGGAACTGGCGGAACTGCGGCCAGAAGTGAAAGCTGCGCATATCGCTGCTCCGCAGCATGGTGGTGCTCCGCCAGAGCGTATCCAGCAGCGCAGCGGCGTTGTTGTCGCCGCTGACGATGCGGGCCAGTTCCAGATCGAAGCGCTCAAAGGGCGACAGCTCCAGCAGAAAGCGGCGTATCGGCAGGTCGAAGCGGTGGTAGACCGCCGTTTCAAAGTAGCGGAACACCTCGCCGTACACCTGCGCGGTCAGCTCGGCGCCATAGGGCTGCCCCGCCGCCATGTGCCGCGCGATGATCGCCGCACCCAGCGGGTAGCCGGAGGTCTCCCGCAGGATGGCGCTGATCTCGGAGTCTGTCGCCTCCGTGCCGTGGGCCTGCAGCAGCCTGCGTATGTCCTCGCGGTCAAACAGCAGCTCCTCCGCGTGGAGGACGGTCATCATCCCCGCGTACTGAAACGCCATAAGGCAGGCGGGCGGTATGCCGCGGGAGGGCAGCACGAAGCGCCGCCCTGTGCTCTCGCGGATAAGCGCGTACAGCGCCTGCCAGTCCCGCTCCTCCTGCACACACTGGAGGTCGTCGATCAGCAGGGTGTCCCACGCATCCTCCGGGGAGGGCAGCGCAAAGCCGGCGGCCCCCGCATTCAGACGCAGAACGGGGCACCCGTCCAGCAGGGTGTCGGCCAGTGCCGTCTTTCCGAAGCCGCAGGGGGCGCTGAAGAACAGAACTCTGCCGCGCTCCCGGAAGGCGTCAAACGCCTGTGCGGCAGAAGGCTTGACGATGATGGCGTTTTTATCGGTCATGGGCATCCCTCCCTGCGGCAAAGGCGGAACCGTCCCACGGGGCCCCGTATGACAGCGAGGGTACCCTCGCTGTCATAAGCCTCCACACTATACTTTATTGTTATTGTATCAGAGTTCCCAGCAAATGTAAATCAGTCCAAAGTAGGAGACGGCATCCCGCGCAAAACAAAAATCGCCTGAAACCGGACGGTTTCAGGCGGTGCCGCGGCAGCTGCCGGGCGGAGCATCTCAGTCTTTCAGCGTAAAAATGGTGTCCTGCAGACGCTGCAGGAATCGTCCGGCGTGCGCGCCGTCCATCTGGGTATGGTGGAACTGGAACGACAGCTTCAGTGTCGTCCGAAAAGGCCCCTTGTGATATTGGCCCCATATGATGAACGGGTTGTTGAAAATGCCGCTGTTCATGCCGACTGCCCCGTCGATCTCGGTGTCCACAATGGCGGAGGTGCCGATGACCATGCTGTCGGGCAAATCGTGGTTTTCGCAGCGCGCCGCTGCCTCGTGCGTCAGATGCAGATAGTCGGCGCTGAACCGCGCAAGGTCGGCGGAAAACGGCACATCGCAGGAGCTGACCTCGCCGGTTCTGTTCTTCACGATGGTGTTTACCGCTATGCTGTCATATCGCAGCAGCTCGCGCCCGACCGGGAGCAGATAAAACTCCCTGATCCCGCTGGCCACCCTGCCGATGCACCAGCAGAGAAGCATATTGAATTTCAGCCCGCGCTTGCGGCTGTATCTCACAAGCGGTGTGACATCCAGCGTTTTGGAAAAAGTCACCATCGGATCCGGCGCACGCATCCAAAGTTCAAATGCCGCCGCGCGGGTGGTCGTTTTCGGGTCAATACGGATCGGTTTCATACAGCTCTCTCCAATGCAGTAATAAACAGATAGACCTTTCCCTCCGAAGCGATGCAGTATTCGTCCGCGGCCTGGGTTGGAAGCTGCACCCGTCCGTCGGCGCGGATCTCCGATTCTCCGAAAATAAATTTTCCGCCTTTGTTCATCTGCGGCATAACAACGCGCCCCCTCCGTCTCAGAGAATGATCCGCGCGATCTCCATCGTCACGATCTTCAGCACCGTGCCGCCGGACATGACAAAGAACCAGATCTCGCGCATCCGCTGCGTTCTTGCAACCGGCGTGGCAATGGCGGCGATGATGATCAGCAGCGCACCGATGCAGCCGACGATGGTGGGTGCGCTCACCAGCGGAAACAGCCCCGGCGCGCAGCTGCCGTCAATGGCATGCTGGATGGTCCTGTCCAGACCGTCCCGCGCCGCCGCAAAGCAGCAGATCACAAGGCCAAAGACCAGCAGGATAACGCTTCTGCGCCCCCAATACAAAATATCGGCACGGTTATAGAGCGAATAGCCGATAAACCCGAGCAGCGCAAGGATCATCACGGTCGTCGCTGTTGTGACAGTGTTTCCAAAATAGAGCTTCATATCGACATACCTCCACCTGTAAAAGTAACCATTCGATAACCTTATTATAGTTACCGAGCGGTTACTTGTCAAGAGGGCGGAAAACATTTTGGTCTTATGCTTTTGCGCGCAGCGCGAATGACCACCGCCTGCCAAAACAAAAACCACCCGACAGGGTGGTTTTTGTTTTGCTGCCGCCATTCCCACATACTGATAGCAAAAGGGAGTCCATGCCCGACCGGGCATGGACTCCCTTTGCTTCAATTCAGCGCATCCAGAGCGTCATGGCCGCCAGCAGCACAGCCAGAAAGCCGAAGCTGATGGCGGAGAACAGCGCCATGAACCGCCCCGTCTGCCCCTTGACGTGCTTTGTGTACTCCCGGAAGGTGATGAGACTGGCCAGCGACGCCACCAGCGTCCCCGCGCCGCCGATGTTCACGCCTACCAGCAGACCCCGATAGTCGTCGGTGAACCGGCTCAGCAGGATGGCGGCGGGCACATTGCTGATGACCTGGCTGGTCAGCGCCGCCACCGGCATGACCCCGTGGGCCAGCAGCTGCCGGAACAGCTGGCGTACCGGCTCCATCCGCGCCATGTTCCCCGAAAAGGTGAAGAATGCCGCGAATGTCACCAGCAGTCCCCAGTCAACGCCCAGCAGCGCACGGCGGTCCAGCACCAGCAGCGCCGTCACAATGACGATCAATCCCAGCCAGTAGGGGATGCCCCGCAGCACCATGGCCACCGCCACGCAGAACAGCACGGCGTATATCACGGTGCGGCGCTTGTCCGGCAGTGTCTCCTGCTGGGGCACGGTCAACCCCTCACGGGGCAGGAACAGACAGCACAGCAGGATCAGCGCCGTGGACAGCAGAAACGGCGGCAGCATGATGGACAGGAACTCCCCGTTGGGAATATTGTAGTGGTTGAACAGATACAGGTTCTGGGGATTGCCGAAGGGCGTCAGCATACCGCCCAAGTTGGCGGCGCAGTTCTGCAGGATGAACGTCAGCGCCGTCCATTTCGTTTGACCGGTGCTCTCCAGCACGAACCAACTCAGGGGCAGGAATGTCAGCAGCGCCGTGTCGTTGGTCAGCAGCATGGAGGCCACCAGCGTGATGGATACCAGCGCCGTCACCGCGCCGCGGGTGGTGTGGAACACCTGCACCAGCTTCTGCGCCAGCAGGGGGAACAGCCCCACGCCCCGCAGCGCGCCCACCACCGCCAGCACGCACAGCAGACAGGACAGCGTTTTCACATCGTAGTAGTCCAGATAGGCCGCGTCCGGCGGCACGAACACCGCCGTCACCGCCGCCGCCAGCACCGCGATCACCGGCATGGCGTTGGCCCTGCACCATTGCAGCAATTTCATACATACCTCGCACAGCCCCATCAGGGCGGAAATTTCAACGGCAGTTACAATAGCACACTCTCCCTGAAATTGCAAGGATGCGATCGCCCCGCACATTGCATCCTCTGCCGTTTTTCTGTATAATACAGAAATCACCGCAATGCGCCGTATCGCTTTGCGGCCTGTAAGGAGAGAGCACCATGACCACACTCGAACTTCAGAACGTAACATATACCTATCAGACGCAATACCAGAAGGTGGATGCCCTGAAGGGCATCAGCCACTGCTTCGACGCGGGCCTGCTCCACGCGGTGGTAGGCCGCTCCGGCAGCGGCAAGACCACCCTGCTGTCCCTGATGGCGGGGCTGGACCTGCCCACCTCCGGCGAGGTGCTGTGCGGCGGCGTCAGCACCGCCGCCATGTCGCTGGAGCAGTACCGGCGGGAGAAGGTGGCCGTCATCTACCAGAGCTTCCGGCTGTTCCCGCTGCTGACCGTGGCGGAGAACGTCATGTACCCCATGGAGCTGCGGGGCATGAAGCCCCGGGACGCCCGGGCGCGGGCGGCGGAGCTGACGGCCCGCGTAGGCCTGCCGGATACGGCACTGGACCGCTACCCCACCATGCTCTCCGGCGGCGAGCAGCAGCGTGTGGCCATCGCCCGTGCGCTGGGCATGGACACAAAGATCCTGCTGGCGGACGAGCCCACCGGCAATCTGGACACCGCCAACAGTGACAACATCTTCCGTATCCTCCAGCAGCTGGCCCACGAGGAGGGCTACTGTGTCATCGTGGTCACCCACGACATGGCGCTGGCCGCCAAGGCCGACCGGGTGCTGGAGCTGCGGGACGGCGCGGTGGTGTCCGGCGGGGAGGACGCGCAATGACCGGCCGCAGCATGATCGCCCGCAACGGCATCCGCACTACCCTCCGGGTCAGAGGGCGGACGGCGCTGTTCACCGCGCTGATCCTGCTTCTGACCCTGACGCTGGCGCTGGGACTGGGGATGTGGGCCTACTGCAGCGGCACGCTGGCGGAGATGGACGAGACGTACACCTCCGTGGCGCTGCTGGAGTATCTGGGGCAGGACTACCCCGACGGCAGCGTGGCCGATGAGAACGCCCGGCAGGCGGCGTCTGCGCTGGATGATGCCGCCATCGCCGCCGTGGACGGCGTGGCGCGCTGGGAGCGGAACGACCGGGCACTGGCCGCCATGGACGGCTACCTGCGCAGCGCGGGGGAGATCCCCTACGGCGATCAGGCGGTGCTGGCCGTTTTCAATCTCATCCCCCGCTACGACTTTGCCCAGCTGTCCGAAGACCAACTGGCGGCCAGCTATGTGGCCACGGACTTTGACAGCATGAGCTGCCGCATCCACGTCAGCGGCCTGCTGGGCGGCGACGCGGAGGTGCCGCTGTACACCTCCTCCAAGGCCTCCGAGGCGGTGGAGGACACCTATGTGGTGGTGACGTACTTCGGCGATACCACGCTGGTGACGCCGGAGGGCAGCATCGACCTCTGGAGTATTCCCGGCATCGCCTCCTATATCCACTCTGCCGCCAGCGACACCTATCAGAGCGAGGAAAAGGTGCTGGTGGGCTATGACGCCATCGTGTCCCGCTGCCTGTACTCGCTGGAGGGCCGGGAGGGCATCGCCGTCACCATGGAGGTGGGCGACAGCGGCTTCGTGGGTGAAAAGGGCCGGTACTACCTGATCCACGGCCAGTTCATGGAGACGGGCATGGCCAACCGCACGCTGGTCATTACGGACTTCTACGACGGCTGCGAGACAAAGCCCTACGCGGAGATCAGCGGGTCTGACGATCCGCTGCTGCGGGACAGCCTGTTCACGGAGTACGCCCGGCACTGCCGGATGGCCAACAATTATATATCGCTGGAGGCCAGCGACGACATTCCCGCGCTGGAGGTGTTCCAGCAGGGCTACCTGACCCTGCGGGAGGGTCGCTTCCCCGCCGCCGGTGAAAAGGGCGTGTGCGTGGCGGACGGCGCTATGGCGGACGCCTGCGGCCTGACGGTGGGCGACACCATCGACCTGACGCAGATGACCTCCGCCGACAGCGACCGCTTTGACCTGACGGTGACGGATGCGGTGCAGACGCTGACCATCGTGGGCGTTACCACCGCTTTGAAGGAGTATCAGGGCACCGTGTGGGTGTCCGGCGGGGAGGGCGGCTTCGGCGAGCCGCTGTTCGGCTATCAGCTGGGGCGGGCCGTGCTGGATAACCGCACCGCCCGGCAGGCGGCGGACGCTCTGCAGGCCATGGCTCCGGACGGCGTCCGGGTCACGCTGTACAATCAGGGCTACTCCGCCGCGGCCCAGCCGCTGGAGGCCATGGAGTCCACCGCCTCGGCGGTGACGCTGGCGGCGGCCTGCGGCACGCTGGCGGTGCTGGTGCTGTTCGCCTACCTGTTCGTGGGACGCCAGCAGGAGACGGTGTCCGTGCTGCTGTCGCTGGGCACGCCCGCCCGGGGCATCCGGCTGTGGCTGCTGTCCGGCGCATCGGTGGTGGCTGGCAGCGCGGCGGTGCTGGGCACAGTCATCGGTGCCGTGACCCTGCGGGGCATGCTGCGGCTGGCGCTCCGCGCCGCCCAAAGCCTGTACGCCGTGGACCAGCGGTACAGTCAGGCGGCGGTGGGCATGGCGCTAGAGCGTTCCGACGAGATGGCCGCGCCGGTCTGGCCGGCGCTGGTCGCCGGTGGCGTGGTGCTGGTGCTGGCACTGGCGCTGTGTCTGGCGTTTCTGCGGCAGGCACGGCAGCAGAACACCCCCAAGCGGGGACGGCTTTCCGTGCGGGTGCCCAGGGACGGCACCTCCGTGTCCGGACAGGGGGCCCTGCGCTTTGCCATGCTGTCCGCCCGACGGGGCGGGTGGCGCTCGCTGGTGGTCCCCGCGGCGGCGCTGGTGCTGTCCCTGTTTCTGGGGCTGCTGACCGCCACGGCGGAGGGCTGGAGCCGCCAGACCGACGCTCTCTATGAAAGCAGCACCCTGACCGGTCAGGCGGTGAGCACCAACGGCCGCTGGAACACCGGACTTGTGGTGCCCGCCGACGCCGCCAGAACGCTGTGGAAGTCCGGTATGCTGTCCGACCTGTCGGCCAGTCTCGGCTGGCACTACTGGCGCGCCGACGAGATCCCACGCTTCGCGGAGAACAGCTTCGGACAGGAGCGCCGGCAGGCATGGATCGCCAGCCAGCCGCAGGTGGTGGCACTGAACAGCCTCACCGCTGCCCCCGCCTACATGAACAGCCAGCCTCCGGCGGTGACGTGGCTGGACGGCTGGGACGAGAGCTTCCTCTCTGACCGGACATGGCAGCCGTTTTACCATGCCCTGCGGCCCGGCACCGGCGGCCTGTACGGCGACAAGGCCCAGACGTACCCCTGCATCGTGGGGGCGGACTACGCGGTGCAGCGGGATCTGGCGCCGGGTGATACGTTTTCCGTGTGGCTGTCCTGGAGCACCATGAACCGCACCATGGAATCGGTGGTGACGCTGCGCATCGTGGGCACGGTGAACCAGACCGGCATGGCAGAGGACATCTATGTGCCCTTCGGCTTCTGGGGCGATCCGGCGTGGCTGGACGGCCAGGAGGACGTGCTGGCTTCCGGCGAGCGGCCCGACTTCCTGTTCACCGACCGCGTTCAGATGGAGAAGTATTTCTACGGCACCACCAATTACGGCACCTGCGCGTTCACCCTGCGCTCCGCCTACGATTTGGAGCCGTTCCGGCAGTATCTGGCGCAGCAGGGCTTCAGTCAGGTGCGCGCCGCCGGCGCCAACCGTACCACGCTGCTCCTGCTGGATCAGAGCTTCACAGAGACGGTGAGCGCGCTGGGGCGGTACATCACCTTCAGCCGTATCCTGTTCCCGGCGCTGTTTGCCATGGTGGGCCTGCTGGGCTTCCTCATCTCGTGGCTGATGGTCAACGGACGGCGGATGGAGTTCGCCATCATGCGGGGACTGGGTGCATCCCGCAGGCGTGTGTTCGCCTCGTTCTTTCTGGAGCAGGCGCTGCTGTGCCTTACCGGCTGCGTCATCGGCTGCGGGGGACTGCTGTTCCTGTCCGGCGGCGCGGTGAAGTGGCTGGCGGTGCTGGCCTTCCTGCTGTGCTACCTCATCGGCTGCGCCCTGTCGGTGCGGGCCGTGGGCCGCACGAACCTGATGGCCCTGCTGTCGGAGCGGGAATAAAGCGCACTGTGTTTTCGATGATCTAAATAAACAAGGATGTGCTCTCAATGACAAAAAAGAGGAGCGGACGGAAATATCCGTCCGCTCCTCTTTCGCCCTTTCCGCACATTTCCGCGTGTGGGTCAGGGTGTGGGTCAAAGCTGTCCCACACCCTGACCCACAGATCAAAGCGAGCAAAAAACAAAGAAAAAGTCCTGTTTTCTCTCGAAAACAGGACTTTTTGTGATTGCCACGGGTTTTGCTGTCCGCGCACCCTCCGCATACCGCAAGGAAAGGGGAGTGCGAGGGGGAAACCTTTGCGGGTTTCCCCGCTCGTGTTCAGTCACCCGCCCGCAGGCGACCACTTTTGCGCAGCAAAAGTGTAGCTCCAAAAGAAGAAAACCACCCAACAGGGTGGTTTTCGTTTTGGAGCTGCTGGGCGGATTCGAACCGCCGACCTCATCCTTACCAAGGATGCGCTCTACCTACTGAGCTACAGCAGCATATATGGCGACCAAGAAGGGGCTCGAACCCTCGACCTCCAGCGTGACAGGCTGGCGTTCTAACCAACTGAACTACTTGGCCATGTGGATGGTGGGAACAACTGGACTCGAACCAGTGACCCCCTGCTTGTAAGGCAGGTGCTCTAACCAGCTGAGCTATGCTCCCGTACCTGCCGTCCTCACCGGACGACGTAGGTCATTATACTAAAACCATCTGCATCTGTCAATGATTATTTTTCAAAAATCCAACTTTTTCTTGCGGCTTTTTCTCACAGCGACGCCAGCAGCTTCTCCAGATCCTCCCTGGAGAAATCGTACACCGTGTCGCAGAACTGGCAGCTCAGCTGACAGCCCCCCTGCTCACGCAGCATATCCTCCAGCTCCTTACGGCCCAGCGAGATCAACGCGCGCTCCACCCGTTCCCGGCTGCAATAGCACTTGTAGGACACGGGCTGCGTCTCCAGGATCTTCAGGTCGAAGTCGCTCATCACCGTGCGCAGCAGGTGCTCCGGATCGGGGTCCTGCTCCAGCAGCGCCGACACCGGCCCGGCGGCCATGATGCCGCCCTCCACCTTGACAATGGTATCCTCTGTGGCGCCGGGCAGCAGCTGGATGAGGTAGCCGCCGGCGGACTTCACGCTCTGGTCGCGGTCCACCAGCACCCCCAGCCCGCAGGCCGTGGGGATCTGCTCCGACTCCACGAAATAGCCGGCGATGTCCTCAGCGATCTCGCCGCCCAGCAGGTCGATGGTGCCCACATACGGCTCCTTCATGTGCAGATCCTTGATGACGGTCAGCGTACCCTCATGGCCCACGGCGCCGCCTACATCCAGCTTGCCGTCCGCCCGGAGGGGCAGCTCCACCTGCGGGTTTGTCACATAGCCCCGGACGTTGCCCTCGTGGTCGCTGACAGCCAGCACCGTACCCAGCGGGCCGCCGCCCTTGATCTGCAGCGTCAGGCTGGCGCCCTGCCCCTTCAGGGCATTGCCCATCATGGACGCGCCGGCCAGTGTGCGGCCCAGCGCCGCCGTGGCCACCGGCAGCGTCTTGTGGATCTGCCGGGCGCGTTCCGTCAGGTTCCGGCTGTAAATAGCCGCCGCCTGCACCATGCCGTCGCTGGAGATGGCCCTTACGATCTTATCTTCCATGTTATGTCAACCTCTTTTGCTCATTTTCGCACGCAGCAGAAATACACCCGCTGCTCGTCCTCCCGGGGACGGCGCAGTCTGGCGTCGCCGTACACCCGGATATCGCCGAAGCCCGCCTCGGTGAGCCATGCCGTCAACTCCTCTACGGAGTAGGCGCGCTCCCGGTGCAGCTCCTCCCGGCGGTCCCACGCACCGTCGCCGCGGCGCTGGAACAGATCCATATAATAGGTACACAGTCCCCGGCTGTACTCGGTGCGCCAGACGCAGTAGGTGTCCTCCGTCTCGTCCAGAAACACCTGTCCGTCCAGTGCCGCCAGCTTGGCCGCGGTGTTCACGTCGAACACCAGCACGCCGCCGGGTGCGACAAACAGGTGCAGCCGCCGGAACGTGCGGCGCACGTCGGCGGGGTCGGTTAGATAGTTCAGGCTGTCCAGACAGCAGATGGCCGCGTCCACGGTGCCGTAAAGATCCAGTCTGGGCATGGATTGGTGCAAAAAGATGGGCGGTACGCCCTGTACCGACCCGCTTTTGCCCATGGCTGCCGCCAACATCTCCTCGGAGCCGTCCACGCCGATAAGCTCATAGCCCCGGCCCGTCAGCAGCCACGTCATGGTGCCGGTGCCGCAGGCCAGATCCAGCACCACCTTCACGGGGATGCGGCTGCGGCGGAACAGCTTTTCCAGAAAATCCGCCCGCTTCTCGTAGCCTACATCCTCCGTCAGCGCGTCGTAAGAGGAGGCCAGCGCCTCGTAGCAGCTCATTTGCCCTCTTTCTCCTTCATCTTCTCCAGCACGCTCTCGTACCCGCCGTTGCCGTAGATCAGCGAGCGGTTGACGCGGCTGATGGTGGCGCTGGACGCGCCGGTCTTTTCCAGAATATCGTTGTAGATCATGCCGTCGTTCAGCAGCGTGGCCACCTCGTAGCGCTGCTCCATGCTGCGCAGCTCCGAAATGGTACACAGATCCTGAAAGAAGTTATAGCACTCCTCCTCGGTCTCCAGCGTCAGGATGGCCTGATACAGGCGGTCGCTTTTTTCCTTCTTGGCGATCTTGGACTTGGCTGCTCTTACCATGTCTCGTTCTCCTCTTTTCTATGGTCGTTCCGAACCTTTTCACATTGTACCATTTTAGTCCGCGAAAGTAAACCACCGCCGCAAAATATTTTTTGCCCGGCAGACAAAAGTTCGCTTCGCTTAGAGCAGTGTCTCCCGCTGGGCCATCAGTTCATCGATGAACACCTTGGCTGCCAGCGGCAGCGTGCGGCGATCCTTGGTAACAACGGCCAGCGTCCGGATAACGGGCGGCTCAATAGGCAGCGCCGCCACATCATAGGCCGTCTTGCGCAGCACCAGTTCCGTCAGGATGGAGACTCCCATCCCCTGCTCGATCATGGGCAGAAGGGAATAGTCATCATGCACCCGCAGGCGGATGTTTGGCGTGATACCCGCCGCGGCAAAGGCTTCCTCCACCTCACCGTAGGCGCCGCTCTCCACCATCAGAAATGGCTCTCCCGCCAGTTCCTCCAGCGTAACACATTCTCTCTCTGCCAGCGGATGACCGCCGGGCACCACCGCGCGGAACTCTCCGGACTTTACCACCATTGTCTCCAGTCCCTTCACCGCATGGGGATTCACAAAGCCGAAGTCCACCGCCCCGGTACGCACCCATTCCTGAATACTGGAATAATCCCCCTGATGCAGCACGATCTGCACGTTGGGGTGCTTTTCCCAAAAGGCGCGGATCACCTGGGGCAGCCAGTGGGCCGACACGCTGGACACCGTGCCGATGCGGACGACACCAGTTTCCAATCCGCTGATCTCGTCGGCGCTGCGGCGCATGGCGTCATATTGCCGCACAGCATTCTCCACAGACGGATACAGCCGCTCCCCCTCCGGCGTCAGACGGATGCCGTAGCGGGAGCGGTATAATAATTTCATGGACAGCTCCCGCTCCAGCGAGGTCATCATCTGGCTCAAGGCAGGCTGGGTGTAGCCCAGAAGCTCCGCCGCCTTGGTGAAGCTGCCCACCTCCACCACCTTCAGAAACGCTTTATATCGGTGCATATTCAAATAACCTTTCCGCATGTTCATATAATAAACATCAATTTTACTTATTTATAAGGCGAGTATATAATGAGGTCACCAAAAAGTCAAGTGGATGGTAACAATGCGGAAAAACGAGTTCGCCGCCGGTGCAAAGGCCGCCCTGCCCATCTGCCTCGGTCTCATCCCCATCGGCATCTCCTACGGCCTGCTGGCGTTGCAGGCGGGCTTGACGCAATTCGAAACGGTGCTCATGTCGGTGCTGGTGATGGCCGGCTCTTCCCAGCTGATGGTGGTGGGCATGATCGGCAAGGCCACGGTGCTGGCTATGATCACGGCGGTGTTCTTTGTGAATCTTCGCCATCTGGTGATGAGCAGCGCCGTCATGAGCCGCATGGCGCCCACGCCGCTATGGATGAAGCTGCTGAGCGCCTTCTCCCTCTGTGACGAGTCCTTCGCCCTGTTCTCCCTGTCCGGCAGCCGCAGCGCCGCCTATCTGCTGGGCGCCAATACGGCCCTGTACGGCACATGGGTGCTGGCGTCGGTGCTGGGCGCGGTCATCGGGCAGTTTCTGCCAGAGGTGGTGGCCAAAAGCTTCGGCGTAGCGTTTTACGCCTCGTTCCTCGCTCTGCTGCTGCCCAGCGCACAGAAATCCCGCCGCGTCGCCCTGCTGGTGCTGCTGACCGCCGGGATGAACACGGTTTTGCAGCTGTTCCTGCCCGTCAGCTGGGCGGTGATATTGTCCATGGTGGCCAGCGCCGCCATGGGAACGTTTTTCGTGGAGGTGCAGGACGATGAGCAGAACTGACGCATATCTCCTGATTTTCGGCATGGCGGCGGTGACGTACATCCCCCGCGCCCTGCCCGCCTTCCTGATGGACAAGCTGGCACTGAGCGGACGGGCAAAGCGCTTCCTGTCCCTGCTGCCCTACACGGCGCTGTCCGCTCTGATTTTCCCCGGCGTGTTCTCTGTGGACGCCGCGCACCCCCTGTTCGGCATTGCCGGTGCCGCCGTCGCTGCGGTGCTGGCGCTGAAAAAGTGTCCCCTGATCGTCTGCGTACTGGCTGCTGTTGGCCTCAACTGCGCGCTGTACCTGATGATCTGAACCAGTAAAAACAACGAATGACGAAAGGAGCTGTTTTCCATGACAGACACAAACAACAAGTCCTCTAAAAAGCTGTGGGTCGCCGCTATCGTTGATCTGCTCATTATCGCCGCCGTGATGACATGCCTGTTTACCGGCTTCATTCCCCCTGTGGTGGCCGTTTTCGCCATGCTGATGCCCGTGTGGGTGGTGGCGGCTCTATGCCTGTGGTGCACGGTGCTCTGACTGCTCCCGTTTTTCTCTCCCCATAAGAAACACCGGCGGACGCTGTGCGTCCGCCGGTGCTTCTTATACGATTCAGTTTTCCGTTTTACCGTGGAGCTTCTTCTGCAGCCAGTCCCTGCCGTCCACATAGCGGGAGACGATGAAGGACACCACATAGTCGCCGGCGGCATTGACCATGGTGGCCGGGGGATCCACCAGATTGCCGATGGCCAGTGCGATGGGATAGGCGATGGCCAGATGGTCGGGGAAGAAGATGGTGCACACCACCAGCTCGCCGGTGCCGCCGCCGCCGGGGATGCCGCTCATGGCCACGGAGGAGAACACCGCCACGATGATGGCCAGAATGGCCTTATCCGTGGAGAAGTCCAGCCCGAACACGCCGAACAGGAACGCCACCTTGATGATGGCGGACATGGCCGAGCCGTCCATATGCATGGTGGCACCCAACGGCAGCACGATGTCGCTGACATCCTTGCTGATGCCGGTCTCCTCCGCCACCTCCATATTGGTGGGGATGGTGGCCACGGACGAGCAGGTGCCGAAGGACACCGCCGCCGGGCGGAACAGCTTGGAGAACATGACCTTCGCGCCGCCCTTACCGCCGCCGAACCGGGCGTAGATGGGGAAGAAGATGAACATGTAGGCGAAGCTCATGACATAGTAAATAATAAGGGTGCGGCTGTAATCCTTCACCAGCTCCGGGCCGTAGGTGGCCACCAGATTGGCGAAGAAGCCGAAAAAGCCGATGGGCGCGTAGTAGGTGATGAGCTTCACGGTTTTCATGATGCAGCCCGTGATGTCCTCCAGAAGCTTGGCGGTCCTGGTCTCCGGGCCGCCGTTCATCTGGATGCCGAAGCCGAACAGCACCGCCGCCACGATCAGGGGCAGGATGGCCCGGCGGCTCAGCAGCTCCATGAAGTCAGGCTTCGTAAAGAAGTTCACGATCATGTCCCCGAAGCCCAGCGTCTCGCCGACCTCGCCCTCCACGATGGTATAGCTGCCGTCCACCAGCGGGAAGATGCGGCAGACGATGTACATCAGCACGCCGGCGATGGCGGCGGTGACGACGAACGTGGCGATGGTCACGCCCATGATCTTGCCGGCCCGCTTCACGCTCCTCATATTGGCAATGGCGGAGGCAATGGAGCAGAACACCATGGGCACCACCACGCAGAACATCATGTTGATGAACAGCGTACCCAAAAATTCGATCTTGCCGCCGAATTTCGGCGCAAAGGCGCCCACCAGGCAGCCGGCCACGATGCCCGTGAGCATGCACAGGATGAACCAGTAGTTCTTCAGGAATTTCTTCATAGCGCTCCTCCTAAAATACACCTGACAGAAATGTTACTGCGTTCATTATACGGGCATTTTTATCAAAGTAAATCACAATTCTTGCCATTTTTATGGCAAATCGTGCTGTCGCGCACCACGTCCGCCGACGGCCCCCGGCCAAAGTGCTTCTTGTAGGCGCGGGAAAATGTGGAGTAGTCCTGATACCCCGCCTGCTCCCCCGCCTCCGAGGGAGGCGTCCCCTGGGCCAGCAGGCGCTGGGCCAGCAGCAGCCGCTTCTCCGTCAGGTAGCCGTGGATGGAGTAGCCCGTCTCCTGCCGGAAACGGCGCATCATGTGGTACTTGCTGATGTAGAACCGCTCCGCCAGTTGGTCGATGGACAGCTCCTCCGTCAGGTGCAGGTTCAGGTACTGCAGCAGCGCCACCACCTTGCTGTCCCCCGCCGCGGCCTGGACCTGATGGCCGCCGCGGCAGACCCGGTTCACCTCCACCATCAGCTCCAGAAACTGGGCGCGCTCCAGCAGGGCCGCGCCGTAGCCGCCCTCCCGGGCCGTCCGTGCCAGCGTCTCAAACAGCTGCCGCACCCGGCTGCCGCCCTCGTCCCGGTACACATAGCGGAAGGCGGTCTGAGCCTGCCGGAAGCAGCCCTCCAGATCGCAGTCCTCCGTACCCAGAGACGCCAGATATGCCGGGTCGATGTACAGGATCATCCGCTCGTAGAAATCGTCCTCCGCCACCTCCGGCCGGTGGATGCTGCCCCGTCCCACCAACACGAAATCCCCCGGCGACAGGTCGTACCGCTCGCCCTCGATGGCATAGCCCGCCTTTCCCGCCAGCAGAATGATGATCTTGTGAAACGTGTGATAGTGGTATTCAATGCGCTCCCGCCGGCTGTCCGCCAGATGGAACAGCCGGAACGGCTCCTTCAGATACCCCCGCACCTCGTACTGCAGCGGCTCCATAACGCTCACCTCCGCATTTTTTGCCCATATTATATACGATGCTATGCGGTTCGTGCAACCATTTTCGCTTTTATTACGGATTTGAAAATTTTGTTGCCGTTTTGTAATTTTTATGTAGCTTTTTTGAGAGAGCTGTGGTATGATAGAGCGCGTGGGGTCCCGACCCCCTGGAATCTATGATACGATCGGCAGGTAATTCCCATGTATCTGAAGCAACTGGCTGCGCTGGGCGCATCCGCCGTCATGGTACTCACCGGCGGCGCGGTGGCCTCCGGCGCGGAGACGACAACGGCCTCCGCCGTTGATACGGTCACACCTTATGAATATACCGCCGCAGTGGAGACACTGGCGGCCTCCGGCGTGGCGGCCGGCAGCAGCACGGCCCTGCAGGCCGGCGACGGGCTGCGTCTGGCACAGGAGTCCGGCCTGCTGGAGAGCGGCGATTCCCTGTCCCTGACGGAGCTGGCCGCTCAGGCCCTCATCCGTGAGACGGAGGAACTGCAGAAGCAGAACTTCCTGGCGGAGTACGACGGCGCCATGATCGACTGCGAAAGCGCCGTCACCCTGCGGGCCGAGGCGGACGCGGAGTCCGACTCCCTGCGCACCATCTGGACCGGCAAGGTGGCACACCTGCTGGACGTGGAGGGCGACTGGTACAAGGTGAGCTACGGCACCGACACCGGCTATGTCCCCGCCGAGTACTGCCAGCCGGTGCAGTACGCCGACTATGAGGGCACCTACGCCACCAGCACGCTGGCCGAGGACATCATCGCCCACAGCTATTCCTATCTGGGCACCCCCTACCGCTACGGCGGCACCAGTTACAGCGGCATCGACTGCTCCGGCTTCACCATGAAGGTCTTTGCCCAGTTCGGCATCTACCTGCCCCACGGCGCCAGCGACCAGTACGCCCTGAGCACCCCCGTTACCACGGAGGAGCGGGCCCCCGGCGATCTGGTGTTCTTCAATACCAGCGGCTACGGCATCGGCCATGTGGGCATCTATCTGGGCGGCGGGCAGTTCATCCACGCCAGCACCAGCCGCGGCGTCATCATCAGCTCCCTGTACGAGAGCTACTACGCCCGTACATACCTGTTCGCCGGCCGCATCATCGACGGCTGATCCGGTGCAGGTACGGTCAAAACGACTTCTTCATACTCCTTTCTGAAACAGGCAGACCGCCGCACGGCGGCCTGCCTGTTTTGCGTTTATCCGGTATATTTGCATATTTATCCAATTATACAGAGCATTTTTCCGTGATTCCGCCCTGTGTCCACTTAATACGCGCCAGTAATCGCAGCGACATGCACAAAATGCGGCAAAATCTTGAAATAATATTCATTTCTCGCTTGACATTTATACACATCAGGCGTATGATAGCCACTGTCAGGAGGGAACACCTCCGCCAAACACGTCTATATCCCGGACACCCGGTATAGAACCATAAGAATGTGAAAGGAAGTACATCCCATGAAAAAGCTGATCGCAATGATGCTGGCTCTGGTCATGGCGCTGGGCCTGGCGGCCTGCGGCAATACCAACAGCAACAATGACAACGCAAACACCGGTGACGATTCCCAGCCCGAGGCCAAGACCACGCTGGTGGTGGGCGTCTCCGCCGACTACGCTCCCTTTGAGTTCATGTATCCCGATGCCAGCGGCAACATGGTCTACGGCGGCATCGACATCTCCGTTGCCCAGTATGTGGCCGACGAGATGGGTCTGACCATGCAGGTGGAGAACATGAGCTTCGACAACCTGCTGGCTTCTCTGGACAAGGGCGACTTCGACATCGTGCTGTCCGCCATGGAGGCCACTCCCGACCGTCTGGAGAACGCCGATTTCTCCGACCCCTACTACACCGACGTGCCTCCCGCGATCCTGGTGAAGGCCGATGCGGCTGACTCCTACAAGACGCTGGCCGACTTCAGCGGCAAGTCCGTGGGCGCACAGACCGCCACCACCAAGCTGGATCTGGTCAACGACATCGAGGGCGCCACTCCCGTGGCTCTGTCCTCCGTGCTGGATCTGGTGAACGAGCTGGTGTACGACAAGGTGGACGCCATCCTGCTGGACGGCGGCGTGGCCCAGCAGTACGCTGACGCCAACCCCGACCTGGTCATCGCCGAGGCCTCCGCTGAGCTGGGCGAGGCTGCCCCCTACTGCATCGCCGTGCAGAAGGGCGACCCCAAGGGCCTGCTGGACGGCATCAACGCCGCCATCGCCAAGATGACCGCCGAGAACAAGGTCGAGACCTTCATCGCCGATGCCGATGCGCTGGCTGATGTGGCCGTGGAAGTCTCCGCCGACTAAATCCCTTCCAAAATCACGCGAGTGCAAAGCCGCTTTGCGACTTTGCACTTCGCGCGTCTCCGGAAAAAAGAACCTACACAGAAAGGACTGACCGCGTATGTGGTGGAGCAGCCTGTTCACGGATATGCGCCCCTCCGACTTCTTCAATTTCTCCTTCCTGCCCAAGTATGGCGTGGCCTTCGTCCGCGGCATCGAGTACACGCTGCTGCTGGCGGTGGTGTCCGTGCTGCTGGCGGTGATCCCCGCCCTGCTGCTGGCCCTGATGCGCCTGAGCAAGGTCAAGCCGGTGAAATGGCTGTCCGGCGCGTACATCGCCGTGTTCCGCTCCACCCCCATGCTGGTGCAGCTGTCCATCATCTACTTCGGCCTGTTCTACGCTATCTCCCTGCCCCGGGTCAGCCTGTTCGGCTTCGTGGACATCAGCCGGTTCATCCCCGGCGTGGTGGCACTGGCGCTGAACAGCTCCGCCTATGTGGCGGAGATCTTCCGGGCCGGCATTCTGGCCGTGGACAAGGGCCAGACCGAGGCCGCCCGCTCCCTGGGTCTCAGCAGCTGGCAGGCCATGCGGCTGGTGGTGCTGCCCCAGGCCATCAAGAACGTGCTGCCCGCCCTGGCCAACGAGCTGGTGACCATGGTGAAGGAAAGCTCCATCTGCTCCATGCTGGGCATGGCGGAGATCATGTTCGCCGCCAAGACCATCGCCGGCTCCACCGGCATCTCGCTGGCGCCCTACACGCTGGCGGCGCTGGTGTATTTCTGCATCAACTACCCGGCCTCCAAGGCGATCGAGGCCATCGAAAGGAGGATGCGCCGTGGCGACAAGCAATAATGTGCTGATCTCCGTACAGCATCTGGTCAAGGAGTACAATCACGGCGCCGTCCACGCCCTGAACGACTGCAGTCTGGACATCCGCAAGGGCGAGGTGGTGGCCATCATCGGCCCCTCCGGCTCCGGCAAGTCCACACTGCTGCGCAGCCTGAACCTGCTGGAGCAGCCCACCTCCGGCGCCATCTTCTTCGACGGCGCGGATCTGGCCGGCAAGTCGGTGAACATCGACCTGCACCGCCAGAAGATGGGCATGGTGTTCCAGCACTTCAACCTCTTCCCCCACAAGACGGTGCTGCAGAACATCACCATGGCCCCCGTGACCCTGAAGAAAAAGACCGCCGCAGCCGCTAAGGAGCAGGCCATGGCCCTGCTGGCGCGCATCGGCCTCTCCGATAAGGCCGACGAATACCCCAACATGCTCTCCGGCGGCCAGAAGCAGCGTATCGCCATCGTCCGGGCGCTGGCCATGGACCCGGAGGTCATGCTGTTCGACGAGCCCACCTCCGCGCTGGATCCGGAAATGGTGGGTGAGGTGCTGGACCTCATGCGGGATCTGGCCAGGGACGGCATGACCATGGCCGTGGTCACCCACGAAATGGGCTTTGCCCGGGAGGTGGCCGACCGGGTGGTATTCATGGCCGACGGCAAAATTCTGGAGGAGGGCGCACCGGCGGACATCTTCGATCACCCCAAGGATCCCCGCCTGCAGGACTTCCTCAGCAAGGTACTGTAAACAAAAAAGGACTCTGACCTGTCGGTCAGAGTTCTTTTTTTGTTATTCTGCGGTGTCCTTCGGCGGCTCCTCGCCGGATGCCTCCTGATCTTCCGCCGCCTTACGGGCGGCCTTTTGGTTGACGTACAGCTCCTCCGGCTTGTGGGGATGGAGCTTCAGATTGTAGAACAGCACAAACGCGGACACCAGCACCATCACAAGGCTCAGCGCCTGACTGACCCGGATGGGCTGCCCGCCGATGGTCCAGTCGAACAGGTACAGACTGTCGGTGCGCAGACCCTCGATCCAGAAGCGGCCCAGGCCGTACCACAGGAAGTAGAACCAGGTGTTCTCGCCGTCGAACCGGCGGGCGCGGGACACGATGAACACCAGAAGCAGCAGTCCCACCACGTTCCACAGGCTCTCGTACAGGAACGTGGGATGGACGTCCACGGTCTGGCCCAGCGTCGTGGTCAGCTCCATGCGCCACGGCATGGTCGTCTCGGTGCCGAAGGCCTCCCGGTTCATGAAGTTGCCCCAGCGGCCCACGGCCTGCCCGATGAGGAAGCCCATGACGATGAGATCGGTCAGCGCTCCCAGCTTCATGCCCTTCTTTTTACACAGCACCAGCCCCACCAGAAACGCGGCGATCACCGCGCCGTAGATGGCCAGGCCGCCGTCCCAGATGGCAATGGTGCCGCCCCAGTCGAAGGAACCGTCGGCGTTTTTGAACAGGTCCAGATAGAAGATGACGTAGTACAGCCGGGCACCCACGATGGACAGCGGGATGCCCCACAGCACGGCGTCCAGCAGGTCGTCCTCGGTGATGCCGTACTTCTCCTTCTGCGTCATGCAGAACCACAGCGCCAGCACCACGCCCAGCGCGATGAGGATGCCGTACCAGTAGATGGCCTTCCCGCCAATGTGGAAGGCGGTGCTGGAAGCGGTGAACTCCCAGTCGCCGAAAAGTCCCGGAAAACGGATGGGACTGTCAGTCATAATGTGCAAAGGTCAACCCTCCTTCGGGTATATCACGGAGAGGGCCATATGGCTCTCTGCAAAGCTGTCGCGGATGAAATCCAGCACGTCCTGCTGGGTGATGCTGTCGTAGACCTCCGGGAACCGGTAGGGGTCATAGCGGCGGAAACAGCCCTCCGCCATGGACACGGCAATGGACTCAAAGGAGTTCAGGGCCTTCAGCGCCGCGCCGAAATTGGCGTTGACGATGCGGCGGTAGTACGCCTCGTCCAGTCCCTCCTTCCCCAGTCGCTCCGCCTCGGCCAGAATGGCCTGCGCCACGGCATGGGGATCCTTGCTGTCGCCGCCGGCGTAGGCGTAGGCCGCACCGGGCAGGATGTCGTAGCTGGCGCCGAAGGAACCGTTGATAAGCCCCTGGCTGTACAGCCGGGCGTACAGCGGGCTGGACTCGCCCATCATCAGGTCGCAGGCCAGCTCACCGATGGCGGTGGCCCGCATCTGCGCCGGGCCGTCGGGCTGGGGCGCGCACTTGAAGCCCACCAGGAACGTGGGCATGGCCACCTCCATGGCGCAGCTCGTCTCCGGCTGCGCCGCCGTCAGGTCCTCCGCCGGGCCGTGATCCCGGGGGATATCCGGGCCGCTGGTCCCGGGCAGGATGCGCCGCGCCGTCTCCAGCACCTTGTCCGCGTCCACATCGCCCACCACCACCAGGCACATGTTGGCCGGTGTATAGAACGCCTTGTGGCAGTCGTACAGCGTCTGGGCCGTGATCTGGCGGATGCTCTCCACCGAGCCGGCCACGGAGGTGCGGGCGGGGCTGGTGTGGTACAGCGCCTGCATCAGGCGCTTGTACACCTGCCACTCCGGGTTGTCCTCGATCATGTTGATCTCCTGGGCGATGATGCCCTGCTCCTTCTCCACGCTCTCGTCGGTGAAGTAGGGCACGGACACGAAGGACAGCAGGATCTCCAGATTCTCGTAGAACTTTTCCGTGGAGTCGAAATAGTAGCAGGTGATGGCATTGGACGTGAAGGCGTTTGGCTCCGCGCCGTTCTTCGCCAGCTCCTGCAGGGCGTTGCCCTCCTGGGTGTCGAACATCTTGTGCTCCAGATAGTGGGCGATGCCGGCGGGGGTGTCCAGCCATTGACCGTTCAGCTGAAAGCGCATGTCCATGCCGCCGTAGCGGGTGGCAAACAGCGCGTATTTGCGGAGATAGTCCTTCTTGGGGACGACGCACACCGGCAGGCCGTTTTCCAGCGTGGTCCAGATGACCTCCTCGCCGATGCGGGGATAGACGGTCTTTTCGGAATGTGCCATGTTACGCCTCCTCCTTTCCGTGCAGGAAGTACACCGTGTCCAGTCTGGCGGACTGCGCCGCCGCCATGATGCGCTCCTTCGTGACCTCCCGCAGCGCCGCCGTCAGCTCCTCCGGCGTCTCGCCGGTGTCGGTGGCGATCTGCCCCAGATAGTAGTTCTCCAGCGCGCCCTGAGAATCCGGCAGAGACGTCAGGGAGCTGAACATGGCCTGCAGAGCGCCCTCCTGCTCCCAGTCCTCCCACTCGCCGTTCTGCACGGCAGTGAGCTGCCGTGCGATCTCCTCCATGGCGCGGCCATAGTCCTTCTGCTCCACGCCGCTGGAGACGGTCATGATATTCTTGCTGCGGGCATAGCTGCTGGAGGCGTAGTAGCACAGGGACAGTCTTTCCCGCACATTGAGAAACAGCTTGGAATTGCTGGTGCCGCCGAAGAGCAGGTTGGCCAGGATCATGGCCGGCACGTCCTCGCTGGTGCAGCGGTAGCCCAGCGCCAGCTTGCCCTGGTTCACGTCCATGACCTCCGTCACCACCCGGGGCGTCTCCCGGGGCGGCAGCTGCTCCATGACCGGCATGGCCGCCGCCGCGCCTCTGGGCAGAGCCGCCAGCGCCGACAGCACCGCGTCCTCTACCCGCTGCCGCTCCGCGCTGCCGCAGTAGAGCACCTCCACCCGGCTGGACGCCAGCAGAGCGCGGCTGTGGCGGTACAGGGAGTGGTTGTTCAGCTTCGCCGCCGTCTCCTCATCGCCCAGCCGCAGGATGCTGTACGGCTCCCCGGCGCACATCTCCTGCATGAGCCGGATGTCCGCCCAGTCCCGCTTGTCGTTGCGCAGGGAGCGGATGGCGTCGATAAGGTTGGCCTTCTCGCTGTCCACATACTCGGCCAGAAAGCTGCCGTTCCGGGTCACCGGCTCCAGCAGCATCTCCCCCAGCAGCTCCGCCACCGGCTCCAGCAGCTTCTCGCCGTGGGGCGTATAGGCATCGTCTATAAACCCGGCGGCAAAGCCGATGCACTGCCGCTCCCCCTTCTTGCGGACGATGCTGTCCACCGTGGCGCCGTACAGCGTATCCATGGCGGCGGACAGGCTCTCCATATCCGGATGGCGCACGGTGCCGCGGCTGAGCACCGCCGGCAGCAGCGCATTGGCCGATGCGGAGGCACGGTCCAGTCCGGTGATGAGGTTCACCGTCAGGCGGCTGGTCTTGAACTTCTTGGCGGGCAGATAGGTCAGGAACACGTCCTGCATGATCTCCCGGCGGTTTTCATACATAGTGGGTCCTCCTAATCTTCATTTGCATACTCACTGGTATTATACACCACTCCCGCCCAAAAGAAAAGCAGGAGTTCCGCGGACTGTCCCCAAAAACGTCCAGCTGCATGCATCGGATGGGCGAAAACAGAGAAACTCCCGCCGAAGCGGGAGTTTCTTTCGTCAATCAACGATATCCACCGAAACCTTTGCGCCGGTGCGCTGGGCATAGGAGCGCACCACGGTGCGTATCTCCTTGGCGATACGGCCCTGACGGCCGATGACCTTGCCCATGTCCTCAGGGGCCACACGCAGCTGCAGCGTCAGCTCATCGCCCTCCTCGACCTCGGTGACGGACACCTGGTCGGGATGCTCCACAAGGCTTCTGGCGATATACAGCAGCAAATCCTTCATGGCTTTGCCCCCGGCTTACAGAACGTCGACTTTCTTCAGCAGCGCACGAACAGTCTCAGTGGGCTGGGCACCGGTCTTGATCCACTCGCGGGCACGGTCAGCGTCGATGCTGATCTTGGCGGGGGACACGCAGGGATCGTAGGTACCGATCTCCTCGATGAAGCGGCCATCACGGGGATAGCGGGAATCGGCGACGACCACGCGGTAGTAAGGAGCCTTCTTGGCGCCCATTCTTCTCAGACGAATCTTGACCATAGTTCTTTTTCCTCCATGTATTTTTTGTATGTTTATTGTTAAATGCTTCTGCACTTACACACTTTTATTTCAGCCGCTTCTTCCGGCCGAAGCCGTGCATCCGGCTCATGCCGGGCATACCGCCGCCCATCATGCCGCCGAAGCCCCGGAACTTGCCCTTGCCCATGGCCTTGGTCATCTGCTGCAGCATCTCGAAGGACTTCAGCAGCCGGTTGACGTCCACCACCTCCAGACCGCAGCCGGCGGCGATACGCTTTTTGCGGCTGGCGTTGAGGATCTGGGGATTTTCCCGCTCCTTGGGGGTCATGCTGCGGATGATGGCCTTATTGTGGGCCATCTGCTTCTCGTCGATCTGGCTGGGGTCAAAGCCCTTGGCCATGCCGCCGGGCAGCATATCGGCGATCTGGCTCAAATCGCCCATGTTCTGCAGCTGCTCCAGCTGATCTAAGTAATCGCTGAGGGTCAGCCGATTCTTGCGCAGCTTCTCCTCCAGCTTTTTGGCCTGCTCCTCGTCGTACTGCTGCTCCGCCTTCTCGATGAACGTGAGCATATCGCCCATGCCCAGAATGCGGGAGGCCATACGGTCGGGGTGGAACGGCTCGATCATATCCAGCTTCTCGCCGGTGCCCACGAACTTGATGGGCTTGCCGGTGGCCGCCCGGATGGACAGGGCCGCGCCGCCTCGGGCGTCGCCGTCCAGCTTGGTCAGCAGCACGCCGTCGATGCCCAGCGCGTCGTCAAACGCCTTGGCTGCGTTGACCGCGTCCTGACCGGTCATGGCGTCCACCACCAGCAGGATCTCGTTGGGCTTCACCGCGGCCTTGACGGCCTTCAGCTCGTCCATCAGCGCCTCGTCGATGTGGAGACGGCCCGCGGTGTCCAGGAACACCATGTCGTGACCGTGGTCGGCGGCGTATCGGACGGCCTCCTTTGCGATGGTCACGGGGTCGATCTGCCCCATTTCAAACACGGGGATGTCCAGCTGCTTGCCCACCACCTGCAGCTGGGTGATGGCGGCGGGACGGTATACGTCGCAGGCCACCAGCAGGGGGCGCTTGCCGAACTGGCGGCGCATCAGGCCCGCCAGCTTGGCGC
>ENA-OOZY01000367-OOZY01000367.1-human-gut-metagenome-genome-assembly--contig:-NODE-367-length-35704-cov-4.808634_pt1 | contig 35704 bp, 35 predicted proteins | sample MGYA00241047_ERZ501410 | MGnify/ENA primary metagenome ERZ501410 (study PRJEB25962, sample SAMEA2042621) | human gut metagenome | biome: human gut; feature: human-associated habitat; material: faeces... | reverse complement strand
CCGGGTCCAGCAGCTCCATGCTCCGTGCGTAGTAGCCCGCGAGGATATTGCCGAAATTGCCCGTCGGCACGACGAAATTCACCTCGTCGCCCAGCGCAATCGCGCCCGCGTTCAGTAAATCGGCATAGGCGGAGAAATAATAGACAATCTGCGGCACGAGGCGGCCGAAGTTAATCGAGTTGGCGGAGGAAAGCACCTTGCCGCGCGCGTTCACCTGATGATGGAAATCCGCGGAGGAGAACAGCGCCTTCACGCCGGATTGCGCATCGTCGAAATTGCCGTTCAGGGCGATGACGTGCGTGTTTTCGCCGCCCGTGGTGGTCATTTGCAGCTTCTGCACGTCGCTGACGCCGTCGGTCGGGTAAAAGACGGTGCAGGATGTTCCCGGCACGTCCTTGAAGCCTTCGAGTGCCGCCTTGCCCGTGTCGCCGCTGGTCGCGACGAGAATCGCCACTTCGCGGTTTTCGCCGTTCTTCTTGGCGGAGAGCGTCGTCAGGTGCGGCAGCAGCTGCAATGCCATGTCCTTGAACGCAAGCGTCGGCCCGTGGAAAAGTTCCAGCACATGGGTGTTGCTGTCGAGCTTTTTCGTGGGCGCAATCGCGGCGTCATCGAACTTGGCGGCTTCGTAGGCGCTGGCAATTGCGTCCGCCAGTTCCTGCGCATTGAAATCATCAAGATAGCCACGGAGGATGGTCAGCGCGCGGGCGCGGTAGTCAAGCTTGGTCAGCGCGGCAATGTCCGCCAGCGTCATCTGCGGGAACACCGCCGGGACATACAGACCGCCATCGGGCGCAAGACCGCGCAGGATGGCTTGGGATGCCGTGACGCAGGCGCCGCCGCGGGTGGAAATGAATGACATGGAAATCACGCTCCTATCCGCAGGGCGATGCCTGCTGGGTTGAGGGCAAGAAAGGGTTCTTGCCGAGTTTCTGCTTGCGGTTGCTGGGTTTCCTACCTATTATAATAGGTAATTATGTTGCAGGGGGGCGCTCCTGCGGGAACGACAAGGGACAATGAAAACAGGAGAAGCCTGCACTCGCCCCCTTGCCCCCTTCGCGTAAAATATCAAAAGGGCGGCGGCTTACATGCTCCGCCGCCCTCGTGGGCTGTTCCAATTAGATGATGTAGCCCTTGCAGAAGTCGGGCAGCGCTTCGGGATCGGCGCTGACGGACAGCACGAACGTCACATCATGCTTCTGCGCGTACTTTTCGAGGCTGTCGAAGAACCACTTCGCGTCGGCGAGGTCAATCTTGATCAGCTTGAGGAACGCGTCGATGAAGACGGTCTTGACGTCGTAGTTGCTGGCGAGCATACCGCCGAGGAAGCCGAGGAACATTTCCGCGCTGGAAACGCTGTACTCTTCGACGTTGACGAAACGAACCGCACGGTCCACTTCGTACATATAGCTGTCGTTCTTGTCGAGGAAAACGACGTTGCCGGAGCTGGTCTTGACCGCGTTGTTGGTCATGTCAATCAGCCGCTTGGTCTTGCCGGAGCCCTTCTTGCCTGCGATAATCTGAATCATGGGTAAACGCCTCCTTGTGAGTGAGAGTTTCGTATCTCTATTATAAACCATTTTGCGCCCGGATGCAATGCCTCTGATGAAATTCCTTTGTGTTCGGGAGAAAAATTCACCGCTTTTACGGTGACGTTTCCTCCTCGTTGCCGGGTGCATCTGTATCATTCGCCATGAGGGTCAATAAATCCTGCTTCTTCAGCGGCGGAAGTTCACGTTTTTCGTGACCGGGGATGGACGTGTCGAGCTTGCAGACTCCGGCGCAGTCGCACCACTGGCAGGCGTTCCAGTCTCTGATGACGGCGGGGGACGGGGTGATTTCGCCGCTGCGGATGCGGTCGGCCAGCTCCGCCGCCATCTTCTTGGCGTGGGCAAGCAGTGCTGCCATTTCCTCCGGCGTGTAGCCATCAGACGAGGAAGCGACGCTGCTATCCGCATTAAAGATTTTCGTGAACGAATATCCCGGATTGGAATCCAGCGCTTCCACCACGTCCACATCCGCCAGCACAATGCCTTTCAGGTGCAGCTTTTTCGCAATCGCCTTTTCCGCGGATTCCTTTACATCCGCCGTATCTACCATCGGGTCTTGAATCGTGAAGTAGAATGCACCCGCCGGATTGCCGTCCAGCCCCTCGCACGCGGCTTGCAGATACAGCAGCAGCTGCAATTGAAGCCCGTACCATAGGCGCGTCGGGTCAATGTCGCGGTGGCTGCTCTTGTAGTCGGATACGAGCAGATACACGCCCTCGTCGCCCTCCCAGCGGTCGATGCGGTCGATTTTGCCGCGCAGGGCGATTTTCCGTCCATCATGCAGCGTCAGCACCACCGGGGGCAGCCCGCCCTCCTCGCCAAACACAACTTCCTCGCCGACGGTGCGGAAGCGGCTGTGCTGTGCGTGATGCGTGAACATCCACGCGGCGCGGTGCACCGTTCGGCGGTACTTTTCGCCCTGCAGGCGCAGGGAGGGCGTTTCATTCAGCGGGCCATCCGCCCACGCGGTCGTCAGCGGCAGCAGCACCGTATCCATCAGCGCGTGGATTTTTTCGTCCGGCAAATCCGGAAAATCCGGCTCCTTCAGCGCAAGGGCGGCGTACCCCTCCATCGCGGCATGGTAGAAATCGCCCACATCCGCCGGGTCGAACTCGTACTCGCGGCGGATGACGGGCTTCAAGCCGTAGTTCACAAAGTGCCGATACGGGCACTGCGCAAAGCCCTCCAAACGGCTGATGGACACCTTATCCTGCGTGAAGAGCCGCCGCGTGTGGTCGCGGGAGAGGAAAATCGCCGCGCCGTGGCGGTTCAGCGCATCCAGCACGGCCTGACAGCGGCTGTGCCACTCCGGGTCGAAATACAGCCAGCGCAGGACGTTCGCCCATTGCTCCGGAAGCGGCGTGTCGGTGTCGACAGCTTGCCGCAGGTGGTGCGGCAGTGCATCCAGCGCCATGGCGGGGGAGAGCGGTGCGACGTCGTTTGCCAGCACGCCGCCGGATACCACCATATGCGGGAACAGCTGCGTCATGTCCTCCAGCAGCCCCGCCGGACGAAAAGCCGTGCCGTCCTGCCCGCCCTGCGAACAGGTGACGGTCAGAAAGCGCCGGGGGAGGGATAGTGTACGGTAGAAGTCCGACTGTCGCAAGGCGCACGTCTCCTGCTGCGTAAGACCAATCGCGCGCTGCGCCAAGTCGCACAGCGTGCGCCGCTCCGTCTCGGACAGGAGCGAATCCGCCGTACTGCCCAGCGCGCCGTCCTGCATTCCCATGACGAGCAGCGCATCAATCCGCCCGGTCATCAAATGCCCCGCTTCGCCGATCATCACCGTGTCCGGCTGCGGCGGCAGGGACGAAATCGACGCGCCTGTCAAACCTGATTCCACGAACCGTGCTAAATCCCGCTGATTTGCCTTTTGCGTGCTCAGCAGCGCATACAGCTGATCAAGCAGCGTCATCAGGATTGTCCATACCTGCCGATTCTGCGTTGCTTCCGCCGCCATCCCGCGCGAAAGCAGCGCTTCCTCGCGCGCCATCAGGCGGTCATACGCATTGGTATCCTCCAAGAAGCGGAAAATTGCCTCGACGGAATCCCCCGCTGTTTTTGCGCGGCGGAGCGCATCCCGAAGGGCCTGCACAGGCGAAATCAGCCGGACGCGCAGTTCGTCCATATCCGCCGCGTCGTCGCCATAAGGGAACGGACGCAGCCACTTGCCGCGGTTGATGCCGTGCGTGATGGCGTAGTTCTCCAGCGAATCGGCTTCGTCGCGGGTCAGGGAAGAAAAGCCGCTTTTTGCCACTTGCAGCACATCCGCGCGGAGAAATCCGCCGGAGATGCAACGCAGTGCGCCGACGAGCATCCGACTCAAGCCGTGCCGCGCCGCACTGTCCTTCCGCGCCTGATAGCAGGGAATCCCCGCGCTTTGCAGCGTGACGGCGAGGATGCCGGCCATACTCTGCGCATCCGCCAGCGCGACCGCCATATACTGCCACGGAATGCCGCGCTCGTGCCAGCTTTGCAGCGTCTGCGCGGCGAAAGCGGCTTCGGCATACGGGTTCGCGGCGGCATGGATCGTCAGGGCGGACGCGTCGCCGGGGTACACCGCGCCGTCGCGGGCGAACAGGTGCGCTTCGAGGTGGCGGAGGGCTTCGTCGCGCTCATCGGGTTCGCTTGGCAGCCACTTCCACTGCACGGGAATGCCGCGCTGACGCAGCCATCCGGTCAGCTCCGCCGCACTCCTGCGCTGGGAGGCGAAAACGTGCCCGTCGCTTGCAGTGTCCTTGTCCATCGTGAACGCAACGACCATACGGGTGCACTCTGGCGCGGCAGTCGCCAGCAGGACGCACAGCGGCGTTGGCAGCATGTCAAACTGGTAGACAAACACGGCGGCATCGCGCATCAGCCCGCTTTCCGGCAGCCGTTCCACCAGCTCAAACTGCTGCGTCGGCTCATCCTGAAAGCGCTCGGCAATCAGCGCGTCATACGTCTGCCAAAGCAGCAGCAAATCATGCGCCTTTGCCTTCAGTGCGCCGGATGGCAGCTCCTCCGCATAGGCGGCAAATTCTTCGCTTGACAGCCCCGTGCGCTGGAAGTCCATCAGCAGCGTGGACAGCTTCTCCGGCAGCCCGGGTGACAGCGCGACGCGGCGATAATAGTGCAGCTCCTCCTGCTTCAGGGAAAGCGCCTGCGCCAGTGCCATCCGTCGCCCACTTTCGTCCAGCGCGGCTTTGGGCGAATGGCCAGCGCTCTCTCGGATGCGCCGCCCCAGCCTGCGCGGCGACAGTACATCCAAATCCAGCAGCCCCGGCAAATTCAACTGCTCCACCAGTTCTCGCTCGGCTTGCAGGGTGTACTGCTCCGGTACAAGCAGCAGGACACGCTGACCAGCTTTACGGCATTGGCGGATTTCTTCAAACAGGCGGGACTGCGTCTGCCCGGCGCGGGCGCCCCAGATTTCGACGGTGGTCATAAAATCCCCCTCACAAAGCGGCAAATGCGGTCAAATAGCGAATCGTCTCCGCGTCATGGCGGCGGTTAAACCCATGCGCTCCGCCGTCAATCAAGTGCAGTTCTGCGTTCGCATACGCTTCCGCCGCCTTTTTCGCGTAGTCCGGCTTGACGATGCCGTCCGCCGTGCCGTGGACAATCAGCACCCGCCCGGTGTACGGCGTGATTTCGCGGAAAACGTCCATGTGCATGACGGCTTCGGGATAGCAGCGCCCCAGCGGCATCGGCCCGCAGTGAATCTTCTCCGGCAGATTTTGAGGGTCGAAGTGCGCCATCATCATGTGCCCCGCGCGCGCGTCGTCGGGGATGCATAAGGCCGGGTAGAACAGCACGAGCCTGTCCACTGCATCCGGATGCTTCGCAGCGGTCAGCGCGGACACCATCCCGCCCTGCGAACAGCCCATCAGCAGCAGCGTATCGCTGGTATAGGGAAGCGACTGCGCATAGCGAATGACGGCTTCCAAATCCTGCACCTCGGTCAGCACCGACATGTCCGTCGTCGCACCGTCACTCCGCCCCAAGGGCGGAACGCTGCCGCCGCAGAAGTCGAAACAGTACGCACAGTAACCAATTTTCGCCAGCACACTCGTGTACTGCCGGACGGTCTGCTGATTTGCCATAAAACCGTGGCAGACAATGGCAATCGGGAGTTTTTCACCATTCGGACGGTACTCTGTGCCGCGGATGGTCAAATCACCGCGCATACAGGAGAACGTCTGACGACGGATGGGGGAGGAAGAAAACAGCATCGCAATCGCCTCACGGAAAATTGTTTCTTCTATTGTAGCATAGTCGCGCGAAAATGAAAAGATGGAAAAACAAGACTTGAAGCGGCAGGGAGAGACGTGTTATAATGGAGCGAACCCACAGAGAATGAAGGAGTACATACACGATGAGCAATTTCCGCCGCCCGAAGCACCTGACCACCCGCCGAATGCAGGAAACGCGTCCGAATCCGCCGAAGGAACAGGCGAAAGCGCAGCGTCCGGCGCGCGAAATCCGCTGGAACTGTCCCGCAGCGGCAAAATGCGGCGGATGCCAGCTGACTCGCCTGTCCTACGCGGAGCAGCTGCAATGGAAGCAGCAGCGCGTGGCGGAACTGCTGGACGGAATCTGCGAAGTCCGCCCGATCCTGGGCATGGACGACCCGTTCCACTACCGCAACAAGGTTCATGCCGTGCTGGCTGTGGACAAGGCGGGCAAGCCCATCAGCGGCGTGTACGCCATGGGGACGCACCGCGTCGTGCCCGTGCGGCACTGCCTGATTGAGGATCGCCGCGCTGACCGCATCATCCAGACCATCGTCGCGATGCTGCCTGCCTACAAGCTGCGCATCTACAACGAGTACACGCACCGCGGCTTCCTGCGCCATATCCTCATCCGCACGGGGCATGTGACGGGGCAGATTATGGTCGTGCTGGTCGCGACGAGCCTTGAATTTCCGGGCAAAAAGGCATTTGTGCAGGAGCTGATTCAGCGCCACCCGGAAATCACGACCGTGGTGCTGAATTGCAATCAGCGCGAAACCAGCATGGTGCTGGGCACGAAGGAAATCACCCTCTATGGCGAGGGGTACATGGAGGATGAACTGTGCGGCAAGCGCTTCCGCATCAGTCCGCAGAGCTTTTATCAGGTGAACGCGAAGCAATGCGAACTCCTCTACCGAACGGCGATTGATGCGGCGCAGCTGACAGGCGCAGAAACCCTGCTGGACGCCTACTGCGGTACGGGTACGATTGGCTTATGCGCGTCGGACGGCTGCAAGCAGCTCATCGGCGTGGAGCTGAATGCCGACGCCATCCGCGATGCGAAGGAGAACGCCCGCCGCAACGGCGTGGAGAACGCGCGCTTCCTCTGCGATGACGCAGGGCGCTTCATGCAGAAGCTCGCCAAGGAAGGAAACGCGCCTGACGTGGTGATGATGGATCCGCCCCGCGCCGGCAGCGACCAGAAGTTCCTGCAAAGTCTGCTGATGCTGAAACCAAAGCGGGTTGTGTACGTTTCCTGCAACCCGGAGACCCTCGCAAGGGACTTGCGCGTGCTGGTGGACGGCGGATATCGGGCGGAATGGGCAACGCCGGTGGATATGTTTCCGGGGACGGAGCATGTGGAAACCGTTATGTCATTGGTCCAACAAAAGCCGGATGATATCGTCAAGGTCGGCATCGACGCGGACGAGTTGGCCGTCACCAAGGCCGAGAGCAAGGCGACCTACGGCGAGATTCAGGCGCGCGTCAAGGAGCAGACCGGTCTGAACGTCACGCCGCTATACATCGCGCAGGTGAAGCGTAAGCACGGGATTATCGAGCGCGAATGCTACAATAAAGCGAAGTCCGAGAGCGCAAAGATGCTGATCTGCCCGCCGGATAAGGAAAAGGCGATTGAAGAGGCACTGCGGTTCTTTGGGATGATTGCGTAACAGGCCATGACCTCAGCGCAGCATATCTCAAAAAGGCTAAATTCAAAACTCTCATCATGGAAAGACGCGAACAGTTCACGCTGTTTCGCGTTTTTCATTTCATTTCTGCCTTTATCCACCAGCTCTATGAAACACTATTCACATAAAATTGAGATTCATTCTTCTTTTCGTATGTCTGTCGATTGCAAAGATGCAACATATATCGTATAATGATGGTGATACCGCTTGACAGCAGGAAGGTGAACCTTGATGGCAACAAGCTACAACAAGCTTTGGAAGCTGCTCATCGACAAAGGGATGCGCAAGAAGGACCTGCAAATCGCCGCAGGCATCAGCTCCGGCGTCATTACCAAAATGGGCAAGGGTGAAGCCGTCACCACGACAGTGCTTGCCAGGATTTGCAAAGCCCTCGACTGCAACATCGGAGACATCATGGAATTTGTCGATGACGAGGATTAACGCACAACAGAGATTCAGGAGGCCAAACCGATGGACGCTATGCCAGAGGACACCAAGATATTGTACCTTGGACAGTCAGGCAATGCGGATATATGGCTTAGGCTTCCCATTAATACGATAACAGTCACGAAAACCAGATAGGCTATTTGCCACGGGGCTGTTAGGCAAGCAGTTTGACCAAGCAGGAGACAGTCAACGCGAAAGTAAACTGACTCTGCAACTCATCTTCAATGAATCTCTCCAGCCATCATTTCAAAATTTGTCGTCACGTGCAGATTCACTATGAAATCCAGTTTTCTGAGCACCATGATATAGTAAAGAGGTACGAATAACGATACAACGTCCATATTTTGAGGAAGGAGCAAGATAGAAATGCCACAGAAGATTGATATACACGGAATATTTATTGATCCGGAAACCATTACGGATTTACAGTTGCAGAAACGAACGTCTGTACTTTTCCCGGTTTTCTACGAGATTGGCTCCAAGTCAATCTTTGGACGGTTTTCTTCAGCACAAAAGCATGTCCTGCAATTCGACCACCAGCAACCGTACGGAATCATTCTGACAGATCCTGAGCAGCCAGATCCCTCTTCATATGTGGTAAATTACAAGGAAGCAGCCATTGAACGATTCCTGAAGGGGATTGGTCAGACCGGAAAGAATATCACCGGTCACATCACCGAACTGCTCAAAATCGAAATATCTGGTGATCGTCAGTACCGAATCCTTCAGTCCGGGCGGAATGTGAAACAGACATCTATCAGGGAAATCCCCGCCAAAATCAGACTGTTGAGCGGTCAATGGGTTGATGTCTTCAAGAGCAGCCCCGAATATGACTTCCAGGGCGGTACGCCATACGCTGTAACAGATGCCGGTTCCTCCGCCTTAATGATCAAAACAAAAGACAAGGATTATGTTCTGTATGGTGCAGGCGTCGACGCAACAGACGAAGATGTTCTTACTTCCTATCAGGCGCTCACAGATGTGTATAACCAGATTCAGGCGAGGAAAGATGAGGCGATTGAAGCTCATAAAAACCGCGCACGTTTTCAGCTTCCGCAGATCATCATTCAGATTCCCAAAGCTGAACGGCCAAAGCTTGAAATACCGCAGATACGCCTTCAATCGCCGTTTGTTTTGGGGAAGAAAGCAGAGAGCCAAGATATTAAGGCATTGGGAGACCCCAGCACAGATCGTTCGTCCGATGAAGAGTGATTCATTTTCAAGCATAGGGAGCGAGTTCATGTTTGTTTTCAGGAAGATGCTTGCGTTTACACTCACGCTTTACGTTGCATGCAGTCTGATGAGTGCTTCTGCGTTCGCGGAAGAGGAAGAGTCCAAATCCGTCTGGGATTCAATCGGCGGATGGTTCAGCCAGACCGCTGAGGACGCATCAAATTGGGCTTCGCAAGCCTGGGAGGATACCTCTGGCTGGGTCTCAGATACTGCAACCGGCGCATGGGCCTGGGTGACCGGCGCAGCCAACGACGCATGGAACGGAGTTTCTGGGTTTTTTAATCCGCCATCCACGGAAGGCGTCCCCACCATCGCCATAGAGCCTGATCTGCCGGAAGGAACGCCGAAAATGTATCTGGGTTATTCTGCAGAAAAGACCGGGCTGGACAATGGTTATTACAATACGCTGGAGATCGGTAAGGACGACCCTCATTTCGGTCTGTCTATCGGGAAATTCTACATCAGCGGATTCACCGGCGTCACAAGCAAGGATGGAGAGCATTTTATCTTCCTAAAAACTGTTGGCGATGATGTCGAACTCCATTTTGAGCTGGCTCAGGATATCGACATGATCGGCGGGGACACATCTGTAACCATCAACCAGGATACCGGCGGATATGACCGGCAATTCGGTATCTCCCCCTCCAACTTTGGCAGAGGGACGCTGATCGTCCGATTTACCGACTATCAGAACAACACTGGCGAACCTCAGGTCTACACCGATTATCTCGCCGCCAAGTCCACCGGCTCAGCAGATACGGTCATCTCCCTGAATGAGGAGGGTGATTACGAGGTGGCTCTTGACTACGAAATCAAAAAAGACTCCCGCATTCTGGGTACTGCCGCAACCACATCCGCCTTCACCAATTATCGGATTCATTTCGTTTTCTCCGTTCGGAACGGAAATTGCATGGTGTTCCCGTTCGATTTAGTAACTGGCGAGGAGCTTAGGAACACAGCGATTGCGCCAAATGGTTTCAAACTCGATCTGGCATATTCACGCTACCTCACCATCAATGTGAAGCTTTCAACTCTGACGGAAGGTGCTCAGGGGGTGGTGGAAGATATTCGCTTCAACCGCCCCGCGAGGGATGGCGAAGAATACACACAGGAAGGCATATATACCATTACCGTTCAGAATGAGTACACCGAGCAGGAGACGACGAAAACGCTTTACGTGGGCAGCGACGAAAGCCTCATTGACTATGTAACACAAGGGTTTTCGCTGGAACAGATTATTAAGGAACTGAACAGATAAAACGAAGATAAGGTGATCAATCATGAGGAAATGGGCAGCTCTGATTCTTTCGATCATACTGATCTGTAATCCGTTGGGCGCAACCATGGCAGATGCTGAAGATGCTGTTCCCGATTTTGTAATGGAGGAAAGCTTTGATTTTGATTCGCTCGACGCTCCTGCGTTTCTCCAGTATATGGAGGATTCAGTCTATTCAAACCTCGAATCGCAGCTTGTAGGATGCGAAGCATTCTATCAAATTAACGATGTAAGCGCAACTTTTGTCTCAAGGGAGTACCTAGAAGAAACGGCATACAATTCAAAGGCGAATATCTTCTTCGGGTACACCCTTGCGCAGATCGACGAGGTTTTTCAAGGAAAAAAGTATGTATTCACCCTGTCTGATGAGGGGGAGACCATTGTTCAGGAATTCCTTGAGATTCCGAATGATACATACAACAGAGTGATCAGAAATGTGCTGATCGGTACGGGTGTCATTCTGATTTGCGTTACGATCTCCGTTTTGACAGCCGGCGGTGCAGCTCCCGCAGTTGCAGCATATGGAACATCGGTTACAGGCATGGCTGCTGCAGGGACAGTGACGACCGCCGCCAAGGTTCATATGATTTTCACCGTTTCAGCTCAATCCGCTGCATCTTTCGCAGCCTCCGGCACATTCTTTGCCGGTGCAGCAACCCTTGTCGCCAGAGGCCTCGAAACAGGCTGGGACATGGATGCCATGGCTGAATCTGCACTCGTCAATTCCAGCGAGGCATTTAAGTGGAGTGCCATTTCCGGTGCAATCATTGGTGGAGCTGACGAAGCGTTCCAGATTCATCGAATAAGCAGAGGCCCTATGAAACCGAAAGAGGCGGAGAAGACTGCGCTGGCACATTATGGCGGTCGAGAACAGGTTTCTTATCTCAACGGTGAAGAAGTTCCCTATGGAACAAACGGAGGTGTGAGACCGGATATTGTCGCAGGCAATGAAGCCATCGAGGTGAAGTGTTATGATCTTGCTCATGCACCGAACCTGTATGAACTGCGCAAGACATTAAGAACGGAGATTTCCCAGCGAGTGGATAATCTTCCGGAAGGCATGACTCAACGAATTGTGTTGAATGTTGAGGGTCGCGGCTATACACAACAATTTGTTGAAGACGTTGCTGCATGGATTAAGGAGTTTATGGAACCCATTTATCCAGATATACCGATTGATATTATGGGAGCGATGCTGTAATGCCGCGAGTTGTCACCGGCATATGCCTCTCATGAAAAGCAGATGTTGATGCCCCGTAAGCATACACCAGCTGAGGAGATTTGATGTGATAAAGAACTTAACCTACGCGACCCGGATGCAGCAGCCTTTGGATTCCATCTCCTTCGAGGACGACAACTTCATGGAAGAGCTGTTCGAAGTTGCGCAGCTCTTTCGGCCTTTCTCGGAAAGCATGGATGCATTTATCCAGGAGCGAGGATATGCCGGAGATCTGTCGAACGTTGATGCCAAGGTGGCTTTTATCCGCGTGGCTTTTGAAAAGTTCGGCATGACACCTCCGCGAGAAATCCGGGCGTGGTTTGACGGGCAGCCTGTAAAGCGGGACACCGTTTTTCAAATCTGCTTTGCATTTGGACTGGACGGCGGCGAGACGGACGAATTTTTCCGGCGCATATACATAAAAGAACGCAGCTTCGACTGTCACCGGCTGCAGGAAGCAATCTATTATTTCTGCCTGAACAATGGACTCAGCTGGGCGGATGCGTGGGATATTCAGAGCCGGATTCCGCTGATGGGTACTCATCCTGCCGGCGAGGCGGTTTATACCAGTACAATCATCGCAGAGCTGAACAGGCTGGAGAGCAAGGAAGAACTGATTGAATACCTGATCGAAAACCTCGACAAGTTTTCTGCCAGCAACGTAACCGCCTATGAGATTATTCGCCGCCTTTGGGCACTGACAGCTGGTCCGGACGGATTGCTGCTCCAGGAAAGAAAAAAGCTTTCTTCCATCCTGGATGACGACGCTTTGGATAAAAAGAACCGCATTCGTGCAAACGATGCCGGCGTAAAACCGTGGGACGCCTATCTGGCAATCCTTCAGCTGGACAAGAGCGATGTGAAGAAGCTTCAAGTAGAGCGTTCCATCCGACCGATTCTCAAAAAACTGCACGTCGATGTCCAGGACTCTTTCCCAGACAGACAGGGCATCGACAGAATCCTGCGCGGCGAGCATGTGTCGTATGAGCGGGTGCGCAAGTGGCTGGTATTGCTGACCTTCTATACTTTTTGGGCACAGAAAGCCGTGAAAGCAAAAAGCTACGATGCTGCACCAGAGGATGCAAATCGTTGTCTGGCCCATATGAATCAATTCCTGTGCGATGCGGGATATCCAGAACTGTATGTGGGCAATCCATACGACTGGATCTTCTTCTATGCCGCAAAGCGCGATGAGCCGCTGTATGTGTTCCGGTACATCTGGAATGAGCTTCTGACAATGGCATTGGAGGAACACCTGTAAATCCAGATTGCAGATTGGATAAAGTATGATGCCCCTAAAGACATTCAAGGGAGGGAGCATTATGGACGGAAGAAAAGCACTGGTACCTGAAACAACACTCAAGCTGCGCACGCGCACTGGATACACAGCCTATACCCTGCGTCGGGAAATCGGACGCGGCGGCTCCTGCATCGTGTACGACGCTTCCTCTGCCGACAATCTGGGGAATGACAAGCTGGTGCGTATCAAGGAATGCTATCCATACGCACTGCGAATCATCCGGGAGGAAGACGGGTCACTCCACGCGACCAAAAAGGACAGCGCTGCTTACGAGAAAGCCAAGTTACGCTTCATTGAGGCCTATCAGAAAAACCATGCGCTGTATATGACGGATACGCTGACCAATGCCGTTTCCAACACCTCTAATCTGTACGAACAGAACGGAACGGTCTACATTGTGATCACTTGGCTGAACGGTCAAACACTCGCAGATGCTCAGCCTGGAACGCTGCACGACTGCGTCGCCCTCGCTCTCGCTACTTGCAGGGTTCTGAAGAACATTCATGACGCGGGCTATCTGTATCTGGATCTGAAGCCGGAGAATATTCTGACCATCCGAGGCTGTCTGGAGCTGGTGCAGTTGTTTGACTTTGATTCCATGATCGCCATGGCGGACCTGGAAAAAGCCATACAAAGCAATGACTATGCTGCGCTACGCACCTCCTACACCGAGGGATACGCACCACCGGAACAGCAAACGGGCAAGTTACGTCAAATTGGCAGGCATTCCGACCTGTACAGTCTTGGCGCAGTGCTGTTCGAAGCACTGTGGCACCGAACGCCTACTGCCTTCGACTGCGAGGAAAACGCGGCGTTCGATTTCTCCTTGATCGCGTACCCCATGACAAAACATCAGGATGCGTTGTTCCGGGAACTGACCGTGTTCTTCCATAAAACGCTGGCAAGCTATCCCGGAGACCGGTATCAGGATGCGTCGGAAGCCATCGAACAACTGAAAAGGATTGTCGCAATGGCGGATGAAACGAAGCCTTGGCTTTTCTCATCGTCCATCCCTACACCTGTGTTCTTCACCGGGCGCGAATCCGAGCTGGAATTCCTGAATCAGCTTCTACACATTCCAGGACAGCATATATTCAATCTGCACGGCATGGGAGGCATCGGAAAGAGTACGTTGGTCAGAGCCTATATCCAGGCTCACCGTGACGAGTATGACGCCGTGCTCTGGCTGTATGACCAGGGAAAAACGGCAGAACTGCTTTGTGATGATCTCGCCATTCATGTCAACACCGTCGAACGGATGAAAGACGAACTCAGAGAGGAATACCTCGAAAGGAAGCTGCGTGTACTGACCGAAATAGCTTCCCGTCAGCACATCCTTGTTGTCGTGGATAATACCCGTCAGGAGCATATGAAGGACTTGCAGCCTTTGCTGACAGTCGGCTGGGATGTCCTGCTCATTTCCCGCGCCGCGCTGGCTGAGGGGCTGTATCCGTCCTGTTGTCTTGAGGAACTGAGAGCAAATGCACTGGTATGCCTGTTCACCCGATATGCACACGCCGAAATCAGCAGCGATGAGGACATCCGAGATTTTGAAATCATCGCCAATGCTGTTTATGGTCATACACTGACCATGGAATTGCTGGGCCGTCAGATCGCCAAAAGCTATCTGACCATTCACGCGGCTGCGCAGATGGTTGAGCAGGCAGGCTTTCGCGCTCTGTCCGGAGAGAAAATCGATTACATCCACGATCAGCAGTCGTTCACGGTGCCGCTGACACGGATTCTGGATCAGCTGGTTGAAACTGACCGCCTTACAGATGATGAAAAGCAGTTACTTCGTATTCTAGCGGTTCTTGATCAGCCCGGCATTGAAGTCAGCCTTCTCCGTGAGCTGACCTCATCGGAAATGATTGAAACCGTTCACCACATGGAATCCTGCGGCTGGCTTGCAGTGGACTTGCATCGAATCGTCTTTCACCCCATGATGAAAGAATACGTGCGAACCTGGCCATGGACAGAGAAAACCCGGAACACGCTGGACAGGCTGCTGACCAGGCTGCACCGAAAGATCAATCCCAATGAAAAGCAACCGGATCTTGACAAGCAGTTTCCGTCTGACTTCTGCAAACTATACGAGCTGCTATCCATATCAGAGCAGCTTCTTGCTCACGCGAATCCTGTATCTCCTGCAAGCCAGCTTCTGAGATTCCGCATCCTTATGGATGCGCCTACAGATCTTGATGAGGCGGTTCTCGACCAGATGCTGGCTCTTCTTAGAAACCCGGAATATCTGGATGCGAAATGCGTTCTTCGTCTGTATGAAACATCCGCCTTCATGCTAGGACGCCTTGAATACTATCAGGGCGCGCATGATGTTCTGAAAAACATGCATGCCTATTTGAAAAAGCACCCTAGTCACTACTATACCTCATGGTATCACAGGGCGAAGGCAGTCATCACCAGTAATCAGCTTGGCCAGAAGAGGAACGGTGAAATCCTTTGGCACGAGAACGCTGCTATCAAAGCAGTCCGTGCCTCCAGTCACCCCGATGCAAACCGTCAGTTCGCTGCCATTCTGCTCAATAAAACGCAAACATTACTTGAAACGCGCAGCAAAATGAAGCTCTGCGATGAGATGCTGAGTGAAGCAGGACTGTTGCTTCAGAGGGCTGGGCTGAATAATGATTATGAGAATTATCATTATAATTGTGTTTCAGCCATGTACTATGCCATGATTGGAGATGAAGAATCCGCTTTTACCCACATGTCCAGCGCTACAGAGCAAGCAGATACCACGAAGGACTCTCCCTTGGCTTTTATCGAGCACCTTCTGGACGAGGTTTCCGCCACATACATCGAATTGGGCAGATTCACAGACGCCATAGCAACGGTTCATCAAGCAATTGCCATCTGCAATGAGCATGAAAATATCCGGCGATACCGGGAAACGCGATTCGATGCGTATCTGTTCCTCGCAAGAATATATGTCATGAGCCGCCAGTATGCGAAAGCCGAGGAAGCTTTCGCAGAGGCTGAAAAAAGAGTAACGGATTCATCTTATGACTGGGAACTGCCGCTCTGCCCGGAGAACATCAGGAAAAAGGCGCGTGCAGAAGGATATACGGGTATAATTAATCTTGAGAGGCACTGCAAATCGTAGCGCTTTTTCGTTTGCACCGGTAAATCCAGTTTCAGAAATCTTTATGATAATCTATGGATGAGCGATAGCCCAATCGCTCAAATCAATAAATAGGAGGGATCAGTATGAGCGGTGCACAAATCGCCCACTATTTGAAGGTTGTAGGCAATGGAAAAGAAGCAGCAGGCATCATCGCAGTATACCATGCCGGCTGGCTTGTGGGGATTAGGCAGACACTGATGGTCATTAACGCGGGATATGGAGCGTATCTACTTGGCAAGTGGGGATACAAAAAGCTGACAGAGTACATACAGGAGAATGAAACCATTCCTGCTGCCGGTGAGATGATTTGAGGTGTAGCTATGCCGAGACATAAACAGATACACGGGATAACATACCAGATCATATCACAAGGTGAGCGCCAGGCAGTGCTCGAGTACACATATCTGTGCCCATACTGCATGAGAACGACAAAAGTGCAATCCCTTATACCCGCTTCGAATTATGAACGGCTGGAGACAGGCGGTTTCTATGACTCTCTTTCCTGCGGCGAATGCGGTAAAACTGCTGATGTGCGTTTTTTGCGTACAATGCGAATCGAATGAACAAGTCAATAAGGAGGTCAATCAAATGAAAAAACTGATGGTTTTGGCTCTCGCTCTCCTTCTTCTGACGGCGAACGCTACGGTTTCCTTGGCGGAAATGGGAATCGATTTCTCCGGGTATTCGCTCGATGAATTGCTCGAAATCAGAGCCGCCCTGACCGATGAAATCGCAAGCCGCCCTGGCGGAGAGAAAACAGTTCTGGGGTCTGGTCAGTATAAGATTGGAGAAGACCTCCCGGCTGGTATCTATACATTCAGGTTTGTTCAGAATGGTGACAGCGATGTATCCCGGACAGACTACTATGTGTACGAGAACGAGTCCATGTACAAATACGATGTTGACCGACTGTGGCTCGGGGATATGCCACGGATAGAAGGTTCTTTCAAAGGCGAAGGTGAGACGAGGATCAGCCTTTATCCCGGCGAGTATCTTAGCCTCAGATATAACGGTGCAGAAATTGCCCGCGTAGGAAACGTATCCGAGCGCATCAGCGATTATGTTGTGCCGACAGGAACCACTATCCCAAAGGGAGAGTATACCATCGGAGTGGAGATTCCCTCTGGAACTTATCAGATTCATTTTAGCGGCACCACCACCTCGCGCGTTCGCATCTTTCAGGATTCCCAGGAAGCAGGCAACACATTCAACAAGGGGAAAGAAACCGTCCTCGACTGGAATAATACCGAGGGTACTGTCACGCTCAGCGAAGGAAACATCCTTCGGGTTGAATACACGCCAATTATCATGACCAAAGGCGGAGGATTTACATTCGACTGATTCATGAAGTCGATCATGATCATTTATCAAACAAGCGAGTACCAGTATGTTGTAATATGTGTTCCGTATGATAGTTGCACTACCTTATCTCACGCAAGCGAAACCTGCCCAAACAACTGCTTTATTGCTTCCTGCATTGGCGAAGAATAAACATAAGCAAACTTAAGACAGTTTAGGACAACTTGGGACAATTCCGGACAGTTTGGTACAAAATACTGTGCTATAATGGTAGAGTCAAAGAGGATGGTTCTGGTCTATCCTTTGTCTATGAGCTTTTTTCCACTCAACAGGTCTTTCGCTGAATGCCGAACAGTCCGTCTTGTATGGAATGCTCGTCGCGCCCCGCAGAAAGTCATTGTTACCCTGCCCGGTGCGAATCGCGCCCTGAAAGTTGTCGCACAATGTCGCACGATGTCGCATGATGTCGCATGATGCCCATGTCAATACATGCTATAATGTAAACTGTCAAAGAAGGACGAGAACGCATGATGCCTCCCCGCAACGAAGAAAACCATCCATGGGCAGCTCATCCTCTTGCCGGGTCATCACAAATCGCCATTCCGCAGGCAACAAATAGGAAAACACCTGCACCTCGCCGCTCTCGTATATTTTTTACCAGCTTCACGAAATTCTTTTTCAGCCCTTCCTTCTCATCCTTTGGATACCCTACCCGGCACGAATCGAGCCCCCAAAAGTTGTCGCACAATGTCGTACAATGTCGTGCAAAGTCGCGAGACGCCCAAAGCAATATGTGCTATAATGTAAACTGTTAAAGAAGGGCGAGTGCGCATGATGCAGCCCGGCATCGGAGAAAACCATCCACGTGCAGTTTATCCGGTTGACCCGATAAAACCAAACCAGCGTTGGCGGAAAACCCGTCAGCGCTTTTTCTTTGCCCAAAACCTGAAAGGCGGTGATTTGATGTGATGCCCACATTCCCTTTCCCATCTCCGTTTCCAAACGGAGCGTCCCCTTTCCCCAGACAGGCTTCATGGCCTGTCTTTTCTTTTGCAGTGAACAAACGTAACCGCTCAATAATCCCGCGCCCTGACGAACCCCACTCATCGTGCGATACTTATCCATAGTACTTGAAAAACTGGAATCCAGAAAAACAAGTGAACTTGAAAAACTATGGAGAGAAGCACATGACAATACCAGAAGCAAAGCGAATCACAAGGATGAACGAGTGGAGACAGCTGATTCATGAGCGGCAGCAGAGCGGTCAAAGCGTGCGGGCCTGGTGCCTGCAGAACGGGATCCGGGAGAACAGCTACTATTACTGGCTGAGAATCATCCGGGAAGAAGCTCTTTGCGAGGCAGAGAACAAGAGCAGTGCACTTGTCAGAGTAGAACCGGAAAAGCTGGCGGCTGAGACCGTATCTTCCCGGTCTTCCTCCGGGGGAATCGTGATTCGGGCACATGGCGTAGAAGCCGAGTTTCCGTCGGGCACGGATATTGGGATTCTCGCGGCGTTCATGAAGGCGCTCAGCCATGCTTGATTTCAGTCGCGTACAGAACTACTACATCGCCTGCGGTTATACGGACATGCGCAAGCAGATAGACGGTCTGGCCGCACTGGTGCAAACCCAGTTCGGCCAGAAAATGGATGAGACGTCGCTGTATCTGTTCTGCGGAAGGCGGGCGGATCGCATCAAGGCGCTGTATTGGGACGGAACGGGATACATCCTGCTGTACAAACGCCTGACGGAGAAACGGTTCCAATGGCCGCGAAGCGAAAAAGATCTCAAAAAGCTCACGCTGCAGGAATTCCGCTGGCTCATGGAGGGGCTGTCCATTACCCAGACGAAAGCGTTTGTTCCGGGAAAGCCCGGAACCGTCTGCTGAAAAAGTCAATGATTCTCTGAAAAAAGTGAGAAAACCAAAAGGATTTTGCCCTCTGCATGTCGAATTAATCAGGCATGAAGGGCGGTGAAAGCAGCATGGAGCAAACGGAAATGCTTCTTGCAATTCAGCAGCAGCTGATCATGCTGCAAAGCACCATTGATACGCTCAGGGAACAGAGCCGGCAAAAGGATGAGGAGATTGAGAGGCTCCGGCAGATCATCCTGAATCTGCAGCGCGCCCAATTCGGACAGCGCAGTGAGAAGCGGACGTACGTCCTGGACGACGGGAATCAGCAGCTCAGCCTGTTCGACACGCCGAAGAAATCGGAGGAGACGCCCGTGCCGGAGCCTTCGCAGAATCCAGAGAAGGAAATCCGTGTCTCTGGTCACAGCCGGAAGAAAAAACGCACGCTGGAAGAACTCTGTGCGTCGCTGCCTGTGGAAGAGAGAATCGTGGATCTGCCGGACGATGAAAAGGCGAACGCCAACGGACATGCGCTGATCTGCATCGGACAGGAGTATATCCGTACAGAGCTTGTCCTGGAACGCGCCAAAGCGAAGGTTGTCAAGCATTACCGGAAAGTTTACGCAGACCGCGAGCTTGAACAGGAGACCGGGTATTCCGAGGTATTCAAGCCGGTCATGCCGCCGCCTCTGCTGGCACACAGCTATGCCTCTGCTTCCGTCGTCGCCGATGTGCTGATGAAGAAGTATGTGGACGCCATGCCCCTGTACCGACAGGAGCAGATGTGGAAACGCATGGGCGTGGAGCTGAAGCGCGGCACCATGGCCAATTGGGTCATACAGGTGGCGGACCTCTATCTTCGTCCCTTCTGGAAGCGGATCCGGAGCGAACTGCTGACCCAGAGCACGATTCACGCCGATGAAACGGTGATGCAGGTACACAAGGAGAAAGGTCGGCCTGACACCTCGGAATCGCGCATGTGGGTCTATTCATCCGCCAAACGAGCGGACATCCAGCTGCGCTGCTTTGAATACCGGGAGAGTCGAAGCGGGAAATGGGCGAAGGATTTCCTTGAGGGCTTCCACGGCGTCCTGATCACAGACGGATACAGCGGCTACAACAAGGTTGAGGACGCAGAGCATGCGGGCTGCTGGGCGCACATGCGCAGAAAGTGGCTGGAAGCAATACCCGAAGGCGCCGATGCAAAGCCCTGCAACGCTGCGCAGGGCTACGAGTTCTGCAACCGGCTGTTTGAACTGGAGCGCCAGTTTGAAAAGCTGACCGCGAAAGAACGCCTCATGCAGCGCAAGGAGAAGTCAGGTCCGGTTCTCGAAGCGTACTGGACATGGCTGAATACGATTCCCCGTCCGACAGGCAAGCTGAAGGACGCTGTTACCTATGCGCAAAACCAGAAGGCACACCTCTGTGCGTTTCTTGAGCATGGCGAGATTGAAATCAGCAACAACCAGGTTGAAAACGCCATCCGCCCCTTTGTCATTGGCCGGAAGGGATGGCTCTTTGCCGATACGCCCCAGGGTGCGGAGGCGAGTGCAATCATCTACTCGCTGATGGAAACGGCAAAAGCCAACAACCTGCGGCTGGATGACTATCTGCTGCATCTGCTCAGCATATTGCCTGAGCGCGCAGAGCAAAGCAAGGACTTTGAGATTGAAGATCTGCTCCCCTGGTCAGAAGAAATGAAGTCGTGGTTCTCGGCGGTGTGAATGCCGGGAACCACGACTTTTTGTACCGGGGGATTATTGAGCGGTTACGAACAAACGAAAGAGAGGTATCTTATGAAGCAGCTTATGAACATGCAAATCATTGGAATTGACCATGGCTACGGCAACCTGAAAACCGCCAGCGGCATCTTCCCCGCCAGCGTACTGACCTTCGACCACGAGCCTGCCTACGCACAGGACTTGCTCATTTACGACGGCAAATACCACGTCATTGGCAGCGGCCATCGGGAGTTCACCCCGGACAAGGTCAGCAACCCGGATCACTACATCCTGACGCTCGCCGGCATCGGGCAGGAGCTGTGGGTGCACAGGATGACCGAGGCTCGCGTGTACATCGCCGCTGGCCTGCCCCTGACCTGGGTGGAATCCCAGCGTGAGAGTTTCAGGGCCTATCTGCTCCAGAACAACCATGTGGATTTCATCTGGCGCGGTATCGAATACCACGTCGATATCGTGGGTGCGGATGTGTATGCGCAGGGATTCTCCGCCATCGTGCCCATGCTCAGGCAGTTCAAGGGCGTGAACATGCTCTACGACATCGGCAACGGCACCATGAACATCATGACCATTCAGGACAGGCGCGCCGTCATGGACCAGTGCTTCACGGAGAAGTACGGCACCTACCAGTGCATGCTCCGAGCACGCGAGGCCCTGACGCAACGCTTTGGGCGCACTGTGCCGGACGCCATCATTGACGAGGTGCTCCGAAACGGCGACGCAGACATCGGGCGCGACTATGTGGACACCATCCGCGAGGCCGCTGCGGGTTATGCGGCAGAGATCATGCGCAGGCTGCGCGAGCACGAATACGACCCACAGACCATGCGCCTGTGGATCGTTGGCGGCGGCGGATGCCTGCTGCGCCACTTCGGCGAGTATGACCACGATCGCGTGACCATCATCGACAACATCCACGCCAACGCCGAGGGCTACGAATACCTTGCGGAGCGGCGTCTCAGGCGCGAGGGGTTTTCTGATTGAGTCAGATGTTCCGTACCACCCTCCGGCTTGATCTGGACAAGCCCGCCAGCGCAAATGCTGCCGCTCTGCTGCGTCAGCTTCATGCGGAGCGCGGCCTGTCCTATAGTGCGCTGATCGTTCCGGCGGTCAATGCCTATTATGGCAAGGCAACCGCAGATGAAAGCCTGCGGGAGACGATTCGCTCCATCGTCCGGGAGGAGCTGGCGGCTGCGCCCGTTCAGCTTGGAGATTTGCTGCAAGCCCTGAAAACCGCCGTTCCTGCATCTCCCTTTGCTCACGATGATGAGCCGGACGAAAATGATCTCGATGATGCGCTGGACAGCTTCGGCTGCTGATGCTCTTTGGTGTTCATGCGCACCGCATTCTTGAATCAATCCTCCTGTCGCCCTACTTCCACGACACCAGAACGCACCACCGTGCACCAACCCCGCAAAGCAGGAAGCCATGCCGGCGAACGCATGGCTTCCTGTCTTTGAGCCGGGTGCAGGGCGGCAGCGCCTGCCGGGTGTGCAGAGGGCAACGCCCTTGCCCGGAGTCCAGAGGCGGAGCGCTCTGGCCCACGGCACTTTGCTGGATTCCGCAGGAAGACAGAAAGTGTCATAGTGGGTAGTTACACTTTCGCAGAAAGTGCCGTGCCCCCGTCACCCCGTGCCCCAAACGCAACTTACAACATCCACCCAAGAAAGGAGGCGATTCCATGGCAAGAAACGATGGCGTGGATCGCACCACTGTCCGCAACCAGCCCCGAACGGAGAGCAACATTGCCGACGCTGAAGCTCACAACGAGCGCCAGAAAGCCTGCTACCGGAACGAGGATATTGTCCCCGAACACAGCCATCTGAACATCCACTTTAAGACACCATCCGGCAGCTATCAGGAGATGTTCCAGCAGATGGAGCAGAACGGCACCATCTCCACCCGAGGCCTTAAGCAGGACGCCGTCCACTACGGCGAGCTGGTCTTCGACGTCAACTCCGCATATTTTCACAATCACGGCGGCTACGAATACGCCAAGGCATTCTACGCCGAGGCATACCGGGCCGCCGTCGATATTGTCGGCGGCGAGCAGTACATTCTCTCTGCCGTGATGCACGCCGACGAACGCAATCAGGGCATGAGCAAAGCCCTCGGCTACGACGTATGGCATTATCATCTCCACGTGGTCTATGTGCCCGTCGTCGAAAAGCAGATTCTGTGGTCAAAGCGCTGCAAGGACCCGGCGCTGGTCGGCACCGTCAAGGAGACCATCATGCAGGTCAGCCACAGCAAGAAGTGGCAGTCCAGGCCTGTACTGGATGAATTCGGCGAACCCATGCGTACAAAAACCGGCAAGATCATTCTGAAAAAATCCTACAGCGTTTTGCAGGATCAGTACCACGACGCCATGTTCGCGGCAGGCTACACCGACGTGGAGCGCGGTGAACGCGGCAGCACCGAGGAGCACCTGACCACCGTGCAGTTCAAGGTCATGAAGGAGCAGAAAGCCCTCGATGCGATTAAGGCGCAGCAGCAAAACGCAGATCAGGCTGTTCGTCTGGCACAGGCGAACCGGGAGGAGGCCGAGCATGAAGTCGAAGCCGCAAAAAAGAAGATGGATGCACTTGCGAAGAGCGACAAAGAGGTCAAAGCATTCGTACAAAGCCTGGGTTCCGCAGACGAGCTTCTGCCCGACACCGGGATGCTGGAAACCGCCAGGAGCTACCGCGAAAACAAGGTTCTCCCGGTCATCAAAAAGCTCGTCCGTAAGCTGAGAGAGGTCTATGCCCTGCTGGTCAACGAGCGCCAGAAGAACAACGATATGCTCAGAGAAACCGCCTACTGGAAGCGAAAAGCAGAACCCAATGAGCTCATGCAGGAGAAGGCTTCCAAACTGGACAGGCTGACCCGGACACTTGGCGCGGATGAAATCGACCGGCTGCTGTCCCAACGCAGCTCCCATGAACGCAGCCGATATAAAGCATGGGAAAACAGCCGCTAACCTGAAAACACATCTTCAACAATCAATCCCCTCAAAACCAACAGAATACAAGGAAGTGAAACATACGAGAATTTTCGATACCCTCAAAGCCCGCGTGACCGTCCCGCAGGCGGCTGCACACTACGGCGTCAGGATCGGGCGAAACGGCATGTGCCGCTGTCCGTTCCATTCGGACAAAACGCCCTCCATGAAAATCAATGAAACCTATTTCTACTGCTTCGGTTGCCACTCCACCGGCGACGTGATCGACTTCACCGCCAGTCTGTTCGACTTATCTCCCCTCGAAGCCGCGCGCAAGCTGGCAACGGATTTCGGCATCGACCCCAACACGCCGGCATCCGCTACCGTCGCACCTCCCCATATCCGGCAGGAAGAATCCCGGTGGGAACGGGAAGGACGCTGCGCCTCCGTATTGATTGAATATGAACTGCTCCTGAAAAACCGTCAGCGACGATTTGCTCCCGTTCAGCCCTCGGACGAATGGGTCAACCGCTTCGTATTCGCCAGCCATGCGCTGCCGCAGGTGTCCTATATGATTGATTGTCTGTACGATGCCGATGCTTCTGTGCGCAAAGACGTCACTAACTCCCTGCTGGGAGACGGCACCATCCGCAGCATCGAGCGTTGGAACACTGCCCACAGAGAGGAGGTGGATGCACATGACGAAACGCTTGCGGCCTGACCAGTTTCCGCCCTGGTACGACGGGCAGAGCATCAACGAAGCGGCTTTCTGCCGGGAGTTTCTGGCTTCGCACAAGCTACTCTACACCGAGAACAGCTTCTTCACGCCGGAAGGCCGCATGACCGACGAAGCGCTGCTCAAAACGGAAATCTATCAGTTGATCGAATCGTATGCGTCCACCAGCGTCCCGAAGAAGATTTCAAACATCATCGAGCTTTTGAAAATCACCGCGCATATCGACGACTTTCCACCACAGACCGACCGGATTCATGTCGCAAACGGAACGCTGTTTCTGGACGGCTCGTTTTCCGCATCCAAGAATGAAATCGTGCGCAGCCGTTTTCCGGTGGCCTACAGCCCTTCCGCGCCCAGCCCTGAAACGTGGATGGGCTTTCTTCATGGTCTTCTGTATGAGGATGACATCCCCACTCTGCAGGAATACATCGGCTACTGCCTGATTCCCAGCAACAAAGGGCAGCGCATGATGGTCATCAAGGGCAGCGCAGATCGGCACCGTCCTGTCCCATCTGTTTGGCTGCAACGCCAAGGACGGCAGCGTGGGCAAGGTGTCCGAAAACCGCTTTGCCCGCGCCGATCTGGAGCACATTCATCTGCTGATCGACGATGACATGCGCATGGAAGCTCTGCGTCAGACCAACTACGTCAAATCGCTGGTGACCGCGCAGGGCCGCATGGATCTGGAAAAGAAGGGCAAGCAGAGCTATCAGGGCTGGATGTTCGCCCGGCTGCTGGCGTTTTCCAATGGCGACCTGCAATCCCTCTACGACCGCAGCAACGGCTTCTATCGCCGTCAGCTGATTCTCACCACCAAGGAGCGCCCGCCGGACCGGGTGGACGATCCCGACATCGCGGAGAAGATGTGCCGCGAGCTGGAAGGCATCCTCCTGTGGGCCTTTGAGGGGCTGCAGCGCCTTGTGGCAAATCATTTCCGCTTCACCGAAAGCGTCCGCGCCCGTTCCAACCGGGAAACGAGTAAGCAGGACGCCAACAACGTACTGCTCTTTATAGAGGCCGGGGACTACATCCGACTCACGCCAGAAGGGAAGGTCGGTTCGCAGGAGCTTTATGAAATCTACACCGTCTGGTGCCGGGAGAACGGCTTCTCGCCGCTCAAGAATCGGAGCTTTTCGGAATTCCTGATCGCCAACCAGAAAAAGTACAGCATCGAGCACTCCAACAACCTGACGAACCTCGTTGGCCGCCGCGTGTGGGGCTTTACCGGCATTGAGCCGGTGCTGAAGCTCCCGCTGCGAACCGCAGACGGATGGCAGCGGGACTGCTCGGATGACAACCCGTTTATCTGGAATTCCCTATAAGTGAGGATTTCCGCGATTCTCTGTGTACATACGTACAACCATACATGGGGATTGTACACATGTACGTATGTACGCAAGGAAATCCGGTATTCTCTTATGCCTTATTTTACAGAAAGCAAAACAAAAGGAGAAATCAATCTCTATGCACCCACCACCGATCAACCCACTATCGGAGGAATCATGACTTTGCTCAAAAGAACACCTGAACAGAACGCCGCCTTTGAGCGGTGCGTCGGCTTTCTTGCCGAAATGATCGAAAAATACAGCGGGAAGGTTGAAATTCCCGCTCTTCCCCCTGACAGCAAAACGAGTTGGGACAGTTTATCCAATCCATCATCTCAAACAAATTCAGAAGAACCCTTGACAAATAATATGGCTGCGTAATAAAATGCAGTTGGGACAAAATACACGAACAGTTACTGCATGATTGACAGGAGGTGCACCATGCTTCAGAATCATCCTGCTCCTGAGAGCCGCGCGCTGCCCCAGCATATCACCGACGAGCGCAACGGCCTGAGCTACACCCTTCACGGCGACTATTACTTCCCGGACCTGGAGCTTCCGGACCAACAGCCCATTGGCAAATGGGGCAAGCTTCACCTCCGGCACCTGGAATCGAACCAGCCGAGTCATTTTCAAAGGCTGGTGCTCACGGGAGCGCTGAATGCCTATCTGCATACTGTCGATGAGCAGGCCAGCGAGCGTTTCGATGTGCTCATGAAGGGATATGCCCAAAGCTGGGGCATCACCGAAAGCCTGAAGGCTGAAGATCCCATGAAGTGGGTCGGGCTCATGAATCTGGCGCGCACCGAAGCGGAGCACAACGTGATGACCGAAATCATCTGCGCCTGAACCACCTTCCTTCACCGGCTCGTATTCAATCGGGCCGGTGAAGGCTTCCACAAACCGCACGAGGAGGAATGTCCATGTCCAGAGAAAAGCAGACGCCCGCGCCCATCCGTTCCAGCGCGGCGGAGGTGCTGACCTATGTCGCCTCCACGGGTGACCCGCAGGGCAGCATCGAAATACGCTATGAGGACGAAAACATCTGGCTGACGCAAAGGACGATGGCGCAGCTGTATGACGTGAGTGTCAAAACGATCAATTACCACATCAAGAAAATCTTTGACGATTCCGAGCTGCTCGAAGATTCAGTTATCCGAAAATTTCGGATAACTGCCACAGATGGCAAACCGTACACTGTCCAGCACTATGCCCTGCAGATGATCATCGCGGTCGGCTTCAAGGTCAATTCCGAGCGCGCCGTCCAGTTCCGCAAATGGGTCAACCAGATCGCAACGCAGTACACGATTCGCGGCTGGGTCATGGACGACGAACGGCTCAAGCAGGGCACCTATCTGACCGACAAGTACTTTGAAGAACAGCTGGAGCGCATCCGGGAGATCCGCGCCAGCGAGCGCAAGTTCTATCAGAAGATCACCGACCTGTATGCTATTCTGATAGCGAATTGCACAATAGTTCAGTTATTCGGAAATTCCGAATAACTGGTTCGGATGATAAGCATCGCTCTGTTCATCCAATACTCAGTAGATGATTATCAAATGGAGGCCTTCAAATGGAAAAGATCCTAATTAACGACTTACTTAATATTCCTGATTGTGATGTTGCCAAAACCAGACTAAAACTCAATGTTTTCAATGGAGATGCTGATCCTCTGGAAGAATACAAAAGAGACCCCGACAAAATCAACACTGAGTGGTTCTTGTGGCACAACCAAAGAAGATACTTCCATTTAGGACAAATCGCGATTTGTCTTCTATACCTTTATGATGATAGATGGCTATTGACAACGATAAAGAGGATTACAAAAGAGATCGATGTCGTTGATGATGTTGGCTATGAAGCTGACGAAATTGAAGAATATCGTAAATACTATGGTCGATTGGTTCTGAAATATCACAATACAAAACGAGGAATGGGCAGAACCTATGAATCCATGATGGACGAGCTGGAAGTCATCGAACTCCTTTCAACTACCTATGATGGCGATGACTTTCCTGGTTATGAGAATATCAGACTATCCTTTGCTCAGCTTGAGACAATAATACATAAAAAGCGTAGCGGATGGCTGGATGCCTTAAGAAATCAAAAAGCCGTTTATCTGATAACTGATACAAGCAACGGAAAAATGTATGTTGGTTCTGCAACTGCTCAATATGGAATGCTGCTCCAACGGTGGACAGACTATATCGACAATGGTCACGGTGGTAATGTTGCGCTTAAGCACATTGTCGACACAAAAGGCTTGGAATATATCAAAGCAAACTTTCAGTACTCAGTATTAGAAAACTATAATGCACGAATGGACGATAACTATATACTCGATCGCGAAAAATGGTGGAAAGATACACTTTGCACAAAGAGATTTGGATACAACAAAAACTAACTCCTTGAGCTTGAGCAACATGCGGACGCAGCAAAGCCCGACCACCGGGAGGAAAAGCCATGAAGCGAATGAAATGCTACATCTACACCCGCGTCTCCACCTCCATGCAGGTGGACGGCTACAGCCTGGACGCGCAGAAGGACAAGCTGCGCAAGTATGCGGAGTTCCAGAACATGCTCGTCGCCGGGGAATACTGCGACGAGGGCAAGTCCGGCAAGAACATTGAGGGCCGCCCGGAATTTCTTCGCATGCTGCGGGACATCGAATCCGGCAAGGACGGCGTCTCCTTTGTGCTGGTGTTCAAGCTCTCGCGCTTCGGCCGCAACGCCGCGGACGTGCTGACCTCCCTGCAACGGATGCAGGACTTCGGCGTCAACCTCATCTGCGTGGAGGACGGCATCGACTCCTCCAAGGACAGCGGCAAGCTGATGATTTCCGTTCTCTCCGCCGTCGCCGAGATTGAGCGCGAGAACATCCTCGTGCAGACGATGGAGGGTCGCAGGCAGAAGGCACGCGAGGGCAAGTGGAACGGTGGCTTTGCCCCCTACGGCTACAAGCTCGTGGACGGGCAGCTGCAGATTGCCAAGGAAGAGGCCGAGGTCATCCGCATCATCTATGACAAGTACATCCACACCACCATGGGCACCGCCAGAATCGCAAACTGGCTCAACGAGCACGGGTACAGCAAGGTCTGCCGCCACAACAACAAGCGGGAGGCCTTCACGGGTTCCTTCCTCATCGGCGTGCTCGACAATCCCGTGTACTGTGGCAAGCTGGCTTACGGACGCAGGCACAACGAAAAGATTCCCGGCACCCGCAACCAGTACCACATCGTCAAGCAGAAGGACTATACGCTCTACGACGGCATCCACGAGCCCATCATCTCCGAGGAGGACTGGCAGCTCGCGCAGAAGCAGCGCCAGCAGACCAACAAGCGCCAGATCAAGACGCACAGCCTTGACCACGAGCACGTCCTGTCCGGGCTGCTCAAGTGCCCCATCTGCGGCGGCGGCATGTACGGCAACGTGAACCGCAAGAAAAAGAGCGACGGAACCTATTACCGCGACTACTTCTACTACGCCTGCAAGCACCGCCTGCATGTGGACGGCAAGCGCTGCGACTATCATCACCAGTGGGGCGAGGAAATCATCGACGGCGCGGTGGAGGAAATCATCCACAAGCTGGTCAACACGCCCGCCTTTGAGCAGGGCATCCGGGAGAAGATCGGCGGCAAGCTGGACACCGCCGAGCTTGACGCGGAGATGGAGACCCTGCGCAAGCAGCTCCGCCAGCTCACGGGCACCAAGGACAGGCTGGGCGAGCAGATCGACGCGCTTGATTTCGACGACCCGCATTACACCCGCAAGGCGCAGGACCTGCAGGAGCGGCAGAACAGGGTCTACGACCAGATCGCCTCCATCGAGGTCATCATCGCCGAGGTGCAGACCCGCATGGACAACATCCGCCAGCGCCGGATTTCCACCGACAACGTCTATCAGTTCCTGCTCTACTTTGACAAGCTGTACGACCAGTTCACCGATCTGGAGAAAAAGACCTTCATGAACAGCTTCATCGAGCGCGTGGAGATTTACCCGGAGCGCCAGAGCGACGGGCGCATCGTGAAGCGCATCGAATTCCGTTTTCCCGTGTATTTCAACGGTTCAGAGGTTAGTGGACTTGGTTGGGACGAAACGGATATGTCGGAGACGGTATGTGCATTGTCCAAACTTCAAGAGGGGAAAACATATCGAGATTGAAGCATTTGGGAATGATTTGACTTCAACATAAGGAAAACCCGAAGCAGCACTGGAAAGGTACTGCTTCGGGTTTTTTACTGTTTAGCCTTGTATGCTTCGCCCCACGCCCGCATGGAATCCAAAATGGGTTTCAGGCTTTTGCCGAGTTCCGTCAGCGAATATTCCACCCTCGGCGGCACTTCGGGATAAACCGTGCGGGTGATGATACCATCGGCTTCCATCGAGCGCAGGCTGTCTGTCAGCACCTTCTGGCTGATTCCCTCCAAGTCCTTTTTCAGTTCATTGAACCGCCACGGACGGGCCAGCAGATTTCGTATGATAAGCAACTTCCACTTGCTTCCAATCAGCGCCACAGTAGTTGCTACCGGGCAAGCGGGCATTTCTTCTTTTGTCAGCATCGCAGCCCCTCCAATAGTTCAAATTAGAATGTTACATCTAAATTATAATACAGTGCACTCTAATTTTCAAGCAGTTACTTTCAGGTGAGCTGTGTTGCTTCTTGTGCCCCAGTAATCAATTTGTGCGTACTTGTGGCTGGGGAATCGTCAGAAGTTTCTTGGATTTCATGTGTATCAACCACTTTCTCAATTTCCAGCATACAGCAATTTCAAGAAAAAGCCAATAGAAGAATCAAGAAAATTAAGGGAAAATGCAGAAAATCAAACGAATGCTGTGTCTTGTGGTGTCAAATCAATAAGATGCTGGTTCCATGTATTCTATATTCAGAGGAAATTGGCAAGAAACGTTTATAAATCTTATTGACAGGTTGGAAGAACTTGCGTATAATAAATATGGGAAACTGGAAGTTTGCAACAGGAAAAAGCGGATGAAAGGGATTACGCATGAAACGTTGGAAAGTCACATTCGGGCTGTTCTTGCTTCTGCTTGCGCTGGCAACAACGGTTGCTTACGTGGAGACACGCGAAGAGAAAATGGAATTGGAAGGGAAACGTGTTATTTTTACACAGCCGAGGCGGAAAAATCCACTTTAGCTACGATGCCCCAGAAAATTACGTTGTGAAAAAAATGGCTGTGGCATTTTGCTTATACGGATGGGCATGGCTCTTTTGGCAGTGGTTCTAATGGTGATGAATATGGTGCAACTCACTTTGAAACAGAAACGCCATGATCTGTTTTTAGGAGGAAATTGAAAGTGAAAATCAAAGGTGGAAAATTGCTAACTGTGCTCATAATGTCTGTTCTGCTAACAGCGCCGTTTACCAACCCCGCAGAAAAAATCGGGGGAGGGGACAGTAATTGGTGGAGCAGTGTGCTTGGTGCATTGGGCGTGATGAAAGCAGATGCGGCGACAGAAATCAAACCGCTGCAAGATGGGAAAATTCCATCCGTATACTTGGAAGGAACCTTGCCAATCGATAAAACCGAAACAGTGATGCGCTATACATTCGAATCTGAAACGCAAATCTTTGAAGGATACTGCAAAATCAAATGTCAAGGGAGTACATCGCTGGAATACCCTAAAAAGAACTTTACGATTAAAACGTTTACAGATAGTGAATGTACGCAAAAAGCAAAATTTCGTTTTCGCAACAGGAAGGCGAAAAACAAGTTTTGCTATAAGGCAAATTGGATTGATTTCACCCATGCGCGAAACATTGTTTGTGCGTGATTATGGGGAGAAATGCTTGAAAGTAGAAGCAATTATGAGAGTCTTCCGACGGAATTAAAAACAGCACCGAACCATGGTGTAAATGGTAAACTGTACTTGAGCCACTTAGGCAAAAAAGGGAACGAATACTTGAGTCACCCGACAAAGCCTCTATAATGTAAACAGACCATTGTAGGAGGCGAAGAAAGGTGGTCACAAGCGTGGATGTGTACAAGGAGATCCGCCGACTGCAGTTGGAAGGCGTCACCAGCCAACGCAGAGCAGCAACACTGCTGGGCATCTCACGGAACACAGTGAAGAAGTACTGGGAAGGCAACGCAGTACCTTGGGAACGGCAGACATACGAGCGAGAAGCCGCTGTGCTGACGCCGGAGGTGGTCCGGTTCAATGAGAACTGCCTGGAGGCAGACGCACAGGAGCGCGTACGCAAGCAGCACCATACTGCCAGGCGGATCTACAACCGACTGGTCGAGGAATGCGGCTTTACCGGCAGTGAGTCCTCGATCCGGAAAGCAGTTCATAAGCTGAGAGCACAGCGTGGTGCAGTGGAAACCTATGTGCCTCTGCGTTTTGTCCCCGGCTCCGCCATGCAGGTAGACTGGGGCGAAGCTGTCATCTATCTGGGCGGGCAGCGCATGGCCGTCAACCTGTTCTGCGCCAGACTCTGTTTCAGCTGCGCTCCATTTGTCATCGCATATGAACGGCAAAACCTGGAAAGCTTTCTGGATGCTTTGACCAGGGCAATCCAGTTCTTTGGCGGTGTACCCAGACAGGTCATCTTTGACAATGCCCGTGTCGCCGTTAAGAGCGGATTTGGCGCTCATGCCGTTGCACAAGAGGACTATGCACAATTTGCAGCACACTACGGCTTCGATCCTGTGTTTTGTAATCCAGCGTCCGGTAATGAGAAGGGGCTGGTCGAAAACCTGGTTGGCTACATTCGCCGCAATGTCTGTGTTCCGCTGCCTCGTGTTCGTTCACTGGAAGAGCTCAACGCCAAACTGCTGGAACAGTGCGCAAAATACCAGACGCACCGAGTGGACAACAAGCCTGCTTCAGTTGGCGAGATGCTGACGGAAGAAAGGCAGGAGCTTCACGCTATCCCACGGTATACGCTGGATACGTCGAAGAAATTCTACCCAACAGTCGGACGTTACGCCACCGTCATTGTGGAGACCAACCAGTATTCCGTTCCCTGCGGGTACCGTGGACAAAGCACCACAGTGAAAGCCTATCCGAACCACATTGAGATCTGGATCAACGGCAGCCTGGTTGCCAGCCACAAGCGGCTGTATGGCCGGAAGGAGGAATCGCTGGATCTGAAACACTATCTGCCTATCCTCGCACAGAAAGGCAGAGCGATGCGTTTTGCTCGTCCTGTGCAGAAGCTGGTTCCATCCACATTCATTGACTGGATGGAAGGTCAGCAGCTGAAAGCAAAGGAAATGGTCGAGATGCTGGAAGCCTGTCTGGAGATTGGATACCAGGCAGTCATGCAGCGTGAGAAAACGTCCAGGACAGAATATGTACCAAAAGAAGTAATTCCTGTCCAGATCGTTGACCTTGACCAATACGACAAGCTGTATGCGAGGGAGTCAGTAAGATGATTGATACGAAAGAAGAACAGATCCGACTGTATGCCCGTCAGCTGAAGATCCCGACATTTGCCAACTATGCTGATACGATCCGGCAATGTGCGCCTGATACAGACTTCTCCGGCTTCCTGCTGGAACTCATGATGACAGAAGCAGCGTCCCGTCAGGAAAACCAGACACGGCGCCGTATGAAGGCTGCAGCCTTCCCATTCCAGAAGACACTGGATGAGTTTGATATGACGCAGCTCAATCCGTCTGTCTCGCCGGTGTTCCTGAATGAGCTTGCTTCCTGCAAATTTATTGATGAGTGTCGTAACATTGTCATGATCGGCAATCCCGGCAGAGGTAAAACGCATATTGCGATTGCGTTGGGAATCAAGGCCTGCCTGCAGGGATACAGGGTACTGTTCCGGAATGCTTCCACGCTCTCAACTGAACTGACAGAAGCCAGGGACAGCTACCAGTTGGGCAAGATTGAGCGTCAACTGGCCCGAACCGATCTTTTGATCCTGGATGAACTGAGCTACCTCAGCTTTAACAAGTATGAGTCCGATCTGTTGTTTAAGGTCCTGTCTGACCGCAGTGAGCGCAGCAGCACCATTGTGACGACCAACCTTCCGTTCTCCAAGTGGACGGAGTTGTTTGAAAACACCACGATGGTCTCAGCCCTTGTGGACCGGCTGACCTACCGCTCCCATGTCCTGGATATGAATGGCTCGTCCTACCGGCTCATGTCCACCCGGGAGGAAGCCGCTGCTAAGTGACAGGGAAACCGCTCTCGGGAGACGGTCGTTTCGCCCTTCTCCCTGCCGCGGCAGGCACCCCTCTTCTCCCCGTCGCCGGGGTGGCTCAAATATTCATTCCTACTTTTGGCCCATGTGGCTCAAGTATTCATTCCCATTAGTGGCTCAAATATTGGTTCCCACTTGGCTCAAATATTCGTTGACATTCACATAGACAGACAGTTGCAAAATGGATATAATCATATATTGTAAAACACTATTGGGGGGTGTAATTTTGAAACGTATGCTACTGTTATTGCTGATTGTTCTATCTTTTCCTGTGTTGTGCATGGGGGAATCTGCTATCCAGTCGGAAGGCAATATGTCCTATATCATTACTAGTGAAGGTGCCGTTATTATCGACTGGAATAATCAATTACCGGATGTCCTTGATGCCACACTATATGTGCCACCTACTCTTGGTGGGATTCCGGTTGTTGGAATAGGATTTGACGCTTTTGATACCTGCAACGAAGGACCTTCTACGCAGTTTCAGTTGATTCTCCCGGAAGGAATTACTTTTCTGGAAAAAGGAGCTTTTCAGTGTTGCAACCAAGCCACGGTCATTTCGCTGCCGTCAACATTGGAGACGATCCCAGAGGGGAGCTTTATTCATGTTACAGCTGAAATCGTATTTCCTAATGGGAACCCTTATTTCACAGCTGAAAATGGTTTTTTGATTGATAATCGCACGAACACTTTGCTGTATACAAGCAAGTCAAGTGGGGATTTTCCATTGCTGCCAGTTAAGCAATTGGCCTCGCGATGTCTTGACAACTGGATAGACGAAGACACTACCGAGATCATATTGCCGCTTACACTGGAAGGTATCAGCAGCTATGTATTCTATGACTTTCCCTGGCTTGAGTCTGTCCTTCTCCCGAACAGTATGAAGAATGTGGAAAAGTTGGCATTTTACAGTAGCGGCGTCAATTCGATAGCCCTTCCAGCATCAATACTTTCAGTTCCTGCCTACTGTTTTGTTGAATGCTATCTTGATTCAGTAGTCATTTCCGAAGGAACCCAGTACATTGGAGAATACGCATTCTATTGGAATAGAGGAGCATTGGCAAATGTAGAACTTCCATTTTCAGTTCAGTTTGTTGGGTATAATGCATTTCCTGAAGGATGTAACATCTCTGTATTGAATCCTAATATTCATTTTGAATCACTGGAAGAGTATCAATTACGGGATCCGAATGGCGAATGGTAAGAGTTATGATGTGCTCTTGGGCTACGCAACATTGTTAAGGAGTCCTTGCGTAGCATTGCAACCCGCTGAACGATGGCAAGTGGCAGTACACGTGGGAAAACGGGCGGCAACTTGCGCGAATGCGAAGCATTGACACCGACGCCCAGTTTGTGTATAATGAAAACGGGTTGTGGATTCAGAAAACGGTCAACGGCGTAGCGACGAAATACACGCTGCACGGCAAGAATATTGTGCATATGACTTCCGGCACGGATGAGCTGCACATTTTCTATGACGCGCAGAACCGTCCGGCGGTGGTGGTGTACAACGGCACGGCGTATGCGTATGTCAGAGCTTGTCTTCATAAGTGAAACGTGGTATAATAGCAGCATGAAAGAAGTAAGA
>ENA-OOZY01000364-OOZY01000364.1-human-gut-metagenome-genome-assembly--contig:-NODE-364-length-35814-cov-4.423110_pt1 | contig 35814 bp, 35 predicted proteins | sample MGYA00241047_ERZ501410 | MGnify/ENA primary metagenome ERZ501410 (study PRJEB25962, sample SAMEA2042621) | human gut metagenome | biome: human gut; feature: human-associated habitat; material: faeces... | reverse complement strand
TCGCTGTGGATGGCAAGCCCATTGAGGGCAGCCTGCTGCCGCTGGCACCGGAAGGCGCTGTGGTAGAGGTGCAGGTGACCATGGGATAACCTTTACTGCATTTTCATAATTTCTCCTTCGTGCGGTTCTGAAAGAACAGCGGCCTCCGCATTACGATCCTGCTTGGCATCATATTTGCCTTGCAGGACTTCATCTGCAAGCTGCAGACCAATCTCGTGGGCCTGCTCCGGCGTGGTTTCGCCCGGATGTCGGTGGTGTCGATACGATGCAGTGTGCCCGCCCCTGCCACGACACCCTCTATTCAAGTTTAGAGGTGGCCGAAAAATTATCGGCTGCCGAACAGGGCTGCCATGTGCCTACAGAGTTGGTGCCGCGCTGTCCCAAGTGCGGAGGTCCCATGGACATCCACATGGGCGCAGGTCAGAGAATGATTCCGGATACCGCTGCCCAAGCACGGTTCCAAAACTTTCTGAAAACCTACCACGGGAAGAAACTGGTAGTTCTGGAGCTGGGCATTGGCTGGCGCAATCAGCTGATCAAGGCTCCGATGATGCGTCTGGTGGCCAGCGAGCCAAACGCCACTTATGTGACCATCAATCTGGGCGAGGTCTACATTGCGGACAATATCAAAGAGAAGTCCTTTGGACTGGACGGGCGGCTGGATGAGTTGCTGCCTGCTCTCCGGGAGGCGTGCGAGGCATAACGATTTACGTATTTTCCGGACATAGCAAAACCTCCTCGTGTAGTTCTATTATCCTACACGGGGAGGCTTTTTGTCTATTGTCTAATTTTTATGGGTCGGTTCAATTTTACACCTCTCCGGAGGTTTACGCAACTATTGGGATGGTCTCCAAAAAAATGCTGGACAACACCAGCTCAAAAATGGTATTGTCCAGCATTCATTTAGATTTCCAGCCTGTGGCTCCCAGTTACATTTTTCAAATATTCCTTCGGATCGCCATTCAGAATCAAATCCGCGTAGCCCAGCGGATCATTGTAGATGAAGTAATCCAGTTCCGACCTCTGCGCCATGGTCACGTCCAGTGCATCCTCGACCCCGGTGCAGTCGATGGAAATTTTTCTCCCATCCCGGAGCAGTAGTTCCACACAGCCGGTGTCCATGTTGAAATGGCAAGCTCTTGCATCGTACTTCATGTTTGTGTCCTTTCTGCCTTACGGCACTCTTACAGTGGTCTGTCGTGCTTTCTTATGATAAGGTCTAGGACGCTTTTCGATGGAAGCAAGGGATTCATTTTGTTTTCCAAAGAAAACAAAAAATCCGAACCCTTCTCCTATTGGAAAAAAGTTCGGATTTTCATGGTTTGGTGCGGATAAGAGGACTTGAACCTCCACCGAGTTGCCCCGATTAGAACCTGAATCTAACGCGTCTGCCAATTCCGCCATATCCGCATATTCTGTTTTGTTCGTGAGCTGTGTTGCTCGGAACGATAGTTATTATACCAGATATACGAAGAATGTCAAGCATTATTTTCAGATTTTCTCGACAAAATTTTGCTTGAAAATTGATGCATTCTGAATGGCAGCTGCAGGGCGAAATTTTTGCCAAAATGTGATACAATAAACAGGACGCGCCGGGAGGGTGTCCTGCGCGCAGACTGAGAAAACGAGGGAAATGCAGAATGTTCAATATCATTATTTTCCTGCTGGGAGCAGGCATCATGTTCTTTATGGCTCTGCGCAGTGTGCTGGCACGGCGCAGGCTGTGCACGCAGGGGCAGAAGGTCACGGCCACGGTGGAGGGCACCGTGCAGAGCCGGGATGGTGGTGCCTATGTGCTGGCCTTTACCACCGCAGGCGGCAGCCATCGGCTGCACTACCCGAAGCCTGCGCGGGGCAAGAGCTTTGCGGTGGGGGATACCGTCACCTTATACTATGACCCCGAAAACCCGGAAAAAATGTATGTAGAGGGCGACCGCGCTACGCTGGGAGCCGAGGTGCTGTATGCCGTGCTGGGTGTGGCCCTGCTGGTGCTGACCGTGGGCATTGCCCGCTGAAAGGGGAAAAGAGGATGAAACTGGAACATTTTGGCATGGCTGAGCCGGGCGACTGCCGTCTGGTATTCACAGCCGGTGCTGAGGAGCTGGCGGCAGCCGTTGCACAGGTGCAGGCGGAGCCGGACGCGCCGCAGGAAGAGGACGGTCTGCTGACCGAGGCGGTGAATCGCACCATTCTTGGCGGCTTTTCGGCGCTGTATGAGCAGCTGGTACAGGAGTACCATGTGGTGCCGGTGACCGACCCGGATTTTGAATTGCTGGCGGTGAACCGGGCCGAGGGCTTCCGGGCGGGGGCGCAGTTCTATGCGCTGCCGCCGCTTGAAGTGGGAGCATACACCGGCTTTGTGCAGGCCGTGGAGCCGCACCCCATCCGGCAGCTGACCATTGAACTGGAGATCAACCGTCACCACGGCGACGAAGAACGTGCAGCCGATGCAGCAGGCAAGGCGGCGCTGCGGCAGCAGGTGGCCCGCGAGATCTGGGCACAGCGCTGTGCACAGGCGGTGCAGCGGGCACGCAAGGAGCTGGTAGGGCAGCGGGGCGATGCAGTGAAAGGCCCGCTGCCAAAGCAGCTGGTGGGCGGTAACTATTTTGCCGAGCAGCGCCAGTTCAACCTGAGCCTGCAGGCCAATGGCATCAACTTTGACCAGTTCCTTAAAGTGCGCGGCCAGACGGTGGAAGAGTTCCGTGCATGGCTCCACGCGCAGGCAGAGCGCAAGCTGCGCAGCTGGCTGGGGCTTCTGCTGGTGGCAGAAAAGGAGGGCCTTGCACCCGCGGATGCCGAGGTGGAAGCAGTCTCTGCCCACTGGGATGCCAAGCTGGACGGCGAGCGCACCTTCCCCGCCAACGATGCACGCAAGGTGCGCCAGCGTCTGTCCCGGGAGCGGGCGGAGCAGTTCATCGTGGAGCATTCCACCCTCACTCCGCCGCCCACTGAACCCATCGTGCAGAAAGTTGAAAGCAAATAATAATAAAAAGGAGCGATGCAGTGCACCGCTCCTTTTTGTTATTATTATCGGGAACTCTCAGATCTCCACGCCTTCGAACTGGCTGTTGTAGAGTTTGGCGTAGAAGCCGTTTGCAGCAAGCAGCTCGTCGTGGCTGCCCTGCTCCACGATGTGGCCGTCCTTCATCACAAGGATCACGTCCGCCTCGCGGATGGTGGAAAGGCGGTGCGCCACAATAAAGCTGGTACGGCCCTGCATCATGCGGGCAAAGGCTTTCTGGATACGCACCTCGGTGCGAGTATCAATGGAGGATGTTGCTTCGTCCAGGATCAGCATCGGCGGCAGGCAGAGCATCACGCGGGCAATGCAGAGCAGCTGCTTCTGGCCCTGGCTGATGTTGCCGCCGTCCTCGGCGATGACGGTATCGTAGCCCTCCGGCAGGCGGCGGATGAAGCTGTCTGCATGGGCGGCTTTGGCTGCTGCCACGATCTCTTCAAGGCTTGCATCCGGCTTGCCGTAGGCAATGTTTTCCCGCACGGTACCGGCCCGCAGCCATGTATCCTGCAACACCATGCCGTAGCTGCCGCGCAGGGAAGCGCGGGTCACATCCCGGATGTCGGTGCCGGACACCTTGATAGAACCGCCGTTCACATCATAGAAGCGCATGAGCAGGTTGATGAGGGTGGTCTTGCCGCAGCCGGTAGGGCCGACGATGGCAATGCGCTGGCCGGGCTTTACGTCGAGGGAAAGGCCCTCGATCAGCGGGCGGTCGGGCAGGTAGCGGAAGGAAACATCCTCCAGCTGCACATGGCCGTCCGGCTGCAGCACGGAGGCGTTCTCGACTTCAGGCACCTGATCGTCGGCATCCAGCAGCTCAAACACGCGGGCGGCGCAGGCCAGAGCATTCTGCAGCTCGGTGACTACACCGGAAATTTCGTTGAAGGGCTTGGTGTACTGGTTGGCGTAGCTCAAAAACACGCTCAGCTGGCCGATGGTGATGCCGCCCCGCACCGCGTACACGGCACCCACAAGGCCCACGCCTGCGTATACGATGTTATTCACAAAGCGGGTGGCGGGGTTGGTCAGGCTGGAAAAGAAGATGGCCTTCAGGCTCACGTCCTGCAGACGGCCATTCACCTCGTCAAAGGCGGTAAGGCTCTCGGCCTCGTGGCCGAAGGCCTGCACCACCTTCTGGCCCTCGATCATCTCGTTGACCAGCGCGGTCTGCTCGCCGCGCACGGCGCTCTGGCTCTGGAAGTAACCATAGCTGCGCTTGGCAAGGAAGCTTGCCACCACGAGGCTCAGCGGGGTGATACACACCACCACCAGCGTGATGGGCACATTCTCGCTGAGCATGAACAGCAGGGTGCCGAGGATGGTCAGCACGCCGCTGAACAGCTGTGTAAAGCCCATCAGCAGGCCGTCCGCAAAGGTATCCACATCGGCCACCATGCGGCTGACGATATCGCCGGAGGGATGGCTGTCGAGGTAGGACAGCGGCAGGGTCTGAATTTTGCGCAGGGCTTCGTTGCGCAGGTCGCGGCTGACAAGGAAGGTGATGCGGTTGTTGCACACGCTCAGCAGCCACTGCGCAAGAGCGGCCACACCGGCAACCACCAGCACCTCGATGATAATGCGCATCACACCGCCAAAATCTACGGCACCCTTGCCCAGCATCATATCAATGGCGCTGCCGCAGAGGATGGGGATATACAGCTGTGCACCCACGCTCACGGCAGCAACGATCAGGCTGCACACCACAAACAGGGAATAAGGTTTGATCTTGCCCAGAACACGGGTCAGGGTGGCCTTGCGCTGCTGCGGGGTCAGCTTTGTTTTTGCTTTTGCACTCATTTCTGCGCATCCCCTTTCTTGAACTGGCTCTCGTAGATCTCCTCGTAGACGGGGCAGGTCTGGCGCAGCTGGTCGTGGGTGCCGATGCCCACCAGATGGCCGTCGTCCAGCACCAGAATTTGATCCGCGTGCTGCAGGCTGGCGGCGCGCTGGCTCACGATGAACACGGTCAGGCTGCCGGGCAGAGCAGCCAGTGCCTTGCGCAGGGCGGCATCGGTGGCGTAGTCCAGTGCGCTGGCGCTGTCGTCAAGGATCAGAATTTCCGGCTTGCCCACAAGGGCGCGGGCGATGGTCAGGCGCTGCTTCTGTCCGCCGGACAGGTTGCGACCGCCCTGCTCCACAGGCTCGTCCAGCCCAAGGGGCTTGGCTTTGACGAACTCCGCAGCCTGTGCTGATTCCAGTGCGGCCCACAGGTCCGCATCGGTGGCATTCTTGTTGCCCCACAGCAGGTTGGAGCGGATGGTGCCGCCAAAGAGCTGGGCTTTCTGCATGACCATGGCTGCCTTGCCGCGCAGTTCTTCGCGGGGATAGTTCCGGGCATCGCGGCCCATGATCTCCACCGTGCCCTCGGTGGCATCGTAGAATCGGGGAATCAGGTTGACAAGGCTGGATTTGCCGCTGCCGGTACCGCCGATGACACCAATGGTCTGGCCGCGCTTTGCAGTGAAGCTGATGTCGGAAAGACTGGGTGCACCGGCACCCGCATAGGTCAGGCTTACATGCTCAAAGCGCACGGCATCACCGGATTTTTCGGCGGGCACCTCGCCCAGAAGCTTTTCCGGGAAGGCCATGCCAGGCGTGATGTCCAGCACAGCCTGCACGCGGCCTGCGCAGGCCAGCGCCTTGCTCACCTGCACGATCAGGTTTGCCAGCTTGACCAGCTCCACAAGGATCTGGTTCATGTAGTTCACCAGCGCGATCACGTCGCCGGAAGCCATGCAACCCACATTGATCTCAATGCTGCCCACATAGAGCAGTGCCACAATGGCAATGTTGATGAGCACATAGGTCAGCGGGTTCATCAGGGCAGAGATATGGCCTACATGGAGCTGCATCTTGGTCAGCAGATCGTTGGCATTCTCAAAGCGCTCTACCTCGCTCTTTTCCTTATCAAAAGCGCGCACCACGCGCACGCCGGTCAGGTTTTCGCGGGTCAGGCCCAGCACCCGGTCAAGGCGATTCTGTACCGTCTTGTACAGGGGCCGGGTAGCAGCCATGATGCCGAACACCACCACGCTCAGCAGCGGGATGGTCACTACAAAGATCAGCGCTGCACGGGAATTCACCGTAAAGGCCATGACCATGGCACCGATCACCACGAACGGGCTGCGCAGGAACAGGCGTAAAAACAGGTTCAGGCCGCTCTGCACCTGATTCACGTCGCTGGTCATACGGGTGATCAGGGTGCTGGTGCCGAGGGTGTCCATCTCGGTAAAGCTCAGGGTCTGGATGTGCTCAAACAGGGCGTGGCGCAGAGCTGTGGAATAGCCCACGGCCGCCTTTGCGGAAAAATACTGTGCCGTCAGGCTGCAGGCAAGGCCGATCATGGCCAGCAGCAGCAAAATGCCGCACCGCACAAGAATATAGTGGAAGTCGTGGGCGGCAATGCCGATGTTCACGATATCCGCCATGACCAGCGGCACGAACAGGTCGAACGTGGCTTCCAGCATCTTGAAAAGGGGCGCAAGCACGCTCTCGCGCTTGTAGTCCTTCAGATAGCCTAGCATCTTGTTCAAGGCGATACTCCTTCTTTCTTGCTTTCTTGCATTATAAGGTTTATGAAATCCTACTTATTATAGCGTACAAAAACTTAAAAAGCCATAGAAAATGTTTTTATTGCAAAAGTGTGCTGAAAACCGCCGGGCAAAATGCCGAAAACGGTTGAAACCAGGGTGGGGGTATGCTACAATGATTTTAAATATTGCACAAAAGGGGAAACAGGAATGCTGATAAGTTTGGTCGTTCCGTGCTACAATGAGGAAGAATCACTTCCCATTTTTTATAAAGAGGCCAGCAAGATCGCACAGCAGATGGGAATATCCCACGGAGCAGATTTTGAGTTCATCTTTGTGGATGACGGCTCAAAAGACCGCACACTGCAGATCGCGCGGGAATTGCACCGGAAAGATGCCCGTGTGCGGTACATCTCCTTCAGCCGGAACTTTGGCAAGGAAGCAGGCATTTATGCCGGATTAAAAGCGGCAAAGGGCGATTATGTAGCAACGATGGATGCGGATCTGCAGGACCCGCCCTCGCTGCTGCCGGAAATGCTGGAGCTGCTGTTCTCCGGCGAATATGACTGCGCGGCCACCCGCCGCACGACACGCGAGGGTGAACCGCCCGTTCGCAGCTGGTTTGCCAAAAAGTTTTATCAGATCATCAATAAGCTCTCGGATACAGAGATCGTGGATGGAGCAAGAGACTTCCGCCTGATGAGCCGCAAAATGACTGATGCCGTGCTGAGCATGGCGGAATATAACCGCTTCAGCAAGGGCATTTTCAGCTGGGTCGGCTTTAAAACAAAGTGGATCGACTACAAAAACGTAGAGCGTGTGGCGGGCACAACAAAGTGGAACTTCTGGGGTCTGCTCAAATATTCGATCGAAGGCATTGTGGGCTTTTCCACAGCTCCGCTGCTGATGGCGGCGGGCCTTGGCCTTGCCTTTTGCGTATTGGCGTTTGTAGGCATCATAATCGTGGTGGTGCGTGCACTGATGTTCGGCGACCCTACTTCCGGCTGGCCGAGCCTTGTCTGCATTATCCTTTTGTGCAGTGGTGTGCAGCTGCTGTGTACGGGCATTGCGGGCGAGTACCTTGCCAAAACATATCTTGAAACAAAGCACAGACCAATCTATATTGCTGCTGAGACCGAAGAAGATCTGGACGCGGAATAAGGCGTTTCAGGAAAAATGTATTTTTCACGGGGTGCCAGAAGAAGCTGATCTGGCACCCCGCTTTTTTTGAGCAGGGAAAAATGAATACATACAGATAGGCGTTGTACCCAAAGCCATTTCCTGCTATACTAAAAATTGACTAGAAACTGGAAGAATGGTGAGCAGATGGCAAAAAGACAAGACGGCGGCATCCGGCTGCGCCCGGTGGGCACCCGCAAGCATCGGCAGAACGCTCCGGCCTACAGCCCGGCGGGCACCGGCTGCCCGGCCTTTGAGCAGGCAGTGGAAAATTTATATAAAGGCCAGAACGAAGAAAGCTTCTGGACGCTGATGGGCGCTTTGAACTATGCACTGGAAATGGAGACCCATGTTCTGGTGCCGCTGCGCACGGCACTGACGGTGCACAACACGCCTGCACCGTGGACGGAGCATCCGGTGCCCACGGCAAAGGCTAAGGACCTGCAGCTGTGGACCCTGCGCAACGAGAAGGGCCGCACATGGCTGCCTATGTTCACCTCTGCAGCTGCGGCCTGCGCCGACCGCAGCACTTCTGCCCGGCCAATGGCGGATTACACCCTGCAGGATGCCATGGAGCTGGCCCTTTCCACGGAGGGGATCGACGGCGTGGTGCTGGACCCGTGGAGCCACTCGGCTACGCTGGACGGCGCTCTGCTCAACGGTTTGCTGCACGCGGGCCATACGCCGGAAGACCCCGGTGATGAGAAAGCGGATGCCGGAAAGGAAGCCGCCCGCAAGGGCAACTGGGCGCAGGCTGTGGAATGCTTTGAAAAAGCAGCCGAGCTTGGCAGCACCATGGGACTTGCCCTGCTGGCAGACTGTATTTATAAGGGCCGCGGCACCCGCACGAACCGTGCCGAGGCCCGCCGCATGTGGAAGGAAGCAGCGGACAGCGGCGAGATCTTATCCAACATTGCACTGGGCGATGACTGCGCTGCCAGGGGCGACAATGGCCGGGCACTTTTGTATTACCGCCGTGCCCGCGCCAACGCAGCCCATATGCCGGATATCGAGTACACTCCGCAGGTGTGCCTGCGTGTGGCCCAGACCGAAACGCGCTAAACCAGCCGCAAAAAGGCGCTGGCACTGGCCGCAGAAGCAAGGCAGGGCTTTTCCATCAAGGCCCGTGAGCACGAGCCGGACGCAGAGCAGTGGCTGGCCGAAGCCGACCAGCTCATCCGGGAACTGACCAGTGAACTGCCTGCCCGAGCCACAGCTTACGACATGGAATCTTTACAATTGGACTAAAAAATCGTCATATCGGGACGGTAAGATATACTCGGAAATGATTTGAAGAGCTGCGCCCAAGATGCACAGCACCGGAGAGGAAACAGACAGTATGAGCAAAGTAATCGGCATCGATCTCGGCACGACCAATTCCTGCGTGGCAGTGGTGGAGGGCGGCAAGCCCGTGGTCATCACCAATGCGGAGGGTGAGCGCACCACCCCCAGCGTTGTGGCCTTCACGAAGGACGGTGAACGTCTGGTGGGCGGTGCGGCCAAGCGACAGATCGCCACAAATTCCGGGCGCACCATCTCCAGCATCAAGCGCCATATGGGCAGTGACTACCGGGTGCACATCGACGGCAAAGACCTGACCCCGCAGGAGATCAGCGCCATGATCTTGGCCAAGATCCGCCGCGATGCCGAGAGCTATCTGGGCGAGCCGGTGACCGAAGCGGTCATCACGGTGCCCGCCTACTTCGACGACAGCCAGCGCAAGGCTACGCAGGATGCAGGCCGCATTGCAGGCCTGAACGTGCTGCGCATCATCAACGAGCCTACTGCTGCCGCTGTGGCCTATGGTTTGGATAACGAAGCGGCGCAGAAGATCCTCGTCTACGACCTCGGCGGCGGCACCTTTGATGTGTCCATCATCGAGATCGAGGACGGAACCTTTACGGTGCTTGCCACCGGCGGCGACACCCATCTGGGCGGTGACGACTTCGATCAGCGCATCGTGGAATATGCCGTGGCCGAGTTCAAAAAGTCGGATCGCATCGACCTCTCCCGCGACCCGGCAGCTATGGGCCGGCTGAAAGAGGAAGCCGAAAAGGCAAAGAAGGAGCTTTCTGCCGCGCCGTCGGCACAGCTGAACCTGCCCTTTATCGCAGTGGGCAAGGACGGCCCTCACCACTTGGATATCTCGCTTTCCCGCCCGCAGTTTGAAATGATGACCGGCGACCTGCTGGCCCGCACAGTGGCTCCCGTGCAGAATGCCCTGCGGGATGCAGGCATTTCTGCCAGCCAGCTGGGCAAGGTGCTGCTGGTGGGCGGCAGCACCCGGATGCCTGCGGTGGAGCGTCAGGTGAAGGAGCTGCTGGGCTGCGAACCCAGCCACAGCCTGAACCCGGACGAGTGTGTTGCCATGGGTGCGGCTGTGCAGGGCGGTCTGCTGCAGGGCGGCGGCAAGCTGGCCGGTGCCACCGGCGCAGCGGCGCAGGGCCTTGTGCTGATGGATGTGACCCCGCTGACCCTCTCCATTGAGACGCTGGGCGGCGTGGCCACCCCGCTGATCACCCGCAACAGCATGATCCCCACCCGCAAGAGCCAGATCTTCACCACCGCACGGCCCATGCAGACCAGTGTGGAGATCAACGTGCTGCAGGGCGAGCGCCACTTTGCCCGCGACAACAAGAGTCTGGGCAAATTCAAGCTCACCGGCATTCGGGCAAGCTTTTCTTCCAAGCCGCAGATTGAAGTTACCTTCGATATCGACGTGAACGGCGTGGTGAAGGTGTCTGCCAAGGACCTTGGCACCGGCCGGGAGCAGAACATCACCATCACCGGCAGCACCAACCTTTCGGAAAATGAGATCCAACGCGCCATGGCAGACGCTGCCGCCTACGAGGCCGAGGACAGCCGCCGCAAGGAGCGGCTGGACCTGCACAATCAGGCCGAGGTGCTGGCCTACAAGGTGGACGAGGCTCTTTCCAAATGCAAAAAGGAGCTGGACAAGGACGAGAAGAACCGCATCAAAACCGACCTCGCCAACCTCCGCCGCTGCCTGCGCAAGGATAAGCCCGAAAAGATGAATGAAAACGAGGAAGCCGCCCTGCGTCAGGCCAAGACCCAGCTGGAAGAAAGCGCCAACCATCTGATGGTGCTTTATACCAGTGAGCAGGGAACAGATGGTACGAATAATGCGCTGTAAAAGCTGCAATAAAATAGAGTGATGAGAACTGTGCTCTGTGGATAATAGAAACCACAGAGCACGTTTTTTTGCAGAAATAGTTGCAGGAGATAGGCTGACATTGTATAATACAACTGTATGGTTTTGGCTAAATTCGGGAATGATGCCTTGTTTGGGAGGAAGACATGGAAAAAACTGCGGAAAAGCTAAAGGTAAATGAGAGCCTGTTAAAAACAGTACTGTGCAGTGCTACTTTTTGGGGATTGTTGGCGCATGGCATGGTTCTGTTCAACAAATACTCATTCCATGATGATGCACGGTATTTCAACGATGTGGGCGCTACTTACGAATCTGGACGGTGGATGCTGGGCATTCTTGGAAGTCTGAGTGCAAATTTGCTGGGAAGTAAAAACTATAGTCTGCCAGTGGTAAATGGTACGATTACGATTTTGTGCATTGCAGCAATCGTATATCTGCTGGCAGATAGTTTGAGAATCCAGTCAAAGCCTCTTGTTATTCTGCTGTGCGGAAGTATGGTGACATTTCCGTCAGTGACGGGAACATTCAGTTACATGTTTACTGCACCATACTATTACGCTGCGTCCCTACTGGGAGTGGTTGGAGCATGGATTTTTCACCAGAAAAAGAATTTTGTCGCTCTATTACTCTGCACGGTTTTGATGGCTTGTTCTGTTGGTGTGTATCAGGCAAATATCCCGGTCTTCATCTGTACATTGCTGCTTTATATGATGGAAGATGTCCGGCAGTCTGATATGAGCTGGAAAGCGTTTTGGAAAATGGCTCTGTGTAATGCAACTGTGTGCATTGGGTTTATTGCGGAATATTTTCTAGTCAATCAATATTTTCTGAATCAGTTTGGCGTTGTTTTGACGGATTACAAAGGTATCAATCATTTTGGAAGAACAAATCTGAGCAATTATATTTATCGGATGCTGTGCGGCTATGGATCTTTCTTTTATCCAAGCACTGCTGTGGAAGACTTCAGCGCAAGATATGTCTATACTTTGTTGATTGTTGTTACTGCGATCATTGCCATATTTGTGCTCCGGAAAATGTATATTCTTAAGACTCCAAAAGGATCTCAAACACTATTGATCCTAATCGCATATCCTATTGCAGCATGCTTTGTATACCTGATGGTAGAGCCTTGGGATGTTCATGCCGTAATGACTTTTGGACAGGCGTTTGCCTTTGCTTTGGTTGTATGGCTTATTGATAAATATCCCGAAGATAGAACAAAAGTAGAAGGTGCCCTATGTAAAGCCGCTGTTGCCCTATTAGGAGTACTTGTGACTCTAAATATTCGTTACAGCAATATCCTCTACCTAAAAGCAGACGTGATGCAGACACAAATGATCAGTTATTACACAACTTTGATCACGCGAATTGAAAGCGTTGAAGGTTATACTGAAGATGCGCAGGTTGTTTATATCGAGGAGTATGACAAGCACGATAAAAATTTTGTTGGAGTCAGCGAGTATTTCGATGATTTGGATCTGCCCACATATAAAGGGGAACTTATTTTCAATGATTACGCATGGAAGGAAACCATGGAGCTTTGGTGTGGTTTTGCGCCGGAATTAGGAGATGCCGCAGAGTTTGAGGGCAATGCAGAGGTGGCATCTATGCCTTGCTACCCGGAACAGGGCTCGATCCGGTGTATCAATGGGAAAATCGTTGTCAAATTTGCGGATGAGCAGTAAACGCTGTAAAAAAGCAGGAAGGTCAAATGAAAAAATTATCTTTGGTCATTTCAGTTTATAACGAAGAAGCCGTTCTGGAAAAATTCTATAATGCCTTTTGCAACATAGAGCAAGATTTGAAATATGGGGGGAAAATGAACTAATTTTTGTAAATGATGGTAGTACCGATGCCAGTATGAATATTCTGGAAGTGATTGCGCAACAGAACAAGAATGTCCGTGTAATCAGTTTTTCGCGAAATTTTGGCCACGAGGCTGCCATGATTGCAGGCATCGATCATGCTGCGGGGGATGTGATCATTTGCATGGATGCCGACCTGCAGCACCCTCTGGAATGCATCGCCCCCATCATGGCGAAATTTGAGGAAGGCTATGAGGTTATCAGCATGGTCCGAACCTCCAACAAATCGGCAGGTGCCATCAAAAACTTTACATCCAGAGCATTCTACCGGGTGATCAACGCCTTATCTGATCAAGTAAAGCTGGAGGAAAATGCATCGGATTTCTTTGCCATCAGCAGCCGTGTGGCAGATGTTCTGCGTACAAATTACCGTGAAAAGACTCGTTTTCTGCGTGGATATGTACAAAGCGTTGGCTTCCGGAAAACAACGCTGGAATACACTGCTGCGGAAAGAGCTGGCGGGGCCAGCCACCATACGCTGAAAAACTGATGAATTTTGCAATCAGCACCATAGTCGGTTTTTCTGATTTTCCACTGAAACTCGGCCTCTATGCCGGTGCTGTAAGTTTTCTTGCTGCTGTGCTTTTTGCTATAAGTGCACTGTGCGGCTTCCGCGAGTATAAGGTGATTCTTGCGGCATTCAATGTTTTATTTGCTGTTCTCTTTTTGCTGGTCGGAATTATGGGTGAATATTTTTCCGTTGCATTCGCAGACCTGAAAAACCGTCCGATCTATATTGTGGAAAAAGAAATCAATTCCGGGCGCTGCGTATGATACAAACAATAAAGCAGCTTTATTTTCGTTATAAGGAATTGATCAACTATGTGATCATAGGTGGTCTGACTACGGTAGTGAGTCTGGTAAGTTACTATTTTTTCACTACAGTCTTTCTGGATCCGCAAGACCTATTTCAACTGATGGCTGCCAATACGTTCTCATGGATCTGCGCGGTTTCTTTTGCTTATATCACAAACCGAAAGTTCGTTTTTGAAAGTAAAAGCACTGATAAATTGCGCGAAATGCTAAAATTTTTCAATGCGAGAGTTTCTACTCTTCTTATCGAAATGGCCTGCATGACATTGCTGGTAAATATTTTACACTGGTATGACAGAATTTCCAAATTTGTGGTACAGTTTATTGTTATGGCGTTGAACTATATTTTTAGCAAATTGTTTGTGTTTCGCAGTAAAGAATAACATACAAGCAAAGGGACTGTTGCACATCGTTTTAGCCGAAAGTGCAGCAGATATTTTCAAAATCAATCGTATAATCAAACAATTCAAAAGGGCACATGCATCACAAATCCATCGAAAATTTGTTGCGCATGCTTTTGTTTTAGGCGTTGATACCGCTTGATTCTTACGCCTATTCGTACAAAAGAAGGGGCTGTCGCATGTGCAACAGCCCCTTCTTTTTTTCATTTCTTACATTACAGCATCTTGGAAAGGAATGCTTTCAGTCTGGGATGCTTCGGGTTCGTGAACAACTCCTGCGGCGGCTCGTCCTCCTGGATCTTGCCGTCATCGATGAAGATGACGCGGTTGGACACCTCACGGGCGAAGCCCATTTCGTGGGTGACCACCAGCATGGTGATGCCGGTGTAGGCCAGCTCCTTCATCAGTTCCAGAACCTCGCCCACCATTTCGGGGTCGAGGGCGCTGGTGGGCTCGTCGAACAGGATCACGTCCGGGTCCATGGCAAGGGCACGGGCAATGGCAATACGCTGCTGCTGACCGCCGGAAAGGCTCTTGGGGTAGGCATCGGCCTTGTCGGACAGGCCCACGCGGGCCAGCAGCTCGTCGGCCTTGTCGGAAATGGCCTGCTTATCCTTGAGCTTGAGCAGGGTGGGGGCCAGCTCAAGGTTCTTCTTCACGGTCAGGTGGGGGAAGAGGTTGAAGTGCTGGAACACCATGCCCATCTTCTGGCGCACAGCATCAATGTGGGCCTCGTCCACCTCGGTGCCCTCAAATTTGATGCTGCCGGAGGAGGGAATCTCCAAACGGTTCAGGCAGCGCAGAAAGGTGGATTTGCCGCAGCCGGAAGGGCCGATCAGGCAGACCACATCGCCGCGGTAAATATCAATATCGATGCCCTTCAGCACGTCCAGAGTGGGGGTGGGCTGCTTTGCGCCCGGCTTCTTTTCGCCGCCGTAGGTCTTTGTCAGGCCGCGGACTTCCAGAATCTTATCGGTCACTTTGAGCAAGCCTCCTCTCAAACTTTGCCAGCAGACGGGTGAACAGCATGACCAGCACAAGGTAGATCAGCGCATCGCCCAGCAGCGGGAACATGGGCTCATAGGTGCGGTTCATGATGCCCTGTGCGGCGTACAGCAGCTCCTTGCCGCCGATGACCGTGATCAGGGAAGTGTCCTTCAGCAGGATGATGAACTCGTTGCCCAGTGCGGGCAGCACCGCACGGATGGCCTGCGGGATGATGATGACCACCATGGTGGTCATGTAGTTCAGGCCGAGGCTGCGGCCGGCCTCCATCTGGCCGGGGTCAATGGCCATCAGACCGCCGCGGATGATCTCGGACACATAGGCACCGGAGTTGATGCCCAGTGCCAGCGCACCCACCATGGTAAAGTTGCGGCTGTTGGCAAAGATGACCATGCTCATGATGAGCAGCTGCACCATCATGGGCGTGCCGCGGATGATGGTGGTGTATACCTGACACACCGCATTGAAGAAGCCCAGCACCGGGTTCCTGCGGCCGGGGCGCTGCTGGTCGTGCGCCACACGCACCAGTGCCACCACGCTGCCCAGCACGATGCCCAGTGCCAGCGCAATGGCAGTGACCAGCAGGGTGGTGCCTACGCCGTTGATGTACTGGAGCCAGCGGTCTTTCAGGATGAACGCCTGATAAAACTTGAAGAAGAAATTCTGCCCGAAGCTGAGCGTAGTGCCGCTGTTGAGCAGCTCTTTGAGCAGTTCGTACTGTGCAGCCATTCGCATCCTCACTTTCCTGTTTTGTTAGAATTTTGTAACCTTATTTTTCCAAAAAAGGGGAGGTGCCCCAGTTGGGGCTGCCTCCCCGTGGCTCAGATGTCAGCCGCCGGATTATTCAGCGGTGATGTACTTGTCCACGATGGCCTGCAGGGTGCCGTCAGCCTTCAGCTCTTCCAGAGCGGAGTTGATGGCGTCCTCCAGCGGAGAGCTCTTTGCCATGCCGATGGCGTAATCCTCCTCGGCGTAGCTGGTCTCCAGCACCTTCAGGCCGGGGTTGGCAGCCACATACTCCTTGGCGGGAGCGTTGTCGATGACCACGGCGTCCACCTGACCATTGTTCAGGGCCTGCACAGCGGTCAGACCGCTGTCGTAAGCCACCACAGCGTCCTCGCCGAAATCATCGGTGCAGTAGATGTAACCGGTGGTGCCGCGCTGGGTGCCGATCTTCTTGCCGGCCAGATCGTCGGGAGAAGCAATGTCGGAGCCCTCGGGAACGATGACGGACTGGATGCCGGTAGCGTAGCTGTCGGAGAAGTCCATCACGGCCTTGCGCTCGTCGGTAACGGTAACGCCGGCCATAACGATGTCGGCCTTGCCCTGCTGCACGCTCAGCAGAGCGGCATCAAAGTCCATGTCATCGATCTGCAGCTCCAGACCCAGCTTGTCAGCGATGGCCTGAGCAGCCTCGATGTCGATGCCCTCGAACTCGCCTGCATCGGTGGTCATCTCATACGGAGGGAAGGTTGCGTTGGTAGCCATGGTCAGCTTGCCAGCCTCAACGGTGGTCAGCTCGCCAGCGGCAGCGCTGGTGGAAGCAGCTTCAGAAGAAGCAGCAGAGCTTGCCACGGAGGAAGCGGTGCTTGCGGAAGAACCACCGCAGGCAGTCAGAGCCAGAGCGGCAACGGACAGACCGGCAGCTGCCAGAAAGCTGCGACGAGAGATCTTTTTCATATTCAAACACTCCTCAAATGTACTGTATGTTTTTGCGGTACGCCGGAACGATGCGATTCATCGAACATCTGGCGAACGAATTTAGTATAGATTGTACAAATTGAAAAGTCAATACTTGTGCAAAAAATCTCATCAATTGAAACCGAATTGAAAACAATTATACAAAAAATGCGTCGACAAAATGTATATATACAAATTATAGATATTTTGCGATCTCTTCTTTGCTCCGCTTTGGCACGCAGTAATCCCGGTTCTCGTCCAGATAATACTTTACGCCGGTCTCAGCCGTCAGCGGCACAATGTGAGCCTTGTGGGCCGGGTAGCCGAACGCCACCATGAATGCCAGCTTCTGAGGTTCTTCAATGCCCAGCAGTTCGGTGAGGGCGGGCTTGTTGATCGCGCCCATGATGCAGCTGCCCACGCCTTTGTCCCATGCGGCAAGGGTCATGTTGGCAAGGGCAATGCCGGTATCGGTGGCAAGGTCGCCGGGGATGGAGGTATCCTGCACCACGGCCACATACAGGGTGGGCAGCTCGTCGGCTTTGGGTGTGCCCTGCTCCGGCGGCAGATAGGCAGCCCACTTGACCAGCGGCTGCACCTTTGCCACCTCCTCGGGCTTGTTCACCACCACCAGACGCACAGCCTGACGGTTGGCTCCGCAGGAGGACAGGCGGACGGCCTCGACGATATCATCCACCACATCCTGCGGAACAGCTTTCTGTGCAAAGCGGCGGTAGGTGCGGCGGCTGACAAGAGTATCCATAACAGACATAAAGAGCACCTCTTTTGTATAAGTACTGTCAAAAGTATAGCAGATGCGGCAGAGTCTTGCAACGCTCCGGCGCAAAAAAAGCTTGCACGCTGGGCAGTGATCTTGCCTTCTGCGACAGGCTGCGATTGCATCCGATGAATGATATATGGTAAAATATGGTAAAAGAAGGAGGGCGGCGCAATGGTATTGGCGGCAGGCATCGTGGGTTTTATTCTGGGGGTCAATGTGGGTTTTTTGTTTGCCGGGCTGATGCGGGCGGCAAGAGAGGAACAGAAGCAGACGAGAGAGGAACAGGAGCAGACGAAAGATGAAAACGGGACATGCGGAGGATGAATAAAAATAGCACAGAACAGAAGGGGCCGCTGCAGGGAATGATGTGCAGCGGCCCTTAAATTATGATTTTTAATGTTTCCGGTGCCGCTTGGGAATGGGAACGCTGAGCACCAGTGTGATGCCGATGGCCAGCGCAACGGCTACTTTAAAGGTACTGATGCCGTTGGAGAGGGCCAGCGCATTGTTGCCCTGAATGAAATAGTAGGCGGTGTAGTAGATGCCCGCGCCGGGCACCAGCGGGAAGATGCCGGACAGCAGGAACACTGTTACCGGCATTTTGAGCACGATGGCAAACACCCGGGTGAGGATGGTCAGCGGGATCACCGCCAGCAGGGAGGCTGCGGCACTGTCTGCCCCCAGCATCACGGCCAGCTCGTAGACGAACCAGCCCACGGCACCCACCAGCCCGCAGAAGGGCAGGCTTTTGCGCGGACAGCCGAACAGAACGGCAAAACTCAGGGTGCCTGCGCCGGCAATAAAAAACTGTGCGGCCAGCTCCCCAATTTGTGTACTGGTCAACATCATGCCACGACCACCCCCGTAAAGAATGTATAAAGGCTCAGCACAAGGCCGGTGCCAATGGCAATGCTGGCTGCAATGAGCAGCGCATCGATCATGCGGATGGTGCCAGAGAGGTAATCTCCGTGCACAAAGTCGCGGATGCCCATGGTAAAGGCGATGCCGGGGGTCAGGATCATCAGCGAACCAATAATAGAATGACTGGCCGGTGTGCCCAGCACTCGGCAGGCCAGAATGCACACCAGCGTGATAAGTGCAGCACAGCTGATCTTGCAAAAGCCGCCGGGCAGCTCGTGCTGCTCACACAGCAGCAAATAGCCGCTGGCAAGAAAGCCTGCCAGTGCCGCCGCCAGTGCACTGCGCAGTGTGCCGCCGAAGATCAGCGCAAAGCAGAATGCACCGCACATGCCGCTGACCAGCTGCACCCAGTTCTTGGGAAAAGGGATGCGCCGCGCCAGCACCAGACGGCTCTCGGCTTCGTTCAGCGACATGCTGCCCTCTGCGATCTCGCGGGAGAGGGCGTTCACTGCCGCCACCCGGCCCAGATGAGTGGTGCGAGTAGGCACATTGCGCACCTCGCTGATCTCGGCGGTGCCCGCACTGGCAAAGATGCCGTTGGTCAGCACGTAAACATGGAACTCCCGCAGGTGGAATGACCGGGCCATGATCTCCATGGTCTGCTCCACCCGGAACACCTCGGCACCGTTTTCCAGCAATGTCTGGCCCGCCGCCATGATAAAATCCATGATGCGGCGGCGCAGTTCTTCATCCGGGAAAACCTCGCGGCTGTTCATTGCCGCACCCCCTTTATAAATAATGCTGTCTTATTCTACCATGTCCGCGGCTGGCGCACAAGATAAAAAAAGCAATTTCCTACTAAAAAACTTCGTTGTAGGTGTTGACAAATCCGGTCGATTGGATTATTATAAATGCAATATCACAAAAATGGCTGTGAAGAGAAGAGTAGGCCTTCGCATTGATCCTTACCAGAAAGCCCGGGCGATGGAAAAGGGCAGGAAACAGGAAGCTGAAAATGGTCTCGGAGCTGTGCGGGCGAGGTGCATGAGCGCTAAGTTTGCAACGGGATGCGCCCGTTACAGCGTCCGGCTGTAAGCAGCAAAGCTGCCGCAGCATTGAGGCTGTGCCCGCAAGGGTGCGGTAAACCAAGGTGGTACCACGGAAGTATGTTATGCTCCCGTCCTTGTCTGAGCGTTGGCTCAAGGTCAAGGACGGGAGCTTTTTTCATGCATCCGTCAAAGGCCCTTAGCACGGAACTGTGCCGTGCGGGCCGCTGTACATTATAATAAGCAAATAGAGAGGGAACAAAACTATGATTACTCGTCGTGATTTTCTGAAAGTTACCGGAGCTGCAGCTGCTGCAGCTGCCCTGACCGCATGCGGCGGTTCTTCTTCCACCGCATCTTCTGCTGCTTCCGGCACTGCTTCTTCCGCAGCTTCTTCTGCTGTGGCTAAGCTGGACAAGGTGAAGGTGGCTGTGCCCAACGACACTACCAACGAGGCACGTGCCCTGACCCTGCTGGAGAAGAACGGCTTCTTTAAGCTGAAGGCTGATGCAGGCCTGACCGCAACCGCAAAGGACATCGAGGAGAACCCTCTGAATGTTTCCGTCGATGAGGTCGAGGCTGCTCAGGTGCCCAACGTCCTGCAGGACGAGGACTACGCCGTCATCAACTCCAACTACGCCATCTCCGCTGGTCTGGACCCCATGACCGATGCTCTGGCAATGGAGGACGGCACCTCTGCTTACGTCAATATTCTGGTCTGCAAGGACGGCAATCAGGAAGAGCCGAAGATCAAGGCTCTGGCCGCTGCTCTGCAGAGCCAGAAGGTGAAGGACTTCATGGATGAAAACTACAAGGGCGCTGTGGTGTCCGTTGTGGAGAACCCCACCGACGGCTATGACTCCTCCATCGACTACGATGCACTGAACGGCGAGACCGTCAGCTGCGCTGCTACTCCGGCTCCTCACTGCGAGGTTCTGGAGATCTGCAAGGACATTCTGGCCGAAAAGGGCATCACGCTGGATATTCAGGAGTACGACGACTACATCATTCCCAACAACATCGTTGAGGACGGCCAGTGCGATACCAACTATTTCCAGCATCAGCCGTATCTGGACGACTTCAATGCAGAGCACGGCACCCATCTGGTGACGGTTGCCGGCATCCACGTGGAGCCTATGGGCATCTACGGCGGCAAGCAGGACAGTCTGGCACCGATCGAGGGCTAAGCAAACTCCCCCAGTCACCTTGCGGTGACAGCCCCCTCGGGGAGGGGGTCTTTGCCTGACCGTTCTGTTTCAGGCTCCCTCCATGAGGGAGCTGGCAAACCCGCAAGGGTTTGACTGAAGGAGTTTATTCAACAGCAAGGAGCAATTTCTGTGATCGAGATCAAACATCTTTCCAAGACCTTCCAGATGAAGGACGGCGCGGTGAATGCGCTGAAGGACATCAACCTCACCATCCCGGATGGTTCCATTTATGGCATCATCGGCATGTCCGGTGCGGGCAAATCCACGCTGGTGCGCTGCATCAACCTGCTGGAACGCCCCACCGAGGGCAGCGTTGTGATCGACGGCACCGCTATGGAAACTTTAAACGCAGCCCAGCTGCGTGAGCGCCGCCGCGATATCACCATGATCTTCCAGCAGTTCAATCTGCTGATGCAGCGCAGCTGTCTGAAGAACATCTGCTTCCCCATGGAGCTGGCCGGTGTGAAAAAGGCGGATGCCGAAAAGCGTGCCAGAGAGCTGCTGGAAGTGGTGGGCCTGCCCGATAAGGCCAACGCCTACCCGGCACAGCTGTCCGGCGGCCAGAAGCAGCGCATTGCCATTGCCCGCGCACTGGCAACGGACCCCAAAGTTCTGCTCTGCGATGAAGCCACCAGCGCACTGGACCCCAACACCACCCATGCTATCCTGACCCTGATCAAGGACATCAACAAGAAGCTGGGCATCACGGTTGTGGTCATCACCCATCAGATGAGCGTTGTGGAAGAGATCTGCGATCACGTTGCCATTTTGGACGGCGGCGTTGTGGTGGAGGAAGGCTCCGTGCAGGAGATCTTCTCGAACCCCAAAACGCCCGCAGCAAAGCGTCTGGTGGCACCCAACGGCGGAAGCGCCGCACGGGATCTGTCCAGCTTTGCACCGGACGACCATGTGGTGCGCGTCACCTTCAACGGTTCGTCCACGGCAAAGCCGCTGGTGGCAAGCCTTGCCGCAGAAAAAGGCATTCTGGTGTCGGTGCTCAGCGCCGACACCCGTGATCTGAGCGGCCAGTGCTACGGCTCCATGCTGCTCAAGCTGCCCACTGATGTGGAGCAGGCAAAGCAGGCTGCGGCCTATATGCGCGCCCAGCCCGGCATTACGGTAGAGGAGGTGACCGGCGAATGAGTATTGCAGATTACGGCTTTGCCATCTGGGAGACCTTTTACGTGACGGTCCTTTCCACCGCGTTTGCGCTGGTGCTGGGCCTGCCGCTGGGTGTGCTGCTGGTGGCCGGTGATAAGGACGGCATTCTGCCGCTGCCCGGCTGGCTGATGCACATTCTCAACATCGTTATCAACATTCTGCGCAGTGTTCCGTTCCTGATCCTGATGATCTGTGTATTCCCGCTTACCCGTTCCATCGTGGGCACCACGGTGGGTACCAAAGCCACCATCGTTCCGCTGGTGGTGGCAGCCTTCCCGTTCGTGGCACGTCTGGTGGAGACCAGCCTGCGCGAGCTGGACGAGGGCGTGGTGGAAGCGGCCCAGAGCATGGGCGCAACGCCGTTCCAGATCATTACCAAGGTGATGATCCCGGAATGCCTGCCCGGCCTGATCTCCAGCATGACTACCGCACTGACCACCATTCTGGGCTACTCGGCCATGTCCGGTGTCATTGGCGGCGGCGGTCTGGGCAAGATCGCTTTGTCCTACGGCTATTACCGCTACCAGACCGATATCATGATCGTGTGTGTCATTTTGCTGGTGCTGATGGTTCAGGTGTTCCAGACTTTGGGCACTGCTTGGGCCACCAGAAGCGATAAGCGGCTGCGGAAGTAACTCCTTCAGTCGCACTTCGTGCGCCAGCTCCCTCGGAGAGGGAGCCTCTGGCGAAGAGGAAAACTTTCCGGTATTGCCAAAGCCGAAAGGCTTTGACGGAAGGAGTCCTCTCCTCATTTTGCCCCCGAACGGGAACTAAAATTTAACGTTTCAATTCCCCGCCGGAGGCTGCAGCACTCCTGCGGGGAATTGTGCTATATGGACAAACCCAGTAAAGGAGTATGTAGTATGAATCGCGATACCATCTGTGTGCAGGGCGGTTACACCCCCGGCAACGGCGAACCCCGCCAGATCCCCATTATCCAGTCCACCACCTTCAAGTATGCCACCAGCGAGGACATGGGCAAGCTGTTCGATCTGGAAGCTGACGGCTACTTCTATTCCCGTCTGCAGAACCCCACCTGCGACCTTGTGGCTAAGAAGATCTGCGAGCTGGAAGGCGGCACGGCTGCAATGCTGACCAGCAGCGGTCAGGCTGCAAACTTCTTTGCCCTGTTCAACCTCTGCGAAGCAGGCGACCACATCGTGGCATCCAGTACCATCTACGGCGGCACCTTCAACCTGATCTCCGTCACCATGAAGAAGATGGGAATCGATGCCACCTTTGTTGATCCGCTGTGCACCGAGGAAGAATTGAACGCCGCATTCCAGCCCAACACCAAGGTGGTGTTCGGCGAGACCATCGCAAACCCGGCCCTGACCGTGCTGGACATTGAGAAGTTTGCCAAGGCTGCTCACGCCCACGGTGTGCCGCTGATCGTGGACAACACCTTCCCCACGCCGGTCAACTGCCGCCCCTTTGAGTGGGGCGCGGATATCGTGACCCACTCCACCACCAAGTACATGGACGGTCATGGCGCGGTGCTGGGCGGTGCCATCGTGGACGGCGGCAAGTTCGACTGGATGGCCCACGCTGAGAAGTTCCCCGGCCTGTGCACCCCGGACGACAGCTACCACGGCATCACCTACGCCGAGCGTTTCGGCAAAGAGGGTGCCTTTATCACCAAGGCTACCGCGCAGCTGATGCGTGACTTTGGCTCCATGCAGTCGCCCATGAACGCCTACATGCTGAACCTCGGTTTGGAAAGCCTGCATGTCCGGATGCAGCGCCACTGTGCCAACGGCATGGCCGTGGCAGAGTTCCTTGAAAGCCATCCCAAGGTGGCCTACGTGAACTACTGCGGCCTGGAGTCCAGCCCGTACCATGCACTGGCTGAAAAATACTTGCCGAACGGCAGCTGCGGCGTGGTCAGCTTTGGTCTGGCCGGCGGCCGTGAGGCTGCAAGCATCTTTATGAAGAACCTGAAGCTGGCAGCCATCGAGACCCATGTGGCCGATGCCCGCACCTGTTGCCTGAACCCTGCATCCAGCACCCACCGCCAGATGAACGATGAGCAGCTGAAAGCCGCTGGTGTGCCCGCAGAGCTGGTGCGCATGAGCTGTGGTCTGGAAAGCAGCGAAGACCTCATCGCAGATATTGCACAGGCGCTGGATAAGATCTAAAAGGTGAGTTCAGCAGCATCTATCGGTTCCGGCCCTTCTCGTAAAAACGCGTTTGGAGCGCCCCGCAGGGCGCGACAAACGCAAAATATAAAAAATAAATTCCGCTGAAGATAGCCAGAGCGTCAGCGGAGGCTATTCTAAATCGTTAGGAGTACGAACTATGCCGCTGATCATCCCCAAGACCTTGCCTGCTTACGATGCCCTCTACAACGAGAATATCTTCGTCATGCATCGTGAGCGCGCTCTTGCCCAGCACATCCGCCCGCTGGAGATCCTGATCCTGAACCTGATGCCCACCAAGATCACCACTGAGACCCAGATCGCCCGTCTGCTGGCAAATACCCCGCTGCAGGTGCACATGACCCTGCTGCAGACGGCCAGCCATGCGGCGACCCACGTTTCGGCAGCACACCTCGAATCGTTCTATAAGAACTTCAACGAGGTGAAGAACAACCGCTACGACGGCATGATCATCACCGGCGCACCGGTGGAGACCATGGACTTTGAGCAGGTGGATTACTGGCCGGAGCTGTGCGAGATCATGGACTTCAGCGAGACGAACGTCTACTCCACCCTGCATGTGTGCTGGGGCGCACAGGCGGGCCTGTACTACCACTACGGCGTGCACAAGCAGCTGCTGCCGGAAAAGATGTTCGGCGTGTTCGAGCACCGGGTCACCCGCCCGTCGAACCCTTTGGTGCGCGGCTTTGACGAGGTGTTCTATGCGCCCCACAGCCGCCACACCGGCATCAGCCGCGAGGATGTGGACAACTGTAAGGCTTTGCGCATCCTTGCCGAGAGCGATGCGGCCGGGCCCTTCCTTATGAGCACCGAGAACGGACGGCAGATCTTTGTCACCGGCCACCCGGAATATGACAAATACACGCTGGATTCAGAGTACCGCCGCGATGTGGACAAGGGCCTGCCCATCCATGTGCCGGTGAATTACTACCCAGACGATGATCCCACAAAGCCGCCGCTGTTCCGCTGGCGTGCCCACGCCCACCTGCTGTATGAGAACTGGCTGAACTACTATGTCTACCAGAACACCCCCTACGATCTGGGCGAGATCCAGCGCGTAAAGCACGAATAAATGCACAAAAACCGGTATTGCGTCAAAATTGCGCGATACCGGTTTTTATGTTATACTGTTCCTGCGGCCCTTCTCCATTCCCCTAACCGCGGAAAGGAGGTGGTAACCAATGGAAGCCTTCATCTCATTTATACAGACTGTCGGAGCAGAGGTAGTTGCCTACTATCTGTGCAAGTGGCTTGACAGCCTGTTCTTCAAGGGCAGTAAGCACTAACCCAAGAAGCCCCCCGGTAGTATCAGTACCGGGGGGCTTTTGGTTTTTTCGTGGTAACCACGGAACAGGCCTTCATCTCATTGCCTATCTTTAGTATATGCAGTTTTGGGCAAAAGTCAAGCGATGAAATGTAAATTATTTTTTACGCCTTACCGGCTTTTTCTTGCGCACGCTGTAGCCAAAGGTGCCCAGCTTTTTGCCCAGTGCCAGATATTCGCCGTGGCTGTAGACGATGAGCTTTGCCTTTTCGAGACACAGCTTGCCGTTTTCGTCCAGCAGGCTTTCGTCCACATCACAGGCCACCACTTCGGCAAGGAACAGGTCGTGGCTGCCCAGCGGGATCACCTGAGTTACCTTGCATTCCAGATTGACCGGGCTTTCTTCCAGAATGGGGCAGTCGGTCAGCACGCTGCCGGGGGCAGAATGCAGGCCGCAGGCGGCAAATTTATCCACATCACGGCCGCTTTTCACGCCGCACCAGTCCACCGAACGCACCAGCGCTTCGGTGGGCAGATTGATGGCAAACTGTCCGCTTTCCTGAATGAGGTGGTGGCTGTAGCGCTCCGGCCGCACGCTGATGGACACCATGCTGGGCTGGGTGCAGATGGTGCCCGTCCAGCCGATGGTGATGAGGTTTGGCTTTTCCAGCCCGCCGCAGGACACCAGTACCGGCGGTTCCGGGTTCAGCAGGGTGCTGCCCCGCCAGCTCTGTTTGCTCATCCGTGATACTTCCTTTCGTAGGGTGCCCAGGTGCGCTCGCTGATGATGTAGCGCGGGCGGGCTTTCGTCTCCATATAAATTTTGCCGATATACTCGCCGATCACGCCTAAACACACCAGCTGCACGCCGCCCACAAAGCAGACGATGCAGATAGTGGAGGCCCAGCCGGCCACCACGCTGCCCATGGCAGCTTCGATGATGGCCCAGATGACTCCGATAAAGCTGATCAGGCTCACAAAGATGCCAGATCCGGTAATAAGGCGGATGGGCTTGTTGGAAAGACTGGTGATGCCGTCAAAGGCAAGGGCCAGCATCTTGCTCAGCGGATAGTGGCTCTCACCGGCAAGGCGTTCGTGGCGCTCATAGGTGACTACCTCGCTCTTGAAGCCAACCAGCGGCACCATGCCGCGCAGGAAAATGTTCACTTCCCTGTAGTCGGCAAAGCTTTCCAGCACACGGGTGCTGATGAGGCGGTAGTCTGCGTGGTTGAACACGATGTCTGCGCCCAGAGCGTTCATCAAATGGTAAAAGCCCTCGGCGGTGAAGCGCTTGAAGAAGGTGTCTGTATCGCGGCGGCTGCGCACGCCGTAGACCACCTCGGCACCGTCCAGATACTTTTTAACCATCTCGTCCATGGCGTTGATGTCGTCCTGACCATCGCAGTCGATGGAAATGGTAACATCGCAGGTGCCGCTGTGCAGTGCCTCCATCAAGCCTGCCAGCACGGCGTTCTGGTGGCCGCGGTTGCGGCTCTGGGAAATGCCGATGTAGTGCTCGTCCTGTGCGGCAAAACTCTGGATCAGTTCCCATGTCTTGTCTTTGGAGCCGTCGTTCACGAACAGCACCCGGCTCTTCTCGCTCACAAGGCCCTGTGCGGCAAGGCCGCTGATCTTTTCCAGAAACATGGGCGCTGTAATGGGCAGCACCTGCTCCTCGTTGTAGCAGGGGATCACGATCCATAAAATCGGTTTTGACATATTTAAAAATACTCCTATATTAAAAATAACAAGAGGATGCCGCTGACGGTTACGGCCTTCCAGTGGAAAAGAGTTTTAGAAAAATCCGTAGATTTTTCTAAAACTCAAATATAAAAATAAAATTCAAGCTGAATACAGCCAAAGCGCACGCGGCGGCTATTCAAATGGTCACTGCACCATTTGCTTCAGTACCTCAGGCTCCAGCAGCTTGAAGCTGCTTTTGTAGGTGTCCAGCAGGCCGTCCCGCTGCATCTGGCTCAGCTCGCGGCTGAGGGCGCTGCGGTCGCAGTTCAGGTAATCTGCCAGCTGGATGCGGGAGAACGGGATGCTGAAGGTCAGGCTGCCAGCCCGCTCGGCTTCACTGAGCAGATAGGCGCACACTTTGGCCCGCAGGCTTTTGAGCACCAGCAGGTCGATGCGGCGGGAGAGGGAAAAATATTTATCGCTGATGGTGCGCACCAGATTGCGCAATGTCTGCTGGTGCGCCGGACTGCCATCCGAAAGCAGCAGCCGCTCGTAGGGGATCAGCAGCACCTCGCAGGGCGCCGAAGCCATCACCGTGACCGGGCTTGCCAGACTGGAACCGCTCAGCACATCGCCGAACACGCCGCCCGGTTCCATGTGGGTGATGGGAATGCGCGCACCCTGCGGCCCGGGACGGTAGGCTTCCAGCTCACCGGACAGCACGATGCCCACCCTGCGGTTGGGTTCGCCCGCCAGAACAAGCGCTTCGCCTTTGCCGTAGCTGCGCATAACGGAACCCAGCTGGGCCAGCAGGGTCTGCAGCTCTTCAGGGGTCAGACCATTGAATAAAGAGGTGGAGCATAACAGCGGAAGAAAGTTTTTCATCACAATTCCGTGGGAAAGATCCGGCTTCCCACAGCCCTCCTGCAATTCCGTTGCACACGCAACGGTATTTTTGACTCTATTATAGTAAACTTAGACCCGCAAAGCAAATGATTTTGCAAATTTGCCTTGTAAAAAATATGAAAAGACCGACCCATGGTTCTGTGCAAAATTTTCAGGCACAAAACGGCGCGGTCTTGTGAGGAAAGAGGGAATCCCTGCATGAAAAAACTGACATCCATGCTGCTGGCTCTGGCCCTTGTGCTGAGCCTTGCCGCCTGCGGCGGTGCGGCATCCAGCTCTGTTGCATCCAGTGCAGCTTCCAGCGAAGCTGTCTCCGAGGCTGCTTCGGAAGCCGCTTCCAGTGAGGAAGCCAAGGAACTGTCCACCACCGATGCTCTGCGCATTGCCGGCCTGAAAGGCCCCACCACCATGGGCCTTGTCAACCTGTTGAGCATGGAAGAGGATGGCACCGCTTCCATGGATTACGACCTGCAGCTTTACGGCGCTGCCGATGAGATCGTGCCGCTGCTGATGAAGGGCGAACTGGACATGGCTGCCATCCCGGCAAATCTGGCCGCCACCCTGTATCAGAAGACGGAGGGCGGCATTCAGGCTGTGGCCGTCAACACGCTGGGCGTGCTGTACGTAGTGGAAAAAGGCGGCGATACGATCCAGTCCATGGCAGACCTTGCAGGCCGTACCATCCTGTCCACCGGCAAGGGCACCACGCCGGAGTACGTGCTGCGCTATCTTCTGAACGCCAATGGTATCGACCCGGACAAGGACGTGACCATTGAATACTACAGCGAGGCCACCGAGGTCACGGCCCAGATGGCCAATACCGAGGATGCCATTGCAGTTCTGCCCCAGCCCTATGTGACTGCAGCCGGCCTGCAGGACGACACCCTGCGTGTGGCCCTCGACCTGACCGAGGAATGGAACAAGGTCGCGGATACCCAGCTCATCACCGGCGTGACCGTGGTGCGCAAGGAGTATGCCGAGGAACACCCGGATGTTGTGGCCGCATTCCTGACCGACTACGCCAAGAGCGTGGAAGCTGCCAACACCGATCTGGACGGCACTGCCGCTCTGTGCGAGGAGCAGGGTGTTGTGGCCAAGGCTGCCATTGCCAAGAAGGCCCTGCCCAACTGCAACATCGTCTGCCTGACCGGCGACGAACTCAAGACCAACGCATCCGCTTATCTGCAGGTGCTGTTTGATGCCGACCCCAAGGCAGTGGGCGGCGCAATGCCCGGCGACGATTTCTACTGGACTGCCGAGTGATTCCTCAATAAGCCATCTCTCCGGCCGCTGTGCGATTGGTACGCACGGCGGCTTTTTCGTTTGCACAAAATGCTTGTATCCCAGCTTTTGTGCTCCCTGCACAAATTTAAAGACAAATTTTTGTGAACGAAAATGAACGAAATTGACTGGAAGTGATTGATTTTGGCACTGTATTTGCTATAATAAAGATGCAATCAACCAAAAAAACGCACAAACGGTCATAAACCGTCAAAGATAAGATCAAACCAAAGGAGAGGATGCCGATGCTGGCAGAAGAACGCTTCAGCCTGATCATGGAACAGCTGAACCGCAAGCGCACCGTGACGGTGCAGGAACTGTGCGAGGCGCTGAACACCAGCGAATCCACCATCCGGCGCGACCTGACCGAACTGGACCGGCTGGGCAAGCTGAACAAGGTGCACGGCGGTGCCACCCTGCCGGATAGCCGTTTTCTGGCGGATGAACCCACCATGGAGGCCAAGGAGTCGCAGGCTGTGGAGCAGAAGCGCAGCATCGCGCAGGCGGCGGCAAAGCTCATCAACGCCGATGATTTTGTGTTCATCGATGCAGGCTCTACCACGCTGGAGCTGGTGCGCGCACTGGCGGGGGATGCCCTCAAAGCCAGCTATGTGACTAACGGCGTGGCCCATGCCCGAGCACTGGCCCGAAAGGGCTGCCGGGTGTATCTGCCCGGAGGACTGCTGCGGCCCGAGACCGAAGCCATTGTGGGTGCACCCACAGTCACCAGCCTGCAGCGCTACAATTTTACCAAGGCGTTCATGGGTGCCAACGGTGTGGCGCTGGATGCCGGTTTTACCACGCCGGACCCCGAGGAAGCTGCCGTGAAAGCAGCGGCAGTGCACCGTGCACGGGAAGCCTGGTTCCTTGTGGATGATGCCAAGTTTTCCCGCATCTACCCGGCAGTCATTGCCGACCTGCAGGGCGGTGCCATTCTCACCAACCGCTGCCCCAACCCCAAATACAAACAATTCACGCTGGTAAAGGAGACGGAAGTATGATTTATACCGTAACATTCAACCCGGCCATTGACTATGTGGTGCGTTTGGATGCACCGCTGGAAGTAGGCGAGGTGAACCGCGCCAAAGGCGAGGACTGCGTGCTGGGCGGCAAGGGCATCAATGTGTCCGGTGTGCTGGCACAGCTGGGCTGCGAGAGCGTGGCGCTGGGCTTTGTGGCCGGTGAGACCGGCGCATGGCTGGAACGCGGTCTTGCTGCACAGGGCTTAAAGACCGATTTTGTGCATCTGGAACAGGGCATGACCCGCATCAATGTCAAGATCAAGGCAGGGCAGGAGACCGAGCTGAACGGCGCAGGCCCCAACATCCCGGAGAGCGCCATGCAGGAGCTGGAAAAGAAGCTGGACAGCCTGAACGAGGATGATATCCTCATTCTGGCGGGCAGCATTCCGGCAAGCCTTTCGCAGGATACCTACGAGCGGCTGCTGGCCCGGCTGCAGGGCAGGGGCGTGCGTGCTGTGGTGGATGCCACCCGCGACCTGCTGGTGAACGTGCTGCAGTACCACCCCTTCCTCATCAAGCCCAATAACCACGAGCTGGGCGAGATCGTGGGCAGGGTGCTGACTACGGACGAAGAGATCATTGCTGCGGCCCGCACCCTGCAGGAAAAGGGTGCTTGCAACGTGCTGGTAAGCATGGCGGGCGACGGTGCCCTGCTGGTGGACGAAAATGGCGAGGTGCATCGCATCGGCTGCCCCAAGGGCAAGGTCGTAAACAGCGTGGGCGCAGGCGACAGCATGGTGGCCGGCTTTGTGGCTGGCTGGATGCAGACCCGGAGCTATTCCTTTGCACTGCGTCTGGGCACCGCCTGCGGCAGCGCCACCGCGTTCAGCCTTGGCCTTGCCACCAAAGAAAAAATCGACGAACTGATGAAGGAAATTTGAAAGGATAGATGGCTCGCCCTCTCCGTCATTGCTGGTGCAATGCCACCTCTCCCAAAGGGAGAGGCTTTGGCAGTCCATGCAAAGTTTCCGGTTTCGCCAGAGGCTTTCCCTTTGGGAGAGCTGGACGCGAAGCGGCCTGAGAGGGCGAGGACGCTAAGAGATAAGAACAAAGGGAGAAAAATCATGCGTATTACGGAATTATTCACCGCGCAGTCCATCGCACTGGATGAGGCTCTGACCGATCAGGAGCAGATCATCAGCCGTCTGGTGGAGCTGCAGGCCACCCATGGCAACATCACGGACAAGGAAGCCTACAAAAAGGCCCTTTATGCCCGTGAGGCGGAGGGCTCTACCTATGTGGACAACGGCATCACGGTGCCCCACGCCAAGACCAATGTAGTCACCCGGCCCAGTCTGGCGGCGCTGCGGCTGAGCAGCCCCGTGCAGTACAACGCCGAGGACGACGGTACCACCGACCTGCTGTTTGCCATTGCGGCTCCGGAAAACGGCAGCCTGCATGTGGACATGCTGGCCCGTATGATGCAGATGCTGATGAACGAGGACTTTGTGGCCAAGCTGAAAGCCGCAAAGACCCCGGCAGAGTTCCTTGACTGCATTGATGCACAGGAGGAGGCTCAGTTCGGCGCAGAGAGCTTCACCCAGCAGGAGATCCCCCAGAGCGGTTACCGCATTCTGGCCGTGACCGCCTGCGTCAACGGCATCGCCCACACCTATATGGCAGCGGAAGCCCTGACCAAGGCCGGCGACAAGCTGGGTCTGCCCACCAAGGTGGAGACCAATGGCTCGGATGGAGCAAAGAACATCCTCACCAGAGAAGAGATCGCAAACTGCGACGGCATCATCGTGGCAGCAGAAAAGAAGGTGGAGACCGCCCGCTTCGACGGCAAGCCGGTGCTGTTTGCCCGCGTGGACGATGGCATCCACAAGCCGGAGGAGCTGATCAAGAAAATTGCCCACGGTGAAACTCCCATCTACCACGCCGAGGCCGGGGCCAAGACCCGGCAGGCCGCGGGCGGCGCAAACGACAGCTTTGGCCACAGCCTGTACAAGCACCTGATGAACGGTGTATCGCACATGCTGCCCTTCGTCGTGGGCGGCGGCATCATGATCGCGCTGGCCTTCCTGCTGGACGATTACACGATTGACCCGTCCAACTTCGGCATGAACACGCCGGTGGCGGCGTTCTTCAAGACCGTCGGCAGTGCGGCGTTCGGTTATATGCTGCCGATCCTCGCAGGCTTTATCGCCATGTCTATTGCGGACCGTCCGGGTCTGGCTGTCGGCTTTGCGGGCGGCGTGCTGGCCATGAACGGTACGAACTTTGCCGCCCTTGCCCACGGTGAGACCACCGGCATCTCCGGCGGCTTCCTGGCGGCGCTGCTGGCGGGCTTTGCCGCGGGCTACATCGTGCAGTTCCTCAAGAAGATCACCGAGAAGCTGCCTGCCAGCCTCAACGGCATCCGCCCGATGCTGATCTATCCGCTGGGCGGCATCCTCATTATTGGTGCGGTCATGTGCGGCATCAACCCGGTTATGGGCATCATCAACACGGCAATGACCGACTGGCTGAACGCCATGGGCGGCACGTCCAAGATCCTGCTGGGCGCAATCGTTGCCGGCATGATGAGCATTGATATGGGCGGCCCCTTCAACAAGGCGGCCTACGTCTTTGGCACGGCGGCGCTGGCCTCCGGAAACTACGGGGTTATGGCCGCGGTCATGGTCGGCGGCATGGTGCCCCCGATTGCGATTGCCCTGTCTACGACCTTTTGCCCCCAAAAGTGGAGTCCCGACGAGCGCCGCAACGGCATCGTGAACTACGTTATGGGCCTCTGCTTTGTCACCGAGGGCGCGATCCCGTATGCTGCCGCTGACCCGCTGCGCGTCCTGCCCAGCTGCATCATCGGCTCCGCGCTGGCCGGTTCGCTCTCCATGGTGTTCGGCTGCGCCCTGCGCGCACCCCACGGCGGTATCTTCGTATTCCCGGTGGTTGACCACGCACTGCTCTACGTAGTTGCCCTGATCGTCGGCAGCGTCGTCGGCGCTGTGATCCTGAGCCTGCTCAAGAAGGAGTACGTTGAGGAATAAATAAGAAAGCGGTACAAGGCCGCTCCCGTGCGATGGGGGCGGCCTTGCCGTCTGTTTGGAACCATGGTATAATGACAAAAAACACAAAAGGAGACGTTTCATGCAGGTCGTGTTTTCCCCGGGCGCAGAGATAAAATTTGAGGGTGCAAATAACTTTCGTGAGCTGGGCGGCTACCGCGCGGCGGATGGGCGGCAGGTAAAATACGGTCTGCTCTACCGCGGCGGTAACCTTGATCTGCTAAAAAGCGAGGCCGACCACGCACGGCTGGCGTCGCTGGGCCTGCGGGAAATATTGGACCTGCGCAGTGCAGGGGAGAGCGCTGCGCACCCCGATCCGGCGGTCCCGGGGGCGCACTACCAGCGCGTCTGCGGTATGCGCAACGCCGACGGCACCGAGATGGACTTTTCCGGTCAGGGCATCGAGCGCCTGCGGCAGGAAAAGGAAGCCTTTGAGCGCAGTGTGGGCCGCCCGGTGCACGATTTTGAGTGGTTCAGCGCTCTGTACCGGGAGATGCCGTTCCGCAATCCGGCCTACCACGCGCTGTTTGCCCTGTTGGAGGGCCGCCGCGTGCCGGTGCTGTTCCACTGCTCCTGCGGCAAGGACCGCACAGGTATCGGGGCCATGCTGATCCTGCTGGCGCTGGGCGTCTCCCGCGCGGACGCGCTGGCCGATTATATGCTGACCAATGTCTACCGCCGCGAAATCATTGAGCGCTTCCTGGCAGATAAGCCCGCCGCCGAGCGCGATCTGCTGCTGCCCGTCGAGGGCGTCAGCGAACCGATGGGCGCAGGAGCCATCGACGAAATTTTGCGGCGCTACCCGAGCTACGAGGCCTACTTTGCCGATGAATTCGGCCTTGACGCCGCAAGGCTGAAGGCGCTGCGGGATTTTTATCTGGAATAACTGGAATAAAAACAACCGCTCCCTTGCCGGAAAATGGCAGGGGAGCGGTTGTGATTTGCAGGGAAAATCAGCCCAGGCTGATGCCCATGGCGCGGGCGACGTTCAGCATATCGCAGTCGCCGGGCACGCCGCGGGTCTTGCCGGCGATGTCGGCCAGCGGGTTGGCGGTCACATGGCGGTTGACCATGGCGACGGTCACGCCGTAGTGCTCGTCCGCCACGAGACCGGCAGCGTAGGAGCCGAACTGGGTGGCCAGCACGCGGTCATAGGCGCTGGGGCTGCCGCCGCGCTGCATGTGGCCGGGCACGCAGATGCGGGTCTCGGCACCGGTCATCTCCTCAATCTGCTTCGCAATGCGGGCTGTGGCGGTGGTGTAACCGGCCTCGGCGCGCTTGGCGGTCCACTCCTTGCGCTTCATCTTGGCCTCCTCGGTGGAGAAGGCACCCTCGGCAACGGCCAAAATCGAGAAGTTCTTGCCCGCCTTGGCGCGGTTCTCGACAGCAGCGGCGACCTTCTTGATGTCGTAGGGCAGCTCCGGCAGCAGGATGATGTCCGCGCCGCCCGCAATGCCGGAGTACAGCGTCAGCCAGCCGGCTTTGTTGCCCATGATCTCAATGCACATGACGCGGCTGTGGCTGCCTGCGGTGGTGTGGATGCGGTCGATGACCTCAGTGGCGATGTCCACCGCGGTGTGGAAGCCGAAGGTGACGTCGGTGCCGTAGATGTCGTTGTCGATGGTCTTGGGCAGACCGATGATGTTCAGGCCCTCCTGGCTGAGCAGGTTCGCGGTCTTGTGGGTGCCGTTGCCGCCCAGGCAGAGCAGGCAGTCCAGTTTGGCGGCGCGGTAGTTTTTCTTCATCGCGGCAACCTTGTCCACCTTGTCCTCCTCGACCACGCGCATCTTTTTGAACGGGGTGCGCTTGGTGCCCAGAATGGTGCCGCCCACGGTCAGAATGCCGGAGAACTCGTCCGGGGACATCTCCCGGAAGTTGCCGTTGATCAGGCCGTCGTAGCCGTTCATGATGCCGACGATCTCGACCTTATCGCCCATGCGGTGGTACAGCGCTTTGGCCACGCCGCGCAGGGTAGCGTTCAGGCCGGGGCAGTCGCCGCCGGAAGTCAGAATACCAACACGAATCGCCATTGTAAAAACCTCCCGTTGCTTATATATTCTACTATATATAAATGTACGCTAACCGCAAAAGGATGTCAAGTATAGTTTTTGCACGATGCTGCGATCAGAATAAACTTTTTTGAAAAAATCTCAAAAAAATTCAAAAAAAGGCTTGCAATTTGGAAACACCTTTGCTATAATAACATACGTCGCCGGGTGACACGGCAGACGCAAAACAAAATATGGGAGCTTTCCCGAGTGGCCAATGGGGACAGACTGTAAATCTGCTGCTTAATGCTTCGGTGGTTCGAATCCACCAGCTCCCACCAAAAAGAACCCGCAACTTAGGTTGCGGGTTCTTTTTTGTGCTGGAGCTGGTAGGATTCGAACAGGTCGGCCGTCCGCAGACGGCAAAAAACAGTCCTGCGGACTGTTTTTTAGACCGCGGCTTGCGAATCCACCAGCTCCCACCAAAAAGCTGTGGCAAAGATGTTGCCACAGCTTTTTTCTTTGCTGTATCGCACAAAATCGGCAAAGGCGATGACCGATTTTCAAAGTGCGTTCTATAGAGATGTCCAACTGCTTCCGGGCGGTTGGATTTTTTTGTTGCCAACCTTTTCTGCTGCTTTCAGAATGTTAAGGCAATACCGCATAATTCTAAGTGCCGATACGGCGAGCAAGGTGCCGCAGCCACCGGAGCGGTGCTTGAGCCGTTAGGCGGGAATTGTGCGGTATTGCCTTAAATTTCCCCGTAGCCGGAGACCGTGGAA
>ENA-OOZY01000362-OOZY01000362.1-human-gut-metagenome-genome-assembly--contig:-NODE-362-length-35848-cov-9.042355_pt1 | contig 35848 bp, 29 predicted proteins | sample MGYA00241047_ERZ501410 | MGnify/ENA primary metagenome ERZ501410 (study PRJEB25962, sample SAMEA2042621) | human gut metagenome | biome: human gut; feature: human-associated habitat; material: faeces... | reverse complement strand
CAACAAAATTATGCTCGAAAATCCGCACACATTTCTTATGAAGACAGGTTCTAAGCTTCAGATCCACTCAATTTCCGATAATATAAAACGAACCGCCCGACAAAAAAGCTTGTCGGACGGTCCATCTTTAGGAGAATATGGAGAAGTATGAAATTATTCCTTTACAGAACCGTTTACAAGTCCTGCATATATCTGCTTTTGCAGACAGAGGAATATGATGAGCGTTGGAATTATACAGATAACGATACCCGCAAAAATGATCTCCCACTTTGCACCGTAAGGTCCGATGAAGCGGTAGAGCGCTGTCGAAACAACGGCGAGCTTTTCGGAAGGCATATAAAGCTGCGGAGTATAGAAGTCGTTATAGATGCTTATCATTTTAATAGTAAGCACTGTTGCGATAGCAGGCTTTAAGAGCGGAAGGATAATTTTAAGATAAACGGTGAAGTAGCTTGCGCCGTCCATAATTGCACTTTCATCGAGCGAATAGGAGATGTTGTTGAGGAACTGAATGAAGATATAGATCGAGATGATATCCGTGCCGATGTAAAGAATGATCGGTGCAGCCATGTGTCCAACGAGGTGGAACGAATTCATGATACGGTAAACCGTTACCTGCATTGCGATGTTCGGGAAAAGTGTTGCAACGAGGAATGCGCCTTTCATTATCTTGCCGAAAAGCGTATTGAAACGCTGAACAACATACGCTGTCATTGTACCTGTGATGATAGTTCCGATGCAGGAGATAACAAGGATAATACCTGTGTTTTTAAGTCCGAGGAGAACGTTGCCGTCCATAAAGGCGGTCTTATAGTTGCTCCATTCAAGCTTCTGCGGAAGTGCAAAAACATTCGAGGAAAGGAACTCGGTGTTGTTCTTGAACGAACCGAGGAAAACTACGACGAGGGGGATAAAAACGATAAGGCAGGCGATAACAAGCACAGCGTATTTGAGGATATTGAATATCGTGCGCTTTGCTTTTCCGTTATTGTATGCTGTTTCCATAGTTACTTATCCTCCTTCAGAACGAGCTTCTGGACAATGGTCACGATAATGATTATCAGGAACAGCACCATTGTCATTGCGGCGGCAAGCCCGACCTTCTGGTACTTGAATGCCGTTTCGGTGGTCTGGATAACGAATGTGCTTGTGTCGAATTTACCGCCCGTGACGATGTACGGAATTTCGTAAACGCTGATCGCACCCTTGACTGCAAGTATCATCTGAAGAAGAATGATAGGACGGATACCCGGGGCAATGATGTAGCGGAATACCTGGAAACGGTTTGCGCCGTCGAGGTCTGCTGCTTCGTAGATGTCGGGGGAAATAGACTGGATAGCACCGATGAACATTACAAGGTCAAGACCGATATAACGCCAGATCGAAACGAACACAAGGCAGACATTCGCAAGCCCCTCGGTCGAGAGGAATTTGACAGGGTCGCCGCCGAAAAGTGTGATGATAGTATTGAGCGTACCGTCTGTGTTTGTAACGCCGTCACCCCTCTGGAAGAAGCGGCGGAAAATAAGTGCAACTGCAACTGTGTTTATCATATAAGGGAAGAAGAGCGCACCCTTGAAGAAGCTTGCGCCTCTGATCTTCGAGCAGAGGATAGTTGCAAGGAAAAGCGCAAGTCCGAGCTGGATAAATGAGCCGCAAAGGTAGTAAACGCTGTTTTTGAGTGAAGCGAAGTATTCGGGAGTTGTGAATACTGTTTTATAGTTGTCAAATCCGCAGAATGTTACATTCTGACCGAACTGATCTCTGTTTTCAAAGCTGTAGCGCACCATATTGAGTGCAGGAATATATGTAAAAACGAAAAGAAGAATTGACGGAACGAGCAGGAACAATAATACCGTCATAAGCTGCTGCGATCGTATCCTGCCGAGCCTTTTTTTTTGTGAAAGATTGTTTTGGCTTTTCATAGTCTGCCTCCGAAAAAAACAGCCGCCAAACATTGTTTTGTAAAAATGTTAAGACGAGCTGCATAATAATATTGTACCGAGAGGATATGGAACGGCGAAAATAGGGGGAAACGCCGTTCCATACGGAAAAGTCCGCTCAGTATAAAATATTAAGAAGGATAGGAAATGGTCAAATAAAATTATCGGTAATTAGCCGAGGATCTTATCTCTGGAAGCATCCCAAGCTGCGTTTACATCGTCGCAGATCTTCTTGTAAGCATCTTCGCCTTCGCCCTTGAATGCAGCTTCAGCCATTCTTACCTTGAAGTTTGTTGTAGCGTCGCCCCATGGGTCAACTTCGGAATCCTTAGCGATCTCATCGAACTTACCAACGAGGTCATCGGGACATGCAGCTTCAACGAAGAGTTCAACGCTGAGGTCTTCAAATGCGGAGAGCGTTTCAGGCATTGCAGCGCCCTTAAGACCGGAGATCATGCCTTCGTTCTGAGCGTAGCCGGAATCATCGCAGAACCACTTAACATAAGCCATTGCAGCGTCCTTGTTAGCGGAGTTCTTGTTTACGCTCATCATATAGTCGTTGGAAGAAGCGGAGTAAAGCTTGCCGTCAACGGAGTTAGGAAATGGCATAAAGCCAACGTTTGCAGGATCTTCACCTGCGTTTACAGCAGCTTCCTGGAACTGGGAGATTGCCCAAGAACCGAGTACCATTGTACCGATCTTGCCCTGAGCGAATGCAGGCTTGCAGCCTTCCCAGTCGGTTGTTGAGGGGTCTTCTTCGTGAAGAGCAGGATTGGAGTAGATGCGGAAGAGTGTGCCGTAAACAGCATCGTAAGGGCTGCCGTCGGAGAAGAGCTCATTCTTTTCTGAGAGGAGCTTTACATTGTATTCAGCATCGCCTGCAGCGGAGAGAACGAGTGACTGCCACTGTGTGATCGTCCAGCCTGCAGCGTAGTTTGTGTAGTAAGGGATAGCGTCTGTGTTGTCAGCGATCTGCTGGAGGCAGTTGATGAATTCATCAGTTGTTGTCGGGAGGCTTGTGATGCCTGCGTCAGCCCATACCTTCTTGTTGTAGAGAAGACCGGAAGCTGTGCCGCCTGTAGGAAGTGCATAAACCTGACCGTCAGCAACATAATCCTTGAGCCAGTAGTACTTGCTGTCGAGGTCGGAGAAAGAACCGAATGACTCGAAGAAGTTAGGAAGCTCTGCCTGCTTGATAGCCTGCGGTGTCATAAGTGCATCGCCGTAGTTGTCGGACTGGAGCATTGTTGCAATATCGTCAACATAGTTTGTGAAGGACTGATATTCAACTGTTACGTTAGGATAAATTGCATTGAAGCCCTCTGTGAGCTTTGCCATTGTGCCGTCCTGATCTCTGTCAGTACGGTGGTGAAGAACCTTAATAGTACCGGAGAGGTCTGTGTCAGCTTCTGCTGCGTCTGCTGCTGTTGTTTCATCAGCTGCTGTATCACCGTTGTCAGCGTTTGCGTCTGCTGACTTAGTTGTTGCAGCTGTTGTTGTGCTGTCTGTGTTGTCGGTTGTCTTTTCACCGCAGCCTGCGAATACGGAGCAAGCCATTAATACTGCAGCTGCAGCTGCCGCTGTTTTTTTCATCTGTGAATTCATCATTGATTCCTCCAAATAGATAATGTACGTTCTTATTAGCGAAGTTCATAACCTGATGTCATATAAACATTTTTAATCGGTTAATGAACTTGCTGTTGTGCTTTTATTATAACAGCTTAGGTTGGTTTGTCAATCAAATTTGCCAATAGCGTCAATTTGTACAGCTTGATTTTGTTAACCTAAAGCACTTTGCACAAATAGACATATCGCGTAAAAAAAAGAATCAAAATCAAGTCCATAAAACCGTCATTATCATTTGGCTTGCATAAATTGTGAACAATCCAAGAAAACGATTTACCAAAAATCTTAACAGCAAAATAAGCCTGCGTTTATATTTATTTAATATAATAACAAATAAATGTTTAAATTATCAAATTAAATTAACTTAACAGCAAACTTAATAAAATGGATTACATGATTAATTTTTAAGCAGAATACAAAAAATTAATCAGTTAAAATCTATTGAAAAATCCAAAGTTTTGTGATAGAATAATAGTATCAGAATCAGTACGGAGGGCAGCCATGGGAAAAAGCGTTACAATGAGCGACATCGCCGAACGGCTCGGGATAAGCACGGTCGCAGTCTCAAAAGCACTTTCGGGTCAGAAAGGCGTAAGCAGCAACCTCAGGGAACAGGTAAAAAAGACCGCAGACGAAATGGGCTATAAGGTCAGGAATACAGCCTCGAAAAAAAGCTCGCTGAGCAATAATATCGGTCTGATCGTTGCCGAAAGATACGTTTCGGACAATTCTTTCTACTTTAAATTTATACGGAGTCTTTCCACCGAGATGCAGAAGCACGGGAATTACGCCTTTTTTCATACTCTGACAAAGAAAAACGAGGATAACGGAGTTCTTCCCGATATTTTCTTCCACCAGCGCGTTGACGGCATCATAATTCTCGGTCAGGTTTCCGACGGCTATACAAAAGCCGCGCTGGATACGAAGATACCGATAGTTTTCCTCGACTTTTACAACGAACTGACCTCGGACGGCTGTATAATCAGCGACAGCTTCTACGGCTCTTATGAAATAACGAACTACCTCATCGCGAACGGGCATAAAAATATTGCTTTTGTCGGAAATATCCACTCCACATCGAGTATTCAGGACAGATTTCTCGGCTATACGAAGTCGCTTATGGAACATAAAATGCCCGTCCACGATTATTTTATAATTTCCGACCGTGACAGCGAAACGGGGCAGCTCACACCGATAGAACTGCCGATGATAATGCCGACAGCGTTCGTCTGCAACTGTGATGAGGTCGCCTGCCGGCTTATCTCGCAGCTAAAAGAAAGCGGCTACCGTGTTCCCGAGGATATCTCCGTCACGGGCTTTGACAACTCCGTTTACAGCTCGATAAGCGCCCCGAATATCACCACGGTCGAGGTAAACACCGAGCAGATGTCGAAAATAGCGGTCGAATCACTTCTTATGAAGATACGTTCCCCCAGAATGACAATGGGAATGGTTCAGGTCAAAGGAAAGATAGTCTACAAGGATTCCGTGGCTTCGCTCAATTATGGCGAGGGCGCAGAGAAAAGGTGATACTAATTCTCGATCGTTCTATAGACAAAATCGACAGATAGAATAAGTTCAGTCAAGAAAAGCGACCGCAGACAGGCTGTCGCCTGACAAGGGAGCTTGACGCAGAATGAACTTATTATAGCCGAGAGTTTGTCTATAGGTTGATCGAGAATTAGTATAATATCGGCGCAAAACAGTATGCCGATGACCATATACAAAATCTTGTAGGTGTCGGTCACACGCTCCGAATCTGTGTCAGCAATTTTTCAATATATAATAAAAAACGCCCCTGTTTTCAACAGTTTGTGAAAACAGGGGCGTTTTTTACTGTGAAACGCTTTGCGGCACGGGACAGTGACACGTCCCATACGTTATTTCAGGTAAATCCGTAGTATCAGAACGGGCGGATATAGAATCCGCCCCTACGAAAATTGGTATTTTACATTAAATTTACGGAGCATAAATAATTACGCATTATGCACTACGAATTACGCATTAGATTTCGCCGCTTGCGTGTCTTGTAACATGACAGCCGATATTTACCGCAACGGGAAGTCCTGCAATGTGTGTAGGTGCTTGCTCTATCGCAACGGAGAGCGCCGTTGTCGTTCCGCCGAAGCCCTGAGGTCCGATGCCGAGCTTGTTTACCTTTTCAAGTATGCACTCTTCCATATCGCTGTAAAGCTTCTTTTCGTTTTTGATGCTGATATCACGGCACAATGCTTTCTTTGCGAGATATGCGCACTGCTCAAAGTCACCGCCGATGCCAACGCCTATCACCATCGGAGGACAGGGATTGCTTCCTGCGACTGATGCAGCTTCAACGACAAAGTTCTCGATATCTTCAATAGTCGCAGACGGGGTGAACATTTTCAGCTTTGACATATTCTCACTGCCGAAGCCTTTCGGGCAGACCGAGATATGCACCTTGTCGCCGTCAACGATGCGTGTATGTATCACAGCAGGAGTGTTGTCGCCCGTGTTGACACGTTCAATAGGGTCGGAAACGACCGAACAGCGGAGATAACCCTCGGTGTATCCCTTGGAAACGCCCTTGTTTACGGCTTCGTAAAGACTTCCGCCAACGAAGTGAACGTCCTGACCGATATCGAGGAAAATGACAGCCATTCCCGTATCCTGACATACTGCGATATTCTCGCTCTCAGCGGCTTCGATGTTGCGCACGAGGTCGCAGAGAACTTCTCTTCCCGTTGGTGACTTTTCACCGTCGGGTGAATTTTTTATCTTTTCAACGAGCGAGCAGGGCAGCTTGCGGTTTGCTTTTATGCAAAGCTCGCTCACGATCGATTCAACTTCGGAAACATTTATCTCTCTCATTTTAAAGGTCGTTCCTTTCAAAAATTTTCTTTCCGTCAATGAAAACGGCGGAACAGTTCGTCATAATTTCAAGCGGATCGCCGTCAAAAATTGCGAAGTCGGCATCCTTTCCCACCTTTATTGAGCCCACACGGTCGGCAATGCCGATTATCTCGGCGGCGTTTATGGTGAGCGCTTTCATCGCTTCTTCCTTGGGAAGACCCGCTTTCACGCAGTATGCGGCGCTTGTCGGAAGATACTGCACGGGAATTTCGGGGTGGTCGGTGCAAATTGCGACCTTTACGCCGTGTCGGTCAAGTGCGCCTGCGTTCGCAGTCGTAAGTTCGGCAAGCTCGGGCTTTCCACGGTCGCAAATGATCGGACCTGTCAGCGCAGAAGCGTTTTCTCTGCCGAGGATATCAGCAATTTTGTGACCCTCGGTGCAGTGGACAAGCACATAGTCAAGTCCGAATTCCTTTGAAATGCGAACGGCGGTCATAATATCATCTGCACGATGACAGTGGAAATGTGCCTTTAATTTATGCTCGAAAAGCGGAATGAGTGCCTCGGATTTTATATCGAATTCGGGGAGCGACTCGTCATTTTCAATTGCGAAATTTTTATCGTCAAGATAACGCTTCGCCTTGAAAAGAGCTTCACGGATAATTGCGGCGGTCGCCATTCTTGTTACGGGAGCGGTGTCCTTGTCCGAAAATGCAGACTTCGGGTTTTCACCGAGGGCAAATTTTATGCCGACTTTGCGGATAAGCATTTCATCGGCGCATCTGCCGTGCGTTTTTACTGCGATAAAGTCGCCGCCTATCGGATTGGACGAGCCAACGCCCGTAACGGCAGTCGTAACTCCGCAGGAAACAGCGTCCGAAAAGCATCGGTCGAAGCAGTTTATGCCGTCGATAGTGCGCAGGTGCGGCGTTACGGGGTCTGTGTCCTCGTTCACGTCCTCGCCCTCAACGCCCATTCCGTCACCGATAAGTCCGATGTGGGAATGTGGGTCGATAAAGCCGGGGAAAAGCTTCTTTCCGCCTGCGTCAAAGCTGTCGGAGGGTATATCGGCAGGCTCACCCTCGCCGACGGAGGTAATTTTGCCGTTTTCAAAGCCAACGTAGCCGATGAAAGGCTTTACGCCCTCCATTGTGTGTATTTCAGCGTTGTAGATATACATTCATTTTACTCCTTGGTAAAGATCAGGACAAGCCGCACTCGTCATAGTCTTTCCAACGCTCATAATGGTTGTAAGCGGCGATAGCCTTGTAGACGATAAAGCCGCCGAGCATAAGTATCATTGAGAGTGCAATGGAAATTGGAAGTGCTGCCTTTGTGAACTGGATAAGAGTTACGTCTTTGTTCTTTTTCATATATAATAGTATCCTTTCAAATATGGAAAATTAGTATTAAAACTGCTTCTTTGCAAGCGCAACGACCTGAACGTATATCCCTGCAACGACCTGATAAAGCTCGGGAGGGATACCCTCGCCGACACTCAGCATCGTCAGCATTGCCGCCGTGGAATCGTCACGGTAAACGGGAACACCGTTTTCTTCCGCAAGGTTTATGATGCGCTCTGCGACCTTGCCGTGACCCGATGCAACAACGACCGGAGAATAGTCCTGCTCGGGATTGTATTTGAGCGCCACTGCCGCGCCGTTCGTGACAGGCTTTCTATATCTTGACATTCAGACCGCTCCTTTTTTCCTTTATTTTCGGGAACACCTGCGTAAGATCACGCCGCTTTATTACCGTGCCGATAGTCGTATTTTCCATGGAATATCCGCTCGCCGAAGCTATTTTCGGTATGCTGTCACGGAGCGGCTTGAAAACACCCTCCGTTCCCGACGGGCAGAGGAGCGAAACGTTCAGCTTCTTTCCGTAAGAACGAAGTTCAAGCTCAAAATAGCCAACGTCCTCTATCTCAAAGCAGAGGAACATCTGACGTGAATCTTCGCCCGCCGTCCTGCTCTCGGCATCGGGGTCAACCCAAAGCTCACCGAAAGCCTTGAAGCCGCCGTCATTTATCGGCACGAGAAAGTGAAGCAAAGGTGTCATCGCCCCCGGAGTGGAGAGAAATCCCTGCATCATATCCGAGCGGCTCATTGACGAAAGCGATTTGAGCGAAGAATCGTTTATATTTTTTGAAAGAAAATCCATAAGATTTTCCATTGATGTCGGCGGCTTGTATTTGATCCCGTCTGCGGCAGTCAGGCCGCTCAGCATCTGATTTATACTTTGCGCAAGGATAATTTTTTTATCCATATCGTTGACGGAATTGAGCGCGATGCTCAGATTATCGATAAGCTTGTTAAGGTCGCCCGTTGCGTTAAAGCTTCGCAGGATAAGGTTGAGCTCGTTCATTGCGGACTGCGGAAGTATCTCTCCGAAAACAGATCTTATCGAAGCCGAACCCGACTGCGTTTCAATGGTGGAAAGCATAGCCGAAAGACGCTGAGGAGTTACTGCGGCGAGTGCTTCGTTAAGGTTCGTGCCAAGCTTCTGCGAAAGCAAAATAAGCGACTGCTGATTTAAGATCGAATCCGAAGCGAACGAAACATCTTTCTCGAGGAAGGGCAGGTTCGCAAGAATTTCGTTCGTCTTGTCGGCGAGCATTGTTTTCTTATCCATATCATCGACGGAGTTTATCATAATGCTGAGCCGGTCGATGAGCGAAGCCACATTGCCCGTTGAATCGTAGCTTTTGAGGATATTGTTGAGTGCGCCGCTCATTGACGAGGGGAGCATCTGCGAGAACAATTGACGGAGAGAATCAAGTCCCCCGTCCGAAGCGATATTCTCCGCATTTTTTGTAAGAAGCTCCAACGGGACAGTCGATTCGTTGAGAGCCGCGCCGACCTTTTCCGCCAAGAGAGAAAGCGAACTGAACGGCGAAGCCGAGCCTTGGACGATAGTGTTCAGCGAAGCAAGCTTTATATCAGTCGGCAGGTCGGCATTTTCTATGTAATTCATAAAAAGCTGACGGAGAGCGTCCGCCTGCTCCTGGTTCGGGGTCATATCGAGAATGGCGTTGAAGCTTTCGCCGAGTGCCGAAGTACTTCCGTTGAAGCGTGAGATGTTGTATATCGCAAGCGAAATGAGGTTTTCGGTCTTGTCATTCATAAGAAGACTTCCCCTCAGCTCATTGAGCAGTGAGAGCATCTCGCCTTTCATTTCGGTGAAGTTATCCTTTGTAAGACCATCCGCAAGCTCGGTGAGCCGTTGTGCAAGTGAGCGTGTCGGTGCGGCAGTATCGGAGAGATAGCGCAGATTTTCCGCAACGGAAGTTACGATGCTGTCACGGGCGGAAGCGTCTGCGGCGGCTTTGGTGAACTGCAGAACAGCCTCGCCGACATCGCTCGAACCCGTTTTCATCAGCATATCCTTCATATTGCCCCAGATAGGGTCGCTGAACGCTGTTGACTGCTTCTCCTGCGCTATCATATCGCCCGAAACGTTCGCAGGCTTGAGCATGACCTCGTTGGCGAATTCCGTCACCTTGTTGAGGATATCGGCAGAGCCGCTTTCGCGCAGAGCGGTCAGCGTTTCCTCGCCGATGATGGAGCGGAGGACGTTTATCCCTGCGGCCGGGTCTTTGGCAGGCGTGATATCGGTGTTGAGGACTGAACCGTCCTTGTTGTCCTGATAGGTGTATTCCTGATCGCGCTCGGTCGATTTCTGGACCTTTGTAGTATCGCCAAGGTTAAATACCCGGTCGGTCTGAGTCTGCTGAGGGTTGTTTTTCGGCGAAAAATCATAGTTCTTAGGCGCAACAGGTGTTGTAATATTAAGCAGATCGGACATTCTCTATCGCTCCTTAATGATTTTTATGTGATGTCAAAAGGGGTAAGATTAATATTTGTGCAAAATTCACATATTTTTTAAGTTTTCCACACCGATTTTTGTAATTGCAGAGTTTGATTTTCACTTTCCGATCCTTAAAATCAAAGCACTGATTTTTGTGCAAAATATACTAAAAAGAGCAGAAAAGTTCTCCTGCAAAAGCCTTGTTAAGATGGGAAAAATATTGTATAATGTATATATTGTGAATAATAATGGCTCGGAATTGATCTTTACGGTTCATTTAAATGTTCAGATACCATTATAACACAATTTTTACCGAACGGCAATACATTTCAGCAAGAAATTTTAAATTTGTTGGCGGCTGACCAACCCTTATCCGTGTACGGTTTTATGACACGGCTTGACTTTATCAAAAACCAAGCGGAGCGGCAGTGCAGATTCGCACGGGGCGTTCCCCGCAATTATTAATCAAACAGGTAGGTGCTTAAAAATGGCAAAATTTGAAGCCGGTATGGAGTCAATGGTCGATACTTATATATTTGAAACCACTTCCCTGCTGGAAGAACTTGACCAGATACTTATGAAAACCGAGAGTGAACATTCATTCTCGCCCGAAGAGATCAACGAAATTTTCCGAACGATGCATACGATAAAAGGTTCGTCTGCGATGATGGGTCTTGACAATATGTCCAAGCTTGCGCACAGCATTGAGGATATGTTCTATGTTATCCGTGAGGAAAACCCCGTTATCTCCGATATGAACACGCTTTACGATATCCTTTTCTCCGCGTCCGACCTTCTCAAAGCTGAGATCGAACTTATTCAGGAGGACGAATACACACCGACTGACTTCACAGCGATAATGCAGAAGATCGAAGCATTCGCCGCTGTACTTAAAGGCGGTGCTGATGCACCTGCGGCTGCTCCTGCCCCTGCACCTGCGGCTTCCGCTCCTGCACAGACAAGCACACCTGCTGCTTCATCGGCTGCTGATGACGACCTTACCACTGTAAAGGTTACTTTTGACGACGACTGCAAAATGGAAAACCTCCGCGCTCTCCTCGTCGTAAACAAGATCGCCGAGGACTGCGAAAAGCTTGAATATATCCCTGCCGATATCGAAACTAACCCCGAAACGGCAAAGGATATCATCGAAAACGGCTTTATCATAAAGTTCAAGCCTTCTTCCGATATGGATATCGACAGCGTTATCAGTCTTATCGGCGAATGTTCCAATGTAAAATCATACGATATAGTTGAAAGAGGCAGAGTTGTAGAGCTTGTCGGCAGGATAAATGTAAAGGTAACGTTTGAGGAAGACTGCAAAATGGAAAATCTCCGTGCGCTCATCGTTATCAACAATATCAGGGACAAGTGCAAGTCGCTCTCCTATGAACCTGCGGATATCGAAGAAAACTCCGCAACCGCACAGACTATCATTGACAGCGGATTTATGATACACTTTGAAGCGGACGACCCCAAGGGCGTTATCCGCGCTATAAACGGCAGCCCTAACGTAAAATGCTGCGAGATACTTTCCTCCGACAGCACTCCTGCTGTTTCTGCCCCTGCCGCTCCCGCACAGGCTGCTCCGACAGCTGCGCCTGCACAGGCAGCTGCTCCAACTCCTGCACCTGCTGCCAAGCCTGCCACACAGCCCGAGAAGAAATCCGTTGAGCAGATCAACAATATGCTCGGCAACAAGGGTTCGGGCGCAAAGCAGTCGCTTATTTCCGTAAACCTCAACAAGCTTGATACGCTCCTTGACCTTGTCGGTGAAATTGTTATCACTGAAGCTATGGTAACCTCGAACCCCGACTTGAAGGGACTTCGCCTTGATAACTTCCAGAAATCCGCACGTCAGCTCAGAAAGCTCAATTCCGAACTTCAGGATACCGTTATGTCGATACGAATGGTTCCTATTTCGGGCGCATTCAACAAAATGACCCGTATTGTCCGCGATATGAAGGTCAAGCTTGGAAAGGACGTTGACCTTGTATTCGAGGGCGAAGAAACAGAAGTTGACAAGTCTATTATCGACCAGCTCAACGACCCTCTTATGCACATGGTAAGAAACTCTATGGACCACGGCATTGAGGAACACGCTGAGGACAGAATCGCAAGGGGCAAGCCTGCAAAGGGCAGGATCACCCTTTCCGCATATAATTCCTCAAACGAAGTTATCATCGTTGTTGCCGATGACGGCGCGGGCATCAATGCTCAGAAGGTCATTGAAAAGGCTGAAAAGAACGGACTTCTTACAAAGCCGGTAAGTGAATATACTGATAAAGAAATATACAATATGATAATGCTCCCCGGCTTCTCTACCAATGATCAGGTCACCGAATACTCGGGCAGAGGCGTTGGAATGGACGTTGTTAAGAAGAACATCGAAAAGGTCGGCGGCTCGGTCTCCGTTGACTCCAAGTGGGGTGAGGGAAGCCAGTTCATCATTAAGATCCCTCTATCACTCTCCATTGTTGACGGTATGGAAGTTTCCGTCGGTCAGTCTATCTTCACTATCCCGATAAATTCTATCAGAGAGTCGTTCAAGGTAAAGCCTAACCAGCTTATCAAGGACACCGACGGCAAGGAAATGATAATGATAAGAGGCGAATGCTTCCCGCTTATCAGACTTTATGATATCTATGACCTTGAGCCGAAAACTACAGACCTTTACGAGGGTATCGTTATCCTCGCCGAAACTGAGGGCAAGTGTGCCTGCATCTTCGCCGATGAGCTTATCGGTGAACAGCAGGTCGTTGTCAAGCCGTTCTCCTCGCTTCTCAATAACTTCAACGTTAAGCAGAACGGTATGGCAGGCTGTTCTATCCTCGGCGACGGTTCTATCACTATCATTCTCGATATCGCAAATATCCTCGGCGGATTCTGATTTAAACCGCATTTGAAAAGAGCCTACGGGAGCTCGGATACAGTCCCGAATAACTCAAAGGAAGATGAATAAAATGAGCGATGAAATTTATACCGCCGACAAGAAAAAGACCTTTACCGCCGATGGAACGGAGATACTTTTCTTCACTATCGGCGAAAAAACATACGGCATTGAGATCGAGTTCATCAACGAGATCATCAGCATTGAACAGATAACAGTCGTTCCGAAGATACCCGATTACATAAAGGGCGTTATCAACCTCAGAGGTAAGATAGTCCCCGTTATCAGCATCAGAAAGCGCTTCGGAATGGAAGAGATCCCTTACGACGACAGGACCTGCATCATCGTTCTCGAATTCGAGAGCGGCGAACAGGTGGGCGTTATCGTTGACCGCGTTCAGGAGGTTATCGTTGCCGACAAGAATATTATCAGCAAGGTTCCCGACAGCAAGAACGTCAACGCAAACCACTATATCAAGAGCATTATCAACTTTGAGGACGATATAAAGCTTCTCCTCGACTGTCATAAGCTCGTTGCAAATGAATAACACTCAATGCGAATAAACTTCGCAACTAATAAAACTTTTTACGGAGCAAAAATAAAATGCTGCTTAAACTTACAGATGATGATTTTTACCGCCTTGTAGATTTTATGAAGAAAAACTACGGGATAAATCTTGAAAAGAAAAGAGTTCTTATCGAGGGCAGACTTTCCAATACAGTTTCCTCACGAGGATTCAAGACCTTCAAGGAGTTCATTGATTTCGCCTTTGCCGACAAGACGGGAAAGGAAACGATGCAGCTTGTCAACAAGCTTACAACCAATCACACATATTTTATGCGTGAACCCGAGCATTTCGAGTATCTCAAAACAACACTTCTGCCTTATTTTGAAAAGACGAACAAGGACAAGACACTCAATGTCTGGTGCGCCGCTTCGTCCACGGGTCAGGAGCCTTACACCCTTGCGATGACGATAGATGAATACTTTGCAGGCAAGGGCTGGGTGATACGCATACTTGCGACCGACCTTGACACCGATGTTCTTGCGACAGCTTCTTCGGGAGTTTACACCGCCGACCAGATGAAGGACGTTCCTGCGGCATGGGTGACGAAATATTTCACCAAGCTCGATGCGAACACCTATCAGGCATCGGATAAGCTCCGCAAGATGATCGAATTCCGCCAGTTCAATCTTATGGATAAGATACCCGTCGGAAGAAAATACGATCTCATAAGCTGCCGAAACGTTATGATCTATTTTGAAATGGACACGAAGAACGCCCTTGTTGAACGTTTCTATGACGTTACCAAAGAGGGCGGCTATCTCTACGTCGGACACGCAGAGAGCGTAGGAAAAGGCACACGCTACACCTACATAAAGCCAGCCATTTACAGAAAAATAAGCAGCGACAAAAAGGTATGAACGGTTTTAAGCCATTCATAAGTATATTTCTATGAGTATTAATAAGAAAAAACTGATAATCGTCGATGATTCGAGGCTTTTTCGGGAAGCACTTGCGCAGAAGCTGTCGGAGAGCCATTCGATAGAAGTGATCGGAACTGCAAGCGACGCTTTTGAAGCCAAGGATATGGTTTCCGAGCTGAAGCCCGATGTTATGATAATCGATGTTGAAATGCCGAAGATGAACGGCTTTGAATTTGTCAAGGAGCTTATGTCGCAGTATCCCGTGCCATGCATAATGGTAACATCGAACGAAAATTTCTCCGAAGCCGATGCTAAAAAAGCAGGTGCGGCGGATTTTATGCTCAAACCGAGCCGAAACAACGAGTTCGGAACTTTCGCGAGCATTATTGCGACCAAGGCTATCATCGCAGCAGGAAACCCTGCAAATTACAGAAAAAGGATTGCGGCCGCAAAGGCAGACGGACTTTCCGCTCCGTCTGAGCATATCGCAAGCACATTGAAAAAGGCTGTTCCCGAACTGCCAGACAAAGCAGATATAGCACTGCTCGACAAACGCGCGGCAGAGGGTTACGTTGTGGCTCTCGGTGCTTCAACGGGAGGAACGGACGCACTCGAATGTGTTATAAAAGCGTTCCCCGAAAATATGCCTCCGATCGTTGTCGTTCAGCATATGCCTCCGGTTTTTACAAGAATGTATGCGGAGCGGCTCGACAAAAGCTGCGCTGTTCGGGTGCGTGAGGCATCTGACGGTGACAGAGTGCATCAGGGCGACTGCATAATCGGTGCAGGCGGAGTTCAGCTTGAACTGAAAAAGGACGCAAAAGGCTATTTTGTAAAATGCTACGAGGGCGAAAAGGTTTCGGGACACTGTCCGTCGGTCGATGTTCTTTTCAGCAGCGTTGCCGAAACGGTCGGCGCAAAGACAGCGGCTGCGCTTCTCACGGGAATGGGTGCTGACGGTGCGAGAGGTCTGCTGAAAATCCATCAAAAAGGCGCTTATACTATAGGTCAGGACAAGGAAAGCTGCGTTGTTTACGGTATGCCGATGGAGGCATACAAGCTTGGTGCCTGCACGGAGCAGCTGCCGCTGTCCAAGATAGGTGCTGCACTCGTTCACAAGCTTGCGACGGGGTGGAAATGATTTTAATATAAGAATTAAAGCCGTACAAAATCGTTAAAAGGTTTTGTACGGCTTTTCTATTGATAAAACTTGACTTTGTGCATAGAATAGTGATATAATATGTATAGGAAACAGATATTTCAAAGGAGATGAGCATTATGGTAATAAAACCGTCCACTTGTTTAAGAAATGAATATAATGACATTGCGGAATTCTGCAAAACGGAAAATCAGCCTGTATTCCTCACCAAAAACGGCGAGGGCGACCTTGTTGTTATGAGTATGAAAGCCTATTCGTACCGCGAGGAGATGCTTGATCTCCGCGAAAAGCTGCTTGAAGCGGAGGCACAGCGTTTGAGCGGTGTAAAAACTTACTCTCTTGATGAAGTGAACGCTCAGCTGGAGGAGATCATCAATGGAAACGGCTGATAAATACGCTGTTGAGTTCCTTCCGACCGCGCTCAACGATATGACCGGGATAATTTCATCGTTCGTAATGCTCGGGAGCAAACAGGGGGCAATTCGCATCAAGGATAAAATGAATAAAGCGGTCGAACAGCTGATTCTTTTCCCATATTCGGGGATAACAGTTCCCGAGCCCAAGATGTCAAAAGTGGGTTTTCGTATGGTCATTGTCGAAAAGTATTTGATGTTTTATAAGATCTTCGAGGACGAAAAAAAGATCATCTTTTACTGTGTACTTAATGGCAGGACAAATTATCCTACGCTTATGCAAAAGCTATACAAATACGAGTGATGTTCATAAAAAACAGCCGCATATCCTTTTTACGGGATATGCGGCTTGATTTTTGTACGTTTTCAAAACTAAAAATCCTCGTTTGAGTCGGTCTTGTCTTCTGCTTCGGGAGCAGGAGCAGCTGCAGGCTCATCGGAATCGAGCTTGTCAAGCTCTTCGGGTGTTTCGCTTGTGCAGGAACTGCAAGAGCAGTCGTCACAATCGTCATCGCAGTCATCGCCGAAGTACATCTCATCATCATCGTCATAGTCGTAATCGTACTGTTCAAGCTCTTCGTGCTTCTTCATTGCATAAACAGCGGCTGCTGCGCCTGCTGCTGCGGAAACCAATGCGAGAAATACTGCACCGAATCCTTTCATATTAAACAACTCCTTTATAGCGGGGAAGCCCCCGCGGGCAATTCGCGCCGCGCTCCACTTGCGTTGCGCTTTGTTTATAGTGAAAATAAGTCCGTGTTCGCGAATAGAATTTTGTTTGCAAGCTTGACAAATCAAAATCTATTGTTAAAAAATCTGAACACCTGTCTATATGTTTAATATTATAACACATAAGCTTTAAAAATACAACATTTTTTCGGGATAATGGCAAATTATTTTTATTCAATTTGTGATTTTTTGATATAATTATACAATTTGTAATATAAAATACAGGTTTTGCAGTAAATTTACGGAACTAAAATAATTTCGAATTCAAATAATAACGCATTACGCATTACGAATTACGCATTAATCAGCCGTATATCCTCTTAGCCACATCAACGGTTTCCTTTGCGTCCTTGGCATAGAAATCCGCACCGATGCTTTCCGCATATTCGGGTGTGAGAACTGCGCCGCCGACTACTACCTTACAGTCGGGATACTGCTCACGGAGAAGCTTTACCGTTGCCTCCATCGAGCAGAGCGTTGTTGTCATAAGTGCCGAAAGTCCGACAAGCTTTACCTTGTTTTCGATAGCCGCATCGACAACAGCCTGATAATCAACATCACGTCCGAGGTCAATTACCTCATAGCCATAGTTTTCGAGCAGAACTTTTACGATGTTCTTTCCGATATCGTGAATATCACCCTTTACGGTCGCAAGAACTACCTTACCCTTTACAACGGGCGCGGAGTTGTTCATTATCATATTGTTTCGGATAACTTCAAACGCCGCCTGCGCAACGCCTGCGGACATTATGAGCTGGGGCAGGAAGATTATGCCCTTTTCAAAGTCCTCGCCTATCTTGTCGAGCGCAGGAATGAGGATATTATCGACAATTTCCATTGAATTTGTGGTCTGTAAAAGCTCCTCCGTGACCTTTGCGCCCTCGGCTTTAAGTCCGTTCTTCACGCAGTACATAAGATCGTGCGTTTCGCCGCCTGCGGCTTTCGGAATAGGACTTGGAGGTGTCTTTTCGCCTGCATAAGCCGCTATGAATTCTACTGAGTTTACATCTATCGCAGTGAGAAGTCGGTAAGCGCGAACTGCGCCCGTCATTGATGCAACATTCGGGTTCATTATCGGCAGGTCAAGTCCGTTCGTAAGGCACATCTGCAGGAAGTTGCAGTTGATAAGCTCACGGTTCGGCAGACCGAACGAGATATTTGAAACACCAAGCACGGTTTTAAGTCCAAGCTCCGTTTTTACCCTATGCAAAGCCTCGACCGTTTTCATAACGTTAGCCTGCTCTGCCGAAGCGGTGAGGGTCAGGCAGTCAATAAAGATATCCTTTTTGGGAATACCCATTTCGACAGCCTTGTTCATAATCCTCTCGGCTATTTCAAAACGCTTTTCGGCGGTTTTCGGGATCCCCTCTTCGTCAAGGGTAAGTCCTACAACTGCCGCGCCGTATTTTTTTACGATAGGGAGAATTTTTTCCATTGAGCCTGCTTCACCGTTCACGGAGTTGACGATAGCCTTTCCGTTGTAAACACGCAGAGCGGCTTCGATAACCTCGGGAATAGTCGAGTCGATCTGCAACGGCAGGTCGGTAACGCCCTGAAGAGCCTTAACGGTGCGTACCATCATTGCCTTTTCGTCAATTTCGGGCAGACCAACGTTTACGTCAAGTATCTCTGCGCCTGCCTGCGACTGCTCGATAGCCTGACCGAGGATATAGTCGATATCGCCCTTGCGGAGAGCTTCTTTGAAAAGCTTTTTGCCCGTCGGGTTGATGCGCTCGCCGATTATTCTCGGCTGATTTATAACAACGACCTTTTCGGCGGAGCAGACAGCGGCTTCGCACATCGGGGTGTTTTTCTCATATCTGAGCGGTTCAAGCGCCTTTTTGAGCGCACTGATATAGTCGGGGTTCGTTCCGCAGCAGCCACCCGTGAGCTTTATGCCGTACTTGACAAGCTTTGCGGCACTCTCGGCGAATTCTTCGGGGGTAACGTCATATTCATTCGTTACGGGATTCGGAAGTCCTGCATTCGGCTTTGCAACTATCGGGAGCTTTGTCCATTTGGAAAGCTCCTCTATAACGGGAGCAAATTCGCGGGGACCGAGCGAGCAGTTCACGCCGACAGCATCTGCACCCAAGCCTTCGAGAGTGAGAGCCATTGCACCGACGGAACAGCCCGTAAATGTGCGGAGATTCTGCTCGAATGTCATTGTCACGATAACGGGGAGGTCGGTATTTTCCTTTGCGGCGAGGAGTGCAGCTTTTGCTTCGTAAAGGTCGGTCATCGTTTCGATAACGATAACGTCCGCGTCCTTTCCTGCGAGCATTTCTTCCTTGAAGTAGTCGTATGCCTCCTCAAATTTGAGAGTTCCCGTCGGTTCAAGAAGCTGACCGATAGGGCCAACGTCAAGAGCAACAAGAGCCTTGTCCCCTGCGGCTTTTCGGGCATTTTTTATAGCCGCCGAGATAAGCTCGTCAACGGTTTTTCCCGTTTCAGCCATTTTATATGAGTTCGCGCCGAAAGTATTCGCATAAACTATCTGCGAACCTGCATCAACATAAGCCTTATGCACCGAGGTTATAAGCTCGGGTCGGTCAAGGTTCAGAAGCTCGGGGACTTCGCCCGTTTTAAGTCCGCTCTTTTGCAGCATAGTTCCCATGCCACCGTCAAGAAATACGAACTCATTTTCCTCCAAAAGCTTATAAAAGCGTTCTTTTTTATTCAATATGTACACCTGCTTCCATTTTTGCGGTAGGTGCAGCGATCTCTCATTGAGCAGACGGCGCAGCCTCGCCTTTTTTTCTCTATCGGTTCTTTCGACAGTCCTATCACCGCCGTTACGGACTTTCTCGGTATCATTATGAAGCTTTCGCTGACGTTCAAGCCTATTTCACGAGAAGCATTCACGGCTTCGACAAACTTTTTCTGGCAGTCTATCGGCATATCGCCGTAGCCGGGGGAAAATCTCCACGTCATATTCATTTCTGGAAAGCTTTCCCTTATGACTTCCTCGGCTTTGTTGCAGACCTGCTCTATAGCACAGCCTGCCATTGCGTCAATTACAACAGCCGCCGCCATATCGAAAACCTGCTCGGTGCGGATAAGCCTGTCGACATCTCCGCCGATAGTTGCCGCGAGCAGCACGGCTTTTTCGCAGGACGCAAGGTGGCGGCTTATGTCTTTCCCCGAAAGCACAAGCTCCGAGTCGGCTAAAGCAACTTCGTCCTCGGTCATATTTTCAATATCAAAAACTCGGAACGTAAATTTTCCGTGCGCCGCCGTAAGAAGCTTTTTTTCGCAGCTGTCCATAAGCGTCGAAAGGTTCTCATCGGGAGTACTTCCTCCTGCGGCGAGGTATCTCAAAGCCTCCGCACGGCTGATAGGTTCGATCTTTACCGTATTCATTCTTTTTCCTTGTGGGGATGCCCCCACGGGCTGTTCGCGCCGCGCTTCACTTTGTTTCGCTTGTTTGCGTTAAAAATAAGCTTGCGTTCGCGAATATGGCTTTATTGGGCATCATAAAATAAATGCCTACTTATTACATATATTTACTCGGTATAACTCAGACAGATCACGAATGTTCTGTACAAGATGAAAAGCAGAAAATGCCGACCACGACAATGATCGGCTTTTCCGAAAAATTTTTATGCGAACGGATTCTCCGTCTTGTAAAGCATACCCTTAGGCTGATTGAAGCCAACGCTCTGCACTCCGAGGTAACGGAAAACGTTGAAAAGTGCCTTTCCGTTGTGTGCGAACGTTACTGCGCCGTGGTGAGGGAATCTTCCCTCGATGAGAACGTGACGGTAGAATCTGCCCATTTCCTTTATTGCGAAAATTCCTATGCCGCCGAATGAACGGGTTGCAACGGGGAGAACTTCACCCTCTGCAACATACGCTTTAAGCTCTGCATCGGCGTTGCTCTGGAGTCGGAAGAACGTGATCTCGGACGGAGCGATATCGCCCTCGAGAGTACCTCTTGTGATATCGGGTTCTTTATCGGGTTCAAGACCTCTGTGCATAATGAGCTGATACTTCATTTCCTTTGCGGAAAGCTTTTCTGCGGCTGTGTTTCCGCAGTGGAAGCCCATAAATGTATCTGTGAGGGAATAGTCGAATCTGCCCTTTATCTCTTCGTTGTAGAGGTCGGCAGGGACAGTGTTGTTGATGTCGAGAAGAGTTACAACATCGTCCGAAACGCACTGACCTATGAACTCGCTCACTGCGCCGTAGATGTCAACCTCGCAGGCGCAGGGGATACCCTTTGCTGTAAGGCGGCTGTTGACATAGCACGGCACAAAGCCGAACTGCGTCTGGAATGCAGGCCAGCACTTGTTTGCGAATACGACATATTCTCTCGAACCCTTGTGAGCCTCTGCCCAGTCGAGAAGAGTTATCTCAAACTGCGCAAGCTTTGGCAAAATTCCGGGCATCTTGTTGCCTGCGCCAAGCTCGCTTTCCATTTCCTTTACAACGCCGTCAATGCGTGCATCGCCTGCGTGTTCGTTGAAAGCGGCAAAAAGGTCAAGCTCGGAGTTTTCTTCGATCTCAACGCCGAGGTCATAAAGTCTTGCGATAGGCGCATTGCAGGCAAGGAAATCCTGCGGACGGGGGCCGAATGTGATGACTTTAAGGCTCGCAAGTCCGAGTACGGTTCTTGCAACGGGGATAAAGTCGGCGATCATATCCGCAACTTCGTAAGGGTTTCCAACGGGATATTCGGGTATGTAAGCCTTGACATTGCGAAGTCCGAGGTTGTAGCTTGCGTTGAGCATACCGCAGAAAGCGTCGCCTCTGCCGTCAACGAGGCTGTCGCCGAATTCTTCCGCTGCCGCTGCGAACATAACGGGCAGACCAAACTTCTTCGCAAGGAGAGTTTCAGCCGTTTCGGGTCCGAAGTTTCCGAGATAAACCACAAGTGCATTGACACCTGCTTTTTTGAGGTCATCAAGAGCGCAGAGCATATCGTTCTCGTTCTCGACAGTTACGGGACATTCGTAAATGTCGATGTTCTTCTCCTTGCAAGCCTTGACAACGCTGCTTCTTCTTGAAGCGGAGAGAGATTTCGGGAAACAGTCACGGCTCACAGCCGCAATTCCCAGCTTTACGGTTGGCATATTCTTCATAACATTTTCGTCCTTTCAAAAAAGCGGCACAGTCCCACTGCACCGCTTTTGATCTACATTATTTATGCGTTGGGATCACGTGGTTTCGGGCGTCGAGATAGCAACCTCGCTCTTTACGTCCTTTTCGGTAAGCTCGATCTCGAACTCGGTAGCATAGTAACCTGCAACATCGTTGACCGTATCGTATGTGAGCGTCATTGAGAACACAAGGTCATAGCTGCTTGCGGATATCTTCTGGCTGTAAACGAGCTCCATATCGATATCTTCCGTGCCGACCATTGTTCCGCCTGCAACAGAACCCTCGTCAACGCAGTGCTTGTTGACAAGCTCGACCGTCTTTTTGTCGAAATAATCCTGAGCGGCTGCTCGGTCTATAAGGCAATGGACTTCCTCACTGTAGCCTTTGAGATAGATCTCATCATCGCCCTTTTTCGTCTTGAAATTATATGTAATTATCGAATCATCGGAATAGTAATACTGATCCTCCGCAGGAACAAGCGCCGAGACTTCGGCATTAAGGTCTGTATCCGGATTGATGCTCCAGATAGTGGTATCATCGTCCCAGTAAAGCTCCACCCCGTCAGGCTGCATCGAAACTATCTTCGTAAGGGGCATACCGAGCTTTATTTTTGTCAAAATGCCGCTGTATGCCGGAGTTTCCGCTGCTTCTTCGCCTCCGCAGCCGGCAAGGAGCATAACGCAGGTCATAACAGAAAGCAGTACCGCCAGAATTCTTTTCATTGTCTTCAACCGTCCCTTATATTTCAAAATGTCGCAGAGTTGTTGTATGTTCTGCACAATAAAACGTTTAAGAAAAACAATACCCAAAAAATTTCCTTGTAAACGTTTAATGGGCGCAATACTCTGCATTTACTCTATATTGTAATACAAAAACACGAAAAAGTCAACGAAAAAATCTAAATTTCTCTTGAAGAAGTGATTTTGTTATGATAGAATAAAATCAAAGCAAATATCGCTTAGAAAGGAAGTTTTGCCAATGTCCGAATTCAATGAAAGAAAAGCAAAGGTTTTTGACGCTTACGAAAAGCTCATCAGCCGCAAAAACGAAAAGACCGATTATATGGGCGGCGCTTATGACCGCTATAAGTACCCCGTTCTCACAGCCGCTCACGCCCCCGTTATCTGGAGATATGACCTTGACCCCGAAACGAATCCGTTCTTTATGGAACGCCTCGGCATCAACGCAGTCCTCAACTCGGGCGCTATAGAGCTCAACGGAAAGTTCTACCTCGTCGCAAGAGTAGAGGGCAACGACAGAAAGTCATTCTTCGCAGTTGCCGAGAGCGACAGCCCCGTTGACGGTTTCCGCTTCTGGGACTACCCCGTTCTTCTCCCCGATACCAACCCCGAAGAGACCAATGTTTATGATATGCGTCTGACCAAGCACGATGACGGCTATATCTACGGCGTGTTCTGCTCCGAAAGCAAGGACACATCGTCCGGCGACCTCTCCGCCGCAGTTGCACAGGCAGGCATCGTCCGCACAAAGGATCTCAAAACATGGGAAAGACTTCCCAACCTTAAATCAAAGTCCCCGCAGCAGAGAAACGTTGTCCTCCACCCCGAATTCGTAAACGGAATGTATGCATTCTATACACGTCCGCAGGACGATTTCATTCAGACAGGCTCGGGCGGCGGCGTTTGCTTCGGACTTGCAAAGGATATCACCAACGCTGAGATCTGCACAGAGGAAACCGTTATCTCTCCAAGAGTTTACCACACTATCACAGAGGTAAAGAACGGTGCAGGCGCAGTTCCTATAAAGACACCAAAGGGCTGGATACATATTGCCCACGGCGTCAGAAATACAGCCGCAGGACTTCGCTACGTTATCTACGTATTTGCGACCGACCTTAACGACCCGTCCAAGCTCATCGCATCGCCATCGGGACTTTTCATCGCTCCACACGGTGAAGAAAGAGTCGGCGATGTTTCCAACGTTGTATTTACCAACGGCGCTATCGTTCGTGAAAACGGAGAGGTTTATATCTACTACGCTTCTTCCGATACAAGAGTACACGTTGCTTCAACAACAGTTGAAAAGCTTATGGACTATACATTCAATACCCCGTCCGACCCGCTCCGCTCCGTAGACTGCGTAAAACAGAGATATGAGCTTATCTCCAAGAACCTCGAATATATGAAGAATCATAAGAACTAAAAGTGCGAAACGCACTCCGCATACAGTGTAATACCAACAAATAAAACAGGCGCAATTCACATAATGTCTAAACTGTGAATTGCGCCTGTTCTTTTTAAGCAACAAATTAGCGTATTTATTCCAATAAATTGACAAAACATCTCATAAATGGTAAAATACAATTATGGGCATACCAAAAACGGTAGGAGGTCAATTAAGCAAAGCCGATCAAAGCGAAGCATTCGTTTCGCCGTTTTTCAAAATGTACGAGTATCCTCTTTTGAGGACATTTTGAAAAACGGCTGTAACGTATTGATCGGCTTTGCTTTTGCTCCCTGAAAGGGGGAGTTGCTATGGGTGTTATCGAGGTACTTACTTTAGGAATACTTATCTGCGATATCATCAAGATACTGCTTGAAAGCAAAAAGAAATAACCGCCCAGAGCGACCAAACTTGGACGGTTAATTCTTAACACCATATTTGGGAGCGACCGTCTATCGGTATGCCCTCTTTGTACTTATATTATAAGACTTTTAAACAATAATGTCAAGTGTTTTTACGTTTTGTTTTCAATATGAATTGTCAATTATCAACTGTCAGTTAAAAAACTGTCAACTGTAAACTAAAATTCCAAAACCCCTTTATTTTTTCCGAAATTTGAGTTATAATATTTTTATAGGTCAAGTTTTACGCCGACCGTTGCTGTTCGGCGCTTTTTTATTTTATAAAATAAGGAGCAAAATAATATGAAAGACGGTTTTATCCGATGCGCTGCCATCACACCCGATATAAAAGTTGCAGACTGCAATTACAACGCTGAACATATAATCACACTTGCAAGGCAGGCTGCCGAAAAAGACGTTTGTGCCGCTGTTTTTCCCGAGCTTTGCATAACGGGCTACACCTGCGGTGACCTTTTCCTGCACAAAACGCTGCTTGACAGTGCAAGGCTGGCGCTTCTCTCTATTGCAGAGGAGACTTCCGACCTTGATATGCTTATTTTTGTCGGACTTCCCGTTTCGTTCGGCGGAAAGCTTTACAACTGCGCCGCTGCCGTCAAGAGCGGAAAGATACTTGGACTTGTACCGAAAATAAATATCCCGAATTACAGCGAATTTTATGAGGCACGTCACTTTGCTTCGGGCGAGGGCGTTTACGGAAACGTTGAAAGCCTTGACAATGCGCCGATAGGTCAGCTCCTTTTTGAGAGCAATATCGAGGGACTTGTCTTTTCCGCCGAGATCTGCGAGGACTTGTGGGTAGCCGAACCGCCCTCCTGCGACCTTGCTGCGGCAGGTGCTACCGTTATCTGCAACCTCTCCGCTTCGGACGAGGTCATCGGCAAGAGCGAATACCGCCGTCAGCTTGTAAAATCGCAGTCGGCACGTCTTGTCTGCGGCTATATCTATGCCGATGCAGGACTTGGCGAATCAACGCAGGATATGGTTTTCAGCGGTCACAACCTTATATGCGACAACGGAACTCTTATCGCAGAGAGCAGGAAATTCACTGTAGGCATCACCTATTCCGAGATAGACATTCAGCGCATCGACAGTGAACGCCGCAGAATGAACACTTTCCCGCAGTTCGCAAAGCAGGACTACCGCCGTGTGAAGTTTGAGCTTATCCTGCGTGACATCACCCTCACGAGAAAATACGAGCCTATGCCGTTCGTTCCGAGCGACAGAAACGACCTTGAATCACGCTGCGAGGATATCCTCACTATGCAGGCAACGGGACTTATGACCCGACTTCGCCATATAGGCTGCAAAAACGCCGTTATCGGACTTTCGGGCGGTCTGGACAGCACACTTGCACTCATCGTTACAGTCCACGCATTCGATATGCTCGGACTTGACCGCAAGGGCATCACAGCCGTTACAATGCCTTGCTTCGGCACTACAAAGCGCACCAAGAGCAATGCCTGCAAGCTTGCCGAAGCCTACGGCGCAACGCTTATCGAGGTAAACATTTCCGCCGCTGTCCGTCAGCACTTCGCCGATATCGGACAGAGCGAGGACGTTCACGATGTCACCTACGAAAACGGTCAGGCCCGTGAGCGCACTCAGGTTCTTATGGATATCGCCAACAAGCAGAACGGCATCGTTATCGGCACAGGCGACCTTTCCGAGCTTGCCCTCGGCTGGGCGACCTATAACGGCGACCATATGTCGATGTACGGCGTGAACGCTTCCGTCCCCAAGACGCTCGTTCGTCACCTCACCGCCTACGAAATGAACACGACTGCCGATAAAGAGCTTGCCGCAGTTCTCGCAGACGTTCTCGACACTCCCGTTTCACCCGAGCTTCTCCCTCCGACCGACGGAGAGATATCGCAGAAAACAGAGGATATCGTCGGACCTTACGAGCTTCACGATTTCTTCCTTTACTACTTCGTGCGCTGTACATTTTCGCCCGAAAAGATATTCCGTCTTGCACAGGCTGCCTTTAACGGAAAGTTTGACGATGATACTATAAAAAAATGGCTCAGGATCTTTATGCGCCGCTTCTTTACACAGCAATTCAAGCGTTCCTGCCTGCCCGATGCTCCGAAGGTCGGCAGCGTAACTCTCTCGCCGAGGGGCGATCTGCGTATGCCGTCCGATGCTTCCGATGCGGCTTTCAGGCTTATTTTCTGATTTTTACTGCAAAAATTATTGCAATGTGAAATTATTACAATAAAAGCTGTATAAATAAAACATTGATTTTTGTATATTTTTGCTGTATACTGAATATAGTAATAAATCTTTCCTATTTTTTACCTCTTTTCTTTTTTAAAATGTTTTTTATGATAAAAGCAGACGATATGCTTCGTCTGCTTTTTTCTGTTATATCAATTAGTGAACTATGCTATGCTAAACACGATCGAGAATTAGTATTATGTGTTTTTTGCCCGCCTTTCGCTCGCTTTTGTCTGCCTTGCCGCGATGAGCATACAAAGCCCTGCAAACATCATTGCCGCGCTTATTTGATACGCATTCTGCGAAACGGCGGCAGAGATGCCTGCGGCGGTTTCCTTTTTCAGTCCGCTCAGGTCGGCGAAAAATCCAAGCTGCATCGAGAACATAAATGTGAAAAGTGCTGCTGTAAAGCCTGCGAGGAATACGGGAACTCCGCAGAACCCCATTGCACGCCGCTTATTTTTGTTTATGACAATAACAGCGGAAACTGCGGCGGCGGAAAAGATAAGCTCTGCGAGGACTATCGGTGCGGAAAGGTAGGCACGGACAGCTTTCAGCACTGTTCCGCTTCTGCCCTGTTCAAGATTGGAAGCGGAAAGGCCTGCGAGCGCGTCTTTTGAAAGCTCTATTCGGCTGTAGGCAAGTTCGATATCGCTGTCGGAAAGCTCCACGCCAGTGTTAGTGCTGATGACGGAGATGTTTTCGCCGAGCAGTGACTTGACCTTTTCGGGAGTGACTTCCTCGGGCTTTTTGCCGCTTCGGATATACTCTGCATACTCGGCGGCGGTGTTTCCGATGAACTCCTTGACGGTCGAGCGCTCATAAATACGGCGAATGTTGCTCTCGTCAACGCCCGAACCAACTGTCATTGCGGCAATGGCTTCGCCAACGGTGGAATCATCGGAAAAAGTATCGTTCTCAAACGCGGAGATGTGCAGTTCCTTTGCAGGGATATTCAAAATATCCATATTTCGGACGGCTTCGGCGGCGTTGCTTTCATCGGTTATCGCCCGTCCGATACAGCTCCCAAAAAAGAGTATCATCGATGCAAAAAGCAAAACGGAAAGAAGTGCGGAAGCGGTTATTCTCACAAAGCCGCCGCCCTTTTTTTTACGCCGCATCCGCTCAGTCGGCGAGGTCATACTTATCGAGCGTACAGTAGCCGCAGGCTCGGTGATAGGCTCATCGGGCGAGAAAAGATTAGGCGAAAGCGTTATGGGCTTTGCCTCCTGCCCGGACGGGATCCCGACAGGAGTTTCGCTCTCCGCTTCGAGCGGTATTCCGCAGCTTATGCAGTAGGATATTTTGTTACCGTAGATTTTTCCGCATTTTGGGCATATCATTTTTATCATTCCTTATTTTTTCTAAAATTATTTTAACAAAAAGTTCTTATATTTAGAATTATATACCATTAATTGCCAAAAGTCAATAGTTTTTTATCGACAAAAAACGGAACGATATTTAAATTCGGAATTCGGAATGCGGAATTCGGAATTATTTATATTCCGAATATTTGTCACGAAATACCCAATTTCCATAGGGGCAAATTCTGTATCCGCCCGTTACTCCATTGTTGTTTTATACTAATTTTTAAACTGAAAGTGTACAAAAAACAAGCAATAGCTCATAGCTATTGTAACAGCTTGATGTTGAAAACAGGTTTATATGGGTTTTGCGCCAATTTTTTGTCTACACTTTGATAAAAAATTAGTATTACGGCGCGGGACAACGATCCGTCCCCTACAATATTGGTGTCCGTTTTGTGCCCAAAATCGATGAATTGAGTAATCCCCTACAAAAATACGGTTCTCGCTGTAAATTTTCGGAACAAAAATAATTCCGAATTCCGCATTTCGAATTCCGAATTTAAAATTACGCATTACGAATTACGCATTAATTTGCTATTGAGTTTTCCACGAAAATATTATATAATGGTATAAGAAGATAAAAAATGAGGTGTACAAATGGCGCAAACAGCAAAACTGATATCGACCGATGAACTTCGTACTATGAGCAGCGAAGAATATATGGTCATCGACATACGAGGAAAATATTCATACTCGTTCGGGCACATCGACGGGGCAGTTCTTGTTTCGTCTAAGCTTTCGGACGAAGAACTTTCCGCACAGCTTGCGGAATATAAGGATAAAAAGCTTATCGTTTGCGGAAACGGCGGCATAATGGGCGGAGAATTCGCGGAACGGCTATGTTCGCTTGGCTTTGATGCATATAATCTTGACGGCGGTTACATAGACTGGCTTCGCACGACGCTTGAAACGGGCGAATCCAAGGCAGAGGACGCTGAACGAAGCATACGAAAGAAATTCCACAGCTCGCTCCTCAGCCGCTTCACAAAAGCACTCAACGAATATCAGCTTATCAGTGAGGGCGACAAAATAGCCGTCTGCATTTCGGGCGGCAAGGATTCATTCCTTATGGCGAAGCTTTTTCAGGAGATAAAGCGTCACAACAAAATGGAGTTTGAGGTCGTTTTTCTGCTTATGGATCCGGGCTACAGCCCTGCGAACCGCAGGATAATCGAAAAAAATGCGGAGCTTCTCGACATTCCGCTGACGATATTTGAAACGGATATTTTCTCGTCCGTATTCAACGTAAGGACGAATCCGTGTTATCTTTGCGCGAGAATGAGGCGCGGCAATCTTTACGCAAAGGCAAAGGAACTCGGCTGCAACAAGATCGCGCTCGGTCATCATTTTGACGATGTTATCGAAACGATACTTATGGGAATGATCTACGGCGGTCAGGTACAGACGATGATGCCGAAGCTTCACAGCGCGAATTTCGAGGGAATGGAGCTTATCCGACCTATGTATTTTATCCGCGAGGAAGATGTAAAGCGCTGGCGCGACTACAACGGCCTGCATTTTATCCAGTGCGCCTGCAAATTCACCGATCAGGCGGCTTCGGAGGAGGATAATGAGCACACCTCGAAGCGTCAGGAGATAAAGCAGCTCATTTCGCGGCTTTCAAAGATAAATCCGCAGATAGAAATGAACATTTTCCGCAGTGTTGAGGGTGTAAATCTGAAAACCTTGCCGTCCTATAAAGACCTTGACGGAAATCTGCATTGTTTTCTGGATAATTATGAGAAGTATTAAGCGGCGGTAAAGTTTTTTGCGCTGTGACCTATCGTTATGCGAGTAAGCAGCCTTTACAAAATATGACAGCAAGCAAATTACCCGTCAAACACCGCAACTGTTTATACTATAAAACAGACCTGTTTTCGCCGATGAAAACAGGTCTGTTCGTTTATTGTGTAAACACATTGCGGCACAGGACGAAAAACCCGTGCCCAACAGAAATTTAACCTAAAATACGGGATTTGCAACGGCCGGATATAGAATCCACCCTATGAAAATTTGGTGTTTCGTGAAAAAATTCGGAAAACAAATAATTCCGCATTCCGCATTCCGAATTTAACAAAGCGCATTACGCATTGAACAGATCTCCCCGATAAGCAGCCTTACCTGCTGAGGTGTGCTGAAAACGGACGGCGAAAAGCGTACCGTTCCCTCGGGCGCTGTTCCGATAGCTTTGTGCGCAAGCCCCGAGCAGTGAAGTCCGCCGCGAAGCGCAAAGCCTCGCCTGCTCAATTCAGTCGCAAGCTCATTCGAGGTCATTCCGTCGATATTGAACGAAACTATCGGGAGATATTCACCCTTGCCGCGGTATATCTTTACCCTTTCAAACTGCCTTATCCCGTCGATAAGCTGGCGGCAAAGCTCGGCTTCGTGCGCGAATATCCTTTCAACGCCGTTCGCCGTCACGAAGTCTATCCCTGCGCCAAGTCCGATTATGCCCATTGTATTGACCGTTCCGCTTTCAAGGCTGTCGGGAAGAAAATCAGGCTGTGCAAGCTCGAGCGAGGTACTTCCCGTGCCGCCCTCCATAAGCGGAGTTATCGGGAATTTGCCGTCCGAGATGAGCAGACCCGTTCCCGACGGTCCATAGAGCGACTTATGCCCTGCCGTGCAGAGAATATTTATCCCGTCCGAAAGCTTTATGCCGAGCACACCGCAAGCCTGCGCGCCGTCCGCGATGAAGCAGATGTTGTGCCGTCTGCATATCTCGCCAAGCTTTTTATAGGGCGTTATCCTGCCCGTGACGTTGCTGCCGAGGGTGCAGACTATCGCTTTGGTGTTCGGTCTTATCAGCCGCTCAAAGTTTGCGGCAACGGTATCATCATCAGCGGTCGCATCGGCAATATCGAAAGTACAGCCGTGCTTGCTCAGCGCATAAACGGGGCGCGCCGCTGAATTGTGTTCAAGGTTTGAGATAATGATATGCCCCTCGCCGTTCATAACGCCTTTTATCGCAAGGTTAAGCGCGTGAGTACAGTTCGAGGTGAAAACGACATTTTCCGTCTGCGCGCCGAAAAAGTCAGCCGCCTTTTTACGGGCAGCATAAACAGCCTCGGCGGTCTTTATCGAAAGCCCGTGACCGCTCCTGCCGGGGTTGCCGCCATAGCGCGTCATAGCTTCGTTCACAGCTCTGCGAACGGGATAAGGCTTCGGAAAGGTCGTTGCCGAATTGTCAAAGTTTATCATTTTGGGGGCTCGTTCCTTTCTGTCCTTTTCCGAAACGGGGGCGGAAAACAGAATTCTTTCCGCCCGTTTTATCTAAGGAAAATTCTGAAGAATCAGTAGTTATCTTGGCTTGCCGATAGCGCGCGGAGTGATGCCCTCCGCTTCGAGCAGCTCTGAAATTACGCCTGGGTCGGCCGCCGACGAAACGCTGTAGCCGCAGCCGACAGCGAGCGACTTCGGGGTGCGGATAACATCGGCAGAGATACCCTTGCGGCGCAGAACGGCCTGAGCCTTTATCGCAATAGTGACGGACGGAAAAGCGAAGATATATCTTTCCATAGCTCCTCTCCTTCCGAAACGCAGTTTTTCTGCGTTTGGTTTATTATATGCGGGGAAGAAAATTTTTGTTAAAGAATTTTCGGTCAGTATTAATGTGCAGTAATTCAAAACGTTCACCAAACATCTGAATTCCGTTGGGGACGGGGCGCTGTTCCGCGTTGCAAGGTGTTTTACAATAAACGAACGCCATTGTTTTTATATGATAAAAGGATAAAAACAATGGCGTTTTGTTATTGTGATAAACCCTATAAAAATATAAATCGCTGGCGCGATTCGGGACGGGCAACCCGTCCCCTACAGAAATTTTGCATAAATGTTGGGTTTGCAACGGGCGGATATAGAATCCGCCCCTACGGGATTTGGTGTTTTTCAGTAAATTTACGAAATACAAATAATTACGAATTACGCATTGAATTACTTGTCCGCAACAAGAACATTCATCTTTTCGATCTCTGCATTTACCGAACGTGCGATCTCGGTGTTCTCCGAGGCGGTTTCGGTATTCTGCGTGATAACATCGGATACAGCGGCAATTCTTGTTTTTATGTCGTCAACGGAGTTACGCTGCACTTCGGTAAGCTCTGCGATCTTTCTTGCGTGGCTCTCACTGCGCTGCGAACATTCGATGATGCTTTCCATGTGTTCCGCCGCTGTTCTTGCAAATTCGGTTCCGCTGTTTACTGCGCTGATAGACTCGTTGATAAGGACTGTGGTGTTCTTTGCAGCTTCTGCGCTCTTGTTGGCGAGGTTGCGGACCTCATCGGCTACGACTGCGAAGCCCTTTCCCGCTGCGCCTGCTCTTGCGGCTTCAACGGCTGCATTGAGGGCAAGGATATTCGTCTGGAACGAGATATCTTCGATAGTCTTGATGATGCTGCTGATCTTATTCGAGGATTCGCTTATTTCCTCCATCGTCTTTACCATCTGCTGCATATTGCGGTTGCTTTCGTTGAGCTTTTCTGCGCTTTCACCTGCGGCTTCGGCGGCTGCATCGGCTTCGTTAAGGCAATTATCCGATTCCTCGGCAAAGTTTTCAACGTTGGAAAGAATATCTGCAACGGTACTTGCCTGCTCCTCGGAAGCGGCTGTAAGCCTGCTTGAAATATCGAGCATTGACGATGTAGAGCCGCCGAGTGAAGATGCGATCGTGGAGACCTGATGCATAATATCTGCCTGGCGTTCGGTCAGAGCGGCACTTTCGTCCATTTTCTGCTGAACCTGTCCGAGAAGATTTTTTGCCTCCTCAGCAGATTTTTCGGTGCTGTCAAGGAGCGAAACTGTATGCTTTATAAGAAGTCGGAGTACGAATGCGGCAACGTTGACGCCTGCAATGCCGTTTATGATAACATTGCTCGGAGCACCGACATACACCTTGTCCTTCACAAGAAGTCCTGCAAGGAGAAGCACATTCGTGAGTATCCATGTTACATTAACATTGCGGACATTGTTGTATATTGCGCCAATTGCTATATTTGAAGCAAGCAGAGCAGCCACTGTGTGAAGCTCACCCTTTGTCGCCGAGAGAGCAAATATAACGACGGCTGTGATCTGCGTAATAAATATGCCCTTTGTAAGGTTTGAAGCATTTTTCAACGGAACAAGCACGATAAACGGAATAACAAGCCCCGCAATGCCCGTCAGCACACCCGTCAGCACATAGCCTGTTACAAGGTTGATGATGCAGAACACTATGCATACGGCAAAGGCGGAAAGCGTATGGTTTCTGACTATCTTATCCGGAATATTCGGGCTAAAATTCTGTGACATATAAAATTCCTCCAAATATAACGCCTTTTTAAAAGGCAAAGATTAGTAATCCCCTATATTATACCACATACAGAATATTCCGTCAAATATTTCTCATCGTTTTTTTATAATTTATACATTTTATACAAAAAATCCCGCCTCAGTTTTATAGAGACAGGATTTTTCTTTTATAAAAAGCTTACTTCACAAGACCGCTGTTGTTGATAGCGGAAACGAGAGCGTTTATCGAAGCGTCGATGATATCGGTGTGGATGCCTGCGCCCCAGAATACGCCGTTTTCAGTCTCGATGCCGACATAAGCGCAAGCCTGCGAGCTTGAACCTCTTTCAAGGGCGTGTTCCTCGTATGTTGTGATGGAATAGCTGATGCCGAGAGCGTCCTTTACAGCGTTGGAAACTGCGTCAAGACGTCCGTTGCCTGTTGCTTCCTTTGTAATGGTCTTATCTCCATATACAACGGTAACAACTGCGGAAATGCCGTTTTTCTTGGAGAAGTGAGCCTCGGAAACGTCGAATTTCGTTCTGATATTGAGGTAGTTGTTCTTGAATACATCGTAGACCTCGGAAGGCTGAAGCTCCTTGTGAGCGTGGTCGGAAACGCTCTTGACATGATATCCGAATGCTTCACGCATCTTGGGAGGCATATCGATGCCGTAGTTCTGCTGCATAAGGAAGCCGATGCCGCCCTTGCCCGACTGGCTGTTGATACGGATAACATCGCCCTCGTATTCTCTGCCAACGTCCTTCGGGTCGATAGCAAGGTAAGGAACGTTCCAGTGCGGAGGATTTTTCTCTTCGCGCCACTTCAGACCCTTTGCGATAGCGTCCTGATGCGAGCCGGAGAATGCCGCAAATACGAGCGAGCCGCTGTAAGGCTGACGTTCGTAAACGTGCATACGGGTCATCTTTTCGTAAACCTCCGTGATCTCGGGAATGTTGGAGAAGTCAAGTTCGGGATCAACGCCGTGTGAGAACATATTCATTGCAACTGTGATAAGGTCAACGTTGCCCGTGCGTTCGCCATTGCCGAAGAGCGTACCCTCAACACGGTCTGCACCTGCAAGAAGTCCAAGCTCGGTGTCTGCAACTGCGCAGCCTCTGTCGTTGTGAGGGTGGAGCGAAACAACTACGTTTTCACGGCAGCTGAGGTGCTTGCACATATATTCTATCTGCGAAGCGTAAACGTGCGGCATACTTTCTTCAACGGTAACGGGGAGGTTCATAATAACCTTGTCGTCCGCTGTCGGCTGCCAGACATCGATAACAGCGTTGCAAATTTCAAGTGCAAATTCGGGTTCTGTTCCCGTGAAGCTTTCGGGAGAGTATTCAAATCGGAAGTTGCCCTCGGTCCTGCTGCGGTACTCCTTGCAGAGCTTTGCGCCCTCAACAGCGATCTTGATAATGTCCTCCTTGGACTTCCTGAAAACCTGTTCACGCTGTGCAACGGAGGTGGAATTGTAAAGATGAACGATAGCGTTCTTGCAGCCCTTGAGCGCTTCAAAGGTCTTTGCGATGATATGCTCTCTTGACTGTGTAAGTACCTGAATAGTTACATCGTCGGGGATAAGGTCCTGCTCGATAAGTGTGCGGCAAAATTCATATTCCGTTTCGGAAGCGGCAGGGAAACCGATCTCGATCTCCTTGAAGCCGACTTTGATAAGGTGTTTCCAGAATGTGAGCTTTTCTTCGAGCGACATTGGGATAATGAGTGCCTGATTGCCGTCACGGAGGTCAACGGAACACCATGTCGGAGCTTTGTCGATATGATCTTTCTTCACCCAGTCGAAGCAAGGCTCGGGGGGCATAAAGTATCTTCTTGTGTAATTCTCAAAATTTTTCATATCAAATTTCCTTTCCTGAACGTCACCGCTTTGAATTTCGGCGAAGCTTTTTTCTGCGGGAGGAATAGTGTTCTGCTGTCCTTTTTGTTCGCCGTGGGTCTGTGTTCCCACGGCAGGGTCATTCTTTTGTGGAGAATGACTGTCGGAAAAGCCGCTGTATTCGGCTTTTCCATAGCTCTTTGTTGGTGGCGAAGAGTTTTTCGGACAATAAAAAAGCCTTCATCTCAAATAAGAGATGAAAGCTGTAAACTTCCACGGTACCACTCTTGTTCGGATCAAAACGATCCGCCCTCACCGCATCTCAATCTAAAGATATCCAATGCGTATCTCTGTAACGGGAGAACCCGATCCAACCTACTGTAAAGCTTCGGCGGACAGCTCCGGGACGAGTTATAACCTTAACGCAACACCGCTTTTCACCAAACAGCGGCTCTCTGAAGAATACGGGAAGGTCTTTTTTCCCATCATTGCTTTTCTGAATATAACCAAATTATAGCACTGCATTTTTGATTTGTCAAGGGGATTTAAAATTTTATTGTGAACTTATTGTTCAATTGTCAATGATAGGTGACACTTTCTCACAAAAAAATATAATGCAGGAA
>ENA-OOZY01000344-OOZY01000344.1-human-gut-metagenome-genome-assembly--contig:-NODE-344-length-36777-cov-6.131311_pt1 | contig 36777 bp, 29 predicted proteins | sample MGYA00241047_ERZ501410 | MGnify/ENA primary metagenome ERZ501410 (study PRJEB25962, sample SAMEA2042621) | human gut metagenome | biome: human gut; feature: human-associated habitat; material: faeces... | reverse complement strand
CGGAACCGCTGCTCAATTTCGCCGGTCGAGGTGATTTTGCTCAGCGGTGTACGCATGCCAGCAATCTGTTCACGCGAGCTATGAGTGATTATTCTCGAACACAATACTGCATCCAGCATCGAGGTTATTTCCTGCGTATCGAATTCACGCTCTGTACAGTTGTATAGATTTTGCGAGGATCGTGTTACTTCAATGCTGAAACCCGCTTGCTGTAAAACCTCTATATCCGTTTTGATGGTTGTACGGAATGTATCTATTCCGTATTCATCTTTTAGCAGCTTACAGAGCTGCATTGTGGAGAGCTTATGGTTTTCGTCCGTTTGTTCTCTCAGGATTCTGAGCAGATACAAAGGCCGCAGTTTTCCATCTATATCCATGTATGCCTCCTGCTTGTTCTGCCATAATGATCAGTTTTTCCTGGTGTGCCTCGGCGGCGAGTCTTACTGGAATCCGATCTTTCGGCTTCCTGTACTCGGCTTGCTAAGATCTATCCCTTCGTCCATGAGATAATCTTCCACATCATCCACGATAATCATGCTGTTGCCATCCTCGTCTTCCGTACGAAGATTCTGATTCATGATGACCTGATCTAAAACATTTCTTACAGTCCTGGCATTTGCGAAATTCGGCCTGTTGCGGAAGTACTCCATAATGTCCAGCAGTCGATTCAAAGCCCCGTCGTCTATGGAGTATCCCTTCTTTTCCAGGAAAGACTGTGCAATGAGGCCAAGTTCTTCTCTTGTATAATCCGGGAATTCAAGCGTGAACTGGATTCTGGATTCAAGCCCAGGGTTTGTGCTGATCATTTTGACCATTTCATCCCTGTACCCAGCCAGGATTGTACAGAACTGACCCATGCGATCTTCCATTTCTTTCAGCAACACCGCTATGGCTTCCTCACCATAACTGGTAGCGCCTCCATTGACAGTCGTTCCCCCCGTCAGAGAATAGGCTTCATCAATAAACAGCACGCCACCCATAGCATCATTAATCTTGGCCAGCGTCTTCGGTGCTGTTTCACCTACATACTTACCGATTAGGCCATGCGCGTCTGTCTCGACCAGTTTAGCCTCATCCAATACACCGGCGTCATAGAGAATCCGGGAGAGAATCCGCGCAACTTCCGTCTTGCCGGTTCCTGGATTCCCATAGAAGCACATATGCAGATTGAAATCAGCCAGACCTTGGTTACGTTTTGCGTAAGCCTTAATCTTTCTGACCATACGTTTTACAACATTCAAGCCGATCAGCTGATCCAATTCCTCTTCGCCTGTCAGAATCTTTTTAGCTGCTCCCGTGGAGGAGATGGGAAGGTTGATCTTGGCGTCTTGGATATACTTGTTGACATCAACTATTCCAATCTCTGTGTCCTCTGTGCCGGCACAGCGCAGATTCTGGCACATGATCACCTGATCCAGGATATTCCGGATTTCTCGGGCGTTGGCGAAGTTGGGATCCTTTCTTCTGACATCCGTGATATCGAGCATCCTGCCCAGTGCTGCTTCGCCGATCGTATACTTGCGCTTCTTGAGCATCAGCATGGTAATTTCCTTCAGCTCTTCGCGCGAATAATTGGGGAAGTCCAAGGTAAACTGGATCCTGGATTTAAGGCCGGGATTAACAGATAGCATTTTCTGCATCTCGTTCCTGTAACCGGCAAAGATGACGCAGAATTCCCCACGGTGATCTTCCATAGCCTTGACAAGCGTATCGATGGCTTCCCTGCCATAGTCAGTAAGGCCACCGGTATCGGCGTTATTGCCCAAAGCATATGCCTCGTCAACAAACAACACGCCGCCCATGGCCCTGGTAATGACAGATCTGGTTTTCTCTGCAGTAGCACCAAAGTATTCACTCACGAGGCCGCTACGATCAACCTCTATCATTTTCTTGGTAGGTAGAATCTTGTTTTCATAAAGGATGCCAGCAACATAACGCGCTACTTCTGTTTTGCCACAGCCTGGATTCCCCAGGAAGCACATGTGGATATTCAAAGCATTACTGTCCTTGTTCATCAAGGCATACGCTTTGATCTTCTTAATGCTTTCTTTGATTCCGCTGAGACCGATCAGCTCATTGAGTTGCTTCTCGCTCTCGCCGATTTTCAGCAGACCCTGTTTGTTGATTCCCATAAGTCCAAAGGAATCCAGTTCGATCATTTTGTCATACAGTGCGAACAGTTCTTCCTCTGTTTTGCCGGCAAGGAAATCAAATGCCAGAATGGCCGAATCAACGTCCGCATATCTTGCTGACAGCTTCTCAAGGACAATCCCATTAAGCGTGTCGTTGGTAGCTGTAGTGCCATCTTCAAAGGTATATACGCTCTTCTTGACAAGAATCGGGGCATACATGATAACTTCTATGGCACCCCATAACGGCTTCAGCATATCGAGCAATTCGTCTGAGCCATCAGAAAGCAGGTCAACAACGTATTTTTTTGCAAGTGTTTTATCAAGCCGCTCCTTACAACGTGCCAAGTCTCTTATGTAATCTGCCTTCTCCTCGGGATGATAGGCCCTTTTCGGCTTTTCTCGATAGGCAGTTCCGTAGATATTGTTCTGTTTGATAAATTTTAATACCTTACGGGACAACTCGAGCAGAGCATTAAGGATTTCGTCCGCCAAAGGCAGAAGGGATTGATCCGGCGTCTCCATATAAGCAAGCGTGATTTGTGGCAGTTGCACTTCCGGGAGATCAGCTTTCACCTCTACGGCAGACAGTGCCTCCTGAAGAACCTCATCAAGCCCATCGATTGTGTCCTTCAGTTCCTCAAGAGATACCTGATATTGCTGGAAGTATGAGGTATGAATATGCTTGCGAATCTGTTCAATGGAATCATTCAGACGCTCGCAGAACATTTCTGTCTTGGTAGCAGCACAAACAAACCCCTGAATCTTATTGTAGTCAGGGAAACGCTTATCGTCCTGTGACTTCCAGATAGTCTTTACTTTTTTCTTGCCATCATCGTCGTCATCATCATCGGTTTCATCCAACGGAACTTCCCGGAAGAACTCAAAAGAGTCGCCGGTCACTTCCGTAAGACGCAGTTTCCCGATAAAGTCACGGATCTCTCGCTTTAATGCTTCATCCTTGTCATAAGGCGTTTCAAGCATTTTATATCCGCAGACAGGACAACTACAGCTTTTTTCGCTCTCCTTCACTGCACCACAGCTGATACACTTGAACTCAGTCATGTCAATCAACTCCTAGTGCTTTCTTAGCAGCGTCTATCGGCGATGTGTAGAAGATCACTTCAATTTCTTCCTTGAGATCGTTCCGGAGCTGCTCGTATTTTTCTTTACTCTCAGCCGGCAGCATGATTTTCTTCGCACCGGCATTTGCGACTGTGACAAAAATCTCGTCCAATTCGGTTGTAATAGGCATCATGCTGCCAGACATAACTACACGGCCGCAAATCACCAACGACGGCGTCACTGGACGATTAGCAAGACCAGAGAAGAAACCGACCACTTCAGCAACCGATATTTCATCGCTGACACCACGATTTTGAAGATCATTGAAGTACAGGCTGTAGTCGAATTCCTCGTAGGAGCCTGCAATGATCCTTCTGGCGTTCTCTCCGAAGTAGTTGAAGGCTGCAGTAATGCTGTCTCGCACACTTTTCGGCGCACGCGCAAGGCCTTCAACATTCCGGAAGCTAAGCGTCCCAGTGCCAGAAACAAGCTTGTTTTCCAAGCGGTAGACACCGAGCAAATTGGCTACCGACCGTCCAACACCGTATACATAACCAGGCTTCTCAAAGCCCTGACGGATCAGCGTCACACCGGAAATTTCAGGCAGTTCCACAATGGTCTCTTCGCCAGTTTCATCGTCAATGTAACCCAGATCAACATCGCTGAATTCACCGGGCGTCATTTTGCGGAGCTGTTCTTTTACCCTTCGTCTACACTCGATGGCATAATCAAGAATCTCCCGGACTTCTTCTTTGGTCATGCGTTCATCGGGATGGATGAGCTTTGCAAGTCCGGAGAAGGTTCTGCCTACTGCGATCGTATCGCGTGTATTGAAGCACTTATTCAGAGAGAAATATGCGCTGAAGGAATTAGTGAAGTCATACTTACGCATCGCGTGGCAGAACTCTGAGAAGCAGTCTGAGATCAAGCCATATCCGGTAGTGAACAGGGCAGAGCGCAGCTTGGGGGTCTCCCAGCCGGGAAGATAGGCATGGATTCTGTCAAAGAACGCAGAGTCGTTATTGAACGCCTCCGGAAAAGGTTCAAACAGATTTGTGGTGCGGAGCATATCAGCAACACTGCGGAATGTATTTCCTTCAAAGGCAATAGAAGCATCGGAGCTGATTGAGTCAGCGCCTCTGGCAAAACTGCCGTTTGCCATGTAGTTTTTCATGATCTGCACCATATCGCCAGACGCCTGGGTGATACCAGCCACTTCGTCAAAAGCAATGCAGTCCCAGTTGCCCACCAAACCGACACGGCGGGAGGACATGTTGTAAAACATGTTGGAGACCGTCGTGGTACCGCTGCTCATCAAAATGGAGTAGGGAGAAAGCTCGCTGTAAACGTGGGATTTGCCAGTGCCGCGAGGCCCCAACTCTACCAGGTTATAGTTTTTTTGGATGAACGGCACAAAGCGGAGCAGATAATGGAACTTTTCCTTTTGCGACAACTCATTCGGCTCATACCCGGCAGAACGAAGCATCAGGTCAATCCATTCATCACGCGTGAAATAGGCACGCGATTCCTTGATCTCATCCAGATCCAAATTGGGCATCTGAATTGGCTTGAGCGATGATATTACAAACGGCGAATCGTACTTAGACTTCTTTTTCTTGATTTTCTTCTTCCGCTTCTGGTTGCCGAAAATATCCTCCTCGAATTCTTCCTGACCATCGTCTTCTGCATTGAGGCCTACATACTCAATCTTGACAATGCACCAAATGCCGCCAACCAGCAATTTCTCATTATGAACTACCAGATCAGAGGGCACTTCAAAAGGATCCAGTCTCAGATTTGTGAAGCGGGCAACGTACTTGTCCTCACGCTCATCAAAGATGACCGTGATCTTGTCGATGATCGTATGCTGCCCATTTTCCTTAATCTTGGATTTGACATATTCACTCTGATCCGGGCGGACATAGTTCTCACTCAGGATACGCCGGATCTTTTGAAGGCCGACTTCGATGGCTTCTTCGTCATCGGTCGCGCAATACATGCCCAGCAGGTATTCGAGCACATACGTAGGGACGTTTGCGCCTTTTTTCATCAGGGATGTCAAATCCTTCCTGACGACCTTGCCAGGAAAGTATTCCAATACCTTCTCATCAAAAGCATTCATGAACAGTGTCCTCCTTCTCCGTCACTTAGAAATCAAAGCTGAATGTACCGGTAAACGCCAGCTTCGCGCGGAATGGGTATCTGGCGACCACTTCATAGTCATCCTGACCGCTCTCACGGATCATCAGCTCATACTCACTGCCACTGTCGTCCCGCGTGTTTAAGCTGAACTGGATGCGTTCTGTAGAGAGCTTTCCGTTGCTGATCTCTATCATCTGTCTGTCATTAAGGACATGGCCGAGAGCGTCTATGAAGAACAGTTCAAAGCTACCGTCCCTGGGTACGCCTGTATCACTGATCACGAAGCTCATGCTGAAGATGTTGTTCGTGATTGTATAGTTCGGGTTTTCCGGACGGAATGCGCACGAGGAAGCGGATTGGGCGACCCTGTACATCTCTTTGGGGGACTTCCTGGCGATCACTCTGCTGTGTGTGCCCTCAGCTTTGGCGCTTTGGATTGTCGCTTTGGTCGCTTCAGCGAGTTTCAGGAATTCCGCTCTGGAAGCAGAGGTCTCGTCTGTCTCCACTGCACGGATCGGATGGCAGACAAAATACACAACCTGCTTGTTCGCTGCCATCACATTCAACAGTTCCAGCGCCTTCTCCAAGCGATCCGCATCCAGATTTACGAACGGGTCATCCAGAATCAGGAAAGGCTGCTCTTTCTCAAACAGCGTATCCACCAGCGCAAGACGCATACAGAAGTCGATCATATCACAGTAGCCCGTACTGTATCCTTCCGCAACATGGGCTTTGCCGTTTTCTTCAATGCTGACATTGAAGTTGATATCCAGCAAACCTCTAACGGCATCGTTGTTCAGCCAGATCTGCATATAGCTGTTGAAAAGCTGCTCAACCCTGCTGAGATACCGGTTTGCGAGGTTTTCCTTCGCCCTTGTGATCAGCTGGATTGTTCTTTTCAGGATGCCGAGGGCATTCTGCGCTTTCTGCTTCTGTTCATACAGCGCGTGGATTTCCTGAACGAGATCAGGGTACTTCTCCAGCGATTGGTCCGCCAGGCGAATGGCATCGCTCTTCTGCGTGTATTCGATGAGCAGTGCGTCTCTGTGCTCTTTCAGCCTTTCGACCTCTGCCCGGAGACTTGCTTCTTCTGCGCCTATGGGTGCGCTTACATCCGTGGGCCGATGCTCTGCTTCCACAGAGGAGCCTTGTTTTTCAAGCTGCTGCTTGGCAGTAGCTTTTTCAGCAAAAGCATTAGCCCTGGCATAGATACCCGCAAGCATCCCACTTTCGTCAGGCGAAAAATGACCAAAGGCGGCAGCAAATGCGCCGACTGCTTTTTCTGCCTGATCCAGGCTTGCTTTCTGACGGCTTAGATCCGATTCAGCGTCCTTGATCTTGGCCTGTGCCTGCACGGCCCGGCTGACATCGGCACGGGCGGCAGCCAATAGTGCAGGCAATTCATCCCCGGCATCCTGCATATGAATGTCAGTGAGCTTTTGGACGAGCCGACGCTTCAGCATGTCCAGCTGTTCCTGCTTTCTGGCTTGACGGGCGGTGGCTTCAGTCAATTTGCCCGCGTACTGTTTATACTCGCCCAGAATCGTTTCCGCTTCTTTTAGGGCTTGCGCGATATGATCAAGATCAGTATCCAAATCCAGCTCGGCAAGGGGAGCGTTTGCGCCTTGGAGATACTGATCGAGCTTATCAGCAGTAGTCTGCCGCACGGTGGCCATAGCTGGTATCTTGGGAGACTCAGGCAATGACAGTTCCTCCGCAGATGCACCGGACTCTGATATGAACCGCTTGAAGTTTTTGTCAGCGGATTTCATTTGTCCTTCCGCTACGGTATATGCGTTCAGCTTTTCTCGCAGGAAAGCAAGCGCATCCTCAAATGACATACCAGCAATCTCCGGATACTGTTCATCCAGCTTTGCTCTGGTCTGGCTGACTGCTTCGCGCTTGGCTTCAATCAGTTGCTGCTTTTTCTGGAACTCTGGCAGGAGCGGAGAAACATCCCCGGAAAACTGCTCTTCCGGGATCTTGGCTTCCACAACAAACTTGCTCAGGCTGCGAATCGCTGACTGTAGCTTGTCCTTTGTAATCTTATAGTCTGTTTCCCCGGCACGAAGAAGGTCAATTGCCTCCGACAGTGTCTTGCCTTCGCAGACAGGATAAAGCGTATCGATAGCAGTCCGCTCTTCGCTGATGGCAACAGACTGCTCAGCAATGAAGCCCTGCATGTTGCGCAGTTCTGCTTGTTTCTCACGCAAGCGTCTGACTACAGCCGCATGATCCATAATCTGGACAACGACTGTCTCAGACGCTTCGCCGCCCGACTGGTTCCAGCGGGTTACCCATGCAGATACCTCACCGACATCCGAGTCGATCGCAGACTGGTGCTCGCTGAGTTCTTGCTCAAGAGAAGCAATGTCAGCCTGTTCTCTGGTCAGCTGGGCTTGGATCTCGGCTTTCTTCTGGTTGGCTTCCTGGCGCTGAGAGTTTGCCATCTGATATGCCTCATAAGCCTGCACTTTTTTCTTATATGAACTCTTACCGGTTGCTCCAATGATGCACAGCAGCAATCCGAGAGCAGCTACAGCCGCCAATACGGGCATCATCAAAACGCCAAGCGCAGCTCCTGCGAGGATAAGTAGGATGCCTATGACTATCAGCGGCGTTCCTGCCGGCTTCTTTGGCTCATCAACAACATTCAGACGGGAACCTGTCACAGATTCGAGCTGTGCCAACGATGCCGACAGGCTGTCTGCTTTGCTCTTTTCACCATCCAGCCGCGCTTTGATTCCCTGCGCTGCTGCCTGGTGCTGAGCAACATTCCGGTGCTTGCTCAGAATAGAGGCACCTTCATCTACATCAGGAAGATCGCCTGGGGAATCGGCAAGCAGTCTCTCTTCATCCTGTGTCAGCGCGATGGATGGGATCGTTTCTTGTTTTTCATCGACCCTCTGCTGGTTACGCTGCAGTTCTTCCAGTTTTGCAATGGCCGGACGGACATGGGCGTCATCATAGGTTCCTTGGCGGTCAAGTTCTGCCTGAAGCGTGGCAATTTCGCCCTTCAGATCTTCATAACGCTTCTTTTTCTCCGCCCAGGCTTCGGTTTCCCTCTGGATTTCTGCTTGCAGATCAGTTTCCTGCCGCGCCAGATCATCATGCTTTTTCTGGCAATCTTCCAGACTCCGGATAGCAGGTTTCGCAGCTGCAGGGCGATACTTTTCCTGTGCAGCCAGTTCAGCCTGCAAAGTGTCCAACTCAGCTTTCAGTTCAGCGAAGCGCTTTGCTTTGCTGGCCCAGGACTCGCTTTCGCGCTGGATATCGCGCGTTTGCGTTTCACGCTGGTGGAGCAGGTTTTGAATGGACGCACGGGAATCAACTGCTGTCTGCAATTGATCAACGAAACCGGGGGTTCTTTCAGTAGCGGCATGGATCAGCTCATACTCTTCCGGCGCCTTTGGAAGAGCGGCATCGGCAGCGCCCGCAGTAACGATGCCCTGAATCTCGCCATAGATGCCCTGTATTTCATCAAGTTGAGCAGGCGTAGGCAATGCGCCGCCATGCTTTTCGACTAAGGCAGCATATTCCTTTGTGAAAGCTTCATATGAGCTTTCGATCTCCTGGATTCGCGCCTTCAGCGAGACAATAGACTGCTCATGCTGCTTGATCTGATCGATTTCAGCTGTGGTCGGTACATGGCCGCCGAGTTCCGCCTCTATAGCGTCCATATCCTGCTGGATTGCGGCGATTTGTCCGTGCAGGTCTTCCAGCATCTTTTTAGCTGCTTCGCGTTTCTTCTCTTCGCCAGACACAGCATCCAGCCGTTTATTCTTTTCTTCCAGTTCTTTATCAATCTGGCTCAAAAGCGCATCGATCTGGATAATACGCTCCCTGGCGGCGTCTTGTTCGACGATGTCGCGCTCCAGACGGTCGCGGAGCCGTTCCCGCTCAGAAATCTGTCTGGTGATGTCTCCGAGCTGACCCCTGGCACCGGTCTTTTCATACACCTTGACCTGCTGTGTCAAACTGGCAATCGCCCCATCGAAGGCGGCAACGTCATTTGCCTGGCTCACCAGCGCGTTCAGACGGGTATGGATACTGCTTGCAGCTCCATCAATGGACAGGCCATTCTGATTGATGAATACGCTGCGCTGGAAAGCATTGGCATCAAGGTGGAACAGTGTCTCGCCAATCTTATCCGGAGAGATTCTGGCCGTTGTTCTTGTATCCAGGTTAATGATCTTCACCGTATCAAAGCGCGGCGTTTCTCCAAAGGTACGGGTAATACGATACCGCACGCCCTCGGATTCAAAATCAAGGGAACCGCCATATTTTCCGCCTTGCCAGGGAAGGTAACGCTTCCGCTCATTCTCAGTGATGTCCTTGCTGCGACGGGTATCATACCCATACAGCATGGCTTTCAGGAAGGTTGCCATCGTTGTTTTGCCCCAGCCATTATCATGGAGAATGACGTTCAGTCCTTCACCAAAGGTATAATCGTAATTGTGCAGGCCGCCGAAGTTATCCACATGCATGCTAATAAGCTTCATTCCGCAGACACCTCCCTTCCGCTCAGCGCGTTCCATCCGAGACTAATTAACCGATTGCGCTCAGACTCACTAAGAGAGCTGTCCTGGAGAGCCAGTCTCACAAATTCGCTGCGCAATGAAATGTCGGTTTCAAATGCTTCTTCATCAATGTCCATGACTGTGTTGTCATACACCTCAACAAAGAAGATACGGCCTTGCAGCTGATTTTTGAGGGCGTCACTATTCATAGTCAGTCCAAAAGCCGATTGTCCGGTAATGGTGATGCGAAGGAAAGTATCAATGTCTATTTTTCTGACCGCGTTGCTGATCTTCCGAAGGATCTCTTCTTGATCATCCTCTGGCTGGATTTTCAGTTCGATTGCTTTATATGCATATTTTGATCCAACCTTTAACTGATACTGCCCAAGCTGGTCTTCTGTCCATTCCAGAATTCCAAATCCAAACTTATTGTCCTGCGCATTTTCAAAGCCTGTCGGTTCAAATGACGGTATTACTGCACCATTCTGAATTCCTGAGATGAAAAATTTGTCAGCCTCATCTTTTTGAATGATTATGGATTCATTGTCACCAAGCTGCAGTTCTGCCGTACCTACATTGATCCTCATGGCAATATTATCGTCCAGGAAAGAATCCTGCTTCCCCATGTTTAGGAGATGCAGATTTTGGGGAACATCATTGCGATAAGAAATGCGCTTATGCTCGTCGGCGGTCAAAAAGACCAACACTGTGATCCCTTCGTCCTCCCTGACAGCTTGGAACAATGTATCGATAACAGATTCTGTAACTCGCTCTTGCCCGAAGAGCCTGCCAAAAAGCGCGACATAAGTGGCATTGTTCTGTGCTGCCTTGTCGATCAGGTCTGTGAATTTAGCATTTCTTGCAGCTTGCCACTTCTGAGACTGTTTGATATCCAATTTTTCCGTTGACATCGCGCCAAGACAAACATCGGAGCAGAGCAGCATTTTTTTTATCTTTGATGTATGTTCTGCTGGTTGATGTATTGGATTGCCATTCATTCTCTGTGAACTGTCTGCTTTGTGTTCGTTATGTCTTAAAGCGATAGAGCTATTTGTTTCAACTTGCTGTACAACTGTCCTTTGTGCATGATTCGTTTCTGCATGAGAATCATTAGTTTCATGATTAGTTTTTACGGAAGGTTGGGGCTCTTTCTCTGTATCAGAAACACTGTCATCCTGTTTGATATCTTTGTACGCAGCAAGAGGGAATCCTTCTGGCGTAAGCCATTCATCCCAACCATTTGATGCTTGCCCACATACGAATATGCTAGCAGCGGTGGGACTTTTGAAATACTTATCTTCTACCAGTTTTCCGCTTTCGTCCAGCCCAATGTTACGTAATCTGCGGATATCTTTTTTGTCTTGTTCTGATACACTGATCTGACTGCCTTTGAAAACGGTAACGCCTTTTCCATCAAACATTCCGTGAGCCAGATAGCCGTCTTTGTCGGATCGCATGATGATCTGAAGTTCAAAACGCTCCATACTCTTTCCTCCGTAATGTGCTGGATTCTGCTTCTGATGCATTAGGACAAGCTATACTCCTTTTTCTTACAGTAATTTGCTGCATTCTCAGAAATCAAAGTCATTGACAAACGCTATATCGATCGTGAATTCGATCCGGTCTGCAATGGTTCCGCTTTCCTTTTCCACGATGGTCAGGTAATAGGTTTCCGTCTTTTTGAATTCCATGCTCTTCAGTGTGAACCTCGTGCGGAACACCCGGTCAGAACCATTGTTGCTTGTCTTATCCGCAATGACGGTTTTTTTGTCGCTGACAGCTGCGCCGCTGGTATCCGCCATATAGATTTCGTATGTGGCTGCGGCAACTTTGCCGCTGACGGCATCCTTCTGATAGAAATCCAGAGAGAAGATGCTGTTGGACACTTTCCGGCTCTGGCTGATCAGTTGCAGTTCAGCCTTCTTCACATCCACATACTTCTTGGAAGAAGAGCGCATGTTCTGGAAATCAATCACTGGCACGACCATCTCTTGAAGCGAGATGCCGCCGTGTACAAAATTCATGCCGCCGCCTTGCTTCTTCATGCGGATATTTTCCAGAGGGGCAAACAGGGTATGTTCGCTCTGATAGCGGGTCATGGGGATGCGCAGCATATGATCCGCCGCGCAGTCGCCGTCAGCGATCACATAACGGCGATCCAACTCAACGATGTGACCGGAGACAAAGCTTTTCTCCGCCTTGTCACTCTCCTCAAGGGGCATATAAGAATAGAGGAAACCGTGATCCGCCGTGATCAGGATATGGGTGCCGTTCATGTCGTTGGTGATCATGCGCACCAGGTTTTTGATCTCGCGGATCGCCTGTTCGCAAGCTTCAAACACCTGATCTTCCGTGGCCGCTTTGTCGCCGACCGCATCGATGGCATTGTGGTAGATATACACGACCTGCGCGTTGCTGATGGCTTCGCGGCGCTCCGCCTGTTTCATGGCCAGCAGCGCTTTATATGTGATTGCCAAGTTGCCGGTGTGAGCCGCATTCAGCACCTTGCCACGGTTCTCAGTGCCTTCGGTGGATGCCCCATCGCATAGTACTCTGATGTCTTCCGTGATCTGCATTTTCTGATGCGGTAGAAGGGCGGCCATACCGAACTTCGTCACGGAAGGCAGTACAGACTGGATAGCCGTGATCTTGGCAGTGCCCTTGGTCTCCCGCAACAGAAGGCCAGTCAGATCGACACCGACTTCATACCGCAAGGCATCGGAAATAATCACAAAGGCGCGACTGCCGCTTGTGACGATGGGTTTGACATAATCCCGGTAGAAATCCTCTTGGTTCGGAATGCCGATCAGGCGCTGGTTTGCCGCCAGTTCATCGGCGATCAGCTTAGTCCACTGTCCGCCCAGGGTGGAGAGATACCAGTTTTTATAGAGCTTTTCGACATAGTCCGCGACGGTCTTATACAGATCCTCCAGCACCGAACTGGATTCTTTCACGCTGCGCCCGAACGCCGCATGGAAGAGCCGATAGAAATGATCCATCTTGCAGTAGTTGCCGCAGTATTCCTTCCAGAGCTTATCGTGCTCAGCAATGTGGAAACCGCTGATATTGCTTTGGTAGAACCGCTGCATTTGGGCAACCTGCAGGAGACCATCATAGTAATACTGGACCCGCTTATACCATTTCAGCGTCCGCCGCTTTTCCACCGCGGCGGCGATATCGTCTGCCTTGATAATGTCCTCGGAGATTTCTGTCATATACCTGCGCAGGATGCACTCGTTGATGCAGGGAAAACATTCGCTGTTGAGCAGCTCGTACACTTCCAGGTCATCAAAGCGTTTCACCAGGCGATGATATTCTTCTACCTCGCGGGCGATATCATATAGCGCGTCGTCATCCTCTTCGGAGTGAAGCCATTCATTAATCAGATCATAACAACGCTGCTGATGAGGCTCAGAGATCAACTTTTCCAGCCCACTCAGACAGGACTCCTTCATGGTCACGGACAGCGCGGTGATAAGGATATGAGACGCCAGCGCGATCAGTGATTTCTGCTCGACCAGATGCACGTAACCCGTATAGCGGTTGATCATCTCCCACAGCACGGATTCATTGCCGAACTTTCGAATATTTGCTATTGCCTCGTTGCTTTCGATATCCATCCCGGCCATCAAGATGGCGCGGATGACGCCGGATGCGGTATTGGCGCTGGTGCCAGCGAGAACAGCAAGAATATCGATATGCAGCTGACCCACATTGGTATAGCTACTATGGAAAGCAGTGAGTCGCGCTACACGCTCTTTGTTATCAAAGAACTTGCTATAGGACTTCATGGCCTTCCGCATCTGGGAAGTGGGCGACATGCCCAGCTCCTGCATTCGGATGGAAAGCAGATCGGCCCGGAATTCCTCACTGTACAGTTCGATGTCCAGTAGCCAATTATCCCGCACGTCAGGATAGGAAATCGGATTGTAGACGAGATAATTGCTGTAAGTATCCGTCTCCGATAAAAGCTGCTTGGCGGCAAAGTTGTTCTTGCCGGTCAGCTTAAGGATCTTCACGCCGTCAAAGCACAGCTCATCTACCAGACTGGAGAATTCTCCGTCCGGGTCCTGCCAGAAAATGATGCGGCGCTGATAATTGTCTTGCAAAGGCTTATTAAACCGCGCCTGTAATTCCTTCTTGATATCCACTGCTGTTCCATTCCTTTCGCTGCTGTGCAACGTGTCAACCAGCGATACTTTTACTTAATCTTTTCCAGTACATCCTGGAATTTGGCATAGTTCACCTTTACACCGTCATCCAGATCAATTGGGATCATCTGGTCTGCCAGGTGGTGAATCTTTTCTTCGTACTTCTGAAGTTCCAATGCCTGATCCTTCAGCTTGGAGATGCGCTTATTCAGCTTTACACGCTCAGAAGGTGCGGCGGTCTGCAAGGCATCCTCCGCCATTTGCAACTGGGTACGGTAGCGCTCCTGCTGCTCATGGACGTAGTCTGTGCGGATACGCGCCAGCAGATCCGGCTGATAGCGGTGCATGTAGATCAGGCACTTGAAGCCGTTTTTCTTGCCGGAGGAGAAGAGCCAGTAGATCGGCCGCTTCTGGTAAATCTTCAGATGATCAGTATAGAAATCGTTCAGGAAGTACTGCCGGATTACCTCGCGTGGGGTACCCTTACCACCAAGTGCGTTTGCAATAAAACGGAGGTTTTCCTCCAATGTGCCTGCTCCATAAACTGTGCGCACCCAGTTCACGAACATACCAACAATATCATCGTCGAAATACTCATCGTCCGTGATTGGCAGGATACCGTCTGTGTCCGCCTTATAGGTCTTATACTGGCTGGCATCCCATGTGCCACCTGCAAAGGCAAGACCAGACTTGTCCAGTGAGTACCGGCCTAGAATACATCCTACTGCATAAGAAATCAGACCTCGGATATCCCGAGATAAATCGGCTTTGCGAATAGTCACATCTTTGTCCTCAACTTCTGGGACGAGTTCATTTTGTAAACCATAGATGTCGATGAAAATGCGATTGAGTTCTTCTTCGTTTGCTTTTAAGTGAGCAAAGCGATCATCACACACCTGTTTCCAGATTTCAAAGCGCATAGAAATCAACGTAGCTGAATCTCGCCATTCTTTTTCATTGATATCAAGAGACATCTGAGATTCGTATTCTTCGCGGACCATAACAAGAGGATGGCGCTGAAAACCCCATGAATTCTCAAAGGAATCCCAATCTAGTTTTGAAATTTCCATACAATCTTTTGACAATTGTTTAATAGCGTTTTCATATCCGCTGCTAATAATCAAAGGAAGTGCAGCAACATTACCCGCTTGAACATTCATAGTAGGATTCAAAATCTGCATAAAATATGTCATCAGTTTAGAACACATAAAACCTAATACATAGAATAACTTGTCCTTTGGAGGAAACAATGATGAACCAGCAACATCAAAAATTGCACCACAAGGAGTATAACGAACACCTATATCGATAGAAATAAAGGTCCATGTTATACCTTCTTTGAAATAACAATCTTGGTTTTTAACGACAAAATCAGGGGTCTTTAAGTAAGGATATTTCTGAAGCACACTTTCCTTAATCTCAGCGCCATCTTTTTCGTAATTAACGACAAAGAAATTATTACCATACCATTTGCGATATCTTCCACCTTTATTATATGGGAACCATTTGTACCCAGATTCTCTTGCGTTATTTGTGTCTTCGATACCAAGCCCTAGCTTCATAGAAGAGACTTCTGCCCAAGTTCTAACAAATCTATCATTATCAGTAGTAGCCATTCCTTGCCGTGGAATAGCAATTCTTTCTAAAGGGACACCACGTGAAAACGCATTGATAACCGCTTCAGATGCCCAATAGGCCACTGTATTGCTTGGGAAACTGCCAAACATACTTGTGGTAGCAGAAAAACGATAATTTACAGTAGGGTCTTGAATAGCTTCTCGTAGTTTAATCGGTTGATTTTCCGCACCGGTAAATGATGATAGCTTAACATATTGTCCTATCTCATTGGTTTTAGTATTTCTAAATGTATATGTACAAACAGGAAGTGCAGCAACTTCAAAAGCATTAAACTCAAGCTGTACTAGTGAGGTAATCGTTCTATATCCGATTATGTCACTCCTTAGCTTCTTGTAAGAATCAAGGAACATCCATGCATAAGGTGTAACTAAACCGATATGTCCCAGGTTATTTGCCAGGGAAAAACACCTGCTGATGAAAACGGAAAACAGATCTGATTTAACATCAGAATAATTAGTTTTTACATATTTCTGCAAATTCAACGGCATATACTTTTCTCCCATATAGGGAGGATTTGTTACAACAACATCATATTTCTCTGACATACAGAATGCTTGATGGACTAACGGAATAAGTCTTTCCTTAACTTCTATTTGATGTTGCATATCAATAAGGCTTTCAGGTATCTTATTGCTGATAATATCTAGTTTTGCCAATAGCGTTGTAAAGTCTATCTCGGGCATGATTATAATGCTACCCAGTTCTTTTGCATCGGTGAAAGTTTGACGCAACAAGAACAAATCCTGATAGCACCTTTTGTCATCACCCGCAATAGACGCCAACAATTCATCTGTCATAAATGATGAATCTTGTATTGAAAACAGATTCGGTTTTATGTCAGAATTTAAGATTCGTCGATTATACTTTCTGGCTTTCATCATTACAGCAAAGTACGCCAGCTGGTAAGCACGATCATCAATGTCAAGGCCATACAAGTTATTCTCAATAATAGATTTTGCTGCATCACGCTCTGACCAGCCTGCATAGGAATAAATCTGCATCAACACATCAAAAGCATATACCAGTATATGCCCGCTTCCCATACAGGGATCTATCAAAGTGGCGTGTTTGATACAGGGGAATATGGACGCAAGTATGAGAAAAGCCCAACAAGTAAGGACTTCCGAGGCGTTTTATCATCTCGGAAGTCCCTGTAGATTGTGTACATTATGCTACTGTCGGCATGCTCTATGAGTGCTATTGATTGCGCTGCACGATTGCCGTATAAATCGTGTAGCGTTATGAGTGTATCGTGTAGTAGTTCAATTAGCGCTTGATTTTGTAGTACTCAAGAACCTTGAGAACTGCTGGATCATCACATGTGTAGTCACCATCATCAAATCTATTCAAGCTAATAATGGCTTCAGCCTCCTTTCTTTGCTCTTCACTAAGTGCGCAGAAATCTTTCCACCATTCATTTGCCAAGTCGCAGTCCTCGTCAGTATAGTTTGTGTACTTATCTGACATCCGAGCTCTCAAATCAGCATCATATTTGCGTCGGAAGATTATGAAAGCCTCAGGCATCCAAAGCAACCTATGAAATTCATCAATATTGCGACCGAAGGCTTCCTCAAAGAATGCAACACCGCGACCAACTTTCCCCTTTGTCGAGTTAAGGATAGCTTGTATCGCGCGTATAAATTTTCGATTCCAGTGTTTACCAATGTAGTCTCTGTTTCTGAAGTATTCAGGGTCAGAAATTGGATGAAACTTCATTGGGAACGAGTATATGGTTACGCCCAACTCCTCACACAAGTCTACATTAATGCGAAGTCTATAATAGAGATGATCAGGTTCATCCTCAAAGTTGTAGAGCAGATAGTTAGACAAATCCACAATTCCATACTTTGCGGCTAATCTAATCGCATTGCAGTAGGTTTCTTTTTGTTCATAATGATCGAATGCAATTCTCAACGGGCGAATGTTCACTTCCGAAAGCTTCCTCATTCGTTCGTCCGTTGCTAAACGTGCATCCATACCTTGATTAAAGTCAATATATCTACTTCTCTTTACAGTCTTCACATGCGCATTATAGAGTGGCCTGAATATTTCATCAAATTCAAGCACTCGTTCGACTTCTGCTGTTTCTGGATAAAGTAGCCCCAACTCCTCTCGTTGAAGATAAAACCGTCCGGAATCATCCTCATTCAGCTTTTCCGAAATCGCATCATACATCTTGACAATTTTGCGAAGATAGGCGCGAATATTGTAACCATCCCTCAGATTCGTCAATGCAACTTCGTATTGATTTGATGGCATATATGTGGCACCTTTCTCAAAACCACAAGCCTTAATCTCATCGATGATTTTCGGAAAACACTTGGACGCAAATACATTGTTATCCATGAGCAGCAGGTCTTTACGACAACCAAAACGCTTATCTACATAGGCAAGCTGTTCTTGAATACCAATGTAATCTTTATACGCTGGTTCAAGTGTTTTCACTGCGCAAAATGCACAATTGCGTATGCACCCTCTTGTCATATATCCAAAGTAAGCATTGTTCGCAGGATAGACATAATCAATTTCATCCAGTATGGAATAATCGAGCGGAAGTTCGTCAATTATATCCGTGTTGCCTTCGTCGATATCACCTGGTTTATCCAGCAACCCAATATGAGGATGTATTCCTGTTTCCTTAAAGAATTCGTCTGGCTGAAGTGTTGATGCAATACCTCCCACCATCATTCGTCCATCAGGCTTGCAGAAATACTTTGCAAAATTCACTGTATCTACAGTTTTCGCCCAATAAAACGTAAAGAGTGTCGTTACGCCAACAAAATCAAACTTAACGAAATCATGAGTCTTATATCTTAACCGATAAGAATCGAGAACCACCTTAGCTTCTGAAAAATTCAAATCTACAATAGCTTCGATACATGCCTGTTTACCGGTACGAATATACTCGATAAGTCTGGGAAAATACTTGCCCAAACGTATGTCATGAATCTCAGCGTAGAACTCTTCGCACAGAAGTTGTGCTGCAAACTGTCTCAGATCCCCCTTAAAGAATCTGACCTCATCGCCACATCGTCTGAAATAAGTGGCTATCTTCATCAATCCCATGGGGGGATACTTGTTTTTGTAGTCCGGTTCAATCAAAAGTACTTTGCGATTCATTAGAGTTCATCCTCAATCTTTGAGATAATCGTTTCCGCAGTCTTCTCATCAGTTGCAGAAAGTATGATGCTGAAGATGCGAGAAATCAGTTTTCTCTCTTTTCTACTATATTGTGAAAGTTTATCCGTTCGGTAACCCGATTTGGGTGGTTCATTGCTTGCGGGGGCCTCATTCGTTGGCGATACTTGCTCCTTGTTCTCTTCTTTTGCGCGTTCATTATCTATTCTTGTGATGATTCTTCCAACGATTGTGTTAGTAGATGCCGCCCGTTTTCTGTCCAAGTCACGTTTGGCTTTTTCTGCGTCTTGCCTCGCCTTTTCAATGGCTTGTTCTGCACGCTTTCTTTGTTCATCATCGACATAGCTTCCACTATGCGTTTTCTGCTGGTGCTCGGCTTCCTTCTGCTTCAAGGTATCGATTTTGCTGTAAGCACTGTTAATGGCAGAACTTTCATAGTACAAACGATGCAGTTCATCATTGAAATAAGTACGGAGGCATGTTTCAAACTGAAGTCTATTCGGGTTCTCATTGAAATAGTCACGCTGTGAATTAGGTATCAATTCGCGCGAGACAGCAAATACTTCCCCAATAAAGTAATGATTTCCGCGATCTTCTCGGAATAGCTTCTGAAGGGCATCGCTATCCCCAATTTGGATATTTTCTTTTCGTAACCGAATACCTCGCATGAGGCAAGCCTTTTCAATAATTGCTTTGAAACGCGATACACCTACCCACATCCATGCAATAAGCACACCATTCGGATCGTAAAAATCTTTGAATTCTATGTCAAAGATTTCGTCATCACCTTTGCTGGTTTTGAAGTGAGTCCCGTATTTCTTGAACACTTGTTCACCATTGAGCGTGATGTTATATTCATCAATCTGCTGAGACAAAGAAGCTGCGTGCTCATATACCTTTTTTCTGAACAGGAACTTGTTTTGATAAGGCACAGGCGCAACAAATGAGAGATAGTCCTTGATTTTCAGAAAATCAAGCAAATCGTGATTCTCATTATTTACATCAATTAGTTCCACACGAAACCAATGCTCATCAATCGAAGCATATGGTTCTGTGGAAAAACTATAGATCTGCCGAAGCACATCGCTGGCGGTGTGTTTATTTCCATGACTGTTCTGTGAAATCAGATCTCTCATTTTTTGCGCATCGCACACCATGACCGAAATGACTTTTTCGCCTTTATATTTTGATGTAAAAATCATCTCCCTGCAGTATGCAAGGCCACATAAGCGACCAATTCCTCGAAAACCTTTCGCTTCACCGATTTGTTTGTCTGAATCGGCAATATTCGCAAGCGTCTCCTGAAATCTATCTTGCGGAATACCAGTTGCATTATCTTCAATAACTATTTTTCTCTTTTCGCTATCAATATCAATGCTTATCAGCCCTGCACTCCTATCGAGAAGTACCCCCATTTTACAAGCCACATCGATCTGATCGCAAGCATTCTGAATGTACTCGCGGTATATCACACGCGAGTCTTGGTACATGCCCGTGGTTAGGTTCTCAAGGATGTTTGCTCCAAAAACATAATCAGCCATGGCCTTCACCTCATTATTTAAACTGCTTGTATATTGGCTTGGGGAACCGTATCTTCAAGAGCGACCGGAAAATAGGGTTCTGTATGAGGTAATCCCCTTGTTCCAAACGCGTCAACATGTTTTTATACGTTGAAGGCAAACTCGAATAATCCTTTGTCGATGTTTCGATACTATTCGTTCTGCCATATGCATGCGTTGAACAATTTCCTGTTACTCTCTGATGGATATTAGAGCGGAACTGTTCAGCACCAAAAAGGACGACGCCAAGAGATCGACCGCGTTCCGTTACATCGAGAATTTCTCGTAGAATCGGTGAACTCTTTGGTGTGTCTTTTGATGCATACTTATTTAACTCATCAATAAACACCACTATCCGTGTCGGCGGTTGCACACCTTGTTCGCCATCGTATTCACCAAGTTTCAAATTATATATGGTTCTGACTGCGTCACCAAAGACAAATGCTTGTTTATCCTCCGGTAGTTTTGCAATATCAATCACGCAAACGTCATTGGGGGAAATATGTTTCAATGCATCGGCAAGGCGACATTCACCTTTGCTCAAGTCTGCGCGGTTAGCGAACATATCATCATTTTTCGTTGCTTTATTGATAATGCGCTTGAACTTCCTCCAACTGAGTACAGATATCTCATTTGAAGAACTTGGTCTTCCTTGGCTGCGCCCTGTATTCTGACTTCTTTGGGATAATTCATCGACCTTCTCACGGAATGCATCCCATGTGGTTATCCCACCAAAGTCTGGGTCGTTTGCATCGATTATTTTGCTAATAATCGCTTCCATTGTTTGCTGAGGGTCATCGATATCAGCGAATAACATCTCAATACTCTCACGATCTTCTTCGTAAGAGTATTTAAATTTGTGGAGTTTACCAGCCTCCAAATACTCATGGATATCTTCATGTGACAAGTATGTCGATTTCTTAGCTGAAGTTGAGCTTGCATAGGGGATATAATAGGAAACATTTTGGAATGGCTGAGGCGTCAGCCCCATGTCTATATATTCTGCATATACTCGTTCCCGTTCCCCCTCTGCTTCAAACATAAACTCGTTAGGCTTATCGATGGCCATCAAGTCTCGGCCCTTTACGTTGAAAATGACAAATGCAACAGTTTCTTGCTCATCGATGTCTTCAGACATAAAACGTTCCTGAATTGCCTTTAGTAGAAACATTGCATATGAGGTCTTTGATGCCAAACCTGAAATACCTGAGATGTTCAAGTGGGCACCTTCTGGGCCAAGAATAAACTGAGAATTAAGCTGAACAGGGAGGGTAACTTCGTGCTGAGTACCTTCATACATTTTCAAAGAACCACAAACCAAAGGATTCTGAACTCGATCCAATCCGAGAGCAAGAATTATTTCGTTTCTATCTGCCAAATATACCGGAGAATTATTAAGCACGGGAGTATAGAGATTCCCGCTATTATATGAAACAGCAGCTTCGACATAATTCATTCCTACTCGAAGAGTCGGATCATCCACATTAACATCACCAAAGTCGCTGGATATATAGCTCGTTAAGAAGCTTTGCGCATCAGTAATGTGAGAGATATTCTCAATTACGCCAAATGTATATGTTCCTTCAATATGCTGTACCTTAACAATATCAAAAGCGTGTAGTTTCATATCGGAATTAGTCCAAAAGGTAAACTTATCCATCGTGGTTGGCGTTTTTTCTGTTGCAACAACTCGACCAATTAATTCGCTCATGCTCTCACCTCAAAACAAATGTAGGAAACTTTCAGTACTCAAATACTTAGACTTAACAAATGACTCCGTCAGAAACACTGGATACAAGTGATTTGCCCAGCGCATGTCTGAACCGTAGCATGTTGGACATCGCTCATTGATAATGTGTGATGTAAGAGTATCAACAAGTTCACTATCTATTCCTTCCTCAATTTCTTCACTCGTAACAAGCATCTTTTCAATTTTCAAGATACCATCAAACGGTGTTCTTGTTCGGGACTTATCTCTGATACGCACATACCACACTGCAAACTTTACATCACCGAATAGGTCAGGATTCTTGAAACAAGCTACCGGTGTCCTGTGATACAATGGCAAATCAGCAATAAATCCAGGATTTGGCTTTCCGTTCACATCTAAGCATACTTCTGGGTTGAAGTTTTTTGATACGCCCAGAACCCAATTGTAGTTCTGCCGAAATCGTTGGTAACGATGCCTATCTGCTCTATCTTCTTTTGTCGGGCGATACTCCAAAGAGCCATCCTTTATTAGATAGTTGTCTTGATTGAGTTTTCCTTCTCGAACGAGTTCTGCTACCATTTCCTTTTCTCGCTCAATCATTCGATCTTGTATCCGGGCAGTTCCTTTGTCTTCAAACTTCTTATCTCCATTGCGCGAAGTTTCATATGGAAGAATGGTTGAAAACTGAATATTCAGAGCCTGCAAAACGGGAGACGCATTAAGCTTCTGTGCTGTTGCCGGGAAGAAGCCGCTTTTCCCATCGGCATTCGCAATATCGGGGATAGATATTACGAATTCCTGTTTGAACTTCTCACAGGTTAATCTTTTATTCTGTCGCCTTGTGCAGCCAACACCTATCTGTCCAGCAATAACGGGATAGATAACACTTCGTCCGCCAGAGAAGGGATAAGCGATGTCATCAACTTTAAAAACCCGCCTGGATCCATCAAGAAAATAGGTAAGCAGTTGTTCCCCGCTTTCTACGACTTTCTTTCTTTCAAGGTCAAGAGAGACATACTTGCGATGAGGAATTGTCTCAGCAGTCTCCTGCCAAAGGATATGATCTTCACCATAATCTATATAAGGCCTTTCGGCGTGATCCAATCCATATTTATGTGCTTTATAACTCTTCCCACCAGTTATGCTTGCTAAAAGAGACATAACTTTCTCTGGCATGATGACACCTCCTCAAAACATACTATCACCTAACGGAATAGTCTCCCGTGTTGAAGTCAATTTTTTCCTTCTTGCAGTAGTCATCAATATTTCGAAGAGCTTTGAAAGACGGCTTGCTTTTTCCAGCCTCCCATCGATTCACAGTTGTGAATGAGACGCCGATTTGCTTGGCAAAATCCTCCTGGCTCAAAAGACTACGGCGCCGAATCTGCTTAATAGCCTGAGAAAACTCCATTTCATCATCTCCCATAGCGTAAATATAGTGTTATTATAGCATGCAATGTGTATAGCTGCAATAATTGGATGGACTTTTTCACAAATCAGAGTTTAAAATTTGATGAACATAATAACACGCCTGTTACATCAACAAGCGTGTCTGTCTCCATTCATTTTCTTCACTGGTGGAATCAGGCATACCCTGCATCCATTCCTTTGGGCATACTCCACCGTGTTCTTCGTTCCGCCTTCCTGCCCATCGAAGCAGGCCAGCAGGATATCGGCCTGTGTGACCAGATAGCGGTTGCGGGCAAACAGGCATCCTTTCGTGTACTCATGCGACAACACCGTCACCACATCAGCCCGGTCAATGCACTCCTGCCAGCGGGCGCGGTAGTCAGCCGACCATTTTGCCGCCTGTGCTTCATACGGTACGGCAATCTCAAGCGTCACATCCGGGTACACCTTCTGCAGCTCAAGCACAGCCTCTGCAGCCATGATGTCCATGCCTTGGGCGCCGCCAGAGATCATGTGCTTGTAGCCCTGCAGGATGAGCATCTCAATCGTATCGTGGAGCCTGTGCTTGAAGTCCAGAGCCAGCTGGCATTCCTCATCGTAGCCAAAGGGCATCTTCATCGGGCGGTAGCCGGTGAACGCACACCGCCGGGCATCCTTTGCAATGGGCCTTCTGATCTCACTCTCCATCGTTCATCCCTGCCTTCTTTGTTGCCACTGGCTTCATGCGCAGCACCTCCACCTGATCAGCCTTGACCGGTGTGAACTGCTTGTCATCATCAGCCACCATAGCAATCACGCTCACCGGGTAGGTCCCATTGGGGAACCGGAACTTGCAGCTCAGCACCGCACCGCCATCATCGCAGGGGTCATCCTCCAGCCGTGGCTCCAGTACATGAAGACTGCGAGGTTTGCCCGGCTCCGATGCGACCAGACCGCGTTTCGTCATCCGGGTCAGGTAGTTGTATACGGTCGAACTGGACTTGAGGCCGACAGCATCGCCTATTTCCCGGATGGTGGGGCCGAAGCCGCGCACGGCGGTGAACTGTCGGATAAAGTGCAGAATCTGCTCCGACTTTCCGTTATTCACATTTCGTGACATGTTCGCACCTCCGTTCATTGTGCCGGGGCTTCGATAAACCAGCGTCCCACATACATGGAGCTGATGTCCGGGTTGTGTTCAAAGAAAAGCTCCTTCTCCTTGCCGCGCACCCTGATCTTGTAGCGGTCGCCCTGACCACCGGCCTTCTCTGCGTGTGCCGGGCGAACATCCAGCACACGGTCGATCTCAAACCGGTGACCATCGATCCATGTCAGGGTGCGGGGCCGCATTCTGCCATCAGTATCAAAGGTCACATCGACGTCAACATACTGACGAATATAGCGCGGGGCTTCCTTCGCCATGCTGTTCACCTCCATTTGGGTATAGAAAACACACCTGCCATCCAAGCAGGTCTTTTTTATGCTGTCGTTTATCAGTCGAGCTCGTCCGCAAAGACCTCCATGAGTTCCTTGGTCTCTGCTTCAGATGCCATGTCATCAGGATCGACAAGGCCCACCACACGCCCGATCAGCCGCATGTTGTCATCATCAGTGACGCCGATCACGGAATACTTCGGGTTGATCGAATGGAGGCCATCCTTCTCGTAGATCTTGACATAGGGCGTACCGGCCACGATGCAGGCAATGATGTCACCATACTCCAGATCAGACGCATCCACACGTTCCACAAACACCATGGAGCCATCCGGATAATCCGGCTCCATGCTCTGGCCGTTGACCGGGAACACATCATCGGAGCGGCAGGCCTCTCTGCTGATCCGCACAAACACAGGATACGCTTCGGGCTCTTCATCAAGCGGGCCGCCAAAGCCTGCTGCCAATCCGGCATCGTGCCCGACGAGGTGGCAGAAGTTCTTCCTGTAGTTCTCCCGGCGGGTTTCCTCCTGGCTGTCGATGATGGCGCTGACGATGCTCCGCAGCTGACGCTTGTTCGGATCGGTCATGTACCGGTAATCAGCCACCAGTGCCTTTTCATCCGAAGAGTACGGATTCGGATTCTCCATCCCGAAGAAGTCGTACAGCGGGATGTTGAGAAGATTGCACAGGGTGGGAACCAACGAGGCGTCCGGGCGTGCGACGTCGCGCTCCCAGTTGCTGATCGCGTTGCCGGTTACACCGCAGGCCTTGCCGACCTGCTCCTGCTCAAGATGAGCTTTCAGTCTGTATTCGCGCAGGGTACTGCCAAAGGCAATGCGCGGTTTCTTTGTGGCCTTCTGCACCGGAAAATCAACGATGCCGGTTTCTGTCTTCTTGCTTGCCATACTAAACCGCCTTTCTCCACCAGCTGGTGTTCAGCTTCACGATAAGCATATCACAAGAATCTGCGTTTGTAAATAGCTATCAAAAGATTTTTTGAGTGTTGATGGCGAACAAAACGGGGAAAACGCAGAATAATGGGAACAAGTTTATTTTTATTGGGAAGCATGTTCGCTTGGCACTCACAGATTCTTGTGATAGCATATTGTCGTCGGCTCCGAGAGATACGGAATCGGCACATCAAAATCATCCAAGCGAGGTGCCAGCCCATGACTCCGAAGATTCTGCATATCGATATGAACAAGTTCTACGCGAGCGTGGAGCAGATGCTGAACCCGCAGCTTAAAAACAAGGCCATCGCAGTTTGCGGCAGTACGGAGGAACGACATGGCATCGTGCTGACTGCCAGCGCGGAGGCCAAGGCCCGAGGCGTCAAAACCGGTATGGCAAACTGGGAAGCGCGACGGGCCTGCCCCGGACTGATCGTTGTCCCTCCGCAGTACGACCAGTACTGCAAGTATTCCAAGCTGGCCCGAGCGGTCTACGGCAGATACTCCGACCGGATTGAGCCGTATGGCATGGATGAGTGCTGGGTCGATATTTCTCCGATCTGCCGTACCTTTGATGAGGCAGAGGAAATCGCGAATGAGATTCGCACCTCCATCAAGGAGGAACTCGGCCTCACGGTTTCCATCGGGGTATCCTTTAGCAAGGTACTGGCCAAGCTGGGCAGCGACATGAAAAAGCCTGATGCGGTGACTGTACTCTCCCCGGAAAACTGGGAGGAGCGTGTCTGGCCGCTGCCCGTGTCGGAACTTCTGTATGTTGGGCACAGCACCACCCGTAAGCTGATGTCGCGGGGTGTACTCACCATTGGTGACCTTGCGCATTATCCCTATGAGTGCATTCGCCAGTTGCTCGGAAAGAACGGTACCGCGCTGTGGCGATACGCCAATGGTCTGGATCGTTCGCCGGTCATGCCGGTCAATTATGAGCGCGGCGTCAAGAGCGTCAGCCACGGCATCACCTGCAGGCAGAACCTTGAGACACCGGAGCAGGTGTGGAAGGTGATGCTGGAGCTGGCACAGGATGTGGGGCACCAGCTTCGCGGGTATGGTCTGGCTGCAACCGGTGTTCGTGTCTACATCCGGGAGAGCGACATCAACTACGGCCTTGCCAAGCAGAGCCGGGTGTCCTTTCCCACACAGAGCCCGCTGGAGATCGCGCAGGCAGCCCGCATCCTGTTCATGGAGAACTACCAGTGGAACAACCCGGTTCGCGCCGTGTGCGTTTCGACCTTCGGACTCGTACCCCGGGACTCTGCGGTTCAGCTGAATCTGTTTGTGGACGAAACGCGGCGCATGCGCCGTCAGAAGCTGGATGACTGCATCGATGAAATCCGGGGACGCTTCGGCAAGCATTCGATCATTGCTGCTTCCCTCATGGGTGACCTGTATATGCCGGACGATGGTCGCCATGAGGTAAAAATGCCCGGCATGATGTTCACCTGATGGCAAGGGTGATGAGCTCAATCTGCTACAGACAGGAGGACTGAGGAGTATGGAAAGAAAGACGATCCGCGTTGCCAGGAATGTCGCACACCCTGGCCACCGCTTCAGAATGGCGAACATGGTCAGCATTATATGCCCGAACTGCGGCTTTCGCCGTCTGATCGACTCGGGCCTGCTTACCGTGTCCGAGACCTTCATTCCCGGTCAGAATGGCTACGAAAGCGCTGATTACTATCAGAAATGCAGCCGATGCAATGAGGAGATCGGTATCAAAAAGCTGAAATAATCATCAAGAGCACGCCGCACAGCCAACTGGCTGATTAAACATGACGGACGAGCCTGGTGTATAGCTTCCAAGCTATGCATTTGGCTCGTTTTTTTGTCCCTACGGAATTCCTGCAATGCCTGTCCTGTAGGAAAGGGGGTTCGATTTCCGAGATGCGCCTGCTTATCAGCGGGATCAGTAATGCTTGGAACCCATGCGCACCCCTGTGATTTCGTTCAGTCCGCCACGCAGCTTTCCAAAGGAAATGGGGACATTTCTCATCCCCGCGCCCAGGCTGATGACTGAAGACCAAATCAACTGCCCCTATGGTACCTCGCACCGCCCAACCCGGAGCCGCTGATCACGGCATTTCGCAGAAAGGCGCGGGCGGTGCTCACAGCAACGATACTGCGAAGTCGCTGCAAGACCAGAAACGGAGAGATTCGTAATGGCTGCAGCTGTATTCAATGCGCCCTTTTTCAGCTCTCCGACAGCAAAAAATGCAAGGAGAGCTTGAAAAATGAAGGTTACCTACCGCAATTCCGACACCACTACCATCGAGATCGAAACCAGTGAAGAGATCGCCGTCACCCTGACTGAGAGCTACCGCAAGGAGGACAACCTTGCCCGCAAATGCCGCTACCACCACTACAGCTACGATGCCATCGACTTTGAAGGCGAGGAGTACGCCGATCCGGATACCCCGGAGAGCATCCTGACCGCTTCCGAAGCCGAGGCCGAAAGCAATGCCCGGTACGCGCAGGCGCTCACCCTGCTGACCGAGGTACAGCGCAGCCGCTTCCTTATGTACGCCGCAGGCCTTTCAACCCATGAAATTGCCCGGCGTGAAGGCACGAATCAGAAGTCGGTCCACGAGTCCATCGAGGCCGCCCGCAAAAAGCTGAAAAAGTTTTATGCGGACACCCCCTCAAAGTGAACTGCAAATCTCCGTACTGCGCCAAGGGCAGTCATGCCCGGCAGAGAGGAGGTCAGCAAATGACCCAGATGACCCTGAAGCACCGTGTCCGCATCAATGTGTGCGATGAGCATGGTCGCAAGCAGCCGGTTCTGCGCAGCGGAACGGCGCGGCTTCCGCAGCGGCTGCTGAAATGGCTGTTCGGCGATTTCTGCGAGGTGCTGGTGCTCACCCCCGGCAAGACCGTCGGCGAGGTGGAAATTCACGAGGTTCCCCCGGAGGTGAAAGAAGATGCACCTGTATGAGATCAACACGGAGATCGCCCTGCTGATGCAGCAGCTCGAGGTCGATGAGGATACCGGCGAAATCCTCACCAGCTCCGAGGCCATCCTCCAGCAGCTGAACGCGCTGGACATGGAGCGCTCCCGGATTCTGGAGTACCTGGCCAAGGTGGTGCTGGACACCCGTGCCGAGGCCGCGGCCCTGAAGGCTGAGGAGGAACGCCTCGCCAAGCGCCGCCGGATCTGCGAACACCGCGAGGAACGGCTCATCGAGGTGCTGGACCGCGAGTGCAAGGGCCAGAAAACGGATCTCGGCATTGCCACCCTCCGCTACCGGGTGACCAGCCGGGTGGAGGTGTCCGATGCCGCGAAGGCCATCAGCTGGCTGCGCAGGCACAAGTACCGCGACTGCATCCGCGTCAAGGAACCCGAGGTGGACAAGACCGCTGTGCGCCGCCTGCTGACCGGCGGCAGTACGATACCGGGCATTGCGCTGGTCGCAGGCCAGTCGTGCTCCCTGAAGTGAAATGGAGGAAGAAACACATGAGCTTTCCTGTAGACGATTTCGGTATGAACATCCGGGCCGAGGTGAAGGCCTACAACTTCGGCTTTTCCACGGCGAAGAACCTGGCCAGCGTGATTCGCGCCAACGACAAGGTGACGGTCGTGACCTTCGCCCTGCCGACCCATGCGTGCTTCCGGCCCAACGGTCTCGGCATCTGCCCGCAGAACGTGACGATCATCGCCAACAGCCGGTATGCCGATCAGGCGCTGAAGCTGAAGCAGGCGTACCCCGATCTGCGCATCTTCCTTGACCCGCGTGTCCACGCGAAGATGACGCTGGCCTCCTCCGGCAAGGTATGGCTGGGCAGCGCGAACATGGCCATGAGCAACAGCCTTGACTCCACCATCGGCATCGAAAGCCCGGCGGTGTATGCGTACTTCATGGACCAGATCCGCCGCAGCGGCCTGCTGTGCCCGGAAAACGAGCTGCAGCTGGGCTTCGATGATCCCGTCTATGACGGCAAGCCCGTCTGCGCCGCGGAGGACTTCGACGAGCTGGATGATGATGAGTAAGGAGGGGTCCCATGTTACCGATCAAGAGCGGACGCCTGAACAAGCCGGTCAAGGCCGTGATCTACGGCCTTGAGGGCACCGGCAAGAGCACGCTGGCGGCGCAAACCCCCAACCCGCTGTTTCTGGACACCGAGGGCGGCACGACCTACCTCGATGTGAGCCGCATCGACCAGTTTACCGGCTGGGAGGGCCTGCTGAACACCATCGAGGAGGTGGCGAGGGACACCACCTGCTGCTCCACGCTGGTCATTGATACCGCTGACTGGGCTGAGCAGATGGCCATCAAGCACATCTGCGAGAAGTACAAGCAGACCGGTCTGGAATCCTTCGGCTTCGGCAAGGGCTACACCTACCTCGCTGAGGAGTTTGCCCGGATGCTCCGCGCCTGCGAAAACGTGCTTGCCTCGGGCCGCAATGTGGTCATCGTGGCCCATGCCCGTGTGCGCAAGCAGGAGCTGCCCGAGGAAATGGGTGCCTTCGATCACTGGGAACTCAAGCTCTCCCGGCAGTGTGCGCCCCTGCTGGCTGAGTGGCCGGACCTGCTGCTGTTCGTCAGCTACAAGACCTTTGTGTCCGGCACCGAGAGCGGCAGCAAGAAGGCCAGCGGCGGCAAGCGCGTCATGTATGCCACGCATCATCCCTGCTGGGATGCCAAGAACCGCTTCGGCCTGCCGGATGAGATGGACCTGGATTACAGCCACATCGCGCACCTGTTCACAAGTCAACCTCCCGTCCCGGCACCGCCCGCACAGCCGGATTTCCTTGCCGAGCTGGCAGAGCGCATGGAGCGGGACGCGGTAACCGAGGCACAGATCCGTCAGGTGGTCGCCCAGAAGGGCCACTATCCCGAGGAGGTTTCTCCCGCACAGTATCATCCGGATTTCTTCCGTCAGTGGCTGTTCCCGCACTGGGAGAAGATCGTGGACGTGATCCGCAGCAGCCCTGAGTACACGCCGTTTTGAGGAGGTAAAGCACAATGAGCAACTATGATGCCAACCTGATGGACTGGGACTCCGCCATTGAGTCCGACGGTCAGCAGTTTATCGTTCTGGACGAGGGAGACTACACCTTCACCGTGACCGGCTTCGAGCGTGGCCGCTATCCCGGCAGTGCGAAGATTCCCGCCTGCAACAAGGCCAGCCTGACGCTGACCATTGACCTGCCCGGCGGCCAGACCGCCAGCTGCAAGGAGGACCTGATTCTGTACCGCACCCTCGAATGGAAGCTGGCGGCCTTCTTCCGCGCCATCGGTCAGAAGAAGTCCGGCGAGCGCGTGGTCATGGACTGGAGCAAGGTGCTGGGTGCCCGCGGTCGCGCACACTTCAAGCCCCGCACCTATACCAGCAACGGCTCCGAGCACACCACCAACTCCGTGGACCGCTACTATGATTTCGATCCGCAGGCCATGCAGCAGGATTGGGTGCGTGACGCCGAACAGGCCGTGATGAACGGCACCGCACAGCAAATGCCGTCCCAGCCGCAGTACAGCCAGCAGCAGATGTCTTGGAAGAACGGAGGGTTCTAATGGGTATGCAGCTCCGGCCTTACCAGAGTGAAGCCGTGACTGCCATCCGTCGTGAGTGGTCGGAGGGCAAGCAGCGCACACTGCTTGTTCTCCCCACGGGCAGTGGCAAGACGGTCGTAATGTCCAAAGTTGCCGAGGGCGCTGTTCAGGAAGGCGGCAGAGTTCTCATCATGGCCCATCGCGGCGAGCTGCTGACCCAAGCCGCGGATAAGCTCCGCATGGTCACCGGCCTCGAAAGCGCCATCGAAAAAGCGGAGAGCAGCAGCCTGGGCAGCATGTTCCCCGTGACGGTCGGCTCGGTGCAGTCTCTGTGCCGGGAACGCCGACTGTCCCGGTTTCCGCAGGACTATTTCTCCGCGATCCTTGTAGATGAGGCGCATCACTGTCTGGCGGACAGCTATCAGCATGTGCTGGCACATTTCCCGGACGCAAACGTTCTGGGCGTGACCGCCACCCCGGATAAGCTGTTGAAAAAGCAGATGGGCCAGTATTTCGACAGTCTGGCCTATGAGTACACCATGCGGCAGGCCATCAAGGACGGGTACCTCTGCCCGATCAAGGCACAGATGATTCCGCTGGGGCTGGATATCTCCGGCGTAGGTGTGTCCGAGGGCGATTACAGAGCGGATGACATCGGCAGCGCACTGGAACCGTACCTCGCGCAGATTGCCGATGAAATGCAGGAATACTGCCGGGGCCGCAAGACGGTCGTGTTTCTCCCGCTGGTCAGCACCTCACAGAAGTTCTGTGCCATGCTGCAGGACCGCGGCTTCCGCGCCGCAGAGGTCAACGGCGAAAGCCCTGACCGCGCACAGCTTCTGGAGGACTTCGACCGCGGCAAGTACGACGTCCTCACGAACAGCATGCTGCTGACCGAGGGCTGGGACTGTCCCTCCGTGGACTGCATCATCAACCTGCGGCCCACCAAGGTGCGCAGCCTGTACCAGCAGATCATCGGTCGCGGCCTGCGCCTGAGTCCCGGCAAGGAATACCTGCTGGTGCTGGATTTCCTGTGGCAGACGGAGCGCCTTGACCTGTGCCGTCCCTCCTGCCTGGTGTGCAGGGACGAAAATGAAGCCGAGCGCGTAGACCGCATGGTGGAGGACACGAATGGCACTGTTGACCTGACGGAAGCCGAAGAGCAGGCCGAGCGCGACACGATTCTGGAGCGTGAACAGTCCCTGGCCCGGCAGCTTGCCGAGATGCGCAGCCGCAGGCGCAGGCTGGTCGATCCGCTGCAGTTCGCTATGTCTATTGCTGCCGAGGACCTGGCTGATTACACACCGACCTTTGCGTGGGAGATGGCCCCGCCCTCCCAGAAGCAGCTGGACTTTCTGGAGAAGCGCGGCATCGACGCCGGAAGCATTGAGAACATGGGCAAGGCCAGCATGCTGATCGACCGCCTGATGAACCGCCAGAAGGAGGGCCTGAGCACACCCAAGCAGATCCGTCTGCTGGAGCGCTACGGCTTCCGGTTTGTGGGCACATGGTCCTTCGATGCCGCCAGCAAGGTCATTTCCCGGCTTGCGGCACTGAACTGGAAGCTGCCGTATGGCTTCAACCCGGCGACCTATGTTCCATCGTAAGGAGGAGAGCCCATGGATAACCTCTTGATTTCCGCGCTGTCCGCAGTCGATGTGCGCGATCTGTCCTACGCGGAATGGATGAACGTGGGCATGGCGCTCAAGCATGAAGGCTATGCCTGCTCCGTCTGGGATGAGTGGAGCCGCAACGATCAGCGCTATCATCCCGGCGAGTGTGCCCGCAAGTGGAACACCTTTCATGGCAGCGGCACGCCGGTGACCGGCGCGACCATCGTGCAGATGGCCAAGCAGCGCGGTTGGAAGCCCTTCGAGGGCAGCGGCATCATGGACTGGAACGATGAGCTTTCCTATGATGGAACGCCGGAATTTTCCGTTCCGTCAGGTCGTGCCCATGACGGAACGCCGGGGATTTCCGTTCCGTTTGACAATCCTCTGCCCGACATGAAGCCAACCGCTGAGCTGGCGAAGTACATCTCGACGCTGTTCAGGCCCGAGGAATATGTGGGCTATGTTACCGGTGAGGTGCGCCAGAACGAGGACGGCGAATGGGAACCGCTGCGCGGCGTGTTCAACCGCACAGCCGGTGAGCTGCTGACCTCTCTGGCCAAATACCCGGATGACCTCGGCGCGACCATTGGCGATTGGAAGCCCCAGGTGGGAGGCTGGATTCGCTTCAACCCGCTGGACGGCACCGGCGCGTCCGACAGGAATGTCACCGCCTTCCGATACGCGCTGGTGGAATCCGATGTGATCCCGATTCAGGAACAGCTCGCGGCCTATCAGCGGCTGGAGCTGCCGATTGCCTGTCTGGTGTCCAGCGGCGGCAAGTCTGTGCATGCCATCGTGCACATCGATGCGCCGGACGAGTCGGAGTACCGCAAGCGCGTGCTGTACCTGTACTCGTTCCTCATTGGACACGGTCTGATCGTCGATCAGGCAAACAAGAACCCGTCCCGACTGTCCCGGATGCCCGGTGTGGACAGAAACGGAAATCGCCAGAAGCTGCTGGCTGTCAACACCGGCAGGCGGTCGTGGCAGGACTGGATGGATTTCGTTGAGGGGCTCGAGGATGACCTGCCCCCGCTGGAGGACATGTCAGCGCTGCTGGCGCACCAGCCGGAGCTGCCGGAGGAGCTGATCCGCGGCATACTCCGCTGCGGGCACAAGATGCTCATCTCCGGCTCCTCGAAGGCGGGAAAGTCGTTCCTGCTTATGGAGCTGGCGATTGCGATTGCCGAGGGCCGCAAATGGCTGGGCTTTCCCTGCAAGAAGGGCCGCGTGCTGTATGTGAATCTGGAAATCGACCGCGCCAGCTGCATCAACCGCTTTGCCAAAATCTACGAAGCCCTGCACATTCAGAAGCCCAACGCCGCAAACATCGTGCTGTGGAACCTGCGCGGCAAGGCTGTGCCGCTGGACAAGCTGGTGCCCAAGCTCGTGCGCCGTGTGCGCGATCAGCACTTTGACGCCATCATCATCGACCCCATCTACAAGGTCATCACCGGCGATGAAAACAAGGCTTCCGACATGGCACTGTTCTGCAATCAGTTCGACAAAATCTGTGCCGAGACCGGGTGTGCCGCCATCTACTGCCATCATCACTCCAAGGGCGATCAGGGCAACAAGGATGCCAAGGACCGTGCGTCCGGCTCCGGTGTGTTTGCCCGTGATCCGGATGCCCAGCTGGACATGATCGAACTGCAGTTGGACGGCGATATGAAATACGAGGCCGAGGCATTCGGGCGCACAGCATGGCGATTGGAGAGCAGCCTGCGCGAGTTCCCCAATATCATCCCGGTGGACTTCTGGTTCGACTATCCGATTCACACGCTGGCAAGGCCCGAGGAGCTGACACAGGCTCCTGCCAAAGGCAGCGTTGCCGCAAAGATTCGGGGCGGGAAAAACTGCAGCCGCGATGAGCGTGCTGAACGCATCCGCATGGCATTTGCCGCCTGTTCGTTCGATCCCGACACTCCGGTCACGGTTTCCGCAATCGCATCCTACCTGGACATGACCGACAGAACGGTGCGCGACTGGCTGAAAGAAATGTCGGACGAATACCAAAATGACCGCGGCGTCGTGACCCGCATCTGACTACACGATTTGGTCGCAAACGGAACGGAACGTCTATATATATAGCGTTGTGTTCCACAACCCTCTACGGGGAGGAGTTCGTTACACTCCTCCCCCCATACGAGGAGTGAACCAAGCGTTCCGAAAGGAGCTTTCCGTGATGAATTTCTTTCTCGACATGATTCCCCCGACTGTCACCGCACAGGAACACAAGGTGATGATTCGCCGCGGTCGACCGGTCTTCTACGATACCCCGCGCCTGAAGGAAGCCCGCAGGCTGTACGAGCACGCGCTGCGGCTCAACCGGCCTGACACACCGCTGGAGGGTGCTCTGGCCCTGACCGTCGAGTGGTATTTCCCCAGCAAGATACACCGTGAGGGTGCGCTGCGGGTGACCCGCCCCGACACAGACAACCTGCAGAAGCTCCTCAAGGACTGCATGACCCGCGTCGGCTTCTGGAGGGATGATGCGCAGGTGTGCCGGGAAACCGTCACAAAGCGCTGGACCCGCACACGGCCCGGCATCCGAATCGAGGTGACGCAGCTTGTTGAGTGAAGCTGAGACCCAGATCTTTCGAGCGGCGTACAGATACTTCGCCGCACACCCGTCACCGCCGCCCATGTCCGATCAGGCAGCCTCGCTTGTCTGGTGGGAAACCGCGGCGAAAGACATCGCTGCTGTGTCAGCCAGCTGGAACAATCATCCGCTGATCATCAGGCTGCTGGCTGCGATTTACGAGTACCTTGAGGAAAAGGCAAAGGAGGCAGTACATGAACTACCGCAGAAACCATGACGGCTATTATGACCCCACCGCCGGTGAGGCGCTTGAGCATATTGTGTATGAGGAACGCCGCAGGCGCAGACTGGCACAGAAGCGTGAACAGCAGCCGGGCACGCAGCCCGAAGAACAGAAGCCCCGCCGCCAGCGCTATGTGAACATCGGCAGGCATAGGAGGTTCTGACATGACCGGCGAGAGACGGCACAGAAGGGAGGCAGACAGATGAACGCCAAAGAGTATCTCAATCAGGCGAGGGTGCTTGACCGCAGAATCAATATCACCCTTGAGCGTGTGTCCCAGCTTCGTTCGCTGACACAGCGCATTACCCCAGCCTATGATGGCGAGGTGGTTTCGCACACCTGCAACGTGACCTCCCTGCAGGACACGATTGTCCGGCTTCTGGAGGCTGAGGATTTGCTGAACAGCACCATCGACACCCTCGTTGATCTCAAGACCGAGATTTCCGGTGTGCTCAAGCAGATTCACGACCCGGACTGCAGGTTGCTGCTTGAAATGCGCTACCTGGCCTTCAAAAGCTGGGAGGAGATTTCGGAGATCATGCATCTACACATCCGCTCGACCTACAAGATGCACGGGCGGGCGTTGAAGGCGGTCGAGGAGATCATCAACGCGCCGGGATTTGAGAGCGTCATCAAATTGGGCAGTTAAGGGCACTTGTGTGCATGCCTGTCTTTGTGGTATGATATGCTTGTCAAAACTGGATGCACAGGTGATACACGCAGTCTCGGCCCAATCGGGAGCATTCGTAAAACAGTTTCAGTCCCGGCAGTAATGTCTGCCGGGACTGTTCTTGTATAAATTGAAGCCGTATGATATGATTAAACAGACCGATAAACTTGAATAGGTCGAATAGATAATAATTTATGGAGGTTGTAATGGTAAGAATAGCAACTGTAAATGATGCGGAGCAATTAAACATCTTAAACAACGAATTTAATGGTGAGGGCGATACAAGCATAGACAATATTAGAAATTCCCTTATGAATAATAAACAGGAAGTTGTTA
>ENA-OOZY01000341-OOZY01000341.1-human-gut-metagenome-genome-assembly--contig:-NODE-341-length-36923-cov-3.363106_pt1 | contig 36923 bp, 26 predicted proteins | sample MGYA00241047_ERZ501410 | MGnify/ENA primary metagenome ERZ501410 (study PRJEB25962, sample SAMEA2042621) | human gut metagenome | biome: human gut; feature: human-associated habitat; material: faeces... | reverse complement strand
CATTGAGGACAACAAGCTCGCGGGAAGAGCATATTTTATACCGTATTCAAAAAAGGAGAAGCTTTGCGCCGTCGATCTCAAACATGAGCGCACGGACTCCGACCTTGTCGAGGTTCTCTCCGGCGAGTGGGATTTCAAATATTACAACGATATCTCGCTCATTCCCGAAGTGTTCGATGCATCAGGCGTTGAGTTCGACAAGATACATGTTCCCTCGACATGGCAGCGCACCGGCTACGAACCGCCGGTCTATCTCAACTGTCCCTACGAGTTCGACCTGCCCAACCCGAACGTGCCCGAGCATATGTCCGCCGGAATCTACCGCAAGACTTTTGAAGTCACAAATTCCGACGATGTTCATATTCTGAGCTTTCTCGGCGTTGTTCCGTGCGTTGACCTCTACGTCAACGGAATATATGTCGGCTACAGCGAGGGCGCGCACAATTCGGCGGAGTTCGACATTTCGGAATTTATATACGAGGGCACGAACGAGCTGCTCGCAGTCGTTCACAAATGGTGCTCCGGCACTTATCTCGAATGTCAGGACATGTTCCGCGAGAACGGAATATTCCGCGATGTGCTTCTCTACAGACTTCCGGCAGTCTACATAAACGATTACTATATCCGCCCGCGCAAGGCAGACGGAAAATGGACGATGGATGTCGAAATCACGCTCGAAGGCAAGCTCAACGGCTGCGAAGTCGGGCTCTCACTCGAAAAAGACGGCAAGGTTATCGCCGGAGAGACTGTAAAGGCAGAGCGCCTTACATACATGACATTTGACGATCTTGATGTAACCGAGTGGAATGCGGAGATTCCGACCGTCTACAGCGCTTATATAACACTGTACAAGAACGGTGAGGAGCTCATGACGCTCAGAAACATCACGGGCTTCAAGACAGTGGAGATAAAGGGCAACACCTTTACATTTAACGGACAGGTCATCAAGTTCAAGGGCGTCAATCATCACGACACAAACGGCAAGACCGGCTATGTCATGACCTTTGATGACTATGAAAAAGATGTAAAACTCATCAAAGAGTATAACGGCAACGCAATACGCACCTCGCACTATCCCCCCGATCCGTGTCTGATAGCTCTTGCCGACACATACGGTCTTTATATAGTCGACGAGGCGGATATCGAAACTCACGGCGCATTTTTCGCTCCGCACAATGATATAAACAAGATAAGCCACGATCTCAAGTGGGCTCCGAGATATCTCGACAGAGTCAAGAGAATGTATTACCGCGACAGGAGTCACCCGTGCATCACGATGTGGTCGCTCGGCAACGAGGCGGGCGGCTATGCCTGCCAGGATGTCTGCTACGATTATCTGCACGAGACCTGCCCGGAGATACCCACTCACTACGAGGGTGTTATCCACACAAAGCGCAAGGCTTACGATGTGGTCTCCGACATGTACCCGACACACGCGCAGGTTGAGCGCGTCGGCATGGGCACACAGAGGGGTAAATGGTACAAGACGAAACCCTACTTCCTTTGCGAATATGTCCACGCGATGGGCTTCGGCCCAGGTGCGATGGAGGAATACTGGGACAGTTTCTATAAATACGACAATCTCATGGGCGGCTGCATCTGGGAATGGGCAGATCACGCGGTATATCACGCGGACGGTCCGTATGAATACACCTACGGCGGCGACCACGGCGAGAAGAAACACGACGGCAACTTCTGCGTTGACGGTCTTGTTCATCCCGACCGCACGCCTTCGAGCGGCGCGCTTGAGATGCAGGCGGTCTATCGCCCCGTCAGAGCAAAATACAACCGCGACGGCAGCTTCACTTTTACGAACACAAACCGCTTCCGCAGTTCGGGATATATCACAATCGTCCGCTCGATGACTGTTGACGGCATTGAGGGCGAAGAGAGGGAGCGTTTCTCGCTCGACATTGCGCCCTGCAAGAGCGAAAAGGTGACATTCAAAACAAAGATCCCCGCCGGCTGCGACTGCCGCATGAACTTTGAATATTTCGACGGCGACGCTTTCATCGCACGCGAGCAGGTTATAATAAAGAAAGAGCACAAGAAAGTCGCTCTGCCGACCGGCAGCAAATTAGAATGCAAAGTGGGCAGAAACTCCGCAAAAATCAGCTTTGACGGCGGCTCGGTGAAATTCGACCTCAAGGCCGGCGAGATAGCGTCCTACAAGCTCGGTGAAAAAGAACTCATTAACCAGTCCCCCGCCGCGCACAAGGGCTTCATCCCGAACATCTTCCGCGCGATGCTCGACAACGACAGAGTTATCATCGCGAAGTGGGAAAAGGCCGGATACGACGACATAAAAGCTATTCCGCATTCAGTGAACTTCTCCTCGGCCAAGCACTCGGCGAAATTCACCGTTGACTTCAACCTCCGCTCGAAGAAGGGCGTTGTTGCAAAGGTCAATCTTAAATACACTGTTGACGCCGCAGGATGCATAAAAGTCGAGACGGTATTCAACTCGAAATCCCAGCAGAGAGCCGCTGCGGCTCTGCCGCGCTTCGGTCTTGTGTTCGAGATGCCGATGAGCTTCGAGAACATCGAATATCTCGGCTACGGTCCCGGTGAAAACATGATCGATTTCAGAGAGCACACGACATTCGGCACATACAGGACCACGGTCAACGATATGGATGAGTTCTATATCAAGCCGCAGGATTACGGAGTGCGCACAGGCGTTCGCAAGCTCAGCATCACGGATGCCGACGGCGTCGGACTGATGATCTGCAACCCTGACAGAGATCTCAGCTTCACAGCGAGGCACTTCACGCAGGCTCTGATGCAGTGCTCGATGCACCGCGACGACCTCCACTCCGAGAACACGACGGCAATTGACATCGACGGCTTCCTCAGAGGCACGGGCACCGGCAGCTGCGGTCCCGATGTTCTCCCGCAGTACACAGTTGACGGACGCAAAGAGCTTGCATACAGCTTCGTTATTGTCCCGATAAAATAAAGAAGTTCAGCGGAGCGTATAATAAAGCAAGAATCCTACCCACGGTCTTCCGCTGGGTAGGATTTTTTATATTTATGCGTTGCAAGAGAAGTACTATTTAAAATGTACCTTTGTGAGATAGATAAATTGGGATTTGTTTATCACTCGAGCTGTAACAAAGTAAAAGTAAGTGACCAGCTGATTCTTATAACCAGACTTCCAATAGCCTCGCTGCAGTGCTCGATAAGCCGATTGAGAGAGACGGGCAACATCACCGAAGCGCCGCCAGTGGCGGATAAAGCGAGGCGATGTTGGCGAAAAACAAGGAGCATAGCGCCCGCTCCAAGGGCGATAGGCGACTATGTTTTGAGAGTCGCTCGTGCGTCTTGCTGTGCAAGCCGTTCCCTCGCTCTCCGCAGTTAGCTATTACTACTGCGGTGCGGCTATTGAAAGTATGATTACCAAAATTAGTTGAGTCGCTTACCTTTACTTTGCTATGACTCGAGTGATAGACAAATCCCGATTTATCAATCCATTTAATCATATCACTCGCATTCGTCGGTGCGGCGGATTTTTTGTGCCGCGATAATGTTGCATTGAATATAATATAAAGACAAAAAGTGCAAAACTGTTGCAATAATGTTACATTTTAACTTATTGTTGAATCGTGTCGGATGTTGTATACTCATTTCGGATGAATTTTTCCCGCGTCTGAGGAGCGGATACAACGAGGAGGATATCATTTTGTCAACAGCATATTTTTATGCCGCGCTCGCGGCAGGCATCGCGGCGGTCCTCGTTTTCCTTGTCCTGCGCGTGAAATACGGCGGACTCAAGGGGCTCTATTCAAAGGCGATAGCGAGCTTCTTCTTCCTGCTTACGGCGCTCTCCGCGGCGGCGGTCAACCCGGGTCACGAGGTGTATGCCGGGCTCATCGTGTTCGGTCTTGTGCTCGGTCTTTCGGGTGACATATGGCTCGATTTGAAATGGATATATGAAAAGGATATGGAGAAGTTCCTCAACGCCGGATTCATAGCGTTCATGATAGGCCATGTGTTCTACATAGGCGCTATTTATAAATTCGCCGGCAACTGGAGCGTGCTCACGGCTGTCCTGCCGGTCATAGTCTCGGTCGTTGTCGCCATAGGCAATGTTATCGTCAGCGAAAAGCTGCTCAAGCTCAAGTTCGGCAAGTTCAGAACGATAGTCGGCGTCTATACCTTTTTCCTGTTCATGACCTTTGCCGTCAGCGCGGTCGCGATGCTCAACAATTCCTTTGCAAAGCAGTGGATTCTCACGGCGGTCGGCGGAATACTGTTCATCCTCTCGGATGCGGTGCTGTCGAATATGTATTTCAAAGAGGGCGGAAACACGAAGCCCAATGTCGTCATAAACCACACTCTTTACTATGCGGCGCAGTTTATAATAGCGTCGTCGGTACTTTTTATAAAATAATCCGAAAAAACGCTTGACAAAATCCTTTCGGGCTGTTAAAATAATGCGTACAACAAAGCAGAGTGACGCATTGTGCCGCAGCTCTCACCTCCGGGGTTTTGTCCGCGCGGGTCAATAAGAACGGATTTTTATTTCTGTTGATTATTGAGCGAGGGCATCTCTGTGCCCTCGCTTTGATTTTTCCGGTAGAACCGGTCAGAGCATATGGAGGTGCTGGTTATAGGTATCAAAGAAATGCAGATCAATGAAGAGATCACGGACAAAGAGGTCAGGCTCATAAGCAATGACGGTGAACAGTTAGGTATCGTTTCCGCCGCTCAGGCTCAGAAGCTTGCCGCAGAGAAAAATCTCGACCTTGTCAAGATAGCTCCGCAGGCAAAGCCGCCCGTCTGTAAGATCATGGACTACGGCAAATATCGTTTTGAGCAGTCCAAGAGGGAGAAGGAAGCGAAGAAGAATCAGCGTGTGATCGAGATAAAGGAGATCCGCCTTTCGCCCAACATTGACGTACATGATTTTGATACGAAAGTCGGTCACGCCAGAAAGTTCCTGTCGGCAGGCAACAAGACCAAGGTCTCGATCCGCTTCCGCGGACGCGAGATGACCCACACCGATCTCGGACTGACCATAATGGCTCAGTTTGCGGAGAAGTGCGCGGATATCGCCTCGGTCGAGAAGCCGGCAAAGCTTGAGGGACGCCAGATGCTCATGTTCCTCGCTCCCAAGAGCGCAAAGTGATTATCCCGGTAAAATACCGGTCAAAAAGTTGAAGGAGGAAAAGAACTCATGCCCAAGATCAAAACTCACAGCGGTGCTAAAAAGCGCTTCAAGCTGTCAAAAAACGGTAAGCCGATACGTGCACACGCAAACAAGTCTCACATCCTTACCAAGAAGAGTACAAAGCGTAAGAGAAATCTTCGCAAGACCTCTGTTGCAGACACCACCAACGTCAAGCAGATCAAGAAGCTTATCCCTTACAAATAAGAGACAGCCAACCACTCATTAATTATTCGGAGGTAGAAAACCATGGCACGTATCAAAGGTGCAACAATGACTCGCAAGAGAAGAAATAAAGTTCTGAAGCTTGCCAAGGGCTACTATGGCTCAAAGCACAGCCTTTTCAAGACCGCCAAGCAGGCTGTCATGAAGAGCGGCCAGTATGCTTACATCGGCCGCAAGCAGAAGAAGCGTGACTTCCGCAGCCTGTGGATCACCAGAATCTCCGCTGCCGCGAAGCTCAACGGCATGAACTATTCCACGTTCATCAACGGTCTGAAGAAGGCCGGCATCGATCTCAACCGCAAGATGCTCTCCGAGATCGCCATCAGCGATCCCGCCGCTTTCACCGCTCTGACCGAGCAGGCCAAGGCTGCCCTCAAGTAAGTGATCGGAGATTTTCGGGTAGAGACTCAATCTGAAAGTTAAGGGGCTGCTGATGCAGTCCCTTATTTCATATCGGAGGAAAAAAGATGGATTTCGAAAAGATCTCGTCGCGTTCCAACGAAAAAGTGAAGCTTTTCCGGCATCTGTCGCAGAGCGCCTCGTTCCGCAGGGAAACGGGGCTGTTTGCGCTTGAGGGCGCGCGCCTGTGCTCGGATGTTGCAAAGACCGGGATAGAAATAAAGACCGCTTTCTTCACAAAAGAAGCGCTCGAAAAGTATCCGGACTATATCTCTGCCGTTGCTGAAAAAGCGGAGCAGGCGTTCGAGATACCGCACGAGCTCGCCGGAACTCTCTCCGATACCCGCGAGGCGCAGGGCGTTTTTTGCATCTGCGTCAAGCGAAAAGAGGCGGAGCTGGAGACGATCGACCCCAAGGGGACATATATAGCGCTCGACAATATGCAGGATCCGTCGAATCTCGGCGCGGTGCTCAGAACCGCGGAGGCGTTCGGCATGAGCGGCGTCATAGTCGGCGGCGGATGCGATATATATAACCCGAAAGCGCTTCGCGCCGCGATGGGCTCTTCGATGCGAATTTCTGTTTTGACAACAGGAAATTTGCCCTCTCTCTTGATTTTTGCCGCCAAAAAGGGTATGCTTACCTTAGCTTCCACGCCGTCCGACGGGGCAAAGAGGATAACCGATATGAGTTTTTCCGGCTCCGTTATCTGCGTTGTTGGCAACGAGGGCAGCGGAATATCGCCCGAGGTCATGTCCGCCTGCACTCTGCCCGTGACTATCCCGATGCGCGGGCGTGCCGAATCGTTAAACGCGGCGGCCGCCGCAGTGCTTATGTGGGAGCTGACAAAATAATACACGGAGGCTTCAATGGACAAGAAAGCCTATTGGCTCTGGCTCCAGGAAGCTCTTGGCGCAGGAGCTGTCACAGATGAGATTACCGCTGTGTTTCCATCCCCCGAGGAGATGTACTCAAGGGGCGAGATAGAATGGCGATTGAGCGGTGTACTCACCAACAGACAGATAGAAAAACTCAAACAATGCTCTCCCGAAAAGGCGCAGGGCATTGTTGATGTTTGTTATAATAACGGCTGGATCGTCCTCACTCCGGACGACGAGGACTATCCGCCGAAGCTCAGAAGTCTGCGCAACATGCCGCTGGCGCTCTTCGTCAGGGGCGACATAAAACGCGTGACACAGCGCGTGTGCATTGCCGTTGTCGGTACGAGAAAAGCCTCGTTCCAGGGCAGCTACCTCGCGCACCGCTATGCCGCGGCGCTTGCATATTCCGGCATCTGCGTCGTCTCCGGCGCGGCGATGGGTATCGACAGTTGCGCGCACAACGGCGCGCTCGACTCCGGCGGGGTCACGGCGGCGGTGCTCGGCTGCGGCTTCGGATACAAATATCTTATGGAAAACGAGTATCTGCGCGACTGCGTGGCTCAAAGCGGTGCGCTGATAACGGAGTTTCAGCCGGGATTCCCGTCCTCGGCGAGAACATTCCCGATAAGAAACAGAATAATCTCGGGACTCTGCGACGCTACAATAGTCATCGAGGCGGGAGTTAAGAGCGGCTCGCTCATCACTGCGAACTGCGCCATAGAACAGGGACGCGAGGTGTTCGCGCCGCCCGGCGATGTGTTCAACTCGTCTTACGCCGGGGCAAATCGGCTGATAAGAGACGGCGCAAGACCGCTTTTGTCAATTTACGATCTGATAACGGAATACTCCGTGCGCTATCCCGACAAGATAAAGCCGGAGGATATGGCGAAGGCGCTCGAATATCTGAGCGGCAAGCGCGAGCTGACGCAGGAGCAGGCAAAGGAAGAGCCGAAGACCGTCGAGCGTCCGCACGAATCGGTCAAAAAGCTCGAGCCCGAGCCGAAGCCCGAGGAGTTCAGGGTCAAAAAGCTCGTGTCGATACCCGTCGGACTCTCTGAAAAGGCGAAGAAAATATACGAATCAATGGGAGAAGAACCTCTGTTTGCAGACGAGATAGCGGCAAAAACCGGATTTGCGCCGTGGGAGGTTGTCAGCTCGATGACCGAGCTGGAGCTTGAAGATCTCGTGTGTCTGTGCGCAGGGAAACGATACAAAAAAATTTGAACAGGGGAGCAAACGAAATGTCCACTTTAGTTATAGTCGAGTCGCCCGCAAAGGCGAAGACAATTAAAAAATATCTCGGACCCGGCTATGAGGTAGTCGCCTCGATGGGTCATGTCCGCGACCTGCCCGCGGCGAAGCTGAGCGTCGATGTCAAGCACGACTTCGCGCCGAAATACGCCGTTATAAAAGGAAAAGAGAAGCTCGTCAGCGAGCTGAAAAAAGATGTTGAAAAAAGCGATAAAGTTATCCTCGCAACCGACCCTGATCGCGAGGGAGAAGCGATATCGTGGCACCTTTCGACCCTGCTCGATCTCAATCTCGAGGACAAGAACAGAGTCACTTTCAACGAGATAACCAAAACCGGAATCAAGAACGGCATGGATCATCCGCGCGCCGTCGATATGAATCTCGTCAACGCACAGCAGGCGAGAAGAATACTCGACAGACTCGTCGGCTATCGCTTAAGCCCGTTCATTTCGCAGAAGATACGCCGCGGACTTTCCGCCGGCCGCGTTCAGAGCGTCGCGGTGCGCATGATAGTTGACCGCGAGGAGGAGATCCGCGCGTTCAAGCCCGAGGAATATTGGACGATAGATGCAAAGTTCACCGCCCCGTCCCGCAAGGTGTTTTCCGCATCGCTCTACGGCGACGAAAACGGCAAGATAAAAATAGAGAACAAAGAGCAGTCGGACGCTATTCTCAGCCGTCTCGACGGCGCTTCGTATTCCGTCAAAACCCTCAAAAAGGGCACAAGGAAGAAGAACCCCGCGCCGCCCTTTACCACCTCCACCCTCCAGCAGGAGGCTTCGAGGAAGCTCGGTTTCCAGACTCAGAAGACCATGCGCACCGCGCAGGAGCTCTATGAGGGCGTCGATGTTCAGGGCATCGGCACGACCGGTCTTATAACCTACATGAGAACCGACTCGCTGAGAATATCCGAGGAGGCGCGCGCCCAGGCAGCCGCCGCCATAGAAGATATCTTCGGCAAGGAATACCTGCCCGACAAGCCGCGCTATTACAAGACCGGAGCCAACGCGCAGGACGGCCACGAGGCTATCCGCCCCGCGACCCCGTCGATAACCCCCGAGCGCGTCAAGGATTCGCTGACTTCGGATCAGTATAAGCTCTATAATCTTATCTGGAAGCGCTTCATGGCGAGCCTTATGGCGAGCTGCGTCCAGGATACGGTGAAGCTTGAAATAGCCGGAGCAAACGAGAAGGACGCCGCCGAGGGCAAATATTGCCTGTTCACCGCCGCCGGTTATTCCGTGCGCTTCGACGGCTTTACAAAAGTATATGAGATAAGCGACGACGAGAGCAAGGGTTCGCTTCTGCCCGAGATAAAGGTCGGAGACACAGCGAAGCTCAAGGAGCTCATCCCCTCGCAGCACTTCACCTCGCCTCCGCCGCGCTTCACCGAAGCGTCGCTCGTCAAGGAGTTCGAGGAAAAGGGTATCGGCAGACCGAGTACCTATTCAACGATAATCACTACCATAGTCAAGAGAAACTATGTCAAGCGCGAGTCGAAGCAGTTCGTGCCCACCGAGCTCGGCGAGGCGACAACGAAGCTGCTCAAAGAGAAGTTCCCGCGCATAGTCAACGTCAAGTTCACCGCGCAGATGGAGGATATGCTCGACCGCGTCGATTCCGGCGATATCGACTATGTCTCCGTCCTCGACGATTTCTACGGCGAGTTCGAGAAGTCGCTCGACAAGGCGAAAGCCGAGATGAAGGATGTCAAAATTCAGCTCGAAGAGGATATAACCGATATCCCCTGCGAGAAGTGCGGCAGAATGATGGTCATAAAGACCGGACGCTACGGCAGATTCCTTGCCTGCCCCGGCTATCCAGAGTGCAAGAACGCGAAGCCGCTCGTGCTCGAAACGAACGCAAAGTGCCCCAAGTGCGGCGCAAAGGTCATCGAGAGAAAGACGAAGAGGGGCTATACTTTCTACGGCTGCTCGAATTGGCCGGGCTGCGACTTCATGACCTGGGATAAGCCGACGGATGAGATATGCCCGCAGTGCGGCAAGTCCCTGTTCAAGAAGAAGGGCGGCGTTGTCGAATGCCTCAACGAGGGCTGCGGATATACGAAAAAGAGCGCAAGAAAAGGTAAAAAAACCGATGAATAAAGTTACCGTTATAGGAGCGGGCTTCGCGGGCGTTGAAGCCGCGAGACAGCTGTCGCGCGCGGGGATAAGAGTTACCCTGTGCGAGATGAAGCCGCAAAAATTCTCGCCCGCCCATTCGAGCCCGAATTTCGCCGAGCTCGTCTGCTCGAACTCCTTCAAGGCTTTGCGCACCGCGAGCGCCGCGGGCGAACTCAAAGCCGAGATGGAGATGCTCGGCTCGCTCTGCGTGAGCTGCGCCAAGGCGACTGCCGTCCCCGCGGGCGGCGCTTTAGCCGTTGACAGGGACGATTTCTCCGCCCTTGTCACAAAGACAGTCGAAGAAGATCCGCTTATAGATATAGTCCGCGGCGAGGTGACGGAGATACCCGCAGACGGCGTTGTGATTATCGCCGCAGGTCCGCTCGCGTCCGACGCGCTCTCCAATGAGATAGAGAAAATCTGCCCCGGACATCTGAGCTTCTACGATGCCGCCGCGCCGATAGTTTCGGCTCAGAGCCTCGATATGTCCTGCGCGTTCAAGCAGTCGCGCTACGACAGGGGCGGCGAGGATGACTATATAAACTGCCCGATGAACAAAGAGGAGTATGAGGCATTTTACGAAGCCCTTGTCGGCGCGGAGAGCGCCGAAACTCACTCGTTCGACAAGCGCAAGGGAGTCTACGAGGGCTGTATGCCGATAGAAGTCATGGCTCTGCGCGGGCAGGATACCATACGCTTCGGCCCGATGAAACCCGTCGGTCTGCGCGATCCGCGTACGGGACACAGACCGTGGGCGGTGCTCCAGCTCAGAAAAGAGAACTCGGCGGGTACTATGTACAATCTCGTCGGCTTCCAGACGAATCTGAAATTCGGCGAGCAGAAGCGAGTTTTCTCTATGATACCCGCGCTCAAAGACGCGGAGTTCGTGCGCTACGGCGTCATGCACCGCAACACATTTATAAATTCACCCAGGCTCCTCAGAGCGGATTTCTCGCTCAGGAGCGACAGACGAATATTCTTCGCGGGTCAGATAACCGGCGTGGAGGGCTATATGGAGTCCGCCGCCTCGGGAATACTCGCCGGCATCAACGCCGCGCGGTATATAAACGGAAAAGACCCGTTCGTCATGCCCGGGGACACCGTCATGGGGGCGCTCGCACGCTATATCAGCGACGAGAGCGTGACGGATTTTCAGCCCATGGGCGCAAACTTCGGAATACTTCCGCCCCTCGACGAGCGTATCCGCTCGAAGCAGGAGCGTTATGAGAAGATCTCGCAGCGGGGACTCGAGTCTGCGGGAAAATATATCGAAGGAGAGAATGAAAAATGAAGATTATAGTTGATGCTTTCGGCGGCGACAATGCACCTCTTGAGGTTATCAAGGGCAGCCGCAATGCAAGGGACGATCTCGGCGTTGATATAGTTCTCGTCGGCGACAAGGAGAAGATATTTTCCTGCGCCGCGCAGAACAAGATATCGCTCACGGGCATTGATATTATAGACGCTCCGGATGTTATCGCCATGACCGATCAGCCCGGCGAGATACTCAAGAGCAAGAAAAACTGCTCCATGGCGGTCGGACTTCAGGCTCTTGCGGACGGCAAGGGCGACGCATTCGTCAGTGCCGGTTCAACCGGCGCGCTCGTCATGGGTGCGACTTTTATCGTCAAGCGCATCAAGGGCGTAAAACGCCCGGCGATAGGCAGCGTCCTGCCCTCTAATGACAAGCCGTTTCTTCTGCTTGACTGCGGCGCAAACGCAGACTGCACCGCGGAGCATTTAAAGCAGTTCGCCCAGATGGGCGCGATATATTCGGAGAAGTTCGTAAAAGTTCAGTCTCCGCGCGTGGCTCTTGCGAATATCGGCACCGAGGACAGCAAGGGCGACCGTCTGCGCCATGAGGCGTTCGATCTTCTCAAGGATACGAAAGAAATCAACTTCATCGGCAACGTCGAGACTCGCGACGTGCCCTACGGCTGCTGCGACGTGCTCGTCGCGGACGGCTTCACGGGCAATATTATCTTAAAGCTCTATGAGGGTGTCGCGGGCGCGATGATGGCGAATATCAAGAACATCTTCAAGAAGAGCTCGATAACCATGCTCGCCGCCATGATGGTCAAGGGCGGATTGCTCGGGCTTAAAATGAGAATGGATTATTCCGAGTTCGGCGGCGCGCCGCTGCTCGGAGTCAACGGCGTTGTTATCAAGGCGCACGGCTCGTCCGACGCGAAGGCTATCCGCAACGCCATAAGGCAGGCAAAGACCTGCGCAGAAAAAAATATAGTCGGCACCATTGCACAGAGCGTCAAGGAAGCTGCCGACGCGGAGTAAGAAAATGGACAACAGAGAACTCGAAAAGAAAATAGGCTACAATTTCAAGAATAAAAAGCTGCTCACCGAGGCGCTGACCCACTCGTCATACGCCAACGAGCGGCAGGACGGCACGCGCTGCAACGAGCGCCTGGAGTTTCTGGGCGACTCGGTGCTCGGCTTTATCTCCGCCGAGCATTTCTTCCATCACTTCAAGCACCTGCCCGAGGGCGAGCTGACGAAGAGACGCGCTTATTTCGTCTGCGAGAAGTCACTCAGCGAATTTGCGCGCACTCTCGGTATCGGCGACTATCTGCTCTTCGGCAAGGGCGAGGTGCTCACCGGCGGCAAGGATCGCCCGTCTATCCTCGCCGATGCGTTTGAAGCTGTGCTCGCCGCTATCTATCTCGACGGCGGCATAGAGCCGGCGAAGAAGTTCGTTTTCCGTTTTATCGATAAGGCGGACGAGGAGAAGCCGGTCGTCACGGACTACAAGACCACCTTGCAGGAGATAGTCCAGCGCAACCCCGAGGAGGCGGTCGAATATGTCCTCGTCGGCGAGAGCGGACCCGACCACAACAAGACCTTCAGCGTCGAAGTCCATCTCAACAGCAATGTTATCGGCCACGGCTCGGGCAGAAGCAAGAAGATAGCCGAGCAGGCGGCGGCAAAAGAGGCTCTGGAGCTCATGGGGCTCAAGGCATGAAACATATAAACGTCTCCGTATTCGTTCCCCACGCGGGCTGCCCGCACCAGTGCAGCTTCTGCAACCAGAGGAGCATTTCGGGCGCAAAGAGCCAGCCGACGGCGCAGGATGTGCGCGACGCGGCGCTCATCGCCATGCGCTCGTCCCCCGAGGGGATAAAGGACGGGGAGATAGCATTTTTCGGCGGCAGCTTCACGGCTATCGACCGCGATTATATGATCGAGCTGCTCTCTTCGGCGCAGGAGTTCATCGGCGAAAACGGCTTCAAGGGCATCAGAATATCCACCCGCCCGGACGCTGTTGACGGCGAGATATGCGATATCCTCGAAAAATATCACGTTACGGCGGTCGAACTCGGCGCACAGAGCACGAATGATAAAGTGCTCGCGATGAACCGCAGGGGTCACACGCGCGAGGATATCTTCCGCTCGGCGCGGCTTTTAAAAGAACGCGGCTTCGAATTGGGGCTCCAGATGATGACCGGGCTCTACGGTTCAAATGATGAGGACAGCATCGGGACGGCGCGGGATATAATCTCACTTTCACCGGACACCGCGCGGATATATCCGACGGTTGTTATAGAAAACACGGAGCTCGCCGAGCTATACCGCAATGGCGAATACCGCCCGCAGACTCCCGAAGAAGCGGCGGTGCTCTGCGCGAAGATACTTCCGATGTTCGAGCGAGCGGGGATAAAAGTCATCCGCCTCGGGCTCCATTCCGGCGGCGATGTCGAGGGCTCTTTCGTTGCCGGCGCATATCATCCGGCTCTGCGCGAGATGTGCGAGGGACATATATATTTTGATATTATTAACAGAGCACTCTCCGGAAAAGAAAAGGGGAAGTACATAATATATGTTGCCCCGCGTGAAGTTTCAAAAGCTTCCGGGCAGAGAAGATACAATATCGAAAAGCTCAGAGAACTCGGCTATGAATGCAGGATAAAAGAAAATGCGGCTCTCTCGGCGCGTGATATAACCTTGGAAAAAGTCAACTTATTATAAAGGCAGGCAGATAAATGTTACTAAAAGCACTCGAACTGCAGGGCTTCAAATCTTTTCCCGACAAGACGACTCTTGAATTCGGAAAAGGCATAACCGCCGTCATAGGACCCAACGGCTCCGGCAAGAGCAATATCTCCGACGCCGTTCGCTGGGTTCTCGGCGAGCAGTCCTCAAAGAGCCTGCGCGGCTCGAAAATGGAGGATGTCATCTTCGGCGGCACGTCGCTCAGAAAGGCGATGGGCTTTGCCGAGGTCACTCTGCGCCTCGATAACACCGATCGTACCCTCAACAACTGCGACAAGGACGATGTCTCCGTCACCCGTCGCTACTACCGCTCGGGTGAGAGCGAATATCAGCTGAACGGCGAGACAGTGCGTCTGCGCGATATCCATGAACTGTTTATGGACACGGGACTCGGACGCGACGGCTATTCCATGGTCAGCCAGGGCAGAGTCGCCGACCTTATCTCTTCGCGCTCGCCGCAGAGGCGCGATATGCTCGAAGAGGCGGCGGGAATATCCCATTTCAGATACCGCCGCGCGGACGCGACACGCAGACTCGAACAGGCGGAGGAAAATCTCGTTCGCCTGCGCGACATATTGACCGAGCTCGAAGGACGCGTCGGACCGCTCAAAACGCAGAGCGAAAAGGCGCAGAAATTCCTTGTGCTTGCAGGGGAGAAAAAGGAGCTTGAGATAGGACTCTGGCTCAAGACGATAGAGCGCTCCCGCGAGGGGCTCAGGGCGCAGGAGGATAAAATATCCCTCGCCGCCGCTGACTATGAGCAGGCGGAGCGCGAGCTCGAACAGATATCGGCTCAGATAGAAGAGCTGATGAGCACGGGCAGCGGAATAACCGTGCAGATAGAAGAACTGCGAACGAAAGCCGCCTCTGACGAAGAGCAGGCGACCGCAGTTGACGGCAGAATCGCCGTCGAGCACAACAACCTCGCGCATAACCGCGAGACGATAGAGCGCATAAAGCGCGACATGGAAGCGGCGACCGCCACCGAGCAGCACCTCGAGGAGCAGATTGACGCCGCCCAAAAAGAGATAGAATCTATAGACGCCGAGATAAAGGGCTGCCAAGCGCAGCTGCTCGAACTGCTCGACAGCACGGGCAAGCTCAAGGAGCAGGAGAGCGCGATAACCGCCGAGCGCGACAGCGCGGAGGCGCAGGCGAAGACCATAAACGAATCTCTCTCCGCCGCAAAAATCGAGCAGAGCACGGCGCGCTCCTCCGCGCAGGAGATAGCCGCGCGCCTCGGCACAGTCGACGAAGTCATCGCTTCGCGCGGCGGACTGCTTGACGCACTCCGTGAGCAGGCCGAAGTCAGCCGCAAGAACCTTGATGCGTGCCTTGAAAATATAGAATCACTTTCAAATTCAATAGACGGCTACTCTATGATAGTCCGTTCGCGCTCCGAAAAGGCGGAGAAGATGCGCCGCGAGCTCGACGCTGCAACGCTCGACATCCACCAGAAGCAGGCGCGCATCAGAATGCTCGAGGATCTCGAGAAGAACATGGAGGGCTATTCAGGCTCCGTTAAAGCGGTCATGCGCGAAGCAAAGCGCGGAACGCTGCGCGGAATCCACGGACCTGTGTCCCAGCTGATAACCGTTGATGCGAAGTACGCCGCGGCGGTCGAGACGGCTCTCGGCGCCGCCGTGCAGAATATAGTAACCGACGACGAGTCGGCGGCAAAACGCGCCATAGCCTATCTTAAAGAGAGCCGCGCAGGACGCGCGACTTTCTTGCCGATGACGGCGATAAAGCCGCGCCCGTTCAGGGAGGACGGACTCGACTCCTGCGCCGGATTCATCGACATGGCGGACAGGCTTCTTCGATGCGACGACGAGTATCTGCCGATAATCAGGAATCTGCTCAGCCACACCGCCGTTGCGGATAATATCGACAGCGCGATAGCCATCTCCAAACGCTTCGGCCACAGATTCAAAGTCGTCACGCTCGACGGTCAGGTCATGAACGCGGGCGGCTCGATGACGGGCGGTTCGCGCGGGCAGAACGCGGGTATACTCAGCCGCGGCAATGATATCGAACAGCTCAAAAAGACCGTCGCGAAGCTTGAAAAAGACCTCGCCGAGCGGCAGGAGAGATACAAAGAGCTCGCGGGCGAAGTCTCGGCGGCGCAGGCGGAATACGACGGCGTGACGGCGGAGCTCCAGAAAGCGCAGGAAGAAAAAATCCGCCGCGAGGGCGAACTGCGCATGATAGACGACAAAATTGAGACTGCCGAGTCAGCGCTCAATGACCTCGAAGCGGAGAAGCGCAGCTCCGCAGAGCGCACCGCAAAGCTCGAAGAAATTCAGACTCAGGCGCAGAAGAAGATAGATGAATTTACCTCTCAGCTCGACTCGGTCAATGAAAAGATAACCGAAATCGAATCGCGCCGCGATGAACTGCTCAGCACCCGCGAACAGAACGCGGACAAAGAGAGCAGTATCAACCTCAGCATCCTTGCGTTCAAAAAGGATATTCAGGCGCGAGAGGAAGTTATCGAAACGCTCAAACGCCGCAGAAGCTCCCATGAGGGTCATGCCGATGAGCTTAAATCGGAGATTGACTCCATAACCGAGCAGATGACCGCGACGAACGAGCTGATTGAACAGCTCAAAGGCGAGGCGGCATCACTTCGCGCCGAGGCTCAGCAGAAGAAAGACGAGATATCCTCGCTCGCCCAGAAGCGAAGCGGAGTCGAGGGCGAGAGCACTAAACTTCGCGCCCAGGAGCGCTCGGTCAGCGACAGGCGCGAGAGGCTGTCCGGCGAGCGGGCAAGGCTCGAGGAGCGCCGCGACTCAATGCAGCGCGAGCTTGAAAACGCGCAGAACAAGCTCTATGACGAATATCAGCTCACTCGCCGCGAGGCGGAGGAACTCGGAATAATTATCGAAGATCCGCAGAAAGCGCAGCGCGATCTCAATGATATAAAGAACAAGATAAGAGCCCTCGGCAACGTCAATGTCGGCGCTATCGAGGAATACAAAGAGGTCTCCGAGCGCTACGAATTCATGAAAACTCAGATAGACGATGTCGAAAGCTCCCGCGCGGAGCTGCTCGCCTTGATAGGCGACCTGACCGGCAAAATGTCGGAGCGCTTCAGAGAGCAGTTTGACCGCATAAACAGTATATTCGGTCAGACCTTCTCGGAGCTGTTCAGCGGCGGAAAGGCGGAGCTTATTCTTGAGAATCCGCTCGATGTACTCGAATGTGCCATTGAGATAAAGGTTCAACCCCCGGGCAAGAATGTTCAGAATATTGACCTGCTTTCGGGTGGCGAAAAGGGACTGGCGGCAATCGCGCTGCTGTTCTCTATCCTCAAGGTCACTCCCGCGCCGTTCTGCTTCTTCGACGAGGTCGAAGCGGCGCTCGATGATGTCAACGTCACGCGCTACGCACAGTATGCCCGCCGCATGACGAAGAACACGCAGTTCATCCTCATTACGCACAGACGTGGCACGATGGAGGAGGCTGATGTCCTCTACGGAGTCACGATGCAGGAGGACGGAGTTTCCAAACTGCTCGAACTCAAGACCGCCGAGATGGCAAAGAAGCTCGGATTGACACAGTGATACATATGATAAAGCCCCGGAGTTTTCCGGGGCTTCGTTATTGCAGATGTTGCTGATTGGCAAGCGCAATAATATTATAAATCAACACAATATTGCAGGGGCGGATATTATCCGCCCGCGAAATTCGCACGATTTTTTTTGCACGCAGCTTGCAGGGTGCGGCGACCCGACGCACCTATGCCGCGTAAGCGACACGAAATCTTCGCAAAAGTTTATCTTACCGACCGTAGGGGCGAACTTCGTTCGCCTTTAAATTTTCTGTAGTTTTCGGACAACTTACTTCGTATAGACAGCCCCTTGCGGCTGTCTGTTATCGGCGATAGCCGATAAAATTCAAATTGATGATAACTTGTTTTGCCGAAAAAAAGGGAGCCGGAAATCCGACTCCCTCGTTTTTTTATTTTTTCTTCGCGTGCTTGGCTTTCTTCTTCGGCTGTTCTTCGCCGAGGTCGATTACGATAAACGCGACGTTCCAGATGAGTATCGCCAAAAACAAAACCGTCATCACCGCCGGCGCCGTGCTCATCGTGACGAGCACTATCTTGCCGAAGAGATTCATGAACGACATGTCGGTCAGCGAACCGAGGGTCAGCGTGCCCGCTTTGACCGCCGAAGAGACGGCGGAAAACGCTATCCTCATGCCTATAATGCTCAAAAGACCTGCCGCGCCGAGCGAAGCGGTCGCCTTGCGCGAGTTCGTTGCCGCAGCGACTATAATTGTCGCGAGCGCGACGAGCAGGGCGAGCGCGAAGCAAACGGCAAAGGCTATGAAGTTGCCCTTGAATTTAAGCAGTCCCTCGGGAATCTCGGACATATTATCCTTGTTAAAAACGCCGGCAAAAAGACCGTCTCCCGTGAAAAGCTCGACGATGCGCTTTATGCTCAGCGCCTCTACGATATTCGAGTCATAGAGGTTTGCGTGCGCATAGACGGTGATTATATCCGTGAAATATGCGACGGGAAAAATTGCCGCCGCGAGCAGCGCAGTCACTATCCTGTTGAGAGCCTTCATGCTGACCGACCTTTCTTACTTGATTATTTCTTCTTTTTGTCCCATGAGGAGTTGAGCGCAACGGTGCGGTTTATGATAAGATTGCCCGGAGTGCTGTCCTTGTCGACGCAGAAGTAGCCCTGGCGCATGAACTGGAATGTATCGCCCGGCTTTGCGTCGCGGAGTCCGCCCTCGAGCAGGCATCCGTCGATAATTTTGAGAGAATCGGGGTTGATGTTCTGAAGATAGTCGCCGTTTCCGTCCTCGCCTGCGGGGTTCTCGGTGTTGAACAGGCGGTCATAGAGGCGCACCTGAGCTTTCACGTTGTCCGCCGCGCTGACCCAGTGCAGGGTGCCGCGAACCTTTCTGCCGTCGGGCGTCTCGCCGCCGCGGCTCTCGGGGTCGTAGGTGCAGTGCAGGCAGGTGACTTCGCCGTTTTCATCGGTATCATATGAGTTGCAGGTCACATAATATGCGCTCTTGAGGCGCACTTCGTTGCCGGGGAAGAGCCTGAAATATTTCTTCACGGGCTCTGCCATAAAGTCCTCGCGCTCAACATAGAGCTCGCGGGAGAATGTGACCTTGCGGCGACCGAGCTCGGGCTTGTCGGGATTTATCTCGACTTCGATTTCCTCGGTCTTGTCCTCGGGGTAGTTGTCGATAACGAGCTTGAGCGGATTGAGAACAGCCATGGCGCGCGGGGCGTTCTGATTGAGATTGTCTCTGACGCACGCTTCGAGCAGACCGTAGTCAACCACGCTGTATGCCTTTGCCACGCCGACGCGGCCTATGAAATCGCGTATTGCGGCGGCGGGATAGCCCCTGCGGCGCATACCGCAGAGAGTGACCATTCTCGGGTCGTCCCAGCCGTTGACAACGCCGGTCTGAACCATCTCGAGGCACTTTCTTTTGCTCGTCACGCAGTAGTTGAGATTAAGGCGCGCGAACTCTATCTGGCGCGGCGGCTCTTCAAAGCCGATAGCGTCGATGAACCAGTTGTAGAGCGGTCTGTGGTTCTCGAACTCGAGCGAGCACAGGGAATATGTGACCTTCTCCGCAGCGTCGGAGAGGGGATGGGCAAAGTCATACATCGGATAGACGCACCACTTGTCGCCCGTCTGATGGTGGGAAACATGCGCGATTCTGTAGATGACCGGGTCGCGCATATTGATGTTCGGGCTTGCCATGTCTATTTTGGCGCGCAGAACCTTTTCGCCGTTTGCAAACTCGCCCTCGGTCATGCGGCGGAAGAGGTCGAGATTCTCTTCAACCGAGCGGTCGCGGTAGGGGCTGTTTTTGCCGGGTTCTGTAAGAGTGCCGCGGTATTCGCGTATTTCCTCGGGCGACAGGTCGCAGACATACGCCTTGCCCTCTTTGATGAGCTTTATCGCGCACTCATAGAGAAAGTCAAAATAGCTCGATGCATAGTAGACCTCGTTCCATTTGTAGCCGAGCCACTCAATGTCCTCTTTTATCGCGTCGACATATTCGACATCCTCTTTCGAGGGATTCGTGTCGTCAAGACGGAGATTGCACACTCCACCGTATTTTTCCGCGATGCTGAAGTCGATGCATATTGCCTTTGCGTGGCCGATGTGCAGATAGCCGTTGGGCTCCGGAGGGAATCTCGTCTGCACGCGGGTGTTGACCCCGTTTGCAAGATCCTCGTCTATAAAATCAGTGATAAAATTTGAATTGAGATTGGTGCTGTCCGCCATTTAGTTCTCCTCCTTGTAGTGTGCGAGCGCCGCAGCGAGTCTCGCTCTGACTCTGTCCTCGCCGAGCAGCCTGATTATCGAATGAAGATCGGGCGTGTTGCGGCGCGAAGTCACCGCGATTCTGATAACGGTCGAAAGGTCGCCGACATGACCCTTGAACGCCGTGGGATCTTTCTTGTATTCCTTGACGTTGGGCGTGTAGCCGAGTGGCTCGCACATCGCCTTGATGCGCGCAAACCATGCGTCCTTGTCGTCGTTTATGTCAAACTCGCCGATGTATTTTTGAAGTATCGCCGCCGCATCGCCTGCGCTGATATTCTCGGGCAGGGTGTAGTCAGGGGTGTAGATTTCATCGTAGAAATACGAGACGAAGTCCTTGACCTGCTCCCAGTTTGCGATATCCTTTCGCGGCTTCGGGCAGTCGCGGTCTATCGAGAATATGCCGCGCGCAAAATCGCGGTTAGAGTCGAGAAGCTTGTAGAGCTCCTCGTCATATTCTTTCGCCCAGTTCAGTATATTGCCGAGCACCTCGTCCGCCGTCATGTGCGAGATGATATTCTTGCTCACGTCATTGAGTTTCGCCATGTCAAACAGGCATCCGCTCACGCTCATCTTCTTGAGATTGAACGGGAACTTCCAGCAGTCCTCCGTGGGATTCGCTCTGCGCCAGTCCTCGAAGTTCGAATTGAGCAGCGTCATGATATATTCGATAACGCTCTCCTTGGGATATCCCTGCTCAACGAAGTAGCTGACCGCCGCCTCGGGGTCTTTTCTCTTCGAGAGCTTGCGCTTGGCGCCCGTCTCCTCGTCTATCTTCATGACCTGCGGAGTGTGCGCGTATTTCGGCACTCTGTAGCCGCACGCCTTGAACAGCGCGATGTGCTTCGGGACGGAGGATATCCACTCCTCGCCGCGAATAACGTGCGTCGTGCGCATGAAGTGGTCGTCGCAGACATGTGCAAAGTGATAGGTCGGCACGCCGTCGCTCTTCAAAAGCACCTCATCGATTATATTCTCCGGCATTTCAATTTTGCCGCGGATCATGTCGTCAAAGACAATTCTCTTGTTCTCGTCGCCCTCGGAGCGGAAGCGGAGCACATAGGGCTCGCCCGCTTCGATGCGTCTCTTCTGCTCGTCAAAGCTCAGGTCGCGGCACTTTGCCCATTTGCCGAAATATCCGGTTATCGCCGCGCCGCCGTTTTCCTGCTCTTCGCGGATAGCGGCGAGCTCGTCCGCCGTGCAGAAGCAGGGGTATGCCTTGCCCTCCTGCACGAGACGCTTGGCGACCGCGTGGTAAATTTCAACGCGCTTGCTCTGGGTATAAGGACCGTAGGCGCCCTTCTCCGTGTCGAATCCGGTCACGCCCTCATCAAATTCGAGACCGAAGTTTTTGAATCCGTTGATTATTGCGGACACGCCGTCGGCGACCTCACGCTTCTTGTCCGTGTCCTCGATTCTCAGATAAGTAAGTCCGCCGCTGACTCTCGCCGTAAGAAAATCGACGAGCGCGCCGAACAGTCCGCCTATATGGAGATACCCCGTCGGACTCGGTGAGAATCGGGTCACGCGCGCGCCCTCGGGCAGCTCGCGCGGGGGAAATCTCAGCTCGCAGTCCTCCGGCGTCAGCCCGTTTGAGCCGAACAGGAGATCGGCGAGTCTTTCGTTATCAGTCATTAAACCGCACTCCGTTTCTGTAGGTAAATATATACACTATATTATTGCAGAAAAACGCCCGTCAATCAAGAGCCAAAGAACAATTTCTCAAATCAAAAGAGGTTAATCGATAAAAATTTCATAAATCTTGTATTTTCCATTGATTTTTGGGCGTTTTTATTTTATAATGAATTTGACCGCGCAGGCAGGAGACTGTTTTTCATGGGCTCATACGCTCCAAAACGGCACCTGGATAAGCGCGCTGAAATGAAGAAAAATTTTTTCGGAGGTAACTGAAATGACAAAGAAGATCATAGCTCTTGTCCTTGCTCTCTGCTTCGTTTTTGCTTTTGCAGCCTGCAAGAAGGATAAGGACAACAGCGACACAACCACAGGCGAGCCCAACACTTCCGCAAACGGCGAGACGATTGCAAACGACGAGTCCAGCGAAGCTGAGTCCGTCAGCGGCGACGAGTCCACCGAGGCTCAGACCGACGCTTCCGGCAACACTGTTGCTCCCGCGACCGAGAAGAACACTCAGGGCGGCAGCCAGGGCGGCAACCATGGCGGCAGCAGCACTGCTTCCAAGCCCGCGACAAAGGCTGAGATAGTTGCGTATTTCAACAAGGCCATTAACGGCGTTAAGCCCAGTGCGAAGAGCGTTACAAGAGTTTCTGAGACGAACTACAGAAGCGGCAAAATCACCGGAGTGCCCTCCATCGTCGATAAGCTTGTCGGCGGTATAGACAGCTTTGTTGACGGTCAGCTCAAGAAGAACAGCAAGGGCTCCGAAACATTCTCCAATTCTGCGGCTATAAAGGCTAACTTCCCTGTTGAGAACGAGTCCTGGTCGAGCAAGCTTACTGCGAATGATGTCGCAAGCGCAACTTGCACCGAGGCGGGCGGAGTTTACACCATTACTATAAAGACGGTTGCCGACAAGGCTTCCTCCAACGTTCATCACGGCTCGGGTCATGCCCCGAAGGTTTTCAGCGTGGTTCTCCCGTCTGTTATCAACGATCAGTTTAGCGGCGGCGTGCTTAAGTCTGTCGCTAAAGCCTTTAAAATCGGCACCGCTCAGATGGAGTATCCCTCCGGCACAGTTACCGTTAAGGTTGACGCTAAGACCAGCCGTGTTATCAATGCTACATATGATGCCAAATGGACAATTCACCTTCCTCTTGGCGACGAAATGGTAGTGCTTCCTTTCGGCACAAAGACCATTTACAACATCGCTTACTAATTAAACAAAATGACTGTTTTGAGGCAGGAGTTTCCTGCCTCAAAATGCATTTACAAACATATCAAGTGAAAAAGAAGGATATTTAAAATGGAAAAGAAAGTTCTTGTTGAAACTTCCGCGCGCCATGTACATGTCACCAGGGAAGCTCTTGATATTCTCTTCGGCGAGGGTTATGAGCTGACCGTCAAGAAGGAGCTCTCTCAGCCCGGCCAGTTCGCGAGCAACGAGCGTGTTGCCGTTGTCGGACCGAAGGGCAGCTTCCCGGCAGTCTCCATCCTCGGCCCCGTGCGTCCCGAGAATCAGGTTGAGCTTTCACTCACCGATGCCCGTTCCATCGGCGTGACCGCTCCCGTCAGAGAGAGCGGAGATATCGCAGGCAGCGGCGCATGCAAGCTTGTCGGCCCCAAGGGTGAGGTCGAGCTCGAGTGCGGCGTTATCGCAGCGCAGAGACACATCCACGCAACTCCCGAGGATGCCGAGAAATACGGTCTTCAGGACAAGCAGATAGTCAGCGTCAAGATCGACTCGAACGGCCGTTCGCTCGTTTTCGGCGATGTCGTCGTCAGAGTCAGCCCGAAGTATGCGCTGGCAATGCACATCGATACCGATGAGTCCAACGCCGCAGGCGCAACTCCCGGTCTCATGGGCGAGATACTTGCGTAACAAAAAACGAATTTCAGTCCTCTGCACAATGCGTGCGGAGGGCTTTTCACTTGCGGTCATATAAATTCAATTTTATCGGGACAACCATGGGCTGTCAAAATCAAAACACTTTTCCCCGATGTGTTTCACTAATGACGCATTTACACAATTTGGACTACCCCCGTTAAACGAAATTTTATCTTTTGTCTATTGAATGATTGGAACAACGATTATACAATTATATATAAATCAATAAGGAGTGAAATAAGATGAAAAAGATTCTGGCAATAATCCTTGCCGCTGTCCTCGTTCTCTCGTTCGCGGCGTGCAAGAAGAATGACACAAACAACGACACCACTGCCGGTGACGCGCAGACTTCCGGTCAGGCGGCGGATGTTTCCGCTTCCGATGATACCGCTTCTTCCGAAGAGGCTTCCTCCGAGGTCGAGACCGAGGTAGTCACCGATAAAGAGGGTCACACCGTTATCGAGACTAAGGCTCCTCAGTCCTCCGATACAAAGACCACGACCAAGGGCAACAGCACAACTCCCTCCAAGGGACTCAACACCAACGATGCAGCCGCTTGTGTCAAAGCTTATCAGGAAGCAGTCAAAAAGACTAAGCAGTTCAAGAGCGGCAGACAGAACATGGCTCTCAAGGGCAGCATCACTGCTGACGGCAGCCTCGGCGCTCTGCTCAAGATAGCTCAGAAGCCCGTTGCAAACGCACTCAACAAGAACTCCAAGGATCGTACCGATATCCCCGGCAAGCCCTCGGGCATGCAGGCGAGCCACATGAAGAGCGCCAGCGCGGTGACCAGCGGCAACTACACCACAATCACCTTCAACGTCAAGGATCAGACTCAGGGCGCGAAGGCTGATAACCACAGCGGTTCCGTCGGCTGCGCAGTCGGTACTCTCGGCGATGTCGATAACGCTATCAGAGAGCTCGGACTCAGCGTCGACTACAAGGACGGCAAGATTGAGCTGACCTACACCAACTGCAAGGTTGTCGTCAAGATTGACAACACCACCGGCAAGATCGTCGAAGGCAGCTGGGCATATGATGTCAATGTCTATGCAAACGGCATCAAGGTCTCCATCGTCTCCGTCAATAACCTCAAGGGTATCGTCGCTTTCTCTTACATCGCTAAGGGCTGATATCTGAAAAAATCGAAGCCGTCCGTCTTTTCCAGACGGGCGGTTTTTTGTCGGCTGTCGGGGATATGCGTCGGATAAACTGCGGCTTTATCAAAAATTAATTTTTTACCATGTTTTTTTATAAGATTTTTCTTGACCTGTACGCTTTAATAGCTTAAAATATAAACCTAATCAAATGCAACACTCAGATAAAATCTGTCGGGAGGGAGAAGAATGAACAAAAAGCTTATGAGATTTGCCGCACTTTTGCTTGCGGCGGCTATGCTCTTTTCCTTTTCGGCGTGCAGAACGAACGATGACGGTTCGGAGTCTTCAACGGACGAATCCTCGGTTACGGATGCCGCCAATGTTTCGGAATCGGCAATCGAAACCACGGAACCTAACACTGCCGAGCCGACGACCGAATCAAGAACCGCGACGCGCTCCAATGCCTCCGGCGGAACAAAGACCGAGGCTGTCAACGTCTACAAGGGGCTCAACTCCACGAACACTTCGCGGGTGCTCAAGTATTACAAAGCTGCGGCGGCGAACACCAAGAGCATCGACGCCACGCAGTATATGTCCATGAAGCGCGTTGATTACACTCCGCGCAACAGTTTCCAGAAAGGTATGCTCACCGTGTTCACGGGAATCGCTTCGGCGGCTCTCGCGGCAAACAGCAAAGCGGTGACTACAATTCCCGGAAAATATAAGCAGATAAAGGCGAGCGATCTTATCTCGGCGAACGCTGTCGCTTACGGCAACTACACCATAGTGACGCTCAACGTCAGGATGCAGCAGGACGATCAGAATACTAAGGACGCGCATCAGGGCCCGGTCGGCAGGACTGTCGGAACGGTCGGGAACCTTGACAGAGTGTTTGAAGCCATGCCGAGCGTCAAGGTGGACTGCTCAAAGGGCAGCATCACGCTCAAGTATGATGACTGCAAGGTCGTTGTCAAGATTGACAACGGTAGCGGCTCGATAGTCAGCGGCACATGGAGCTACACCGTTGATGTTGATATCGACAATATATATGCGAGCATCGCGGGCAGCGAAGAACTGCTGATAACGAACACAGGCGGCGCGGTCGAATTTGTTATAAAGACGAATGACGAAATCTCGCTTCAAAGCCGCAATTCAAAATAAAACTGACCCGCACGGCGCGATGCCGGGCGGGTTTTTTGGATATTAAATTTGAGAAGAGAGCTGCCTTTTGACAGCTCTCTCTTTATGTTTTTATTTATCTGCTTCGGCGTCGTTTGCCTTTGCCTCTTCGATAACCTTCTGTGCAACGACGGGCGGCGCATCCTCATAGCGGGTGAACTCAAGGGTGAACCAGCCTCTGCCGGCGGTCACGGAACGCAGGACGGTCGAGAAATCGCCCATCTCGCCCATGGGAACTTCCGCGATGAGCTCCTGGATCTTCGGCTCGTCGGACGGACCCATGCCGAGCACGCGGCCGCGGCGCTTTGTGACATCGCCCATGATGTCGCCGAGATTCTCGTCGGGCATATAAGCCTTCAGAGTGCCGATGGGCTCAAGGATAACGGGGTTCGCCTGCGGGATACCGTTCTTGTATGCTATGTTCGCGGCGGTCTTGAACGCCATTTCGGACGAGTCGACCGGATGGTAAGAGCCATCGTAAAGGGTCGCCTTTATGCCGACCATCGGATAGCCTGCAAGCACGCCCTTCTTGACGCTGTCGCGCAGACCCTTTTCAACTGCGGGGAAGAAGTTCTTCGGCACGGAGCCGCCGACAACTTCCTCGGCGAAAACGAGATCGTCGCTCTCGCAGGGCTCGAAGCGGATGAACACATCGCCGAACTGGCCGTGTCCGCCGGACTGCTTCTTGTGTCTGCCCTGAACTTCGACTTTCTTGCGGATGGACTCTCTGTATGCAACCTTCGGCACGCTGAGATCGACCTCAACGCCGAACTTGTTCTTGAGCTTGGAAACGATAACATCAAGGTGCTGTTCGCCCAGACCGGAGAGAATCTGCTCGCGGGTTTCTTTGTTGATGACGAACGAAATTGTCGGATCCTCTTCGAGGAGTCTGAGCAAGCTCGCCGCGACCTTCTCTTCGTCGCCCTTCTTGCGAACCTTGACTGCCATTGAAAGGCAGGGGGTCGGGAACTTGATGCCCTCGAGGGTTATCGGGTTCTTTGCCGAGCAGACCGTGTCTCCGGTCTTGATGCCCGCAAGCTTTGTGACAACGCCGATGTCGCCCGCGGGGATGCAGGATGCGTCCTCCTGCTTGCTGCCCCTGAGGGTGATTATCTTGCCCATTCTCTCGCTCTCTTCGGTGCGGGAGTTATATGCGGGGGTGTCCGAAGTTATCTTGCCGGAAACGACCTTGAAGAAGGACATCTTGCCGACGAACGGGTCAGCGATGGTCTTGAAGCAGATAGCCGCAAGCGGGCCGTTTTCGTCGCAGGGAAGACCGTTCTCGCCTGCCTTGTCGGCTGCGGAGGGAGCGGAATAGACTATCTCGTCAAGGAGCATATCAATAGCTTCGCAGGTGTAGCCCGCGCAGGCATATACGGGGATAACGGAGCCGTCGCTGACGCCGGAGTTGAGAGCCTTGATTATCTCTTCGCGGGTGAAAGTCTCGCCTGCAAAGAACTTCTCCATCAGCTCGTCGTCGCTCGAAGCGACTGCTTCTGTAAGTATATCGAGCATCTCGTCAAGCTGCGGGTCGGAGGGCATTGCGACCTCTTTCTTCTCGCCGCCGCTGTAGTCGAAAGCCTTGCGGGATGCGAGGTTGACATATGCCGCAACCTTGCCGCCGTCCATATAGGGGACGATAACGGGGCAGATAGCGCCGCCGACTGCGTCTTTTATAGCTGCAAATGTTTTATAGAAATCTGTATTGTCCGCGTCGCAGCGGGTGATGGCGAACATTCTCGAAATGCCTCTGGCGTTCGCCGCCTTGAGAGCCTTCTCTGCGCCGACGTCAAAGCCGGAGCCAGCCGCAGTGACGATGAGCACGCTGTCCGCCGCGCGGATGCCTTCGCTCATGCCGCCCGCAAAGTCAAAAAGACCGGGAGTGTCGATTATATTTATCTTCGCGCCGTTCCACTCGATAGCGGCAACAGCGGTTGAAACCGTGGCCTTTCTCTTTTTCTCCTCGGCGTCGAAGTCGAGCACGGTGGTGCCGTCGGCGACTCTGCCGAGTCTGTCGGTAGCCTTCGCGGTGTAGAGCATTGCTTCCGCAAGGGTTGTTTTTCCTCTGCCGCCATGACCTGCTATGGCGATATTTCTTATGTCTTTCGCGTTATAGGCTTTCAAAAAAAGTCCTCCTTATCAAAGCGCCGCTGCGCGTTTAGATTTACTGCATAAAAATTAACCACAGTTTTGAAGAAATTATAGCATACATTACTATAGATTTCAACAAAAAAATAAAAATATATTCATTAACGTTATATAAACAAATTGAGCGCAGTTTGCACTTGTAAAAGGATATAAAAATAGTATGTTTTGGTCACATCGGGGCTGTTTATCTCAAAATAAAAATAATGATTGCGGCGGTCCGCAGTCCCTTGTGATAAAAGTTATAACAAAACATCCCCCGCACCTCTCGGTGCAGGGGATGCATTGTATCAATTTTTACGCAGCTTTCTTTTCTTTTCTGCGCTCTGCCGCGCGTCTGATAGCCTTGCCTATCTCGAACACCGGGATAGTGGAGACCGAGAGACCTGCGGAAATGAGCAGCTCGTTGAGCTGGAATGTGCCGGGCGCGATGTCAATTTATTATATTATCTGGAGACTTTTCTTTTCGCTGCGGCACGCTGAACGACCTTGATTATCTCGACTATCGGGATTATCGAAAACGCGAGGGCGAGCGATGTTGCATATTCGGCGAAGCCTATCGGAGTGAAGCCGAAGGCGTTTGCGAGGAACGGTATCTCAATAACCGCCGTAGTCAGCACGAGCGACGCCACCATAGCAGCGAACAGGGGCAGGTTGTGGCTGCCGCGAAGGCTCATCTTTATGACCGAGCCGCGCTGCGAACGCATATTGAACGAGTGGAATATCTCGCACATCGACATGGTGAGGAATGCCATGGTCATGCCCTGCTCGCACTGTGCGATGTTCATAAACGCCCAGTGTCCCGTCTCGAAGCGTTCGCCTATAAAGAACGCCGCGAGGGTCAGTGCGGTGACCAGCACGCCCTGATAGAGCACATCAAAGCCGAGCCCGCCTGCGAATATTCCGTCCGACGGGTCGCGCGGGCGGCGGCGCATGATATCGCTCTCCGCCTTTTCGAGTCCGAGCGCGAGCGCCGGGAAGCAGTCGGTGACGAGGTTTATGAACAGCAGATGCGGCGCTTCGAGAATGGTGAAGCCGAGAAGCGTTGCGGTGAATATCGCGAGCACTTCCGCGAGGTTTGAGCCGAGCAGGAATTGAATAGCCTTTCGGATATTGTCATATATCCGGCGGCCCTCTTCAACGGCGTTGACAATGGTCGCGAAGTTGTCGTCCGTGAGCACCATGTCGGCGACGTTCTTTGTGACGTCCGTGCCGGTTATGCCCATGCCTATTCCGATATCCGCGCTCTTTATCGACGGCGCGTCGTTGACTCCGTCACCCGTCATGGCGGTTATCTTTCCTTTTGCGCGCCATGCGTTGACTATTCTCGTCTTGTGCTCCGGCTGCACGCGCGCATATACATATATATTTTCGACTCTGTCCGCGAACTCTTCGTCGCTCATCGCGGAGAGCTCCGCGCCGGTTATTGCCTGTGACGGATCGGTGAGTATGCCGAGCTCCGAGGCTATCGCAACGGCGGTGTCCTTATGGTCGCCGGTTATCATAACGGGGGTTATACCCGCGCCGCGGCACTCCTCTATAGCCGCCTTGACCTCCGGGCGAACGGGGTCTATCATGCCGGTAAGGCCGATGAATATCAGGTCATGCTCGAGCGCCTCGGGCGAAAAATCGTCGGGCGCGGAGTCGTATTTTCTCATCGCCGCCGCGAGCACGCGCAGAGCCTTATCCGCCATCCTCTTGTTTTCCGAGGCTATTGTCGCCTTTATCTCGTCTGTCATCGGAACGATTTTTCCGTCAATAAAAGCGTGGGTGCAGAGATCGACGACAACATCGGGAGCACCCTTTGTGTATTGAATAATGCCGTCCGGTGTCTTGTGGACGGTGGACATCATCTTTCTGCCGGAGTCGAACGGAGCTTCGCCGATTCTCGGGCTGTCGCTTTTCAGCTCACCCTTATGAAGTCCGAGGCTTATCGCGTAGCTGACGAGAGCCGCCTCCGTGGGCTCGCCGATCACGAGTCCGTCGGAATCCTCCTGCGCGTCGGAGCAGAGGGACATGGCTCTTGCGAGCAACTTTTCGTCGCCGTAATGATCGACGACGGTCATCTTATTCTGCGTGAGAGTGCCTGTCTTGTCAGAGCAGATTATCTGCGCGCAGCCGAGCGTCTCAACAGCGGTGAGCTTGCGGATAACCGCATTTTTCTTCGACATGTTCGTAACGCCTATCGACAGCACGATAGTGACCACCGCCGCAAGTCCCTCGGGAACGGCGGCAACGGCTGACGGCTACCATAAACACGTCGATAACGCTCTTGAATATCAGCGCGGGATCGCCGCCCGCGAGAGTGGAGCGCTCCATGAACAGCGAGAACGCGAAGATGAAAACGCAGATTCCAAGCACGAGGAAGGTGAGAGTCTTAGAGAGTCCCGCAAGCTTTTTCTGGAGCGGGGTCTGTCCGTCCTCTGCCTTTGTTATGGCGTCGGCTATCTTGCCCATCTCGGTATTCATGCCCGTGTCGGTGACAACGGCCTTGCCGCGTCCGTAGACAACGGCGCTGCCCATATACGCCATGTTCTTTCTGTCGCCCAGCGGAATATCGCCGCCGTCGCCCGCGCCGAGAACGGAGATAATTTTGCTCACGGGCACGCTCTCGCCCGTCAGTGCAGCCTCCTCTATTTTAAGGCTGGCGCTCTCGAATATGCGGCAGTCTGCGGGAACAGCGTCGCCCGCCTCAAGCACAACAACGTCGCCGACGGTCAGATCCTCGCTCTTGACAGTCATTATCCTGCCCTCGCGAATGACCTTGGAGGTCGCCGCGCTCATCTCCTGAAGCGCCTCGATAGCCTTTTCCGCCTTACTCTCCTGCAAGACGCCGAGCACCGCGTTTATGAGCACGACGGCGAGGATTATCACGGTGTCCGTAGGGAAGGACGGCGAGCCGGAGACCTTGCCCTCGTAGACTGTCGTCACGGCGGATATGACCGCGGCGACGATAAGGATGATTATCATCGGGTCGGCAAGCTGCTCAAAAAACCGCCTGACGAGCGATTTCTGCTTTGCCTGTGCCAATTTGTTTTTGCCGTATTTCTCAAGACGGCGTTCGGCCTCGGACTGCGAAAGTCCGTTTTCCGAGCTCTCCGTCCGCTCGAACACCTCGCGGACGTCTTCAAGATAGTACTTCAATTTTTATGCCTCCCTTTCGGTTAAACAAAAAAGGCCTTCGACAGACCATGTCTGCCAAAGGTCTTGCCTCAAACGCATTCAATGCATATGTCTGCTGCCAGCCGGGCTCGGTCGGTTATCGCGACCTGCACGACGGTTGGTGACAGCGAGATGGGCTTTTGCCCATAGCTACTCCCCAATGGATGTGCATTTATCATACTCCGCAAAAGAGGAAATGTCAATTAAAAATTTATAAATTTTTATCTATTATTCTTTTTATTCGACAAAATCGCTCTTGACAAAAGCGCAATGTGAATATATAATTAATGCGTATTCTGACAAATGTTTCTGTGGACTCGCATGTTTTGTAAGCCATTGACCGTTTGATGGTTCACAAAAATGTGCGGGTCCATTGCACAACATATAATATAGAATGCAAATTTTTTCACGGAGGTACCACAATGAAGGGTACAGTCAAATGGTTCAACGCAGAAAAAGGTTTTGGCTTCATCGCTAACGATGAGGGCGGCGACGATGTTTTCGTACATTTCTCCGCTATCGTTGCAGACGGCTACAGAACTCTCACCGAGGGTCAGAAGGTCACCTTCGAGGTCGAGCCGGATCCCAAGGATTCCAGCAAGCTCAGAGCTGTCAACGTTGTTGGCGAATAATTTTCTCCAAAGTTGACGCGGGCGTCCGTTATGCGGACGCCCGTTTTTTTATATTTTCCTCTTCAACATATCCTCCGCAATGCTCTTCGCGAGCTCATCCATGTGCGAGAAGTCCATGGCGGAGATATATATGCTCTCGAGGTCGTCGTGTATACTCTTTGCGCTCGCGAGTGAGGCTATTGCTTCGCCGATAAACTCGCCGTAGGCTTTTTTGGTGAAGTTCAGCCGCGACATGTGCCGGCGCAGCGCGGCTCGGTCGGTGAAGCGCGATGAGTTTATCTTCACCGCGCCGTCAAACTCCGCAGGATGCAGCTTGTTTGAGGTCACGAAGCCGAGCGACAGGTTGGGGATGAGCAGATGTTCGGGCTCGCCGTCCGGTGAAAGGGGAGACGGGCTCGTGATTATGTCATGACCGCCGGAGAGGGCGTATCCGCGAAGCAGTGACAGCAGGGCTGCGGAGCTCGCGATGTTGTCGTCCTCGATGATATATATGCGCTCGCAGAGCTGTCTTACTGTATCAGCGAAGAATGTTATCCCGTCCGGTGTGACGGCGGATATCATCCGGTGACTCTCTTCGCCGATTCGCCCGGTCGGTTTGCCGAACTCGCGCGACGCAATGCGCGAAGCCGCGCGTTTGATTTTTGCCGTGTCCGTGCAGCCGAGTGTCAGGCGCAATATATCCTCGCGCAGCAGAGCGGAGGCTTCGAGAAAGCGCCTGCATCTGCGGTGGCACGCGGCGTTTTCATCGGTCAGTGCGATAACCTCATTCGCGCGCGAACGCAGAATATCTTTATCCCAGAACTTGCCTAAATCAACTATCTCCTGCGCGGCGCCCGGATATTTCGGCTCGAGCGTGTGCGGAGAAGTGCCGTCCGCTATCCAGCAGTTGAGCGCGGGCGCATATACGCCGTCGAGCGAAGCTGGGTCGGATGAGCAATATATCAGCTCCGTCTCTATCCCCGCGTCTGTCAGGGCGGAGTTTATCCGTTTCATCAGGCTTGATTTGCCCGTGCCCGGACCGCCCTTTATTATATATGTATACCCGCCCGAATGAGTCGGACAAAGCTCGCCGAAAAATGAGTGAAACCCCTCGGGCGAGCTGCACCCGAGAAAATATTTTATGCTACCCATAATACGCCTCCCGAAAAGTCATATTACAGAGTATTCACCGCCCGCTTGTCAGGTTACGGAAAAATATCAGCTTGCCGCTTGCCGTGTGAAACTGCTTGCCGAGGTTGACAAACGAAGCTAAAAAAGGTAAAATATCACAAGTGATTCAGGCGCAGTTGGGCGAGGAGGAATGCCGCCGCCGGAGGCGGAAGAAGGCATTGCTCCGAGGTGAAGAAACAAGGAGCAGAGCGAGCGCCCCATCGTCCTCGGCAGCTCCATATCATTCGTTTCCGCCTTTGGCGAAAACTCATTCATTGCGCGCCTTGTCCTCTCCCCAAAAAGGCAAGCCTTTTTGGGACCCCTGTATTATGCGACTATGTTTCTGAGGGAAGCGCCGCGGACGGACAGCGGAAAGCTAATAAGCAGGAAGCAAACTAAAATATAAATATAACCGGGTGTGGCGCAGTTGGTAGCGCGGGTGGTTTGGGAGCATAGACGGTGTTCGCACCGCACGAAAGCGAAAACCGCCGAAAGCCCTTCAACCGTGCGAATTTCGGGCGGTTCGGAAAAAGAAAAAAGCAGTCAAAAATGTGTTTGACCACAGATTTGACCACAGTTTATCCCACAATTGAGAAAAAATTAATAAATATCCGGGTGTGGCGCAGCTGGGAGCGCGGGTGGTTTGGGACCATCAGGCCGCAGGTTCGATCCCTGTCACTCGGACCAACTTCGGGAGGATCCGCTGATGAAAATCGGCGGATTTTTTCTGTTTTAGATACTTAATTAAGCCATTCTTTACAGTGGAGCAGTATAAAATGAACTATCCGGAAATTCCGGATAGTTCATTTTAGCTTAAGTCTTTTCTTTGTTTAATGCTGTCCAATTATTATTTATTATAAGGACTATTGTAGCTTAGGTATTCATCGCTCTTCTCGTAAACATTACAGTATTACACAAAAATGTTTCCTTTGAACTCCATACCTGATTTGTTGGGATATTCTAATGGTCTGTTCTTTTCTCCAACCTCTGATTTGCAACAGTCTTTATATTTCCTTCCACTTCCGCACGGACAATGAGCCTGATTCTTCGTTTTAGCGTATAAAGCAGGATGCATAACTATACTTTCCCTATCAACTCTTTGTTTGTATCTTTGTGTTTCATAAAGGAAGAACATTAAGATGTATGCACTTTGCATCAATTTTACACTTTCAATAGCAACATCCAACAGATATGAGGTTTTGTTTTCTCCTGTTGTCTGAACAGTATACTCTATTGTTTGCTGTATCCCTTTATAGTTATAATCATTATGTCCTATTGCATTCCTCATTTCATTTGAATCACTTGAAATATTAAACGTTTTAGCGAAAAATTCTTCAGATCCCAAATGCTTTATTCTATTTCCTTTGCTCTGCTTACTAAATTTATCCATATCAAACTTATTAGTGAACAAATTGAAAGCGTCTCTGTTTTCTATATTGTCTAACCCAACAACCAAATCACAACATTCCGCCAAATTTTCATAAGTATCTTGATAAAAACTTTTAATATCCTCGAAAGAACATGTTGTTAATCCCAATGTCTCTTTATCTATGGTAGTTGGATCATCATACAGGTTTGCACAGATTGCAGGAATCAAATTCTTTACAATTTTTATGAAAGAAAACATTATTTCAAACAACTTAGCCTGGATTGTTACAATACGATTTTTTTCATCTAAAAAATTGATATACTCTTTTAATGCTTGTGTATTTAAATGCCGGAAATGATCATTTATTTCAAGCAAAGTTCTCTTGATTTCCTTTTTCTTGAAAATGCCACCACAATCAAAGAAAAACGAATAATACACATAGCGCATAATTTCAAAATCAGAAGAAAGATTATATCCTAATCTTTTCGCATCCATTTCGTACTTATCTCTGATAAGATCCATTTTACCGTTCAAAAATAAATTATATTTTATTTGTTTTGAATCCCATCTTTTTATTAAGTCAGATGCAAAACAAGCATAGTTTATAAAATTGTTTTTATCGTCCAGGCTCATAGCTTCAAAAAAACCAAACACTGGGGATAAGCTTGGCGGATTAGAAAGGTCTTCTTTTGTGCCAGGCAAAAGTTCGATCTTTTTACACAAGATTTCACCAGATGCTTCTCCATAGTATTCATAGTTTTGCGGCAAAACTTCTTTACAGTTTCCAGGAACATAATATGCTCTTCTATCCTCGTTATCAGAAATGAACTCGCCCGTTAATAATGTATTACAATTCCCACAATGAATCCGCACCGGAGTGTTATAAATATAACCTGCTGGCGTTCTCATACGAGTAACCGTTTCACAGACAGGACACTTTATAAAATAGTTAACCGTCATTCTTTTCACCTTCCTTGTTTCTCCATTATATAACAAAACCAAACAATATGCAAACAAACACCGCCACGGAATTTCCGTGGCGGTGTTTGTTGTGTCAACCTTCTTGCTCGGCATTTTCAGCCTTGAGGCGTTCTTTCTCGGCGGCGATCTCGGCTTTCTTTTCCTTTATCATCTCGGCGAGGAGTACCTCGCATTCTTCTCGGTTTTTTGCATAGATATTAAACTTTTTTCGGGAGCCGTCCGGCAGGCGCGGGAAGAAGCTGCCTTCCCACAGGTTATCATTGACCTGATACACGCATCCTGTTCCTGACTTGCGGATCTTTCGCTCTATCGGCTCAAATTTGGGCGACACGGGCGATTTAATCTCCGGCGCGGGCCTTTCCTCCGCCTCAGGCATCTGCGCGTTTGTACCGCCGATTTTGCGGTCTATATGCACCGCCGCCTGCCTTTGCATAGTATCGGTGATATGGCTGTAAATATCAAGCGTGGTTGCCGAGGACACATGGCCTATGGTTGCCGAGAGCGTTTTCACATCCATACCGTGCTCCAGCGCCATGGTAGCAAAGGTGTGACGCAGATCGTGAAAGCGCACCTTTTTACAGCCTGCCCGTTCCAAGATCAGTTGTAACCGTTTTCTAACCGATGACGGATTTCTCGGTCTGCCGTTATCTGTCGGTGACGGAAACATCCATTCCGAATCCACCGTTTCCTTATACGCCACAAGGGTTTTCAAGAGTGACGGTGGCAGAATAACGGTGCGTATCGAGGCTTTTGTTTTCGGCTCCGATATAATCACCTCTGCCTTGATGATATATACCTGCCGTTCAATGCGAAGCTCTCCTGTTGCGAAGTTGAGGTTACTCCATTTGAGTGCCAATATTTCACCGCGCCGCATTCCCGTGCCGAGCTCCAGCGGGAAGAGCTCATAATAGCCTTCTTCCTTTGCCTGATGCAGAAACCGCAGAATCTCATTTTGCGTCAGTACCTGCATCTCCCGCGCTTTTTTCGGCGGCAGTTTACAGCCGACAGCGGGATTGGTTCGTATCAAACCGTCCTGTACCGCCCGCTGTAAAGCAGTGCGGCAATTGGCATGTATCCCCCTTATCGTTCTGTCCGAAAGTCCCTTTCCATAGGTTTTTACGTGCAGTTTTCTTCCGTCTGTCTTTTCCTTGGCGTAGAATTGCTGTAAATCCGACTGTGACAGCCTGTTCAGCGGAATTTTTCCGATTTCGGGAATGATATGATTGTAAATGCGGTTTTCATAGTCGGTTCTTGTGGTAATACGGAGTGTGTGCCGGCAGTAGGTCTGATACCAGAAGTCGATCCAATCCCC
>ENA-OOZY01000335-OOZY01000335.1-human-gut-metagenome-genome-assembly--contig:-NODE-335-length-37397-cov-4.508703_pt1 | contig 37397 bp, 32 predicted proteins | sample MGYA00241047_ERZ501410 | MGnify/ENA primary metagenome ERZ501410 (study PRJEB25962, sample SAMEA2042621) | human gut metagenome | biome: human gut; feature: human-associated habitat; material: faeces... | reverse complement strand
AAAGCTGTTGATAGCCTTCCACCCGTGCCTGCTCTGCTCCGACCTAAATGCTTGACGCCTTAAGTACAGGCACATCATAGCATGGCGGCAGGGCGGCGTACAGGTGGAAACTGCCGCGAGAGAATTTCTCGCAGCATTAGGGAACTTCTCTACACCCTCCTTTCTATCCACTAATAGATCCTGTATAGATAATACCAGCTGTCGCCGGTGTTGTGCCCCGTCTCATCGGTTACATTGTTGTCCACCATGATTGTGTCGTTATCAAACCAGTCCGCATAATGCTCATTTCCGACTTCTTTCGTATCGCGTTCTATTGCGAAGAGCCGCATCTTTTTGAAATCTATGACGGACAGGTGGCACAGGCTGCCATTGGTAGCGTTCCGCTGGATAAGTGCAAGCTTATCGCCCTCCGGGCTGCCCACAAGTTCCGCATATGGCCAATCTACATCGGGCCACAAAGCTCCCTCTATCATATTCCGCTCTCCGCTTCGCAGATCAACGACATAGATATGGCGTTCTCCGTCCACCTCCAGCATATATGCACCTTCATCGTGCGGCACATATACCAGTCCGGGTGAAAATGGCTCCGTTCGTTCGGTGCCATGCCAGAGGGCATCAGGGTTTGTGAACGCCGTGGCCGCCGTGCTGCCAACGACGCCGGCCGCCTGCCGCTGGATGTCAACGTTCCACGTTGTAATCATGCCGAAGTCTATCGGCGATGCAGGTGTCTCTCCACGTACATACGCCGCAAGGTCTGCCTCATCCACCGCGCCGCCGGTCAGCGAATGGCAGGAAAAGATGCCTTCACCGATGTAGCTGCACCCGGTCAGTGCCGCACCGCACAGTTCATCAAGGCAGGTGAGCGGTTCCGTACCGATCGCTGCACAGTAATACCTTCCTGCATTCAAAAGGAGGTATTTACCATCACGCGTTATATGAACAGCTTTGAGGAACGGCAGTTCATCCATTACTGCGGCGGGAATCAGCTCCTGCACGCCATCCTCATACAGGTCGATGATAACGGGATATTTACCATCCAGAAGCAGGAGTAGCTTTTCGCCCGTGCCGGGTACAAATTGCAGCACCGCATATTGACCCGTCACGCTGTCGGGAAGCTCCACATAGCCGAGAGCACAGCGCCCCTCTTTATCCTCCGCCCACTCCAGATATACACCGTAAGCCGTTCCGTTGTACGAAAAGTCTCTGCGGGTGCTTTGCAGCTCGAGTTTGACCAGCTCACCGCCCTCCTGCTTATACAAATCGTAGTGACTCCCTTGTTTGTACTCGATCTCATCGGAGCAGATCGCAAATAACCCATTTGCGGCGTGACCGTTGTTGGGAACACGCACTCTTGTGACGGTGATATTTTTCCCAGCCGCGTCATCGCCTGTGAGGGGTTGATCCTCTGCCGGAACGCGTTCCACATGATCCTCTGCGGAGATATGAAAGAAGGACAGGACTGCTGCACGGAACTCCTGATCCACGGCAAAGGCGACGGCGACAATGCACAGAAGGACGGCCAGCACAGCGGCAACACCCACTGTCATTTTTCTGAATCGCGGTCTCGCAGCAGCAGCATCTCCCCTATAGTGAAAAGCTTTTGCGTCCAATACAGCGGCATCATTCACCGTGCCGATGGCATCTATCAGTTGATTGCTGTTCATAATACATACTCCTCACTTACCAGACAATTATGCAGCGCCTTACGAGTCCGATGAAGCATGACCTTTACTTTACTTTGAGAATAGCCAAACTGCTCGCATATCGCGGAAATAGAATCCAGATACCAGTACCGGCAGAGAAACACACGCCGCTCTGCGGTGGGTAGATCGTTGACAAATGTGTTGATCCTCTTTTCCAGATCAGCGGCAAGGACATCCTGTTCAACGTTTTCATGGGAGGGAACGCATTCGTTTAGCTCATCCAAAGCAGCGGCGAGCTCACCGCCTCGCTTTGCTGCGCTACGCTTTCTCCACCGGTCGATAGAGATGCGGCGGGTCAGTTTTCCCAAAAACGCAGATAACGCGGACGGGCGGTGCGGAGGCATAGTATTCCATGCGTCAAAGTATGTATCGTTGACACTCTCCTCTGCATCCTCTGCATCCGCGAGAATGTTGTAGGCAATGCCGTAACAATATTTCCCATATTTGATTGATGTCTCGGTAATGGCGTCTTCCGACCTTATCCAATAAAGATCGACTATTTTATCATCGTTCATACCTTGCTCCTTTCCTTTAAGGGAAATATCCATCATCTATCTACTCGCAAAAAACGCAGAAAGGTTACAGATATTTTAGCATACGTTGAAAAATCATTCAATTTGAAGAAAACCGTCTCTGTCAGCAAGTGTTTTGCTCGGCTTTCCGACATCTGTGCAAAATATCCCGGCATATACTAAAACGCACTATCACAAGAAGAACCTCCAATTCCTTGTAGCACAAGGGATTGGAGGTTCTTCCTCGGTATGAATGGGTATAACGCAAAAGCATCCACGGCTTTTCGGTAAGGGTGAGTCATCCGTCCACCGCGTTTTCTGAGCTAAAGGCACAGGTACATTCCGCACGGCCATAAAATTTAGCCTTATTTTTAGCCTTATAACTTCAAAATTTGATAATACAGTCCGGCAGCATTTAACAGCATGATTCCCCGCAAGTCCTGTATTTCCAACACCTCCCGGCATCGGTCAACACGACGCAAAATTGCCCTGCAGCGATTCAAATCCGGGTGTCACCTCCAGAAAATAAGAGACACACATGCGTGTGTCTCTTATTTTTTTGCAGCATCCCTGCTGCGCAAAACGCCCTGTTATGGGGCCGGTGTACCGTCATGCATCGCAGAATAAAACACCGCAAAGGGGAGGCCTGCCGGCGGCAGGCCTCCCCTTTTCTCTCTGTTACCACGCAAACATCACCGCGTAGGCGTGCTCGGCGCCGACGCCGCCGTCCTGTTCCGTCAGCGGAATGACAGCGCCCTCCGTCAGCGTCTGGCCGATGCTGCCGTCAGCGCGGTAGAGCTTGTAGCTCACGTCCGCCGGCAGGGACAGCACCGACAGCTCCGCCCCCGGCAGCAGCGTATAGATATCCGGTTCGCCGCTCTGCACGCTGCTGACGTAGGTGAGCTGCAGCTCCAGCCCGTCGGCACCGCGGAACACCTCCGTGGTCTTGCCGCCGCTGCCTCGCTCCAGCACCTCCATACAGTACAGCGGCTCAAAATCGCCGCCCGCCGCCGCGTAGTTCCGCACGCTCACCAGATCGTTGACCTGTATCGTCTCCAGCGGAGGGAATTCCTGCGCCGTGCCGCCATACCAGCGTCCGGCAATGCAGATGACCCTGAACTCATTGCCGCCCGCCTGCTCCGTCCGGGTGTCCGTGACAAGCCCCGTCCACGGGTCGGTGATGGCCATGGCGCTGATGGCCGCCGACACGTCCTCCTTCTTATCCTGCGAGACGTGGCCGTCGCCCAGATCGTGTTCGTCGTAGGCGTCCCATGTCACCCGGGGCACCTCCGCGCGGTCCTCGTGTACCTCCAGCTGGTGGGTGGTGCCCCATCCGTACTGGTCGCTGCCTGCGCCGTAGTCCAGCATGGTGGTCTCCGTCAGCATCAGCCGCGTGCCGCCGTCCTCCAGCGTCCGCACCTCCGTCACGTCCAGCGTGATGTGTACGGCCCGCAGGTCGCCTGCGGACACATAGGGCCACACGGCGGCCTGTGCGCGGCTCACCGCATCCAGCCGCAGCTTCTCCACGCAGTAGGCCGTGCCCACGGTGTTGTCCTCGATGGCGTTGGCCCGCATGAGGAAATAGCCCGCCAGTGTCTCCGTCAGTCGATCATCCAGCGCCGCGGCGGCGCTGCCCTGCACATCCACCGTCGGCTCGACGCCGTACAGGCTCCCGGCGGCCAGCTGGATATGGGACAGGATCTGCTGATCCACGCCTTCATATTTGGCTGCCAGCTTGTTCAGATAATTCTGCACCGTGTTGGGCGCCTGCCGGTACCGCTGGGCCAGCGTGTCGATGGCGCCCTCGCTGTACGCGCCGTCCCCGCCCAGCAGGTAGGCGCACAGATAGCTCAGCGGGCACGTCTCCCAGTCCGGCAGGTGCGCCGTGTCGTACACGATGCCATAGTCCGCCGGGTCGATGCTCACCGGGTCGTTCTCCATCTCACTGGGCCACGGCGTGATCTCCTGATACGCCGGGCCGGCGGCGGTGAACTCCACCAGCATGGGGCCCATGTCCCCAGCCCAGAACCGCACCGCGAAGCCCTGACTGTCCGGCACCTGGATCCCCAGCTCAAACGGCTGGTACAGCGTCAGACCGTCCGCGCCGCTCTCCACGTGGGCGACTCCGCCCACGGCACTCTTTTCGCCGTTGTCCACCTGTGTGTACAGCAGAAACTCCCGCAGCATAGCACCGTCCGCGCCCTGCGCCGCCATTTCCGGCGACACCGTGATCGCTGTATAGGTGCCTGAACGCCCCGGCCAGTCGTACTGTGCCGTCAACTCCGGCGGCACCGTGACCCGCAGCTCGCCGGTAAGCCAGTCGCCCTGATAGGTCACATTCGCCAGACGGGCGGATACACCGTCCTCGCGGGTAATACTGGCGGGGCTGTAATACGTCTGCCGTCCGCCGCCCACGGTGCCGTTGACCAGATCGGCCTCCAGCTCATCGATGAGTTGCCGCAGGCCGTCCACGCTCTGCCGCGCCGCGGCGATGTCGTAGACGCCGTCGTCGGACACCCTGCCCAGTCCCGTGCCGTCTACCTGCCACGCCACCCACTCCAGATTGTCGATGAGGGCCATGGCCAGATAGCTGCTGGCCTTCATCTGCTGGGTCCACGCGCTGCCGGCGCCCACTACTGTCTCAAACTTGCTGGTGTAGCACAGCGTCAGACCGTACGGCTCCTGCTCTGTATCCAGCCGCAGCGCGAAGCTCCACACGCCCTGGCCTATCTTATCCAGTCCGATGGCACCTAAAATACCGCTGACGGCGGAGTTGTCGCCCACATAGGGCGTCCGCATGGCGTACAGCGTCTCCGCGTTCCAATCGCCGCTGGGCACCGGCTCCTCCTGCCGGTCGGGGCTGGTCAGGAAGCACACGGCGATGATCGCCGCCGCGATAGCCAGCAGCACCGCTGCCCAGATAGCCGGTTTCTTATAGCTCAAGGCGTTCTTCACCCTTTCCTTCACCGCCGTCTCGCCAAAGGCCAGCGGGCACACCGCTGCCGGACGTTCCCGCACGGCGCAGGACACCAGCGCACGGGAATAGGCCGCCCGGCCCGGGGCGTCCAGTCCCTGCAGCACCCGCTCGTCACAGGCGTTCTCCATATCCCGTCCCAGCAGGATATACGCCGCCCACAGCACCGGATTGAACCAGTGTACTGCCAGCAGCAGGAACGCCAGCGGCTTCACCGCGTGGTCGCCCCGCCGGATATGGCACCGCTCGTGGGCCAGCACCTGGGGCAGGTCGGCCCCGTCCATGCCCTCCGGCACATAGATGCGCGGGCGGAACATCCCCAGCACAAAGGGGGTGCCCCACTGACCGCAGCGGTACACGTTGTCCCCCAGCCGCACCGGCGACGGGACAACCTCCGACTGGTACACGCTTTGCTCCAGCCGCACCGCCGTGCGCACCCGGTGATAGATGCGCAGATAGCTGGCCAGCATATACGTCAGCATCATCACCACGCCCGCCAGCCATACCGCCGCCAGCAGCTCCAGCGTCACCACGGGCCGCGCCGCCTGTACCGCCGGCTGCGCCGTCACCGGCTCCGCCGGCGTCGTGGCAGGCAGCGGCTCCGTCGGTGCCGCTGGCAGAACGGACACGTCCGCCGCCGCTGTCCGGGTCTGGGGCAGCTCATACAGCGCCGCCGTCACGGGGCTTTGCTCCGCCTGAAGGCTCACCGGGCTTTGCAGGGAGAATGGCAGCACCAACCGCACCGCCACCAGCGCCCACAGCATGCATATCGCCCACTTGGGCGCCCGCCGCAGCACCAGCCGCGCCGCCATCACTACCAGCGCCAGCACACCCGCCTGCCACGACAACTCCACGATCCGCAGAAAAATATCACTCATCGTGCTTCTCCTCAAAGGCGGCGATCATGCGCCGCAGCTCCTCCGCTTCCTCCGCCGACAGTCCGCGCCCGCCTACAAAGGCGTTCAAAAAGCCCGGCAGGCTCCCGCTGAAATTCCGCTCCACGAACGCGCGGCTCTCCGCCCGCTGCACCTCGTCCCGGGACACCAGCGCCGTCACCACCGCGTCCTCCGTTTTCACGACGCCCCGCTCCGTCAGACGCTTGATCACCGTATAGGTGGTGGACTTCTTCCACCCCAGCTTCTCGGCACACAGGTGCGCCAGCTCGCTGCTTTTCACCGGCTGATGCTCCCACAGTATCTCGCACAGCCGCAGCTCACTGTCAAATATCTTCGGCGTTTCCAACCGCATCTCCTCCTTCCGCAGGTCTACTCCATTAGTCCTCTTGCGCTCAGTCTAACGTATTAGACCTCTCTTGTCAAGCAGAATTTGCATCCTCCGCCGCCTTATGCTATACTGACCCCACGAAGGAGGTGACGCTGTTGGAAATTCTCTACGAGGACCCGCGGATCGTGGTGGCCGTCAAGCCCGCCGGCGTGCTGTCCACCGATGAACCGGGCGGCATGCCGGAGCTGCTCCGGGCCCGGCTGCACACCGACTGCATCCGCACCGTCCACCGGCTGGACGCCCAGGTGTCCGGCGTCATGGTCTTTGCCCGCAGCCGCATGGCCGCCTCCCTGCTGTCCCAGCAGCTACGCGGCCGCCGCTTCACCAAGGAATATCTGGCCGTCCTGTGCGGCACACCGCCCCAGCCCGCCGATACGCTGACGGACCTGCTGGCCCGGGACCTCCAGCACCGGCTGACCTATGTGGCGAACGCCCCCTCTCCGGACACGCGGGAGGCCCGGCTGTCCTACGACACCGTGGACAGCGCCGACGGCCTGACGCTGGTGCGTGTCCGCCTCCACACCGGCCGCACCCACCAGATCCGCGTGCAGTTCGCCTCCCGGGGCCTGCCCCTGTCCGGCGACCGCAAGTACGGCGTTTCCGATGCCCCCTGGCCCATCGCCCTGTGGTCGTACCGCCTGTCCTTCGCCCACCCCCAGACCGGCGCGGACATGACGTTCTCCTGCCCGCCCCCGGCGGCAGAGCCGTGGACGCGGTTCACGCTCCCGGAGTCCCTGTAACACACGCAAAAGCGCCTCTCCCGCATGGCGGGAGAGGCGCTTTTCATTCAGTTGCCCTTTTTGTTGGTATCTGTCTTGGTGGTATCCGTCTTGGTGCTGTCCGTTCCGGACGCATCGGCGCCGTTTGCGGCCGCCGCATCGCTGTCCTTCTCCACGCCGATGATCTTATCGGCCAGACCGGCCTTCTCGGCCTCCTCACGGGTCATCTTCAGCGGCTCGCTGGAGTCCTCCACCAGCTTGGCCATCATCAGATAGCGGTAGTCATCATTTCCAATACAGGTGGACAGGATGATAACCTTGTCCCCCGCCGCAGGCAGGTCGCTGCTGTTCACATGCACACTGCCAAGGAATGGGCAAAATGCGTTTTTCTCATCCGCACTGGTATAATTCTTATCCGTGGCTGCCTTGCCCAGCGCCGCGAAGAAGTCGTTGAACACCTGCTCATCCGTGAAGTCATGGCATCCCAGGATCAGGCTGTCGTCGTAGGGGATGGCCGCGAAAATGCGGTAGGTCATCTTTCGTCCCGGCTGATAGATCTCCACCACGGTGTCGTCGCCGAAGCTCATGGCGTTAGCGTAGTTCAGCAGGCCGCCCAGCATGGTGCCGTTGCGCATGTTGTGACCGTAGATCACCGTCACAGGGTCGCTCATATCCGGCTTGTTGACGCTGGCCTGGGTATACAGCGTACCGGCCTTGTTGTCCTTGCCATCCAGGTCTCGGTTCAGATAATAGTTATCATTGCCGGGCCGCTGTACCAGGAAGTTGCCCTCCCGGATGGCCATATTGCTGGCACCTGGGATCTTAATGTAGGCGTAGACGTCTGGCCACGCCTTCTGTGCCGTCTCAAAGTCCACCGGCACCTCCACATCGTCCGGCTGGATCAGCACCACATCCGTGGGCTTCTCCGCATCCGTGACGCCCGGATCCGATTCATCTGGCTGGTCCGGCTGCACCGGCTTCTGACCGCAGCCCGCCGCGCACAGCGTCAGCACCATCACCAGGGCCAGCAGACCCGCTGTTTTACGCAAAAAATGTCCCTTTTTCTCCATTTTGTTCTCCTTTCAGGGGCGTCTATCAAAAAAATGCGGGACAGCGCGCTCGCCGTCCCGCACCTTTGCGCCGAGGATATGTTACCATACCCCGCCCGCGAATGCAACAGTTTTTCCCCGCCGGTCACAGTACCGCCGTCTGCCCATAGCTGCCGAACAGTCCGGAAAAGCTCTTTTTCTGCGCCGGCGTCATGCGGCTCCTGTACTGCTCCAGCAGTGCCGCCGCCTCTCTGGTCCTGCCCTTTTTGAGATAGTTCCCCATGGCCCGGTACAGACTGTCCGCCGCCGTGGAGCTGAGGGACTCGCCGCCGGAGGCTGCCGTCTCGCCGCTGTCCACCTCCGCACCGGAGGCCGACAGCTTCTGCTCCTGCTGGGCCATGCTGCGGTAGTGATCCAGCAGCGTCTCGTACAGCTTCCGGTCCTGCTGGCTGGCGCTGTCGTACTGCTCCTGCGCCAGCGACAGCTGCTTTTCCCATTCGGACATGCCGTCCTGCCAGCGGTCGTAGTCCGCCTTCTCCTGCTTATCCAGCAGGTCATACCGCTCCCGCAGTGCCTGTCCCTCCTTGTCGTAGGCCGCCTGCGCCCGCTCCTGAAACTGGGGCAGCAGTGCCATCAGCTCCTGCATGTACTGCCCGTAGGCCTGCTGTCCCGCGTTCTCCGCGTAGCTGGAGCCGTACCCGCCGGTGAGCGCCGCCGCCTGCCCCATGGTGTCCTCCATGGCGGCGCGTCCCTTCTGCTGGTACATCCGGGCGTACCGGGCAAAGGCGCTGTCCGTCTCCGGGTCATAGGAAAACGGCTGCCGCCCCGCAAGCTCCTGGTACAGCGCCGCCAGCTGCTGCTCGTAGGCGGAGGCGTATGCGTCGGGCCGCAGTGCCGCCACGCTGTCGCGGTAGGCCTGCGCCGCCGTCACATCCTCCGAGGGCGTATAGCCCTGCTCCAGCCTGGCCAGCGCCTGCGCCGTCTTTGCCGACGGTCTGGCCGCGGGCACTGCCGCCGTCTCCTCCGTCTCCGCCGCCGCGGCGTCCTCGCGGTCCACCGCGGGGAAGTACCGCTTGGCCCGGCCGCCCTCCTCGTGCCGGACGGCCGCCATCAGGCTCCCCCACGTCTCATCCCCGGCAATGCCGTCCAGCCGCAGGCTATTCTTTTTCTGATAATCCCGCACGGCGGCTCTTGTTTTCTTCCCGAAAATGCCGTCCTCATCCAGCTGATAGCCGTGCCTGTTCAGCTCGCTCTGCAGCTGGCGCACCGCGTCGCCCTGCGAGCCGTATGCCACCATCTTATACGTCGATGCCATTCGTTCCGTCCTTTCTCCTCATGTGGTCCTGCGCCATGCGTACAGCCCCTCGATGCCGGTGTCCACGCTCTCCCATGCCGCGCCCTCCGGTGCCGGCAGCGGCGGCACCGCCTCCGCCGTCAGCCGTACAGCACCCACCGGCCACAGCACGTCCGCCAGCGTCTTTCCGCCCAGCGTCAGTTCACCGCTGACCTCCGCATCGCCGTAGAACACCGCCGGCCACGCGCACTCCAGCGCCTCCCGCTGGCTGTACTTGCCGAAGGCCGCGCCCTTGCCGCCGCTGCGCAGGTGCAGCGTCACCTGGGACGTGGCCGCCGTGTACCGCACCGTGCGCACGCTGCCCACCGTGTCCACGGCGGACAGCTCCACCTCATAGGATGCCGCAGCCGCCAGACCGCCCCCCAGCAGCTTCTCCACACCGCTGGTCAGGGTCGTATAGCCGCTCCAGCTGCCGCCCATGGTGCGGTAGCGCGCCCGCACCTGCACGGCGTTCCGGTTCTCCACGGCGGCACAGGACGCCGCGCACCGCACCTTCAGATACGCGCCGCTGTCCGCGGCATTGCCGTCCGCGTCACACCGCGTCACGGCGCTGGCCGAGATCACCGGCTGGTGATAGGCGCACACCTGCACGGCACTGCCCGTCACCGTGGCCGACCGTCCGCGGCTGTCCGTCACCGTCACCGACGGTTTCAGGCTGCCTGCGCTGCCGATGAGCGCCGTGGTGCCGGAGGTGCCTGTCACCGTCTGGCCCGCAAAGCTGAACCGGCACGCCTTCACCGATGCGCCGCCGGTGCCGGCGGCCTTCACGGTGTACTGCAGACGGCTCAGGCCCTGGACACACAGGCCCCAGCCCTTCACCGCCGCATTGTCGTTGACCACCGTCACCTGCAGGGTGGCCGTGGGCCGCATGGAATCCGGCACATAGGCGGTGAACGACGCCTGCACGCTGCCCACATAGTTTCCGCCGTCATAGATGTCCATGGTCATGGTGCCCACGCCCCACAGCGCGTTGGGGATCTGGTTCGCCAGCGCGTCAGGTACCGTCCACTGGTACACCGCCTTGCCCGCCGTGCTGCTGACCAGCTTCAGCGACGTGCTGCCCAGCGTACCGGAGGCGCTGCCGAAGGTGTAGGAGAACCGGAACGTGTAGCCGCTGCCCGGCTTCGTCACCGTCAGCGTCCCCGTCTGCCCGATGGTGGCGTCGCCCGCTGCCAGCCTGAAATCCTCCGCCGAGCTGCCCGGCTCCACGTCCAGCGCATAGCTGTACCGCTGGTCGCGGCTGGAGCCGGAGCCGCTGTACAGCCGCACCGTCAGGTCCGTGGTGCCGCTGCTCTTGCCGGACACCGTGATCCACCCGCTGTCGTACTCGATACCGCTGCTCCACCGGTCGGGCGACGCCGCCTTCACCGTGTCGCCGCTGACGGCGCAGTCCCCGTCCAGATACAGCGAGATATAGATGGGATATCCGAAATAGGAGCCTCCCGTCACCGGTGCCAGCGATGCGCAGATGCGGTAGCGCATGTCCTGCCCGGACCGCTGGCTGTCATAGGAGAACGTAACGCCGATGCTGGGCGCGCTGCCCCAGTTCACCGTATCCAGTGTGATGCTCATTCCTTACCCTCCGATCCACCGGAACGCAAGACCGCTCTCCGCCGCCTCCACGCTCCAGTCTCCTATGGCGATGCCGCCCAGCACCGTGATATTGGTGATATACAGCCGGTTGTTGGACACATAGGCCACCTCCGTGGCGTCCTGCCAGAATGACAGCCGCGTGGCGGTGAACACCGCCCGGAAGTTGTTCTGCTCCACCACCTGCTCGCCGTCCACCTCCCGGCACACCAGATCCTGCCCCACCGCCACGCCGTACACCGGTACCGCCCCATCGTAGCTGACGATGCCCGTGCGGATATATCCCTCCGTGTCCACCTTGTAATGGTGGAACGCGGCGTCCACCGCCTCCACATCGGCCTTCAGGTCGGAGAAAAAGCTGTAATACTGGGTGACGGCCTCCGGGTTCGCCTCCAGATACGCGCTGAGGGACGCCACATAGCTGCCGAAATCCGACACCGCCACATACTCCTCGTTCAGCCGCGCCGTCAGTTCCTCCGTGGAGTGCTTCACCATATCCGCCGTCTTGACGATCATGCTCCGCAGCTTCTGGTACTGTCCGTCCGCCTGCCTCGTGCCGCCGGCCGCACCGCCGGAAGCCGTCCCGGCCCGCACCGCGCCGTGTTCCGTCTGATCCATCTGCTCCAGCGCCAGGTTCAGCTGCTGCGCCATCTGGAACAGATAGGAGTACTGCTGCATCACCTGCTGCTGCAGGCTCCCCGCCGGACAGGCGGGCATGGGAAGCGTGGTCACGGGCCGTCACTTCCCTTCTCATACACTGCCGACAGGCTGTACACCCGGCACCGTCCCGTGCCCTTCCGCCGGGGCCGCAGGTGCAGCAGATAGCCCCGGGTCTGCCCGTCGCCTCCGATGACCTCGCCCAGCTTCTCCCAGCGCCGCCCGCCGTCATAGCTGGCCAGTGCCTCCAGCCGCGCCCGCGTTTCAGGCTGCACCCGCAGCTCCAGCCGCGTCAGGTACATGTTCTCCGGTGCCGACAGGCCCAGTTCCCCTGTCTCCGCCATCCACCGCACCGTCTCCTCCGTCTCGCCGCTGCCGCCGGTGAGATCCAGCAGCGTGCCGCCGCGCACTGCGGCGTACAGCGTCCCGCCGCACACGGCGAAGGCCATGATGTCTGCATCATCCTGCCGGTGCCACAGGCCGTGAGCCGTATCGTACACCAGCACATGCCGCTGCCCGGCATCATCCCGGGCCGCCAGCCAGTACTGCCCGTTCCACCCGGCAGCCACGGCGCTCTCATACCGCACGCTGCCCAGCGGCTGCGACACGCAGGACGGCATGCTGCCGTCAAAGGCATACACCCCGCTGACGCCCACATAGAACAGCGTCCCGTCCACCAGCGCCGCGCTGCCGCCGCACCCTTTTTTCACGCCGGGGCACCGCACCGTCACGATCTGGTGGGCGCCTGACGCGCTGGGATACACCCGCTCCAGGCAGTCCTCCTTGAAGAAAATGACGCCGCCCAGACACGCCGCCGCGCCGGTGAACGCCCCGTCGGAGCCGCGAGATGCCGCATAGCTGTCTGTGCTCAGCCCCGCAAAGCTGTTCCAGTTCCGGAAATCCCCCAGCCTGCTGGCGTAGATCTCGTTCACCGGCTCCCCGTTGACAATGCCGTACTTGCATCCCCACAGCCGGTTGCCCTGCTCCACCACAAAGTCCATGTCCGGTACGCTGCGCGTCACCGTCACCGCCGCCGTCTGGCTGCCCACCGTCCGGCACATCACCGGCACCACGATCCAGTCGTCGTCCACCGCCTGCAGAACGTGGAGCCCGTCCAGCCCCTCTGTCTCACAGCCCGCCACGGTCACGCCGTCCCCGGCCCGGAACCCCCGTCCGATGCCGGCGGACGCCGCCTTGGTGCATACGTCCTCCACCTCCAGCCACGAGCTGCCGTCGTACCGCTTCAGCACCGGCTCCCCGTCCGCCGTGTCCATCCACAGGCTGCCGGTGCCCGGCGAAGCGGGGGCCTCCCCGCCGATGGAGTAGCTGCCCAGCTCTTCGCCGCTGCTCCTGCACAGCGAGACCGTCACCTCTCCCGTAGTGACGGTGCGGTTCTCCAGCCCGCCGAACTCCGTGAGATCCTGGGTGTTGATGTACTTCTTGTCCGGCCAGATCAGCAGGTACGCGCCCATGCTCACCAGCTGCTTGTCGCCGTCCGTCAGTACAAGCCCCGTCCTGTCGCCGTTGACGTACAGCGCCGTGCCGTCCACCCACACCGGTGCGTCCCGGCACACCAGGCCGTGGGGCGCTTTCAGCGCCGCGGCGGTCCCCCGGGCAGGCCTTGTCTCCAGTGCCGGGTATCCCCCGGCCCACAGGTTCTCCATGTTCTGAAAGCTCCCCATGGCGCTGCCCGCCCGCCGGTCCAGTCCCAGGAACCGGTCCACCGTGCGGCGCTGCTGGGGTGCTGCCGTCAGCTTGGGAAAAAACATCCCCTCACCTCCCTTAAAACAGGTGCAGCGCCGCCGTGCCGCGGCGGGGCACCGCGCTGCGGCAGCAGTAGTCCTTGTACGTCAGAAAGGCGTTGTTCCACTGGGCCGCCGCGTTGTTGTACCGCGACGTCTCCCCGTTGGCATAGTGGATCTGCGCCTCCACATAGTGGCGGTACAGCTCGTCGTAGGGGGGCTCCGCCGTCAGGACGTATTCCTCCGTCACCTCCGGCAGCGCACCCTCCGCCTGCCGCACCTCCCGCAGCACGAATCCCTCCGCCTGGGCAAGCCACTGCATTTTCTCCGCCCTGCTGTACTGATTGGGCAGCAGAGCGTCCACTCTGCCCAGCAGCTGCCCCGCCGTCAGCCTGTCCATGCCCGTCACCTCAGTTGGCCCGCTCGTCCACATAGCGGCGGGCCGTCTCGGCCATCATGCGGCTGTTCTCCAGCACCTCCGCCACATAACCGGGCACCTGCACCTGCACGCCCTTCATGATCTTCCAGCTCCGCCCGTTGACGGACACGATCACGAAGTTCTCCTCATTCTTTCTGCCGCGGGGCAGGAAAATGCTCACCATCTTCTCGTTCATAACGCCTTTCTCCTTTCAAACTTTCACCGCTCTTCCCGGCAGGACGGGGCTGTTGACCCCGTCCTGCCGGTACCCCTTCACCTCTCCCGCAGGGCGGGGCCTGTGCGCCCCGCCGCCGGATCAGTTGGCCTTGTCCTCGCCGGAATAGCTGGAGCCGCACTCCACGCGCACCATGTACTCATCGTACAGGATGGCGGCGGCATGGACGCCCTTCCAGCCCACGCTGGAGCGCTGATCCAGCGGGTCGGCGGTGCCGGAGGAGCCGCAGGGCTTCACGATGACCTCCGTGCCCTCGCTGAGATCCACCACGCCGTAGGCGCCCTTGCCCAGGAACAGGCAGCCGTACACGGCACAGCCGTCCTTGCCGCCCTCGCCGGGATAGATCACCGCCTTGTCGGCGGCGGTGACGGCCTCCTCCAGCACCAGCTTGGACGCGGTGTTGGACGCCACCTTCACCCGCTTGCCGCCGATGAGCACATAGCGGCCCGTCAGCGCGTCGGCCTCCACGGTGCCGCCGGTGAAGCTCACCTCGGTATTGCCGTTCACCGCGCCGCTGACCGTCAGGGTGCGGGCGTTCTGGGCCAGATCATCGCCTCGGTAGATCTTGGCCTCGGTGGTCTCCACAAAGCGCACGCCGTGCAGCTCGCCGATCTCGCCGGAAAACAGCTCCGTGGCGGCGGCATACTGGTGCGCGGCGACCCACGCCTCGTCCTGGCGCAGGTCGAAGGCCACGCTGGGGTGGATGATGCACACATACTTGCCGTCAAAGGTGGGCGCGTTCATCTTCTTCAGCTGGGTGGCGGCCTTGGCCACCAGCTCGCTGGTCATCTTGCAGCCGCTGTCCAGCGCGTAGCGGCTCACCACGGCGGCAGCGGTGCCGTCGCTGTTCTTCCCGGGCGCATAGATGACCTGGTTGCCCTGCTGGATCTCGTTGCGGGTCACGGTGTCCAGCGTCAGGCCCATATTGGCGCCGTGGCGGTCGGTGATCTCCAGAACCACGTCATCGATGGCCGTCAGATCCAGCATGTCGGACACGGTGGTGTAGTCGCCGTACTGCGCCAGCTCCTTGGTGATGTAGCTGACGGAGATACCGCTGCCGTCGGGGGTCACGCCCTCGGTCAGCGGCGTCAGCGCCTTATCAAAGGCGCCGAACTTACGCCACTCCACAGTCTTGCCGCCGCCTGCGGGCAGGCCCTTGGTGGCCGCGAACTGGTTGTGTACCAGCTGGGGCCGTGCGTTTTCCAGCAGCTCCATGCCGTAGTAGGTCTTCATCTCGGCGCTGAGGCCGCCGGTGGTCTGGGTATTCATCTCCCCCGCGAACATCTGCAAATTCATTTTCTCCATGTTCTTTTCCTCCCTGTTTTTCAGAATCGTATCTTCTCCCCGTCCTGCACCCGCCTGCGGATCGCTGCCAGCTCCCGGCTGGTCAGGCTCCTGGGATCGCTGCGGGTCACGGTGCGGCTGCCGCCCCGGTTCTCCGCCGCCCGGCTGCCGCCGGAGGCGATGGCGCGCGCCATCTCGCTGCGGGTCTGTGCCGCCGCGTAGTGCATGGCCGCCTTCAGAAGCTCCTGCCGGTGCACGATCTCATAGGCGGTCTGACCGTCCACCCCCGCCGTCACCAGTTTTCCGAACTGCGGCGACGCCAGCTCCCGCTGCCAGTCGAAGTCCGGGTACACCTGCCGGATGCGCCCCTCCTCCGCCTGCAACCGCAGCAGCGCCCCGGCCTGTGCCTGTCGGCGCTCCTCCGTCTCCCGGCGCAGCCGGGCGTTCTCCTGCCGCAGGCCCCGCAGCCGTCCGTCCAGGATCTTCTGTACGCGGGCATCAAACTGCGCCTTGTACCTTCCCCGGATCAGCTCTGCGAAATCGTCCTGCTCCCCGGCGTCGGGAGCCGCCTGCCCGCCTTCCGCTGCGCCCGTCTCCTGACCGTCTGCCTCCTCCGCAAATATCTGCCAGTCTCTCCAAAGCTGCCTCATAGCCTCTCCTTCCCGTGGTAGGTCACGACCCCGCTATCTCCACGCACCCGGGATACGCCTTTGCCAGCTGCTCCACGCCGCACCGTACCAGCGCCAGCGCCGCGCCGCATTCCCCGGCGCCCCGGATGTCCGCGAAGCCCTTCCGGATATCCACCCGCTCCGCCTGTCCCGTCTCCTCCAGATACCCCGCCAGCGCATACACCAGCGCCGACACGGCGGCGCACACGATGTCCCCGCCCGCCGGCGCGTACCCCGCGTGCCCGCTGACCGTCACCTGCGCTCCGTCGAACCGCACCCGGATCATCGGGGCCTCACCGCCTCCTGCGATCTTTTGCGCTGCCGCTGCACGGCGTCCAGCACACCGCTGCCTGCGTCCGGCGTCCGCAGTCCGCTGACTTCCGGCATCTCGCCGCCGTCGGCCTCCATCTCCCGCGCCAGCGCCTCCGCCAGCTGTGTGCCCTGCCGGGCATCCAGCAGCCGCAGCGCCGTCAGCAGCTGTTCCTGCAGCCACGTCACCTGCCGCGTCCGCTGCTGCCCCTGCCGGATCACCGCCGCCAGCTGGTCCTTGTTCTTGAACTCCATCAGATCCAGGCACCGCAGGGCCTGCTCGGCCATGTCCGCCCGGAAGAAGCCCATCTGGAACAACTGCAAAGCCAGCTGGTTGTACTCCATGGTCTTATAGGGCGTCTCGTCCTGCGCCGCGATCTCCAGATCGAACTCCGGCACTCGGTAGCCGCCCATTTCCATCAGCCGGGGCTGCATGCCGCCGTTGTCGTACATCCGGAACTCCTGCTCCGCGCCCCGTCCCAGCAGCCGGAACTGCCGGGGCATGCTGTAAAACTGCCGCACCAGCTCGATGCACAGCGTCAGCACCTGGGAGAACGCCTCGTATCCGTCGTCGATCATGTTGCGTGACAGCTTGCCGCCCGCCTCCTGCAGGGCCGCGATGGCCGTGGCCGCCGTGACGCCGCCGGCAGTGCCGCCGCCCATAACGTCCCGGTTGCCCGCTGTCTCCTTCATCTCCGCCACCTTGTTCTGCAAAATGGCCACATACACGCTGTCCAGCGTGGGCACCCGGATGGGCGCGATGGAGTCCGCCCCCAGATTGCCGTTGGTGTGGACGAAGGGCCTTGTCCAGTCGGCGTACTCCTCCTCGTTCACCGCCCCGTCGGAGCGGATGAAGAACCGGGGCGTGGTGGCCGCCAGTGTGTTTTTCAGAATGGCCTGGTTCATCAGGTCGATCTGCTTCTGCGCCGACTTGCACAGATCCACATAGCCGTAGCCGCAGGGCGTCCCCTCCTCCGGGAACAGCACGTCGAACACGAAGGGGTACTGTCCGTGGTCGTACCAACCCCTCCCGGCGCAGGCCGGATCGTTCTCCGTGGCGTACAGCACCGTCTCCCCCACGAACTTGCAGTACTGCAATACCGGGTGCCCGCCCTCCTCCGTGCGGTAGTACCAGTCCACCACCAGCGACTGGCCGGAGGTGTCCACCCTGTCGTCGTAGAGGTAGCGGCTCACCTGGGCCGCGCCGCCCCGTCCCAGCTTTCCCTCCAGCTGGGGATACTCCCGCAGCAGCCGGTGGTCGGGCACCAGCTCCACGGAGAAGAAGTTCTCCGACGCCTGGATGTCCTGCACCCCCGGCTCCCAGAACAGGTTCAGCACATCCATGCTGCGGATGTCGATGTCCCCCAGCCCGTGGAGCTTTCTGTCGTCCCAGAACACGCCGTACACGGCGCAGCCGGACTTCAGCTTGTTCCACCACGCCTTGGCGTACTCCCTCTTGAACCGGTTGTTCTTCAGGATCACCGGCAGGATGCGGGTCAGCTTCTCCGCCTCCTCCCGGTCGTCCGGCTCCCGCGGCAGCACCGTGGGCTCGGGATAGCTGTCCATGGCGTCCGCGTGCTTGGACAGGATGCAGTTCACCAGCCATCCGCTGGCCGGCTGCGGGTCGGCGGGATTACCGCCCTCCCCGGCCTTTTCCATCTGCTCCCAGTGCCGCAGCTTCCAGAACTGCTCGTTGTCGATGATGCGCTTGTCCAGATTCTCCTTGCCCTGCCGGTACTTCCGCAGGATCTCCGCCGCGCGGAGCACCTCCTGCGTGCCGATTTTGGGCCGCATGACCTCCTGTTCCATGTCGCACCTTCCTTTCCTTGTTACTGTCTCTGTCCGCGCCCGCCGCTTTGTTGCATGCGCCGGTGCAGCGCCCTCTCATATTCTTCTCACGCCGCCCCAGCTGCCGAACCGCCCCGTCCGCAGCTCCAGCGGATCGTCGGCGATCGCCCGGCTCTCCGTCCGCACCGGCGCGATGGGCCGCGTCATGCAGAAATACCGGCTCTCGTCGGCCACATGGTCCTCCTGACTGGTGTCCACATCCTCCGGCGCCGTCTGGCTGTACAGCAGCCCCGGCACCGTCCGGATAAACGCCCGGCAGTTCTCGAACACATACAGCATGGGGTATCCCTCCGCGTCGAAGCTCATCCGGTAGTGCATCTGCATCCACCCGGCGATGCGCCGGTTGTCCCCCTTCACGAAGAAAATGCGGTGCTTCAGCGCCGTCTCATAGATGCTCTCGCCCCGGCTGGCGTCCCAGATGGCCGGATCCGCCACGCCCTGTATCTGCCGTCCCCGCAGCAGCGGGTGCTCGTCCTCGATGCGCCGTATCTCCGCGAACTGCTTCTCCGGTGTCCACAGCACCCCTTCGTCCGGCGTGCCGGTGCAGCCGTACAGCTCCGCGATGCGGTACACGCACCCGTCGTGGTCCACCGCCCACCAGCCGCAGGAAAAGGGCTTGGCGTAGCCGAAGTCGTAGCTGCGGTACACGTTCCACTCCCGCGGCACGTCAAAGGCCCGTATCACATGGGTCCACTGCCTGTCGTCGTAGTGAGCCGGATCGTCGGTGAATTCCTGGAACACCTGCCCGGCAAGCACGTCCCATTTTCCCTCCAGCCACGCCCGCCGCAGCTTGGGCGGCAGTGCCTCCAGCTGCCGGATGTACTCCGGCTGCCGCTCCAACAGCACCGCATTGTCCGTGACCCGTGCCGGGATGAAAGCGTAGTCCTCCGGGTCCTCCCCCGGCTCATACCGCCTGTCGATGAACAGCCGCTTGATATACCCGTGCCCCGGCCCGCCGGGGTTGCAGGTATAGTAGATGCGCTTGGGGAGATCGTTGACGCCTCTCAGGCAGGCGGCGATCTGCCGCATCCACTGCTCCTTCAGCTGGGTGGCCTCGTCCAGAAAGATGACATCGTACTCCGCGCCCTGGTACCGGTCGAGGTCGGCGTCCCGCCCGCAGTACCCGAACTGCAGCATACTGCCGTTGCCGAACACGAACCGGTGCTCCCCCGCCCGGTACTCCGCCACCTCCGCCAGCTCCTGCCGCAGGAACGTCAGATGGTTGCTCTCCAGCTCCGGCAGGCTCCGCCGCACCAGCAGCAGCCGGATGCCCGGATACCGCAGGGCCAGCAGCTTCGCCTTGCACCGCACGGCCCAGCTTTTGCCGCCGCCTCTGGCGCCGCCGAAGGCGATATACTTCTTCCGGCACGCCAGGAACTCCCTCTGCCGCGGGTTGGGCGTTCCCAGTGCCAGCACCGCCCCCTTCATCGACTCAGCTCCTCCGCCTCATCGGACAGCACCACCCGCACCGTCTCCTTTTTCTGCTTCTCCGCCGGCTTAGGCGGCTCCATGGCCTTTTCCAGCCCCATCAGCGCCTGCAGGAGCGCCGCCAGCTCCTTGATCTCCTTCACGTCCGCCTCGCCCAGATCCATCCGTCCGGCGGCGGAGGTGGCCGCCCGGTACAGCTGCCGCGCCACGCTGGCCAGACTGCTCTGCGCCGCCGTTCCCCGCATCCGGCTCCACCGCCGCGGGCCGCGCCACTCCTCGTCCCGGGCATGCTGGCTCACCGCCCGCTCCGTCACGCCGTACTCCGCCGCCAGCGCCCGCAGACTGATGCCGCCGGCCTCGTACCGCTCCCGCATCTCCCTCCACGGGAGGTTTTTCCTTCTGCCTATATGTCCTCTCCCCCTCTCACCTCATACGCCGCCAGTATCTGGGCGGCAAAGTCCGCCAGACATTGCCGGCACACATTTTCGCCGCCCACCCGGTAGTACCGCTCGCCCCAGCCGATCTCGCCGCCGCACAGGCTGCACTCGGCCCACGGGCCCTCCCGGTCGCCCCGGGCGCGTCTCTCCTCGTGCATCGCCGTCACCTCCTCCCACCTTCCCCGCTCCCGCCCGCCGCAGTTGCCCTTTCCCCGGAACATCCTGAAATTCTTTTCCGCCCATGAAAAAAGCGCCCCCATGCCGCAGCATGGGAGCGTTTCCCGGATATTCCTCTTATGTCCGCGCCTTTTTCCGCGCCTTTCCCGCCGGACGGCACTCGCCGTACACCGCGCCGCCGATGATCAGCGCCGCGCCCGCGATCTGCAGGGGCGTCATGGTCTCGTGCAGCAGCAGTGCCGACAGCATCACGGCAAACAGCGGCTCCAGATAGCCGCACACCGCCACGGACTGGGCCGGCAGCCGCCCGATGGCGGAGAAATACAGCCCGCAGCCCACGCCGGTGTTCACCAGCCCCAGCAGCAAAACAGCCGACCAGTCCCCCGCCGGGATGTGCATGGAGAAGCCCTGCCGGCACACGGTGAATGCCGTCACTACCACGGCGGCGCACAGCAGCTGCACCACCGCGTTCTCCAGTCCCACCACCGTCTGCGCCTTCTTGTCCGCCAGCACCATCACCGCATAGCCCACGGCGGATAGTCCGGCGCACAGCAGTCCCCACGGACTTACTCCCGCGGCCGCCGCCTGTCCGCTGATGCAGCACGCGCCTGCCAGCGCTGCCGCCAGCGCCATCACCCTGGCGGGGGTGATGCGCTCCCGCAGCAGCAGCGGCGACAGGGCGATGACGATAGCCGGTCCGGTGTAGTTGATGAGCATGGCCAGCCCCACTCCGATCTGGTCGTAGGCCTCGTACAGCAGCAGCCACTCCGCTCCCATGGCCGCACCGGACACCGCGATGTATGCCAGATCCCTTCTGTGCCGCTGCACCGTGAACCGGTGCCCCGCCGCCAGAAACAGCCCCAGCAGCAGCGCGCCGCCCAGCACGGAGCGCAGCGTCACGATCTCATAGCTGCTCAGATGGATGCGGCTGGCCACCACGCCGTTGAATCCGAACAGCAGCAGCGCCGTCAGATATTTCCCGTATGCTTTCCTCATACTCTGCCTCTTTTCTCTTGCGGAATGCTCCCGCTTATCGTATCATAAGAGCATGTATTCCAAAAGCGAATATTTTATATGATTATCAGCACAAATCCGAATGAAAGAGGGTGTGCCCATGGACATGAATATCCTGAAATATCTGGCATTCGTCAAAACAGTGGAGTACGGCAGCTTCACCCGTGCCGCCGATGTCCTGCACTACTCCCAGTCCGGTGTCAGCCGCATGATCCGGGATCTGGAGTCGGAATGGTCCGTCACGCTTCTGGAGCGCAGCCGCACCGGTGTCTCCCTGACCTCCGCCGGCTCCCGGCTCCTGCCGCTGGCCAAGAGCCTGTGCGACCAGTACCGCCGCCTGCAAACGGAGGTGGACGACCTCCACGGCGTCCAGTCGGGCCTCATCCGCATCGGCGTATTCTCCAGCGTAGCCACCCACTGCCTCCCCAACATCATCCGCGCCTTCCAGCAGGACTATCCCGGCATCGACTATGAGCTGCTGCTGGGGGACTACACCGAGATTGAGACATGGATCGCCCAGGGCCGCGTGGACTGCGGCTTTCTCCGTCTCCCCACCGTCCCCTCCTTCGAGACTGTCTCTCTGGCGCAGGACCGCCTGCTGGCCATTCTGCCGGAGGAGCACCCGCTGGCGGCGCTGGAACGGGTCCCCCTGTCCGCCCTGTGTCAGGAGCCCTTCCTCCTGCTGGAAAAGGGCGCCCGTCCGGAGGTATCGGACATCTTCCAGCGCCGCGGCCTGACGCCCCGGGTACACTTCACCACCTGGGACGACTACGCCATCATGTCCATGGTGGAGAGCGGTCTGGGCGTCAGCATCCTGCCGGAGCTGATCCTCCGCCGCATCCCCTACCGCATCGCGGCCCGTGAGCTGGACGTTCCTGCCTGCCGCGAGATCGGCCTGGCGCTGCGCAGCACGAAGGACGCCGCCCCCGCCGTCCGCCGTTTCCTGTCCTACCTCCCCTGCCGCGACCGGCCCTGAAACCCCTCTTGCGCTTTCCGCCCCTCTCTATTTATAATGTAGGAAATCCCCCCATCTCTGACACCAAAAGGAGGCCCCCCATGCGTGAACTGAAAAACACCTGCCGCGCCGCCATCGTACAGGCCACCCCTGTCATGTTCGACCAGGTCCGTTCTCTGGAAAAGGCCCTGCGCCTTATAGACGAAGCCGCCCAAAACGGCGCGGAGCTCATCGTGTTCCCCGAGCTGTTCCTTCCCGGCTACCCCTACGGCATGACCTTCGGCTTCACCGTAGGCAGCCGTAAGGCCGACGGCCGTCAGGACTGGAAACACTACTATGACAACTCCCTGCTGGCCGACGGCCCGGAGCTGCAGCAGCTCATGGACAAAGCCGCCGCTCTGGGCGTCTACCTCAGCATGGGCTACTCCGAGCGTGATGCCGTCACCGGCACGCTCTATAACGCCAACATGATGATCGCGCCGGACGGCCGCGCCATGAACCACCGGAAACTGAAGCCCACCGGCAGCGAGCGGGTGGTCTGGGGCGACGCGGAGCGGGACTACTTCCCCGTCATGGACACCCCCTGGGGCCCCATGGCCAACCTGATCTGCTGGGAGAGCTACATGCCCCTGGCACGGGTGGCCCTGTACCAGAAGGGCATCAGTCTCTACATCTCCCCCAACACCAACGACAACCCCGAGTGGCAGAACACCATCCGCCACATCGCCATCGAGGGCCACTGCTACTTCATCAACGCCGACCTGATCTTCCGCCGGGAGGACTACCCCGAGACGGTCAGCGCCGCGGCGGAGATCGCCGCCCTGCCGGACATCGCCTGCCGCGGCGGCAGCTGCTTCATCGACCCCTTCGGCCACGAGGCGTCGGAGACGGTCTGGGACAAAGAGGCCATCATCTACGCCGACCTGGACATGCAGAAGGTGCCCGCCAGCCGCATGGAGCTGGACTGCGTGGGCCACTACGCCCGGCCCGACGTGCTGGAGCTTCGCGTCAACGAGAAATAAGAAAGAGAGCGGCTCAGCCGCTCTCTTTCTTATTTCTGCCGCGCCAGCGCCGCCGCCACGAACCCCTGAAACAGGGGATGGGGCCGGTCAGGCCGGCTCTTGAACTCCGGATGGAACTGGCACCCCACATACCACGGGTGCTCCGGCAGCTCCACGATCTCCACCAGCCGCCCGTCCGGAGACGTGCCCGCCATGCGCAGGCCCGCCGCCTCCAGCTCCGGCCGGAACTCGTTGCTGCACTCGTACCGGTGGCGGTGCCGCTCCCAGATCTCCGCCGTGCCGTAGGCCGCCCGCGCCCGGGAGCCCTCCGCCAGCACACAGGGGTACTTCCCCAGCCGCATGGTGCCGCCCTTGTCAGTGATGCCCACCTGATCGGGCATCAGGTCGATGACCGGATGGGCGGTGGTGCCGGAAAACTCGGCGCTGTGGGCATCGGCCCACCCCGCCGCGTGGCGGGCGAACTCGATGACCGCGATCTGCATGCCCAGGCAGATACCGAAGTAGGGTACGCCGTTTTCCCGTGCGTACTGCGCCGCCAGGATCATGCCCTCGATGCCCCGGTCGCCGAAACCGCCGGGCACCAGGATGCCGCTGCAATCCCCCAGCACCGTTTCAATGTTCTCCGCCGTCAGCGTCTGGGAGTCCACCCATTTGATGTCCACATGGCTGTCGCAGGCCGTGCCCGCGTGGAACAGAGACTCCGCCACGCTGAGATAGGCGTCGTGCAGCTCCGTGTACTTGCCCACCAGCGCGATCTGCACCCGCTTGTGCACACCGTGGATCTTCTCCACCATGGCCCGCCACCGGGTCATGTCTGGCACGCCGGCGCCCAGCCCCAGCTTGCGGCATACCACCCGGCATAGCCCCTCCTTCTCCAGCAGCAGCGGCACCTCGTACAGCGTGGATGCCGTCACATTGGGGATAACGCAGTCCTCCTCCACGTTGCAGAACAGGGCGATCTTCCGCCGCACGTCCTCCGTGATGGGACTGTCGGTACGGCACACCAGTACATCCGGCTGGATGCCCACGCTCAGCAGCTCCTTGACGGAGTGCTGCGTGGGCTTGCTTTTCAGTTCCCCGCTGCCGGGGATGGACACGATCAGCGGCACATGGATGTACAGCACGTTCTCCCGACCCTTTTCCGCCGCCACCTGCCGGATGGCCTCCAGAAACGGCTGGCTCTCGATGTCACCCACCGTGCCGCCGATCTCCGTGATGACCACGTCGGTGTTCCCGTCGTCCATGGCATAGACCCGCCGCTTGATCTCGTCGGTGATATGGGGGATGATCTGCACCGTGCCGCCCAGATAGCCGCCCTGCCGCTCCCGGTTCAGCACCGCCCAGAACACCTTGCCCGAGGACACGGAGGCGTTGCCGTCCAGCGCCTCGTCCACGAAGCGCTCATAGTGTCCCAGATCCAGATCCGTCTCCGCGCCGTCGTCGGTGACGAACACCTCCCCGTGCTGATAGGGGCTCATGGTCCCCGGATCCACGTTGAAATACGGATCGAACTTCTGGTTGCGCACCCGCAGGCCGCACTGCTTCAGCAGCCGGCCCAGCGACGCGGCGCAGATGCCCTTTCCCAGCCCGGACACCACGCCGCCTGTCACGAAAATATACTTCATCCCCGCCATCTCCCATTAAAAAATATGCTCCTATCCTACGCCGCCGGAAACAGGGTGTCAATGCGCTGAAATGTCAATATTTCCGCGAATTTTGCCGTCAATATGTAGAAACACGGAGAAATAGTTGCAAAGCCTCATTTTTCTCTTGCATCCTGCGGTTTACAGTGGTAAAGTAGGAATAGTCTCACCCCTCCGGGGTGTTTTTTTGCGCCCTCCTGCCTCGGCCCCGCACGATATCCCTCCGCGCTCCGTATTCCTTTGCCAGCTTATCTCCCCCCATCCCCCGCCCGCAGGCAGCCGCTCTGCGCCGCAAAAGTACCGCACCAAAAGAAAAGAGACATCCTTTCGGATGTCTCTTTTCTTTTGGTGCGCGAGGCGGGACTTGAACCCGCACGTGCGTAATGCACACTAGAACCTGAATCTAGCGAGTCTGCCAATTCCACCACTCGCGCGTCACGAACAAGTGAGATTATAGCGCCCCTTCCCCAAATTGTCAACCCCTTTTTCGATAGTTTTTTCTTTAACGAGCATAGTCCTTTCTCCTGCCTTGACCTGCCGCCAAAAACTTGTTATGATAGAAAAAACGACCTCCAAAGGAGTTACTATGGAAAAACAGCTGACCGCCCGCAAACGGCAGGCAATGGAGATGCGCTCCCGTATCCAGAACGTGGCCCTGGACCTTTTCGACCGCGACGGCTTCGAGAACGTGTCCGTGGAGCAGATCGCCCAGGCCGCCGGCTGCTCCGTGGGCAACATCTACCACTACTTCAAAAGCAAGGACGAGCTGATCATCCACGTCACCAGCAGCGTGGACGCCCAATACGAGGTGCTGGAGCAGCATTACCTGTCCGACACCGGCACCTCCGCCCGCAGCAAGCTGCTGGACTTTGTGGGCCGCGCGCTGGACATCAGCTGCAAGGACCCCTCCCTGTACCGCAGCTTCATCCACGGTCTGAAATACCCGGAGCAGGCCATCCTGCGCGACAATGACTCCCGCGTCTACTTCCGCGTCCTGCGGGAGCTGACCGCCGCCTGCCAGCGGGAGGGCAGCGTCTCCCCCCTGCGCGACGCGGAGGAGCTGGTGGCCGATCTGGTAGCCCTCCACCGCGGCATGCTGTTTGAGTGGCGCATCTACGAGCAGGGCTTTGATCTGGTCTACCGCGGCCGGCGGATGGCCGCCGCCCTGCTGGACGGCTGGCGTCAGCCGGAAAACTGAATCCGTCAAGGACTGCAAATGCTGTTTTGCCCAGTGTTTGCAGTCTTTTTTTGTGCGAAGTGCCAACTTTTCGGAAATGCCCAAAACGCCGTTGACATCGGCGTGCGGGGGTGCCATAATGTGAATAGCTCATTAAATGATTCGGTGAAATTTTTCACACTTTCCCCCGGAAGAAATACGAATAGAGGAGAGAACCGATGAAGATCTTAGTTATCAACCCCGGTGCCACCAGCACGAAGATCGCTGTGTTCGACGAGGACCAGCAGCTGTACAAGCTGGGCATCGACCACTCCGCTGAGGAGCTGAACCAGTTTGACCGCGTCATCGACCAGGCGGACTACCGCAAGACCGCCATTCTGGACGCCATCACTGCCGCCGGCTACAAGCTGTCGGACTTCGACGCGGTGTGCGGCCGCGGCGGCCTGTACCGCCCCATCCCCTCCGGCACCTACGCCGTCAACGACAGGGTCATGCACGATGTGGAGACCGCTCCCTACGGCGAGCATCCCTCCAACCTGGGCGCGTATCTCGCCAAGAAGCTGGGCGACATGGTGGGCATCCCCGCCTTCTTCGTGGACCCCGTCTGCGTGGACGAGATGACCGAGGTGGCCCATTACACCGGCTTCGCCGAGTTCCGCCGCCTGTGCCAGTTCCACGCCCTGAACCACAAGTCCATCGGCCGCAAGGCAGCCAAGGAGCTGGGCAAGGCCTACGAGGACGTGAACCTCATCGTCTGCCACCTGGGCGGCGGCGTCAGCGTAGGCGCCCACCAGCACGGCCGCGTGGTGGATGTGTGCAACGTCAAGGACGAAGGCTCCATGGGCATGGACCGCGGCGGCGGCCTGCCGGTGAACCAGCTCATCAACTACTGCTTCAGCGGCAAGACCAAGGACGAGGTGAAAAAGACCTTCGGCCGCCGCGCCGGCATGCTGTCCTACCTGGGCACCACCGATTTCCGGGTGGTCTGCGCCAAGGTGGTGGAGGGCGACCCCAAGGCCGTGGAGGCCTATCAGGCGCTGGTCTACCAGCTGGCCAAGGACATCGGCTCCATGGCCGCCGTGCTGCACTTCGACGTGGACGCCATCGTCTACACCGGCGGCATGGCCTACGAGGACTTCTTCTGTGAGGACATCACCGCCTATGTGGGCAAGATCGCCCCGGTGATCCGCCTGCCCGGCGAGGAGGAGATGCGCTCCCTGGCCGAGGGCGCCCTGCGGGTGCTCCACGGGCAGCAGGAGGCCGGCCAGTATTAAATCGTTTTTCATGCAATGGGAATATGTAAGGCAATAAGAAAGAAGAAAGGTGGAAAAAGCTATGAAACATCTGATGTCCGGTAACGAGGCCACCGCCCGCGGCGTCTACGAAGCCGGTATCAAGGTCTGTTCCGCTTACCCCGGAACGCCCAGCACGGAGATCCTGGAAAACCTGCCCCAGTACGGCAAGGACGTCTACTGCGAGTGGGCGCCCAACGAGAAGGTCGCCACTGAGGTGGCCTACGGCGCGTCCGTGGCCGGCTCCCGCGCGTTCTGCACCATGAAGATGGTGGGTCTGAACGTGGCCGCCGACCCCCTGTTCACCGCCGGATACATGGGCGTCAACGGCGCTTATGTCGTCGTCACCGCCGATGACCCCTCCTGCCACTCCTCCCAGAACGAGCAGGACAACCGCCACTATGCCCGGGCCGCCAAGATCGCCATGGTGGAGCCCAGCGACGCCCAGGAGTGCAAGGACTTCGTCCGTCTCGCCTGCGAGATCTCCGAGGAGTTCGACACCCCCGTGCTGTACCGCACCACCACCCGCGTCTGTCACAGCAAGGGTCTGGTGGAGTTCGGCGAGCGCGTGGAACACACCGCCCCCGCCTATGCCCGCAACACCCGCAAGTACGTCTGCGCCCCCGCCAACGCCTACCTGAACCACCCCATCGTGGAGGATCGCCTGGTAAAGCTGGCGGAGTACGGCTGCACCCGTGCGCTGGAGAACGGCCTGAACAAGGTGGAGCTGGGCGACGGCAAGGTGGGCGTCATCACCGCCTCCATCAGCTACCAGTATGCCAAGGAGGTGTTCCCCGAGGGCACGTCCTTCCTGAAGCTGGGCCTGACCTACCCCCTGCCCATGGACCTGATCCGCGACTTCGCCAAGAAGGTGGAGAAGCTGTACGTCATCGAGGAGCTGGATCCGTTCATGGAGGACGAGATCAAGGCCGCCGGCATCGACTGCGTCGGCAAGGAGCTCACCGGCAAGCTGTACGAGCTGAACACCGAGCTGGTGCGTGAGCGCGTGCTGGGCATCAAGCCCAACTACAAGACCATCACCGACGTGCAGGTAGCCAAGCGTCCCCCCGCTCTGTGTCCCGGCTGCCCCCACCGCGGTTTCTTCTACACCCTGTCCAAGAACAAGAACTATGTGGTCACCGGCGATATCGGCTGCTATACCCTGGGCTTTGCGCCTCCGCTGAACTGCATGGACGTGTGCATCTGCATGGGCGGCGGCTTCTCCGCCGGCATGGGCATGGCCAAGTCCTTCCAGCGCGAGGGCGTCACCGATAAGGTGGTGTTCGGCGTCATGGGCGACTCCACGTTCTTCCACAGCGGCATGACCGGCGCCGCCGAGATCATCTACAACAACGGCCGCATGATCCCCTGCGTGCTGGATAACCGCATCACCGGCATGACCGGCCATCAGGACAACCCCGGCTCCGGCTTCACCCTGATGGGCGAGGAGGCCCCCATGATCAGCGTGGAGAAGGTGTTCGAGGCCTATGGCTACGCCCCCATCTTCACCGTGGATCCCCAGGACCTGACGGCTATGAAAAAGACCGTGGACGAGGCCGTTGCCGCACTCAACGAGGGCAAGCACCCCGCCATCGTCACCCGCCGTCCCTGCCTGCTGATCAAGCGCGTGAAGCACGACACCGGCATGTGCGTGGTCAACACCGACAAGTGCAAGAGCTGCAAGAGCTGCCTGAAGGTGGGCTGCCCCGCCATCTCCATGGAGAACGGCAAGGCGTTCATCGACCGTACCCAGTGCGTGGGCTGCACCGTCTGCGCCCAGGCCTGCCCGTTTGATGCCATCGAAAAGGAGGAGAAGTAACATGAACGACGTGAAAAGCTGCCTGTTGGTAGGTGTGGGCGGTCAGGGCGCCATCCTGATCTCCAAGATCATGTCCAACGGTTTTATGAAGGCCGGTTATGATGTCAAGCAGAGTGAGGTCCACGGCATGGCCCAGCGCGGCGGCAGCGTGTCCACCCAGGTCCGCTGGGGCAAGAAGGTCTACGGCCCCGTGTTCGGCAAGGGCGAGGCCGACATCATGGTGGCGCTGGAGAAGATGGAAGCCGTCCGCTACGCGGAGTTCCTGAACCCTGACGGCGTGGCCGTCATCAATGACTACGCCATCAAGTCCACCACCATCGCCTCCGGTGCCGAGGCCTATCCCGAGGGCTGCATCGAGGCCATGGCCCGGAATTTCAAGACCATCGCCGTGCCCGCCAGCGATATCGCCATTGAGCTGGGCAACCCCAAGTGCATGAACGTGGTGCTGTTCGGCGCCATGTGCGACTCCCTGGGCTGCCCCGATATCGACTGGGAGCAGATCGTGGCCGAGACGGTGCCCGCCAAGGTCAAAGAGCTGAACCTGAAGGCGTTCCGCGCCGGCCGTGAGGCCGCCCGCAGCGCCGCCAAGTAACATACCGCATAAAAAGACCTCCCCGGCCGTAGCCGGGGAGGTCTTTTTATGCGATTCTCAGGGGTCTGCGCCTGACCGCCGGTCAATCCCACCAGCTGGTGCGGATGTCCTCGCTGTCGGTGCTGTCGGTGGTGGTGTCTCCGCCGGTGGTGTCACCAGCGGTATCGTCGGAGGTATCGTCTCTCCCGAACAGGCCGCCCCACCAGTCGTCATCGTCGCCGAAGAAACCGCTCCAGCCATCCACCAGCATGAAGTCGTCCTCCGCCTCGATGTCCTCGAAGCCCTCCAGCCGCTGCCGGGTGTAGTCCAGCTTGGAGCCGCTGGCCATGGTGATATTGCCGTTCTCGTCCTCGAAGCTCACGGTATAGATGGGGCTGGTGTGCATGGTGCAGTAGGCCGACGGCGCGTTGTCCGCCGCCACCAGTGCCGAATACACCCGGCTGCCGCGGCAGTCCTCGGCGCAGCTGTCCGTTGCCAGCATGCCGCTGTCAGCGCAGACGGGCACGTGTGTCAGCCCGGAGCAGCTGAAGAAGTCCTTATCCGCCAGTCCCTCGTGGATGCGGCTCATCACCTTCTGCCACATGGAGGCGGCGGGGTTGCCGCTGGCCACGATCCGCTGGTTGTGGGCGTAGCCCACCCACACGGCGCAGCTGTAATACGGGGTATAGCCCACAAAGTACCGGTCCTGATCGTTGTTGGTGGTACCGGTCTTGCCTGCCACATGCATCCCGCTGATCCGGCCCTCGTAGCCGGTACCGGCACTGACCACCTCCTGCAGGAGGCTGTTCATCAGCGCTGCGGTGGTGTCCTTCATGGCCACGGAGGACTTGGCCTCGTTCTCGATGATCACGTTGCCGTCGGGATCCTCCACACGGGTGAAGGTGCGGGGCGCGGTGTACACGCCCTCGTTGGCGAAAGCGCCGAAGGCCGCCGCCATCTCCTCGGTGGTAACGCCCCGGTCAAGGCCGCCCAGGCCCATATTGCCCACCTGCTGGGAATCCTGGAACGTCAGAGTGGTAAAGCCCAGCCGGTTGGTCATGAAGTCGTAGGCCTTGCCGGTGCCGTACTCCTGCACCACCCGGACGGCGCAGGTATTGGTGGACCGCGCGATGGCCGTGTGCAGCGGCGTCAGACCCATGTAGCGCCCGTTGGCGTTCTTGGGATAGGCCGTGTCGTTCAGCACCATCACCGGATAGTCGTCGATGGCGGACGCGCCGTTGATGGTGCCGTCATCCAGTGCCGGCGCGTACACGGAGATGGGCTTGATGGCCGAACCGCACTGCCGTGCGCTGGTGGCCCAGTTCCAGACGCGGGCGCCCTCCTTGACGCCGGCGCCGCCCACCATGGCCACCACATAGCCGGTGTAGGGGTCCACGATGGTCATGCCCACCTGCAGCTGCTCCGTCTCCTGCTCACCGTAGCCGTTGGTATAGGTAGTGGTATACGGCAGGTTGGCCGTATCGGAGCAGACCTTCTCGGCGATGGCCTGGTAGTTGGGATTCTGCGTGGTGTAGATCTTATAGCCCTTGCCGTACACCATGTTGACGCCCTGCTCGAACGCGGTGGTCACCTCGCCGGTCTGGGGATCGGTAACATCGGTCAGGCCGTACTTCTCCACCAGCGCGGCGGCCACGTCGTCGATGACCGCGTCGGTGAAATAGGACTGGCTGGACTTGCGGGGCTTGTTCTCCGCATCGTCGGAGGGCAGCTGCTCGCCGGTATCGCCGGTGCTGCCGTCTCCGGTATCGCCGGTGCCCGCCGTATCGCCGCTGTTATCGTCCCCCTTGCTGGGATCGCTGCCCACATATTTGCCCGAGATGGTGTAGCCGTTGGCGAACACGATGTCCTCGGCCTTGGCCGCGTCATATTCCTCCTGGCTGATCTTCCCCTGATCCAGCATGGCGCCCAGCACCAGCAGCTGACGCTCCCGGTTGTTCTCCCGGCTCCAGCTGGCCTCCATGGGGTCGTACAGCGAGGGGTTGTTGGTGATGGCCACCAGGCTGGCACACTCCGCCAGCGACAGCTCCGACACATCCTTATCGAAATACGTCAAGGACGCCGTCACCACGCCGTAGCAGCTGTGGCCGAAGTACACCTCGTTGAGGTAGGCCTCCAGGATCTCGTCCTTTTCATAGCGCTTCTCCAGATCCAGCGCCCGGTAGATCTCCGTCACCTTACGCTTGACGGTGTTCTGGTTGTCGCCGGTGACGTTCTTCACCAGCTGCTGGGTGATGGTGGAGCCGCCCTGCACATTGCCGCCGAACAGGGTGCTGAGGATGGCGCGGGCGGTGCCGTGCCAGTCCACGCCCTTGTGGGTGTTGAACCGCTTGTCCTCAATGGCCACCACCGCTTTCTGGAGGTTTTTGGGGATCTGGTCCAGATTGGCCCAGATGCGGTTCTCCGCGTCCATGAACAGCGTCTGGTACATGACCCATTCGCCGCTCTCCGGCTCCTGATAATACAGCTCCGTGGAGACCTTCGTCTCGAATTCGTCCAGATAGACCTCTACCTTCCCCCGCATGCTGCTGTTGATATAGGCGGAGAAAATACCTGCAAAGATGGCGCCGGTCAGCACGAACACCAGCAGCAGTGTGCCGATGATGCGTCCCGCCTTCTGCCAGCCGCTGCGCCGCCGGGGCGCGCGCTCCTTTCGGTCATTGTCTATGTGTCTGGCGCTCTGCTGCGTCCGGTCGGAATGCTCCGGCGCCTGTCTGTGTCTGCGTCTTTCCATCACAGGGCACCTTCCTTTCTCTGATACTTGCGTGGTCAGGACTTTCGCGGGAAAATCCTATAAAAACCCACTATACGGATTATTTTACCATGCCTGTCAACTCCTGAAAAACTGCTATTTCCGGAAAAATCATCTCTTTCGCGGTGCCAATCCACTCATTTTATCCGTTTCCGCGCATTTTCAGTCCCATACAGCCGGAAATATCGCGTCAGCCGCGCTTGCTTTTTTCCGCGAAAACCGTTATAGTGATGGTACCATGACGAAGGAGGTTTTCCCATGAGCGAGGATTTTGGCCCCAACTTCATCACGCTGACCGATGAGGACGGCAACGAGATCGAACTGGAGTATGTGGACGCCATCGAGGTGGACGGTCAGACATACATGGCATTTTTCCCCACGGTGGAGGATGAGGCCGACGAGGCGAAGGCGGAGGATTTCGGTCTGGTGATCCTCAAGTCCATCACCGAAAACGGCGAGGAGCTGCTGAGCACGCTGGACAGCGACGAGGAGCTGGACAAGGTCTACGACCTGTTCATGGAGCAGCTCATGGACGACGAGGACGACGGCAACTGAGAAAAATTGGTCATGCCCCTCTCCCGTTTCCGCCTTTATCCGACGGCCGGAGTTGCTACACTATAAAAAGATAAGCGGACGCCGCCGTGCGTCCGCCCTCAGCGATGGGCAGCGGTCTTTTTTATCCTGACATTGGTTATAGGGGACGTCGGATCAACAGATGGTTTGCAGGCCTCCCGGCTGCCTTCCGCAGCTGGAAGTTGGAAGCAGTAAAGTCAGTTGGAGACGACCCACCTGCGAGCTGTGCAGGTTATAACGCGGCCGCTGCCCATCGCTGAGCGCCCCTCCGCCTTTTGGCGGAGGGGCGCTTTTCTTATCAAAAAGGTGCGCCGCCAGCGGCGCCGGCCCGCTTTTCCCGTCCGCAGCCGCCGTTTCTTTCCGGATTGTTCATAAATTACCGGCACTTGCCCCTTGCAGAACGTGCCGCAATCCTGTATAATAATCAGGCATTTTATCACCAAGGGCGTATTATGCCCGTTTTTGAGAGGAATGAAGCAAATGAGCGCATCAAGAGAAAAGAAGAACCGTCAGGATCTGGCCAGCCAGGGCATCAAGGACCCCAAGGCCATCCGCGAGGCGGAGGAAAAAGCCGCACAGCGCAAGGCCAACCGTCTGTACGGCGGCATCGCCGTGCTGTTCGTGGTGGTGGCCGTGGTGCTGCTGCTGGTGAACGCAGGCGTGTTCTACCGCGACCCCGATGCCGTCACCATCGACGGTGAGAACTACTCCGCGGCCCAGGTGAACTACTACTATCAGGGCCTGCGCAACAGCATCGTCAACGCCGGCTACTACGGCCTGGACACCAGCACGCCCCTGGATCAGCAGAACCTGAACGACACCGCCAAGCTGCTGCTGCAGGTCACTGACGAGGGCGACATCACCTGGGACCAGTTCCTGCGTGACTACGCCATCGAGCAGCTGTCCACCAACGTCATGGCCGCCAAGGAGGCCGAGGCCAACGGCCACGGCGCCGATGACGAGACCCGTGCCGAGGTGCAGGACGCTCTGGATTCCATCAAGTCCGCCGTCAAGTCCCAGGGCTACTCCCTCAAGGCCTACCTGAAGGCCGTGTACGGTCAGGGCATGACCCCCTCCGTGTTCGAGAGCATGCTGACCATGGAGGAGGTCGCCAACCACTACAAGCAGGAGTATCAGGACGAACTGACCTATACCACTGACCAGCTGGAGCAGCGGTATCAGGAGGACCCCTCCGACTTTGACGTAGCCAACTACGAGTATATCTACTTCAAGGGCAGCGCCGCCTCCACCACCGATGCCGACGGCAACACCGTCCAGCCCACGGAGGAGGAGTCCGCCGCCGCCAAGGCCGCTGCTGCCGAAGCCGCCGCTGCCGCGCTGGAGCGCTATCAGAACGGCGAGACGCTGCTGGCCATCTCCAAGGATTACGAGGATCTGGGCACCTACGGCAGCACGGATGCCGGCTCCAACAACGGCTCCGCCATGAGCGCCTGGGTCTTTGACGCCGCCCGCACCGCCGGCGAGGGTGCTGTGGTCACCGACGACCCCAACAGCTATGTGGTGGTGTTCCACTCCTGCGGCCGCGAGGAGTATAACTCCGTGGACGTGCGCCACATCCTGTTCCGGGTGGATACCTCCTCTCTGGATAAGGATTCCGAGACGTATGACGCCGATCTGCAGGCGCTGAAGGACGCCGCCAAGGCCAAGGCCGAGGATGCTCTGGCCCAGTGGCAGGCCAACGGCGCCACCGAGGACGCCTTTGCCCAGCTGGCCAACGAGCTCAGCGATGACAGCGGCTCCAACACCGCCGGCGGCCTGTACACCAAGGTCCTCAAGGGCCAGATGGTCTCCGAGTTCAACGACTGGTGCTTCGACGCCTCCCGCAAGGCCGGCGACACCGGCATCGTCTACAACGAGGGCAGCTACACCGGCTACCACGTCATGTACTTCGTGGGCGAGGACATCCCCGCCTGGCAGGTCTCCGTGGAGGGCGCGCTGGTCAGCAGCGACTATGCCGCCTGGCTGGAGTCTCTGAAGACCTCTGCCGACGCCCAGCTGCTGGACGGCATGAGCAGCGTGGGCTGATACCATGAACGAAGCGTTCCTGCGCACGCAGATGCTGCTGGGCGCTGACGCGCTGGATACCCTCTCCCGCTGCCATGTCATCGTGTTCGGCCTTGGCGGCGTGGGGAGCTACGCCGCCGAGTGTCTGGCCCGCAGCGGCGTGGGCGAGCTGACGCTGGTGGATCAGGACACCCTGTCCCTTACCAACATCAACCGCCAGCTCTACGCCCTGCACTCCACCGTGGGCCAGCCCAAGGCGGAAGTGGCCGCCCGGCGCTGCGCGGATATCAATTCCGCTCTGCGGGTACACCCCATCTGCGCCACCTACGACGCCGCCCACCGCAACGACTTTTTCACCGCGCACTACGACTACATCGTGGACGCCATCGACCTGGTCAGCTGCAAGCTGGACCTCATCCAGCAGGCCCGCCTGCGCCGCATCCCCATTCTGACGGCGCTGGGCACCGGCAACAAGCTGGACCCCACGCTGCTGCAGGTGACGGACATCTCCAAAACCTCCGGCTGCCCGCTGGCCCGCGTCATGCGCAAGGAGCTGCGCGCCCGGGACATCCACCACCTGAAGGTGGTGTTCAGCCCGGAGCAGCCCGCCGAGACACAGCAGCTGGAGGCGCCCCCTCCCGGACGGCGCTCCGTCCCCGCCAGTGTGGCGTGGGTGCCCGCCACTGCGGGGCTGCTGATGGGCAGCGTTGTGGTCCGCGACCTTATCAGCGGAGGAGGTCTGATCCCATGATCCTCACCGGCGCACTCATCAACGGCGCGGCCATCGTGGCCGGCGGTCTGGTGGGCACCTTCGGCGGCAAGCTGATGCCCCAGCGCATGAAGGAGACGGTGCTGGCCGCCACGGCCCTCATCTCCATCGGCATCGGCGTGTCCGGCCTCGGCGCCAGCAACAACCAGCTCATCCCCATCCTGTCGCTGGTGCTGGGCACCATCATCGGCGAGCTGCTGAACATCGAAACGGCGGTGGAGCGTCTGGGCAGCTGGCTCCAGAAGCGCTTCGGCGGCCTTGGCCGCATCACCGAGGGCTTCGTCACCGGCTCTCTGGTATTTGCCGTGGGTGCCATGGCCGTTATGGGCGCACTGGACAGCGGTCTGAAAAATGACCACACCGTCCTGCTGGCCAAGTCCATCATCGACGGCACGGCGGCCATCGCCTTCGCCGGCTCATTGGGCATCGGCGTGGCCTTCTCCGGCGCCAGCGTCCTGCTGGTGGAGGGTCTGCTGGCCCTGCTGGCCTCTCTGGTGGCCCCCCTGCTCACCGATACGGTGCTGGCGGAGATCACGTTCACCGGCTCCCTGCTGATCATCGGCATCGGCCTGAACATCCTGGGTCTGACGAAGCTGCGCATCCTGAACATGATGCCCGCCGTCCTGTTCCCCATCCTGCTGTGCCGTTTCCTGTAAAAGCAAAAAAGTACCGCACCCCAGTGGGGTGCGGTACTTTTTTGCTTATTTCCCGTACAGCAGATAGATGAGCCAGTTCAAAAACCGTGCCGGCAGCACCTTCGCCAGAAACGCGAAGAATTTGTAGTCGAACCGGATGGCGTACAGCGGATGGCGGCTGCCCTCCCGCAGCGCCACCTTTGCGATGTACCCGCCGGCCCTGCCGGGATCCATGCCCGTCTCCTCGTCGTGCTCCATCCGGGCCACGGAGCGGCTGATGCGCCCCTGATAGATGTCGTCTCCCTCGCCGATCTTCCGGCGCGCCGCCGTGAAGCCGGTGTGGATGTCGCCGGGCATGACGGCGCATACCGTCACGCCGAAGGGCCGCAGCTCGTTGGCCAGCGCCATGGTGTAGGCGTTCACCGCCGCCTTGGTGGCGGAGTAGTACGTCTGGAACGGGATGGGCACCGGCGCCGCCACGGAGCTGAGGTTCACGATGCGCCCCCGGCCCGCCCCGCGCATGATGGGCACCACGACCCGGTTCATGTTCACCATACCGAAGAAATTCACATCGAACAGTGCCTTGGCGTCCTCCGTATCGGTGAACTCCACCGCGCCGGAGATACCGAAGCCCGCGTTGTTCACCAGAATGTCGATGCGTCCCTCCCGGGCCATGACCTCCGCCACAGCGGCGCGGACCGTCTCCTCCTTCGTCACGTCGGCGGCGATGTGGTGCAGCCCCTC
>ENA-OOZY01000334-OOZY01000334.1-human-gut-metagenome-genome-assembly--contig:-NODE-334-length-37560-cov-3.715211_pt1 | contig 37560 bp, 24 predicted proteins | sample MGYA00241047_ERZ501410 | MGnify/ENA primary metagenome ERZ501410 (study PRJEB25962, sample SAMEA2042621) | human gut metagenome | biome: human gut; feature: human-associated habitat; material: faeces... | reverse complement strand
GCAGCTAATCGAGATGGTACTCTTGTATTTGATGATAGTGAAATAGCTAAGCAACAAGCGTCACTTCAAGCTATTAAAGAAATTGCTAATACTACAATGATTAATTATCTTACGACTATTAATCAGATTAAGCAATCTATTAAGCAAGAAGCGTATGAACTTGCTAATATGAACGATCAGCGTGCAGGAGATATTCAAGCTCGTGCCGGTAAAGCTGTCACTGAAATGGGACTTAATCAGGCTCTAATGGGGTCTGTGTGGTCACTTAAAATCTTTGATTGCTTCCGTTCTCGTGATATGATGGCTAATCTTGATGTTGCTAAGATTGCTTGGATTGATGGCTATGAAGGTTCTTATGTAGATCCAAATACCAATGAGATTGTTCAAGTTCGTGTAAATGGTACTGACTTTGTTAATTCTAATTTAGGTATCTTTGTTGGTAACTCTGCTGAACTTAATGAACAAGTACGTAAGCTTGAAGAAATTGCTTTTGGTGCTGCTCAAAATGGAAATTACGATGTAGCTGCTGAAGCTGTTTGTAATCATAACGTTGCTTCTTTACGCAAATATATTAAAGAAGCTGCCGAAGCTCAACGTCAATTTGAACTTCAAAAAGAAGAGATTCAGAAGAAGTGGGATGCTGAGATTGAACAAACTCGTGCTGCTAATGCAGAAGCTCAACGTAAATTTGAAGCTGAACAAGCTCAACTTGATCGCGATTCTAAGGAAGCTATTGCTGCTGATACTAATCTTACTAATATTATTATTACTGATGCTAAGCTTCAAGTAGATAAGAACGGTAATGATTACATTAGTGAAGATGAATCTAATAGTGGTACTCTTGATGATTATCTTAAAATGACTAAGTTAAACTTAGATATTGATAGAGCTAATCTGGAACGTGCCAAGTTTGAGGAACAAAAGCGCATGAATCGTATTAACGCCAATAAGCCACGAAAGTCTTAATGTAGGCTCTTATTTTTGTCGAATTGAATAACTATATCGATTGAAATTTGGGTTCGTCAGAGGTCTTCATTTAAGCCTTAAAATGGCATAAATTAATTGGAATTTCAGAGAGCCGTGTGATAGGCGGTACTAATGCTGTTTCTAATAATATTTCTAATGCCATTTTTAATACATATATTATTATTACATTTGTCACTGTTATAACTTAATTTATAAAAGATAAAACATTATGCCAAATCCTATTGTTCCCGGTGGTGTTGCTGATAGTAATACTACTAAAACTGCGGAAGAGATAGCTGCTGAACAAGCTGCTAAAGCTGCTAAAGAAGCAGAAGAAGCTGCTAAAGCAGAAGAAGAACGTAAGAAAGCAGAAGAGGAAGAAGCTAAGCGTAAAGTTGAAGAAGAAGCTGCTAAAACTGCTACTCAAAAAACTAAAACTGAAACTGAAACTCCTACTAAGATTGTTCTTACTACCAATGACGGTGATGTTGAGTATAATCTTGATGCTGACGGTAATGCCGTTAAAGACGGAGAGATTGTTTACACTAAAGCTCAGTTAGATGAGTTTGCTGCTGCTGAAACTCAAGATGAAACTATAGATGTTTCTGCTATTTCTGCTATTTCTGGTTTAACTCCGGTAAATGCTGATGGTACTCCTAAGCAATACGAAATGACTGTTGAAGGTCTTGCTCAACGTGATGCTGATATTGCAGAGCTTGCTAAACGTCAAGCTGAAAGTGAAGCTATCAACAATTTCTTCCGTACTAATCCGGATATTTATCAAGCTGCTCTTTACAAACAAACGTATGGTTCTCTTGAGGGTTTTGCTAATCATGTTGATTGGACTACAATGACTCTTGAAGATAAATCAGATGATCAGTTAGAAGCTGTTATTCGTTCTGCTGAAAAACGCAAAGGTACTTCTGATGCTCAAATCGAACGTATTATTCGTTTTTCTAAAGCTGATAAAGTATTAGCTGAAACTGCTAAAGAAAGTCTTGATTATCTTGCTAATGCTCAGAGACGTGAGATTGAAGCCGCAAATGCTAGGCAAGAAGCCGAATATCAAGCTGCTCAAGAGGCTCTTGATAAAGCCTATGGTATTACCTATGATGAGAATGGTAAAGCTAAAGTGCTTAACATTCCTGATTCTTTATACGATAAGATCGTTAATAAAGGTACTATCGGAGGTCTTGCAATTCCAACAGCAGGTGTTAAAAGAACTGTTAATGGTAAAGAACAAATTCTTTCTCGTAAAGATATTGTTAAATATCTAACAGCTCCTGTTGTTGAAGTTAATGGTGATTTCTATACGCAAGCTCAGAAAGATGTTTTTGATATGCTTGCTGATAATGAAACGTTCGCTATGGTAGCACTTCGTAACTTGTTAGGTGCTGATATTAGTCAGTTAGCTGCTGCATCTATACGACAAGAAGCTGTTCGTCGTTTGAACATTACTTCTAGTGGTAAACCTAAAGTTAAGGTATCCATTCAAGGTGGCGGTACTAAAGTTAATCCTAATAGACGTCCTATTGTTCCGGGTGGTATTATTGATTCAAATAAATAATTATCGTAACTATGCTTAGAGAAATTGGAAAAAAACAGTATTCCAAAGAGGTTTACTCTGATGCCGATATGCTATTGAACTTTAATGTTCTTGGTGCTGTCGATTTGAATAAGTCTCTTACTTATCTTTGGGGTAGGAACAGTAATCAATTCCCTCTTCTTTCTCTTACAGAAGGTCAAGGGAATATCTCTCGTAAGAAACCTATTAATGCTGGTGATACTCAGTATAAGTGGAAGATTATGGGGAAACCTACTGTCACTTCCCCGATTGTGCGTTTGATTACGCCTACTCAAACCCCCGGTAAAGGGTTTATGTCTTTCAAAGCGGAGTTCCAAGATAACTGGATTCCTTATCAGTATTCTGCTATTACTCCTGACGGAAAGCACATGGTTCGTATGCAGACCGATGGTGAGCAGACTGCTTCTGGTGGATATATCTATGAAATGATTATCCTTGGTGGTAATCCTGATGAGTTTATTGATCTCAGCAATTTTGAGAGAGGTAAATATTGGGGCATGGGTGCTCCTACGATTGCCGGTGAATTATCTACTGGTTCTCGTTCTACTGCTGAATCTTGGAGTGAAATGACTAACCAATTTGGTTTCCATAGATTCTCCAAAATTATTACCGGTAACATTGCTAATATTGTAACCGAGTTTGAACTTGATTATGATGATGGTTCTAAAGGTACTCTTTGGATGCCTTATGAAATGCGTCAGTTTGAGTTCATGCGTAGACGTTTGTTAGAAGAGGATTTGTGGTTCTCTGCTTACAACCGTGATATTAACGGTGTTATTCACAATCAAGAAAAACATTCAAATAAACCTATTCCTCGTGGTGCTGGTGTTCGTGATATTCTTATCGCATTCGGTAACTACTTCGAATACTCATTCATGACTATCGAGCTTATTGATATGATTCTTTCTCGTATCTTTGAAGTTCGTAACGATATTGATTTGAGTAACAAAAATATCGTTCTTTATACCGGTAAAGGTGGTTCTAAAATGTTCCAACAGTGTATTAAGAATGAAGCTATCGGAAATGGTTACTTTGATAAGTTAGGTTCTGAGGAGATTCAAAGCCGTGGTGGTATCCTTTCTTATGGTGCATACTTCAATCAGTATAAGCACTATTCCGGAGCTACCGTTTCTGTTAAGGTTGTAGATTTGTTTGATACCGGTTCTCGTGCCGAAATGGATCGTAAGAATGGTCGTATGTATGGTGGCTTCCCTGTTACCTCTTATACGATGGTGTTCTTGGATCACTCTATTGATAACACGAGTGGTGAAGCAAATATTCAGTTGGTTTGTGAAGAGGGTCGTGAATATTTGTACGGTGTTTATCAAGGTATTACTCCGCTACCTAAAGAGTGGGGTGCTTATAGTAAGATGTTATCTACTAGAGAGGATATTGCTACTTATGAGGTTATGTCTTCACAAGGTATCAATATGCTTAATGGTACTACTTCTTTCTGGGCTGAAATGATTTTTGAATAAGCGTACATTACGATTATTGTAAAGTATAAACTTACTAAAGTATAAACTATATGATATACTCACGCAAAATAACCTTAGCGTTAAAGCTGAATCCGACTATGTTTCAAGTCGTGAATCAGAAAAGTATTGGTGCTTTCAATACTATTTTCGGTCCGAGCATTAAAGCGGTTCTTACTCTATCTAGTAAAACTGCTGAAATGGCTTCTATACTTCCTACGATCATTGGAGCTTCTGCTGATAGCCGTAACGTAAACTTTCAAGACCTCGTTTTGAAGCATCTTAAAAACTCAACTGTTGAAGTTCCCGCTCAAGGTTATGAGCTTGAAACTGGTTGGGAGTTTTCTCTTAACGATCCTGTTAAACGTGATGCTATTCTTGATTGGGCTAAAAAGAACAGTATTAATACTGAGGTTGCTCCGAATAAATTAGAGAAAGCTATCTTTGATGCTATGCTCTTTGGTGAAGGTACTGCGGTTCATGAAGAGAATCTGTATATGTACATGACTCCTATTAAGCCGCAAGATTATATTCTTTGGCGTCTTGCTCTGCTTACTTCTACTGTTGCTAATAAACCGGAAGATGTTGAGAAATCTACTAACATTCGGTTTTACTTACATAGCATCGAAGATGTTAAGCGTATGAAAGATGCTAAGACTAAAGCTGTTGTTAATACTGCTACTAAGTTGGCTCAGTTGTTCACAGGTGATGAGTCTTCTTATAAACGTATTAGAAATATGCTTATCTGTAATGCTCCTGCTGATACTCTACAGATTATTAAAATGGAACATGGAGATTTGCAGACGGCTGTAGCTGAACTTTCTCAAACGAATGCAGATGCGTTTATTTCTCTGTTTGATAACAAGAATGTAGAAGCAATGGCGCAAGTCTATAAGTTACTCGCCGCTCAAGTCATTACGAAAGACGGTGATAATTACTTTGACACTGTGCGTCCGGAAGTAGTTCTTGGTTCTTCCATTGAGGGTGTTATGGCTTTCTTAGCTGCTCCCGAAAATGTTGAATATAAAGCACAACTTTTCACTGCTTATAAGGCTTCGGTTATAAACTAACAAAATAGTGTCAGTATGTATAGTAGTTGTAAAGAAGCACATATTGCTGTAAACGATAAGATTCAGCAGATTAATGCTAATAGGCAAGAATCTATTCGTCCGCAGTATATTGATATTGCTCTTAATGAAGCTATTGACGTACTGCTTACGCAAAAGATTAAAGCCTTTGAAGAGACTGGTCGTTATTACGATGATTTGCAGGTATTAAAGACTACATATAGAAGTCCTCTTTACCTTCTCGCAAATGAGGGTAATAGAGGCTTCGCTTTTTTACCTGCGAATTACCTACATGGTGTCTCTTATGATGCAAGTGTTATATATGATAAGTTTAAACGTTATCGAGCAACTGAATCTGTTACTACTAGGATTTACGTTGTTAATATCAGTGAGCTATTTAAAACTATTCCCGGTTATATAGAAGATTTCGTTATTCAAATCGGTAATGATACCGTTACGTTTCATTATCCTGCTAAAATCTATCGTAAAGAGGGTCTATTTGAATATATCAACTATATGCTCTCCATATTGCTGCAAAAAGGTTACAATGTGACTTATGAACGCTACAATAACGAGTATTACCCCGAATCATTAGTGTTTTACTTCGATACGCCACAGCTAATTGTAGTTGGAGATAAATATACTATTAAGTTAGTACAATTTGACTACAAGCGTTATTCGGGCTTATACGAGGTTATCACTTCTGACGGAGTGGTTACAAAGGTGCGAGAGAGCAAACCTGCGGGTATGGATTTAGTTTCTGATGTTCAGCGTAGGGATATGCTTCAAACGTATCACAATCGTCTTAATAGACACATTCATCCTATATGTACGATAGAAAGTAATAGGGTTTTAGTAGATATGGATGATACATTTGTGATTACCGATGTTGCTATTACATATCTTAGACAACCTACTAGGTTTAATATTGTAACTGATACTGCTACTGAACTTCCGTTTAAAACCGAGATTATTAACCTTGCTACACAGAAGCTTCTTGGTAAACTTAAAGATGAAGGTTATCAAATTGCTATAAATGAAAGTAATTCTTTAAAATAAAACGTTACTATGAGAATTGTAAGTTACGGAAAAACATTTGTCGATAATGTTACTGTTGATACTAAATTATCTAACGGTCAACTCGGCATTTGTACTGCTTATGGTACTGCTTTGCCTACTACTGGTAGACCTGAGCCGTTTGTAATTATGTCTGCAATTCCTACTAAGGACGGTGGATTTATGAATCAACGTGGAGTGGATATTAATCCTTTTAACTTCACTTATAACGTTCGTAAATATACGGAAACAGATCAGAAAGAAACTATTATTCTTAAAGGTCTTACGAATCCGGCACTTAAGCCTGCTGAGGGTATTGTATATAATGCAGATGCTGAGTTCTGTGGTGCTATTGAAATTTGTTCTTCTGAGGAGTATCGTCATGGTCTGACGGTTAATCCTAATCCTCAGATTGTTCAAATACCTGTTCGGATTCATGCTACTGATACCGTTGATCGGTTGGTAGAGAAGATTAAGAAGAACCTTAGTCTTACTGCTTATAACAAAGAGTTATTTGATATTACTATCGAGAAAGCTGATAGTGCTGTTCAGATAACTGTTGTTGCTAAAAAGCCTACTAAATTGACGATGAACGTATTCGGTATTCTTGCCGATCAAAAAGCCAATGGTACTATTACCGTTAAACATACGAAGTTATCCGGTTTCTTGGCTGATGTTGCTCTTAGTGATGAAGACCTTCGTTATTCTCTGATTAACATGGGTTGGAATCCTCATGATGAGTGGCAAAAAGCTTGGGGTATTGGTGACCCGAAAGTTGGCTTTGATAAAGTCGCTTATCTTGTTATTTCTACGGCTGAGTTTAATCAATTCCCTGAAATTGCCGCTGATAACAATAGTCCTCGCAAATTCCAAATCGTTGTTGGTACGGAAGCTGTGATCGATGCTGTTGTGAATAAACTTGAAGCTATTAAGACTTTAGCTAAAGGTTCCGGTGATAATGCCATTTCTCTGAATACTGCAACTGACTAAAGTTGCTTGGAAAACTACGCAGTGCTTAACGGTTCTGCGTAGTTATATTTGTTTAAACTTAATGCTATGGAATGTAATATTAAAATTGTCAAGTTAAAACAAGTTCTTCCTCTTGGTACATTTCCTAAGCGTGAGCATAACGTTCGATTCTTCTATCATCGTACCGATGGTTGTTACTATATGTATGATGAAAAAGGCTGCGAAATTAATCTAACTACTGATGGTAATATTATTGCTATTGATAGAGAGTTAATTGTTGGTAGTGAGTCTTTGACTGATGACACTCTTGTTTGCATTGGTCTTAAAGCTAATTATGTGCATCCTAGTCGTGGTGTTAGAAATAATACTTGTGGTTGTCAAGATACATATATTCGTGCTTGGACTTACATCAAAGATCTTCAAGATTTTATGCAGTCTGGTCATATCGAACGTGATTACTATAGAGTTACTTTAGTTCCTTCTCCTGAAGAAGGTGGTATTGTTGGATGTAGTGGTTCTGCTATTGTTCCTGATGAAAACTCAGATGGCTTCCGTTTCCAATTTGAAGCTGGTAGTCGTGTTGAACTTTATGCTAAACCTGTTCAAGGTTATCACTTTAAAGGTTGGAAAGAGTTCCATACTAATGAAATTATGTCTATTAGTCCTAATTGGTCTTTCACTATTAAGAAAGATATGGATTTGATAGGTGTATTTGAAAAGGATGAAGCTCCTATTGAACAATTCTATATTAATGTTAATGCTGATCCGGCTAATGCAGGATATGTAGTTGGTGCCGGAACATTCCCAAAAGGTACAAGGCATTCTATAACAGCTGCGGCAATTCAAGGGTATCATTTTACTCATTGGACTGATAGTTTAAATCGTATTGTTTCTACTAATCTTCAATATGATCTTGTTGTTGAGAAAGATGAAACTTATACTGCACACTTCGAGCTTGATGCTCCCGTTATTGAGGAGTACAATGTGACTATTATAACCAATCCTGCTGACAAAGGTTCAGTTAGCGGTGGCGGTACTTATAAATCCGGTCAAACTGCAATAATTGTTCCAAGTCCTGTTGAGGGTTGGGCTGTTGATACAGTTACTGCTTCTGGTGGTAATCTTGTAGATAATGGTAATGGTACATATAGCATCGTTGTTACGCAAGATCTTACGATTACAGTAAACTTTAAAGAAGCTATTCGTTATTTCACGTTTAGTATCGTGGCAAATGCGAATGGTTTAGTTCGATATAAAGATATTAATGATTCTTGGTCTCAATGGGCAGAAAGACACGAAGTTACTGCTCCGGAAAAGACAATTGTCACTATCGCTGGTAAAGCTAATAGCGGTTATGAATTTGAAAAGTGGGTAACTCCTACTGGTGCTAATCTTCCTAATAATGAAAACAATATCATTGTTGAAGAAGGTCTACATCGCAAAGTTTATACTGCTTATTTCAAAGAAACTTACATTCCACCTGAAACTCATATTATTAATATCACTGCGGGTTCTAATGGTAAATGCAAATATAAGATTGGCTCTGGTGAATATTCAGAAGCTGCATCTTTGCATTCTAACATTAGTGTTACTGACGGTGAGACAATTGAAGTATTAGGTGTTCCTGATAGTGGTTATTCTTTTGAACAATGGAATATTGGTGGAACTACTTCTAACTCTAATCCTTATTCAAAGGTTATCACTGAGAATGTAGATTTCTCTTGTACGTTCGTAGAGATTCCACCGGAAGAAGTTACTATTACGGTAGGTTCTGACGGAACTAATGAAACTCGTTATCGTATAGGTGATGGTTCTTGGTCTAATTGGTCTACTTCTGAACACACATTTAAAACTAATGTAGGTTCGATTTATTCAGTTGAAGCTCGTGCGGTTGGTAACTACAAGTTTAGAGAGTGGAATACAAACGGTGCAAAGATTTCAGATAATCCTGCAACATTCACTGCTAAAACCGGAACGAATGCAACGCATATTGCTACGTTCGACCAAGTGATCATGCGAACGCTAACTCTTACTGCTGGAACGGGTGGTAAATGTCGTGTAAAGATCAACGGAAGTTGGAGCGACTATTATAGTGGCACAAAGACTTACTCTAATATTGTGGACGGAACTACCGTTTCTGTAGAAGCATTAGCAGATAGCGGCTATCATTTTAAGGAATGGATTGATTCGGGTGCACCCTCGACTACTTCACGTGATATTGTCATGAATGACTCTAAATCTATTGAAGCTCGTTTTGAAGTTGATGCTCCTGATAAATTCCAAGTTACCTATGAAGCTATTCCTAATGGAAGTGCTACAATGGAAGGTGCTGGTACTTATAATGATGGTGATACTTGTACGATTAAAGTTAATGTAAGTCCGGGTTATACTTTGAATAAAGTGCTTGTTGATGGTGTTAAAATCACTCTTAACAGTAACAATCAGTATAGCTTTGTGGTTGAGAAAAACATTAAGGTTACTATTGAATGTGATCTTATTCCTGAACCCACACATTATACACTTACAGTTAAAACGGAAGACGAAGGTGTAGCTCAAGGTGGTGTTGGTATCAATAAAGAATCTAATTTAGGAGTTGAAACTGCTGAATTTGAGGATGGTACTGTTGCTACTATTCATGCTACAGCTGCTGAGGGTTATAGCTTTGGCGGTTGGTGGAAAGATGGAGTTAAGATTTCTGACGATGTAACTCTAAGTGTTACTGTTGATGCTGATAAGACTTATATTGCTAAGTTTACTCAAGATCCATATCTCGAATTAGATAAGACTTCTCTTACTTTCGAAGCTGCTGGTGGAACTCAAACTGTTAATGTTACTTCTAACGTCGAATGGACGGTTTCATAATTAGGGGGGGGGTACTAAGATGGCTATTGCTTCTTGGCTTACCCCTGCCGCTAAGAGTGGTACGGGTAATAAAACGGTTGGTTTAACTGCGAGTAAGAATGCCGGTGCGAGCAGAACAACTATTGTTACTGTTTCAGTCAGCGGTATTACGAAAACTATTAATTGTACTCAAGTAGAAGCTGATAAGTTTACTATTAAGATTTCAGCTTTAACTACTAATAGTTCAGGAACTACTATTACAAATGTTGGTGATTGTTCTATTGGTTCGTCCGCTACAGGTGGAGTTAAAGAAGGAACTTATTATCGTGACACACAAGTCATATTGACTGCTAAAGCTGCTCCAACTGGGTATGATTTTGTTGGTTGGTATGAAGGCTCTAATCTTGTTTCTACAAGTCTTTCTTTTAGTGTTACTTTAACTGCTAATAGAACTCTTGTTGCTAAATATAAGATTAAGAGCTACACTGTTAATGCAACTTCTGAGGATACAAACAAAGGTACTGTAAGTCCTGCTGGTCAAACTGTAGAACACGGTGCTAATGCTACTGTAGTTGCAACTCCTAAGCCTGCTTATAATTTTGCTGGTTGGTACAATGGAACAACTAAAGTATCTAGCAATGCTTCATATACATTTGCTGTTACTGCCAATATCAGCTTAACTGCTAAGTTTACAATTAAGACTTTCACAACTACTACTGCTAATTCAACTGGTGGTACAGCGAGCGTTAATAAGTCTAGTGTAGAATACGGTGGTTCTGCTATTTGGACGGCTACTCCGAGTACTGGCTATAATTTTAGTAAGTGGTCTAATGGTTCTACTACTAATCCTCTGACAGTTTCTAACATTACTGCCAATACTCATATTACTCCGGTATTTGTTCTCAAGTCATATACTGTAACTTGGAATCCTAATGGTGGTACTGTAGATCCTACGTCAACTACTAAGACTCATGGTTCTACTTTAGGCACATTACCTACTCCGACAAGAGCTGCTGATGCTCAATACACTTATACATTTAAGGGTTGGTTTACAGCTACAACGGGTGGTACTCAAATATCTGCATCTACTACTGTAACAGGAAACGTTACTTATTATGCTCAGTGGACTGCTACTCTTAGAAGTTACACTGCAACATTCAATGGTAACGGTGGTGGCACTCCTAGTCCATCAACTATTACTAAAACGTATGGTTCAGAATTAGGTACTCTTCCGACTTGTTCTAGAACAGGTTATACATTCCTCGGTTGGTATACAGCATCTAGTGGTGGTACGAAAATTTCATCTGCTACTAAGATAACTGGTACTGTTACCTATTATGCTCAATGGTCTATTAATAGTTATACTTTAACTTACAATGTTAATGGTGGTAATGCAGTAAGTCCTGCTTCTAAGAGCATTCAATATGGAAGTGCTTATGGTACTTTGCCGAAGCCTACGAAGTCTTCTGATGCTGAATACACCTATGCATTTGCAGGTTGGTACACTGCTGCTAGTGGTGGAACGCAAGTTACTGCTAATACGACAATGGGTGCAGGTAATACTACGATATATGCACATTGGACTGCAACTAGACGGAGTTATACGATAAATTATCAAACAACATATGGGTCTTTGAATAGGACTAGTCAATCTGTTGCTTATGGGTCGAAAGGCTCTTGTACTTTGACTATGCCTGCAAATGATGCTCAGTACACTTATACTTTTCAAGGCTGGTATACTGCTGCTAACGGTGGTGGAACTAAGGTTGGTTCTTCATTAACTTTAGAAACACCGAGTGTAACAGGTGCTGCTACTTATTATGCTTATGTGACCAGAGCTGTTAATAGGTACACCTTTACATTTAACGCTAATGGTGGTAGTACTCCTTCTTCTTCATCTATAAGTAAAAATTATGGTGAAGCTATTGGAACATTACCTACTTGTTCAAGAGCTGCGGATAATACTTATACGTATGCGTTCGCAGGTTGGTTCGATACTTCTGCTACTAGCGGTGGTACTCAATTAACTACGACAACTAAGGTTACTTCTAATAAGACTTGGTACGCTAGATGGACTGCAACTTATAAGAATTATACGGTTACTTGGAATGGTAATGGTGGTACTCCTAGCAAGTTTAGTAGTTCATTCCATTACAATGACGCTTTAGGAACTCTTCCTACTGCTACAAGAACTGGATATACTTTTAAGGGATGGTCTACGTCAGCTAGTGGTTCTGTTAATGTAAGCACAACTACCAAAGTTACTGGTAATGTTACTTACTATGCTGTATGGCAAATTAACAGTTATACACTGACTGTAACTGCGGGTGCAGGTGGTACTGTTAGTGGAAGTGGTACTTACAATTATGGTGCAACTGCTACATTAAAGGCTACACCGTCTGCCGGTTATCACTTTGTTAAATGGAGTGATGGTAATACGAATGCTAGCAGAACTGTTACTGTTACTGGAAATGCTACTTATACTGCAACGTTTGAACAAGATCCTTATTTGAATCTTGATAAAACTAGTCTAACGTTTGAAGCTGCTGGTGGTACACAAACTGTCAAAGTAACTTCTAATGTTAATTGGACTGTTTCTTAAACTTTTAAATGTTCCGCTACGCTTTGCAGACCCCAGTAGGGGGAATAGCTTGTGGAGCGTGCGGAACTTCAAACTTTTTTACGAATAATTAAATTTTTATCATTATGATTGGAGATTCTGCTTTGAATGAAAGAGCAACTGCTGTTGAAATTGGGGGTTTGGTTGATGGAGTTGGTGCACCTGTTATGCGCGCCGGATATGCTTTGAAAGCTAAACCGAGTTGGATCACTTTAAGTGCTATTGAGGGAACTGGTAACTCTCAAGTAGATGTTACTGCTCCGGTTTATAAAGGTCGTAACGGACGTTCTGGTTTGATTACTGTTGCTGTTGAAGATTTGACTGAAGACGTTACTTTGCAGCAAGAAGGTTCTACGATTTGGGATGTTACTACTCAATCGTTAGCTTTTGTTAAAGGTGGTGAAGCTAAGAAGTTCGCTGGTAACTCCAACTTGGCTGCTATTACGTTTGCTGTTGATTCTGACGCTTCTTCTTGGTTGACTGCCGGTAAATTGGTCGTAAATAAAAAACAATATAACTCTGGTGCTGAGATTGAAGGTGATCCGGGGGCAGATGATGTTTACGCTTTCGAAATTACGTTTACCGCTGCTGCTAACCCGACGGTTAACACTCGTACCGGTAATATTACTGTAAATGGTCAGAAATACACTGTAACGCAAGCTGCCGGTGATGCTACTTTGACTGTATCTCCGACTGCATTGACTTTCGCTGCTGCGGGAGAAACTAAACAGATAACGATTACTACGAATACCGCTTGGACTATTTCGTAAGTCGTCTGTTGATTTGATTATGGGTCTGATAGGTGCTAAGGTGCCTATTAGACCTTTTGTCGTATAAACAAATATTTAAGATATGTCAAAACCTAATTGGGTAAATACCTCACCTAATTCGGGTAATGGTAATGGATCTATTCAAGTCACTGCTCAAGCTAATGAGGGGGATGCTAGGCAAGGTTCTGTTGCTGTTGCAGGTGGAGGTTTATCTAAAACTATTGCGGTTAATCAAGACGCAAGATTACTTGTTATAGGTGACTTTGGTCGATATAGTACTGAATATGGTCTATGGACGACTATACAAGTTAATGCTATAGGAATTAAAGGTATCGCATATTGTACAATGTCTGATTCGTCTGTTATTGAAAAAGAACTTAATAATACAGTCAATGTTGCTGAATCTGAACATTGTATGTTTGTATCGCTTAAAGGTAGACGTGTTAATGATGCTAGTAAAGTAGTTACATTTAATATGCAAACTACCTTAGATTTTATCGGTCATGCTGATACTTTATGCGAATTGTTTACTGATATTGATTTTAATTCTTTTAAAAAGAATACTCAACTAGATGTTACTCCGTATTATGAGCAATTAGTTTATAAGATTAATGATTGTCTTATGACTATGTATCCGGATAACCATATGTTGATTAATTTCAATATCGTTGATTTCGATGAAGCTACTAAGGAACATATTAGAAGTATAGTTACTTGTGATCGTTTCGTTGTTGCTTTCTAATTTGTTACAAATTTAAATATTTAAGTTATGGCAAAACCTGATTGGATTAAAATCAATCCTACTGCTGGAAGCAACAATGGTAGTTTTAATATCGTTGTTGATGAAAATGCAGGAGCTTCTCGTAATGGTATTGTAACCGTGATGGGGGGGGGGTTGAGCAAAACAGTTGATGTTACTCAAAATGAAGAACAAGAAACCGATTTAACTCTTAATTTTAAGAGTCTTATTAATCAAAATGCTGCTACTAGAGCTGCTCAGTTTAGAATACAAATTCTTGCAGGTGAGAGTATGCAAACTTTAGAAAATATAGGAAGTATTAATCATCATCCTAATAATTCTAATGCTACAAAATTTCCAACTTCTATTAAGTTTAAAGCTAAAAAATCTAAAGTGATGATAAAGCTATCATGTATAGTTAATAATATATTATATAACGATAGTATTGCAGATGCTGATGGTAAGATTCTTAAATTAAGAGCTAATGGTACAGTGATTGGGCAAGGTGGAATTCGTGTTACTGGTCAAGTTAATCAATGTACTTTTATGGCAACTCTTGTTGAAATAGGGCAATGGTCTGATTCAAATTCTTATGAATTAGATTATGGTGTTGATTTTTGGGGATAACATCAAGATTTAAATAATATTACTATGGTAAAACCTGATTGGATTACAATTACTCCAGCAAGCGGTTCAAATAACGGAAGTTTTGACGTTACAGCTGCTGCAAATACTGGATTAGCTAGAAATGGTATAATAACTGTAGCAGGGGGGGGGGGAAGTAAAACTTGTGATATTGTTCAAAAAAGTGGTAAAGCTATTTTCGCTATAAGTAATATTAGTATTGCATCTGAAGCTGTATTATCTGATGTAAATCCTAAATACGGTGAACCTATTGATCGTGATGTTGAAGTTCATTTAATGGTTGGTTCATCCGGTCTTATAGATATGCAAATAACTTTTGAAGGTATTTATAGAATAATGTCAGCTGAGGGTGATAATAAGGATATATCTACTAATATACAAGGTTTTAATGTTATAGTAGAAATTGATAATATTTGGATATATGGTGGTGGTGCTCATATAACTGTTACAGGTTATGATAAAGCTAATACACCTTTTGAATGTTATATATCACTTATGGCACAAATGATGTAGTTATGGAAGAAACAATTGTTTTTAATCTCTTTAATTCTATAAGTTTTGCTTTTATCGCTATTGTGCTTTTAGCTACTTATGGTATTAATGAGATTGCTACTAAGATTGCTAAGAAGAAACTACCGAGATATTTCAAGTCTCTTGTTAGCTTAATCGTAGGTATTGCAACTATAGTGCTTTACTTATACAAATTAGATGCTTCATTGGAAACGGTGCTGCTATCTTTTCTTATATGTACCTTTGGGTATGATTTAATTATCAAACCTATACTCAAAGCTATAAAACGGCATTTTGCTGATTCTAAAAGCGTATGATCGCGGACTAAAGGAGTGCTACTACTAAATTGTGTAGTACTCCCTTTTGTCATATCAAGGAAAATCATTGCTCGCTTAAATCATCGACTAAACGTTCTATTAATGATTTAAATTCCTTTAGGTATGACACCTGTGACTTATACTAATTTGAATAAACTCTTATTAATTAGAGATATTCAAGAGATTGCTAAAACTTATATCAATGATGATAGAAGTTATCGTTGGATTTAGAAGAATAAAATTGCTGACGTATATCATATTGGTTATGTAACTTTTATGAATTACATTAGTGTTCCCTCTATTAATGCAAAGATTTACGAAGCTATCGCTAAGAAGAAACGTTGAATATAATGTTCAACTATTGAGTATTAATGTTCATGTTATAAATCATTTCATTGTTATCAGTACTAATAGTAATATATTTGTTGTGCATCTCAATGTCGAGGTGCATTAAAATAAATTAATACTATGAATACTGAAAACGAAACTGGTGTTAAAGTTCCAAAAGGACAAATTAACTACAACACTGTTGCAGGTTCTTTAGGTCTTGCTGCTTTTGCAGGACTTGGATTGAGAAATTGGTTAGGTAACGGTAATGGTTCGGTTGCTGCTGGAGCTACTGCTGTTGCTGAAACTCAATTAGTTTCTGGTCTTATGGCTGAACTTGCTAAAGAGAAGTCTGAACGTTATGCCGATAATGTAGGTATAAATACGTTTAAAGAAGCTTTAGCTTTAATCAAAGAAGAACGTGAAACTCGTCAAGCTAACGACAAGATTATATTTGAAACTCTTGCTCGTTTGGATAAGGAATCTGCACTTAACAAACAGGATATTGAAAACTTCAAGAAAGAAGTCGCTCGTGAGTTCAGTGATGTTCGTCACGATTTCAAAGCTGCTATCGCTCTTGAAGCTGAACGTAGAGAATCTGCTGATGAACGTATTTTCGATTATGCAAATTGCAATTTCGTTAAGTACATCAAAAAGATCAATGCTGCGGAGATTTGTCCGGTTGTTGAGTTAGCGGCTCGTACTGCTGGTCCAGCTGTACCTGATCCTAACGCTCCTACCACTTCTACAGTAAACGCTTAATCTTGAAGTGGTATGACTAACGCAGAACTTGTTGCAGTAGCTGTTGGTAAATGGCTAACACCAATCGTTAAAACTATTGGAGGTGGGATTAAGATTCCTGTTACTTCTGGTATCGGAAAGTTTATGGGTAGTGTTTTTGGTTTAGACCTTTCTACTTATAATCTTCTGAATGAATTAGATTTTATTATAGAGCCTACACTTGATTATATTATTAAGCCTCAGTTGGCTAAGTTATCTAAGTTCATACCTGATGAGCAGATTCCTAAAGTAGTTAATAGCTATCTTGATGCAGCTATTTCTAAAGCTACTGCTAAAGGTTCTGTGAATCTATTTGGTTTTGAGTTCGAAGCTACTGCTTTTCAAAATCTTAAACGTGAAATTGATAACTCTCTTAAAAATAATGTAAGTCATGATGAAAGACCCGCATGAGCATAGTGATATGCCACACGAAAGTGAAGATGTAAGAAAGAGGGATTGTCGAAAGTATAAAGAACTCTACGGAAAACATTTTACTAAAGACCTATGTGAATGGGCTGTTAAACGTATGGAGAATCGTAATGGTACTACTCACCATTATAGTCTTGATGAAGTCAAATCTATTTGGCACAAATACAAGATGAATGATCTCCATAATGCTAACTGGTATGATGTTATGTATGTAATGAATATGGCTTACGCAGATTTCTATGGTCGTTTGTTTACCGAACATCATGAATGTGCTATGTATGCTTATCTTTACATTAGTGATCCCGACGGTTACGAAGGTATTGCTTTCCAAAGATGGTTAGCTGATATTAAAGCTCAAGACGATGAAGTGCCTTGGCAGAGATTCATCTAATTAGTTTTGGTCGCAGGTGTTATTTATATCAAGGCAATTTTAATTATTCCTAATCCGACTACTGGTTCCGCTGGTAGTCGGATTTTTTTGTTTATAGCAACTTATTCAAACACGCAAGTATGAATTATAAAACACGTTGTGTAATGAGTGGTATTTTTATTGCTATATTGAACTTGATTGGTGTTATTGTTTCATCTATTGGTGTTGTCTTCGTAAAAGAATGGATTGCTAAGAAGAGACGTAAGGTTGTTACTAATCTTCTTACATCTAAAGCAGAATGTTGGATGCAACTCGATAAAATAGCCTCAAACATTAGAGAATCTCTTAATGCTAAAGGTGTTTACATTGCATACTTTCATAATGGTGGTAAGTTCTGTAATGGTATTAATATGGATAAGTTTACTGTTATCGCAGAAGATTACGATATTAGTATTACAGATCCTTATAAGAATCGTTATAAGAATGTTCTTACTTCTATTATGCCTTATACTATTCTACGCTTATACAGAGATAGTAAGTACATTTTCCGTATGAGTGCTTTGACAAAGTATCATTCTAATATGTATGTTGGAGATCTTCGTTCACGTGGATGTAATACTGCTATTAGCATTCTTATTCGTGACTTGAAAACTGATATGCCTATTGGCTTTCTTAGTGCTGAGTTCGAACTTGACTTTGAACCTGATGCTGAAATGATGCAAACATTCTGGAAAAATCACAATCGTATTTCTCGCAATATGACTATGGTTATAGATGCGACAGAAGATACCATTAAAAACTAAAATACCATGACTGTTATTTACGCAAGAACTAGTCTGCCATCAAGGTGTGGTAGAGGTTTCAAAAATCAAAAGAACGTTATTAGAGTTACTAACCGGTATACTAATGCTGGTCCGTGGCACGGGGTTGTTCCCGTTAAGAATCGTCCTATTATGATTATAGGTGGTTCTGATACTCCTGAACTTGAATTATCTACTAATCTTCTTAAATTTATCCCTAGAGGTGAAACTAAGGAGCTTGGTATTACTACTAACAAATCTTGGCGAATTGTTTAATGTATTATTATGGCAACACTTAATCAATTAGGAAGTAAGATTTCTAATATATTAGGTAAGCCCGGTGATCATAGCATTCAAGAGAGAGCAAAAGATGCTTGTAAGGCACTCTTTGCTACTTTTATTCGTCAGAGTATTGAGCGCAATGGTGTAGATGAGGTGCTTAAAGTTAGCTTTAATGTTCCTCTTATCTGCGTTCCGCTTACCGATATAGAAAACACATATGCGGGAATTGGTGCTAAAGATATGGTTCTTACTACTGAGCATCGAGTTCCTACACCTTTACGTATGCCTAATGATGCACCTTTTCTTCATGTTTATACTCAACATGATGACGGGAGTCTTATTACATATAAGTACGCTAATAATAGCGTAGTTCCGCTCCTTACCACAGTCTATTCCCCTACTGGGGTTTGGGGAGTGTATCAAATCGTTAATGGTAAACTTAAAATTATTATCAAAAATACTCTCAAAAACTTTGAGATTGATGCTAAAAATTATAAGTTTGTAACAATCGTGTATGTAGCTGAAAATCCTGCTGAAGTTATCACTATGTATATGGAAGATGATGGTCAAGATATTGAACTTCCACTTCCTGCTGATATGATAGAACGTATAACTTATGAGGTTCTTAGAACTGAATTTGGTATTAAGCCTACAGAACACGAAGTTAAGATTATTAGTGATGCAACTTATGCTCCTAATGATCCTAATGGTACTCAACGTTTAATCCATAATAAAGTAGAATAAACTATATGGAATCCATGCACTATTACCACGATTATCTCGAACAATGTTACAACACTATCGAGAAATTAAGTACTGATCTTCATAACATTTATGTTAGACGTAATAATCTAGCTAATATCTGTTATGCGAATCTGAATCTTCTTGAATCGAATGGAATAACTAAAGAAATTATTGATGATCTTATTTTAGGTAAACGAGTTAAAGGTGTTAAGCTCTTACGTAAACTTAATTGGAGTGACGAAGCTAAGGCAGTATCTCTTCGTATTACGTTCAATCGTTTTGTTTATCTATCTACTATTCGTATTCCTAAACTTCTTGCTATTATTAGATATTATGATTGGATGTGTCGTATTCCTTATCCGATATTTAATCAAATACAAAGAGGTCTTAATAAGTCTCTAATTGAGAATCTTATTCGTGGTGATAGTGTTTCTTTAGGTACTTACATTGGTAAGTTTCAAGTTCAACGTGCTGTTGCTAGAGAATCTGTTGATTGGGCTGCTTCGTTTCGTCTTAGGGATGAGATGATTGCCGCTGGTATTGAAGTTAAGAGTTTTCTTAATCCTTATGGTAAGAATTGGCACGTTAAATCTGATAATCCGTATTATTGGTTTTGTAAATGGATACGTCATAATATGGGTGTTGATGTTGTACCTAATCAAATATTCTATAAATTTAAACCTAATCATTGTCATGTAAACATTATGACTAGTGATAAGGTGCTTAGGCATAAATCTATAGAAGAAGTTATTAAAGCGGATAATCTTGCATTTGATGCTAAACTCAAATACATGATTGAACATGATAAAACTATTATGGATAGGTATCCGCCTACTAAAAGCAAAAGAGAACGTATTAAAAACAATGAAGTAGATGAATACATTAGACCAAAACTTGATTAGTTCTAGTGTTGTTATTCATAGGATTATAGAAGATTATGATGTTCATTCTATGGACTTTATGACTCGTATTCCTACTTGGATATGTGAAGCTCTTGCTGATTTAAATATTCAACAGCATCTTATTAATGTTGGTAAAGTTATCGACTTTGATGAGTATCGTTGTGAGATTCCAGAGGGTTGTGAGAATATACGTCTTGTTACAATTAATGGTAAACGTGCGGATTTTACTACTAATCCTGCTCCTTTTGAGCATGATGATGGAAATTATATACCGCTCGCCGTTTCATTCCCGATAGGGGTAAACCTTACAGAGAATGTCGTTTTTGATTTCATACAGACGATCTCCGGCAGTTTATACACGTATTCGATTAACGGGTCGTATTTGCATCTGAATGTCAGAAAAGGCACGCTGGGCATCTTATTTCACGGGTTGCCAATGACACTTGACGAGATTCTTAAAATCAATGTTCCTCTTATACCTAATAATGATGTTCTTATTGATGCTCTAAAGAACTTTGTTATGATGCGTATTCTTCAACGTAATTACAGGCATCCTGTTTTAAATCTTAGAGATAGTAATCCTTATACTAATCCGGCACTTGCTTACGATAATGCTAAAATTAAAGTTCGCAATGCTTGTAATAGGCTTACTAAAGATAAACGTGATGATTGTAGTAGGTCGTTATTAAACTTTTTAAATATGAAAAATCATTATGTGAACGGCTATGAAAGTAAACGCAGGTCTTTACCCTAACGCGAATCCGTCATTAGTCAATAGTGATACTAAGTCTTATGCACTTAATGTTCTATATAACGAGGATGGTGAGACTCTTATCAATGAAAATGGATTTGAGAAACATCATGATTATTCTGATTATGGTCAGTGTATTGGCACCATTCCGATTCCCGTTGGAGTGGTGCTTTTTTTTGTTAATAGAAACGGTGTTAATCCTAGTATACCTGACGGAGACTACATTATATGGCATAGTGATGAAACTATTGAAGGTGATATAAAGTATTCAGATGTTATTTATAAAGCTCCTCTAGTTGGTAATAGTACAGTTTTAAACTTTAGTGAAGATCGTTCTATTACTGGTGCTTATTCTTATAACAAAAATAATCATCTGATTATTACTTTTACAGAAGGTAATTCAACTGCTGCTAATGAGACTCGTTTGATGAATCTTAATACCTTTTGTGATGATTATAATCTTGCAAAAGACTATTCTGATGATACTACGACTATTTACAGCTTAGGTACTGATTTAACTAAAGAGAAACTATTGAATCTTATACCTGATGTTGAATATCCTACATTAACAGTTCAATCTATTGATGGTGGGGGTTTACTTGCAGGCTCATATCAATTTGCTGTTGCATATAAACTTAAAACCGGAGATTATACTGATTATTCTTTGTTATCTCCTACATACTTTGCTGCACCTAAATACAATGAAAGTATTAAAGCTGGTCAACTTACTTCTCGTAAGTTTCAAATTGATATTACTAATATAGATTCTCAGTTTGATGAATGTAAACTTGGTATTATCTATAAAGGTGAAGATGAAGAAAAAGCTTATGAATATGAAAATATTGATATTAAAGGTAAAAATAGTACAACTGTTTATATTAGTGGTATCAATAGTTTAAATACAGTTACTCTTAATGATATTGTAATTGGTAATATTTCATATATTAAAGATCAAGCTCATACTAATTTTAATTCACAACTTATTCGTGCTAATGTTAGTATGAATGATATTACCGGTCTTGACAAGCATATCAAAGATAAAAATCTATGTACTGCTAATGGTCTTAATGGTACTGGTAATATTAAAATTAAAGAAGAATTATTCAAATCTGTTGGTGATAAAGGTGACTTTGAAAAGAAAGATCTTTCTAATGATACTTGTATCAAAGATAATGAATATTACTTCTTATATTTAGGTCTTATTGATTATAAAGGTAAACTTATTAATGTTTATCCTATTTATAATACTCAAAAGCGTAGTTATTACTTTAAGACTTCTAACTTCAATATGACCGGTAGTGACGGTGCTGTTAAACATCGTATGTTTAGATTTAAATTCGATCCTACAGATTTCTTTTCTAAACTATTTAAAGATACTACTAAAATTGAAACCGCTGATGGTCTTGAAGAAGTTGGAGTTATTGCTCGTAAACAAATTAAATCTTGGGTTGTTTACATGGCGCAACCTAATAGTTCCAATAGTAATTGGTGTTGTCAATCGCTTGTTGTTCGAGATTTAGCTTATTCTAATGTAGTTGGTAATAACTATAAAGGGGCTTTTGCTTCTCGTGATAGATATAGACTTTATCCTCTTGAATATCTGATTGAAAAAAAGACTATGCCACAAGTTAAAGCTTATAGTGTTCGTAGTGCTTATGAACGTATGACTTGGAGGCATTGTTTTAATCGTCAAAAGAATGATACTAAAAATGAGAAAGGGGATAGTTCTGATTTATGGGACGAAGGTGGTGATTTGATTCAATCAGTTCTTCTTTCTGATTCGCTTATTGTTAATGGTAGACTTAATGGACCTACTATTAAACCTGAATTTATTGCTAATAATAATTCAGCCGTTTCAAATATAGCTGCTGATTCTAGTTATAAATTTAGTAAAAATGATGGTCTCGATGATAACGCTATGTTTGATAGTAAATATTATCCAAATGAATGGAATAATAAAAGTTATCAACGTGTTACTATTACTTATGAAAATGGTGACTTACTAGATCCCGGATTTGAATATAACAAAATATGTAAAGATTATTCTGCTGCTGGTGAATGGAAAGGTGATGATAATCCAAATAGTCATGGGGATGATAGAACTGTTGCAAGATTTCAATGGTATTCTATCATTGAAAATAATCGTGCTATTATAGATTGTTATTATCATGATCGTAATGCAGATGATATATTCAAAACTATTGATGTTTATGCTCAGAATCTTTCTTGTATATCTCCTATTGTTAGAGTTGAATATCATCCTGTAACATATACTGCTACTACAAAAGCTCAATATCTCAAAGGTGATACTTTTGTTGCATTTATAACTCAACGTTGTGTTGCTCCTGCGGCTGGTTTCCAACATGAAGGAGCTGGTGCTACTATCGCTAATTGTCATAGAATTATCATTAGTTATTTCATATTTAGTCGTATGAATCTTCAATGTCGTCATGATGGGCTTGGAGTTAATAGTAGTGCTTATAAGATATTCGAACGTAATATTTCTAATACTGCCGAGAATGATATTGAGAAAGCTATTCGTTGGGCTCCTAAGAATAATTATTATCAAGAAGCTGATAACTTAGGTCATGTTAGTTATCCTATTGATAACTTTTGGAATACCGAGGATGGTAAGTGTTATGAGACTTCTATGAATTGGGATGGTTTTAAAGATGCTGTTATTATTAAAAAGATTGACGATATTAAAACCTTTCCTTCTCGCATTATACGTTCAGATGTTAATCCTAGTGAATCTACTGATATTGGTTGGCGTCGATATAAAGCTGATGCTTATAAAGATGTTTCAATTCAAAAAGGTGCTATCGAGAATGTTCTATCTGATGATATTGCTTTATATATTCAGCAACAATATACATTACTTGTAGCTGCCATTAAAGATACTCTAGGTAACAATGATGAAAATACAACTTATGTAGGTACTTCTGATTTGTTTCAACGTGAACCTAAAGAAATTATTTATAGCACTACTGGTAAAATTGGTTGTAACAATCGTTTTAGTGCTATTATTACGCATCGTGGTTATCTTGTTTGTGATGTCGAAAAAGGTGAGATTTATCTTGTTAAGAATGACCAAAGTGTAAGCGAGTTGTCTGATTTGGGTTTCAAAGAGTGGTTTAAAGAGCATATTTACGCTAATGCTACTAATCCATTGTCGCATAGTGGATGTTTCTTTACATACGATGAAATGCACCAAAGATTTATATTCACTAATAAGATTATAGATAAAAATGGTGCTATTGACTTGTATAAGTCTTATTCTATCTCCTACTCATTAAAGACTAACTTATGGACGTCTTTTCACTCGTATATCGGAGATTATTCATACATTAACCGGCATGGAATCTTCTATATAACTAAAGGTTCTCTTTTTAAGACTGATGCTAAGAATAAAGGTATTTACTTTGATGATGTTATTCATCCTAGTGTTGTTCAATTCATTTATGCTACCGAACCTACTATAAGTAAACTCTTTAAGCATATTGAATGGCGTAGTCAGCTTATTAATGGTCTTATGAATAATGAAGATAATATACGTTATCTCTATAATAAAACTATTGATTGGTTAATGTTTCATACTGATGTTCAATGTACAGGTCTTATGCCTATGAGTGTTAGTCCTATTTGGTGGGATAATGAAACTCTTAAATATAAAGCTGGTCGTTATCTTTGGAATCGTATTGAAGACTTCGTTGAAAATGATCATGGTCAATGGAATCCTAATCCTAATCTTATTAATTTTATGGATAAAGATGCTATTGACACTCTTATTGAACTTTCAGCTAAATATCAAAAGCCTTGGTATGATATTGCTAAGTTTCATAATGCTTGGACTTATATAACTATGATATATGAGAATAAGTTCTTTAGTCAAGAAGCTGATGATTATGTAGATGATATTACTAAATATCCTGATGCTACTCAGCTTGATTTAAGACTTACTAATATTGAAGTTATGATTGATAAAGATACTCGTTTATAATTAGTGTTGCTCTTTAACGATCTCCAGACCCCGGTAGGGAGCAACACTCTGCAAATACTATTAGTATGCCAAATAAATATAAACGTACTAAGGTCGCTGATGATGCTCAAGCTAGACGTCTTCTTATTGATATTTTTACTAAGTATCATCAAAGTAAAGATATTAATAATAGATCTCTAGGTTTAGCTATTCAAGCTCTTGATAAAGAGAGTAATACTAAAGGTCTTATAGGTCGTCCTGAGATTCATAAGATTGATTCTCTTTATCAAGTCGGTGCACCTGCTCGTGAAGTTGTTAAGTATATAGCAGAGACTGGTGTTGGTACTAAAGGTTACAATACTAAAGTCTTTACACCTAAACAACTAGCTGATGATGGTGTTATTAAACGTATGCGTGATTTTTACAATTATGCTAAGAAGCGTGGTCTTAATCATGCAGCTACTACTGGTTTAATGTCTATGGTTTATGGTGAGACGTTAAATGATTCGATTGATGATCTATTTTCATTTAATAAAACTCAAAGAGCTACTGCTAAAGGTGATAATAGAATTGTTAATCATGGTTTATTTAGTTTTGAGAATCTACGTAAGTGGGATGATAAGAAAGATAAAGGTAAACCTAAAACTAATTGGGTTGAAGATCCTAATTATACTTATGGTAGTTATCAATCTTATCTTAAAACTAATAAACGTAAAGATAGTTTAGAATCTCAATTTGATTATTATCTTGATACTTATTTACCTTCTAAAGATAGTAAATTTAGTACAGATAAAGTCAATGCTATGTCGGCTGAAGATGCTTCTGTTTATTTTATGAAGAATCAAAAACCGGGTTTTACTGTTGATGATTCTACAACTAAAACGCTTAGAAGTCGTTCTAACTTCTTATTTAAATCTGAATTTAATAATGGTGGTATGATTAAAAACATTTCAACTCTTAAAGCTTACCCTCGTCGACGTAGATACGCTGGTGGAGGTGAAGTTGCATTTAGAGATAGATTCGGGGATGTTCAAGGTCATAGTTATGGAGCCGAGAAAGGTATTCAAGGAGCTACAGTTCGTAATACAGCTTCTATTGCTGGTGGTATTGGAACAGCGGCAGGAACGGCTGTAGGTGCTACAGCTTTAGCTGGTTCTGCAATTGGTTCATGGATGCCTGGTATTGGAACTGCTATTGGAGCATTGGTTGGAGGTATTGTTGGATTGTTTACCGGTCGTAAGAAGAGACGTAAAGCTAAGAAAGCTGCTGAAGAAGCTGATAGGCAACGTCAAATTGTTGCGGGTAATGAACGTATTCTTCAAGATGAACTTAAATTATCCAACACTGCTCAACAAGAAGGTGCTCTTGATATATATGGTGACTCTAATATCACAGGTGTTACCGGTTATCAAGACGATGCTAACTTTGGTAGTGACTTAGTTCAACCTACTGTTCAAGGCACTCCATTTGGTGATATTGATCCTAGTTCTGCTTTTGGTAGAATTGCCGCTCGTTGTGGTGGAAGACTTAAACGTAAACGTTGTGGTGGTAAAGCTAGACGTTATGCTGACGGTGGTATGATTGAAGAAACATCTTCTAATACCGCAGAAGTTAATGGTCCTTCTCATGAACAAGGTGGTGTTCCTTATGGACCTAATGCAGAAGTAGAAGGTGGTGAAGCTCTTATGATTGACGCAGATAATGCTTATGTATTCTCTGATACTTTAAAGTATAATGGAACTACATTTGCTGATCTTGCTAAACCTCTTATGAAACATAAAGGTTATCTTGAAAGTTCTCTTCCGATTAAATCTATGATGCTTGGTAGAATGCTTTCTTTAACTGACCGTAGTACGTATGCAATTGATCGTAATACTAATGGTCGTAACGCTGAGAAAGCTAATGCTGATCTTCAAAGAACTAATGCACAAATTGCTGCAATTCAAAATGAACTTGCACAACTCTATAATCTTCAAGAAAGTATGAAAGCTGAATCCGGTATGGAAGCTGAACCTATTGAAGCACGTTGTGGAGGTAAAATTAGAAAGTATTATGATGGTGGTCAAATTGTTGATATTCCTATTTCTACTTATGGTACTCAACGGGATAATAGCGGGAATTATGCTACGGGACAAGAAATAACTTTTACATCTAATGATAAAACTCAAATTCAAAATCCTTTAACTACTATTCAACAAGGTTTGCGTTGTGGTGGTAGAACTCGTAAGTATGCTGGTGGTGGTTTTATAAGTCCGGGATTTGTTTCTGAAGTTGGTGGTAATCTTATTGGTGGTATAAGTCAATTTATAACTAATAAAGGTTTAATTGATCGTATGGAAAGTATGCGAGTTCCTGAGACTCCTCTTATGGATCGTGTAGAACTAGAAACTGATATAAATACTGACGCTGAAATTGGAGATATTAATAATACTGTTCGTAGTCTTGAAAAATATATTACAAGTAACAGTTCTAATTCTCAAGTTGCTCGTCAGTCTATATTACTTGCTAGAACTCAAGGTTCTCGTATGCGTAGTAGAGTTAAACAAGATGAACATAATAAAGAAGTTGAGCTTCGTAATCGTTCTCGTATGGCTAACGCTGAAATTGCTGCTAGAAATAGTCAAATTAGAGCTGAGAATGAAGCTAATAAGTTTAATCATCAAATGGAGATTGTTCAACGTAGAAGTCAACAAGGAGCTGCTATTGGTGATATGATTGCTAGTTTAGGACGCTCTATTGGCACTGCTTATCAATCTAAATTTGATATGGAGAACTTACAAACTGCTAATCTTATTAGTGTTCTTAAAGATGATAAATCTAGGGATTATATTTTTGATAATATGCCTAAAGATACTCTTATGCGAATGTTTGGAATTAGTAGTCTCAAAGATCTTAAAAAGATTCAAGGAGGTTCTACTGTTCCTAAACGTTCACTTCGTACTAAACGTTTAAACAGAAGAGGTTCTGTTGTTCTTGATGCTGTTACTATGCCGGATTACTATTATAATTTTGCATAATGCTATACGTTTTATACATATTGACTTAAATCCTACACCCTCTATCGTTAATTCGGTAGAGGGTATTGTTGTTTATAATAACTTACATGATATGGCAGTTAGACTAAAATATGCTGATCTTACTTATGTCAAGCAACCTGATGCTAGACCTCTGGACTTGACGTCATTTAGAGAAGCTGGCGCAGCTATAACGGCTGCTGCTGATAATCTGCAAGAACGTGCTATTCGCAATGAAAACGCATATAATGAAATGGCTATTAAGATGTCTGAATATAATGCGATTCAAGGTGTAGATGAAGAAGCTCTTGCAGGTAAAATTAATGAAACTCAAGAACACATTAAAGCTAAAGTTGATGAAGATGGGGGTTGGTTCTTTGCTGATACAGCTGTTAGCGATGGTGCTCGTAAGTTTCTTACCGATGAAGGTGTTAAAACAATTTTAAGTAATAAAGCTCAATTTGATGCTCTTATGCAACAGAATGAAGCTAGTGATGCTCCTGAAGAATATAAAGCTGCAAATAGAGCTATGATTCTTGAGAAGTTTAATAAAGCTGGTGGTAGTCTTGGTGGTAATGGTAAACAATCAATTACTGCATTTGGTACTGCTCTTGGTAAAGGTCACGATCGTTCTGTATATCAAAAAGAGCTTCTTGAAATGATGAAAGCATGGAAAGCTGATAAGCGTTCTGTATTTAATGCTGAATTTATTAAAGATGCTACTGATTTGATGAATATTCCCGGTACATCTGAACAAGTACAAGCTACTGTTCAAAAGATTATTGCTGATAGAGGTGGTAATCTTTCCGGTGTTCTTACTCGTGATAGTACAATCGAATCAGTAACAGAAGATGAAATTCGTGAAGTATTCACTGCTGTTCTCTCGGCTAAACCTGAATTTAGAACAGCTATGGCTAAAGAAGCTGAAATTGATAAGTGGCTTAATAGTAAACAAGGTGGTACTAATAGTTCACTTGTAACTAACGCTCTTAAACAATATGTTGCTACTGACTCTAAGATGCAACAAACTTTATTATCATCTTCTGACTTTACTAAGCTAACTAAAAAGCAACAAGCTATTGCTTTACAAGATCCTGCTGTTATTCAAAAATATATTGATCAAGGTATGGCAAATAGTATGAGTGCTTTGCAGCAACAACCTAATGAATCTGATGAAGCTTATCAAGCTCGTATGGGTGCTACTTATAATAAAATCTATACAGAGCAAAATATAAGTTCATTACTGAATATGGCTAAGATTGGTGCTTATACTTCTGTTGAAAGTAAGACTGATGTTAAGTGGTTTGATAATCTTCTTATTGATTCTCTTAAAGCTAAAAGAGAACAACTTGAAAAGATTAAAGGTCAAATGACTGAATCTATTGGTTTTACTAGAGCTAATCTTCCTGGTAATGCTATGATTGCCGTAGTAGACGCAAATATTAAAACTGCTACAGAAGCTTTAGATAATGCCAAGGCTACTATGGCTAAATATGAAGGCACAGAAGATGATCAGTCTCGTTATCTCTATCAACAAGCTGAAAAATCTTACATTGATGCTCAAAACATTATTCAACAAAATAATGCTATTTATGATTCAATGTTTAGACAACTTGATGGTAATAATCCTGATCATAGTGAAGTTATCGAAGATACTAAAGCTGAACTTTTAAGTTATTACCGAGGAGATAATAAAGATGAACTTGCAGTTGCTATTAAAAGTCTCAAACGTCCAGAAGATATAATTAATACTTTCTTACGTTATGGTGAAGGTGCTGAATTAAAAGATTTTAGAGCTAGTTTATCTTATACTGGATTTATAGATAAAGGTGTAGTTGATAAAAGTAATCTTACTAGATACTTTTTGACTGCTGCAAATAATGTAGGTATTAAACCGCAAACAACACCTATTACTTTATTTACTCCTATCAGTAACAATAAAGCTGCATTTAGTGATGCTCTCGATGGTGTTGCTAGACTTCTTGAAGATAACGCTGGTATTTGGAATTTTGCTACTGCAAGTCTTGGTGATGATCCTGAGAATGCTAAGTTCCTAGAAAAAGTTATTGGTATGCCTTTGACTTCTAGTGAAGATTTTAAAGATATATTTAGTTCTCGTAAGAGTGGTTCTGGTAATAACGCTGTATATCAAATGTCAGCTAGAAATTTATCTATTGGTTCTGATGCTACAGGTCGTCTATATTTGAAAGTTACTATACCTGCTCAAGGTGATAATCAAGTTCCTAGAGAAGCTATATTATATACTGATGATGATGGTGCTAATATGGCTCTTAGAGATGCTATGAGAAAAGGTGCTCAATGCTCATACAATCAAGCTATGACTAATCCTTATGATGCTTATCAAAGGCAAACTGCTAATGAGATTATGGCGTTTAGTGGAAATATTGAACAGCTTGGTGCAGATCTTTCTCGTATTACTAATCCTCAAGAACGTTCTCTAAATAGATTTAATACTATTGGAGATCAAATGGTAAGTAATGTATCTCAAGCTCTTGATGTTATTACTAATGATACTAATATTGATCCTCGTGGTAACTATTATCCTATAACCTCTGGTGATTTTAAATATAATATTACTAAGCATCCTAGTGGTACTTATAGTGTTAATGTTCAAAAATATAATCCAGCTTTGAATCGTTACGTTAATATTGAATACGCTAAAGGTTCTTTAAATTATTCTTTTGCTGATAATGTTTCTTTACGTAACAACTTACCTGCATTAATATACAAACTTAATCACGGCAATGAACTTAAAGAAAACTTCATTCCTACTCAATATCTTACTCCTCAGCAAAAGAGTGCTTATGATGTTTCTTATTGGTCTAATGATCCTCTTATGTTAAGATAATATGCCTAACGATAAAACGTATGAAGCAATACCTCTATTTGGAGAGGATGGCAAGATTCAATATAATGGTGAAGTTAAACCTATATTTGATCAAATAGGTTCTCAATCACCAGATAATCGTATGGATAATGACGAATATCTGAATCTTACCAAAAAGCATAACGGTAGCATAGGTATTACTCCTAGTAACTATCGTAATTATGTAGAGAGTCGTGCGAGAAATCAATCTACTTGGAATCGTATTGGTAACTCTCTTGTTCAAACTGTTGTAGAAATAATTGGAGGTACAATTGAAAGTGCAGGTTCTATACTTGCACTTCCTGCTAAACTTGTGGGAAGTGATGAAGCTTATACTCGTAACTTCTTAGAACGAATTGGTAATTCTATTAATGAAGGTACTAGAGAAGCATTTCCTATTTATATGACTGAACAAGCTCAACATGGTAGTTTGTTAGATCGTATAGGAGGAGGTGGTTATTGGGCGTCTATAGTTCCCTCTATATTAGGTAGTGCTGCTAGTATAATGCTACCTGCTCGTGGTGCTTCTTTATTACTTGGAAAAGCCTTTAGAGGTGCTGTGAATCTCGGAAGTAAATCTAAATACGTTAAAGATGTATTTGGTATTGCTAATGAAATGCAGAAAGCAAAAGCTCTAAGTGGTGCTAGTAAAATCGCTGATGTTTATGGTTCTGCTGTAATTAGTAGAGTACTTGATTCTTCACGTGAAGCTTATGGTACTTACGAACAAGAACGTGAATGGTTTCTTAATAATTATAAGAACTATGTTGAACGTGATGAAAATGGTAATGCTATTCTTAAAGCTCCGGGATTAGAAGAAGTTCCTCTAAATGATACTAATATTGAAAGTATTGCTGATAGATATGCAGATAATGCAGCTTCTAAAGGTTATTGGAGATCTATGTCTAATATAGCTTATGATGTAGTTGAATGGATGAATATCTTAGGTACTGCTAAAACTCTTACTAAAGCTACCAGAGATAATATTCGTAAAGCTATGGCAACTGGTGATAAATTTGCTATAGTTCGTACATTAAATGCTATACCTAATGCTGATAGAAGTCAAATTCTTAGAGCTATTGGAGGTTTCGCCGGAGGTTCTCTTGCTGAAATGGCAGATGAAATGACTATGAGTATTGCGATGCAAGAAGGTACTCATGCAGCTCGTAAAGATTTTGGTTTACTTTCTGATACCGATGCTCTTACTGATTTTAGCATGAGAGCTAGTAGTTATCTTAAAGATCCTGATATTTGGACTGAGGGTATTGGAGGTCTTTTGGGTGGTGCTGGTATGCAAGCTATAATGCCATTTATTGAAACTAAAATTAATAAACGTGGTATTAAAAGAGAATATGAATATCTTAAAGGTATTGAACGAGCTACAGAAGCTATGCGTTCAGGTCTTGACGGTATTGTTGAATCTCTTGCAGAAGGTGATATTGTTGGTGCTAAACTGAAAGAACAAGAAGCTATTCTTAATCAAGTTGCAGCTAATAGTCTTGATGGTTCACTTGAGTTCTATAAAGAGATGCTTAGAAATATGAGTGCTTCTCTTAAAGAAATTCAATCTATTAAAGATCGAAGAGATCGAGGTGAAGCTATTAGTGCTGAAGAACAAATTGCACTTGATAAAGGTGAATCTTTACTTGCAAATGCTGATTACTTTGAACAGACTCTTAATAAGATTGAAGCTGTTGAAGATATTTACAATAAACATTTCGATGCAGTTAATGGTACTACCGATAAAAATCTCTATGAATATCAACGTCGTATTGCTACTCTCGAAGCTCAGAAAAGACTTAATGAACTAGAACTCGAAGCTATTACAGCTAATCCTGCTGAATATCAAAAGCGGGCTGCTGAATCTAAAGAATATCTTAGTAATTATGTTGATTCTAAATATACAGATGATGCTATTCGTATAGCTAAGAAAGCCGATATAAACACTTATGCTGAAAACAATGCAACTCTCGAAGATGCTAAAGCTGCATTAAGTGTTTACGATAAAATGATTGCTAGTCTTAAGAAGCAAATTGCTGAACTTGAAAATGCAATCACTAATGCTCCTAAAGATGCTACTGCTGAGCAATTACTAGGTCTTAAAATAGCTCTTAAAGGTGCTAATAGTAAACTCGAATCTTATAATAAAACTCTTAGTGATATTAGTAATATTCGAGATACAGCAACTAAAAATATTGAAGCTCTTAATTTAAATAAAGATGATAAAGAGGCTGCTCAACAAGCTAGAACTCTTTTATCTAATCTTACTAATCCAGAAGAAGCTAAACGATTCTATGAAAATAGAAGAACTGCTATTAATGCTGAACTTGATTATTATCGTAATGGTAATGGATTTGAAGATATTAAAGATCAAATCAAATTATATGAAGATGAAATCAAAGCCTCTACTGATAAAGATCTAACTGATGAACTTAATACGTATCAAACTTCTGAAGCTTTACAAGCGGATGAATCAAAGTTCTCTGATTCAGACACAAGAAAAGCTGCATATAATGCCCGTCTTGCTAGACTACAAAGACAAGAATCTGACACTAAAGCCGCTAACGCTCGTAGAGAAGCTGCACTTAAAGCAGAACAAGAACGTCAAGCGAGACAACAAGAAGAACGTGATGCGCTTGCAACAGAAGAAGATTCAAATGCTGCACCGATAGGTAGCGGTACATTTGGTAGATCTTATAGAGAATTTGAAGGTATTAAACCTTTATCCAATGAAGCTTCTAGTCTCTATAATGCTCTTATGTCTGAATCTCAAGTTACAGATTCACCTCTTACTAACGTTATTGAGAATAGACGTAAAAGTAAATCTCTTACTTCTAAAGATGCAATGCTTCTTGAAGAAATTAAAGAGTTTAATGATGCTACTAATAGAGCTTTAGATAATTCATTTGATACACTTACGACTACAAATCTTAAATGGATTGTTACTCGTATTGCTGCTAAATACTCTATATTCGATAATATATTCTTCGGTCGTAGATTCAATTGGGTTGATGCTGTTACTAAAACAGAAGTTGAATATGCGCCCAGTGTAAATAACGGTGATCTTAGTGCTGAACTTAATAGTTATTTGTGGCATCTTAGTCGTTATACTGCTCAAGTTCTTGAACAAAGTGGTAGACCTCTGCCTAGTTTCCTAGCTGATGTTCACTTTGGTTTAAGTGAAACTACAAAGAGTGATATTAATGCTCTTACTAACAAAATTATGCAGGAAGCTAAGAGTATGCAAACTAAATTTGATATTATCAATAATACTATAGAAGATAATTTAGGTCGTAAGAATCCTAAATATGCTCTATATGTATCTATTGGTGGTGTTGAGTATAGAGTGCTTAATACTCCGAATCCTCGTAAAGATGTTGGTATTGTTATTGAAGGTTTTGAGAATCAACTTAATCGTTATGTGCTTACTCCTGCTAATATAGCAACTCCTAACGATGATTATATTCTCATTGCTAGACAAACACAAAGCTCCGCTCCTGACCAGTCCTTGTCTCCTACCGGGGGCTACAAAGCTCAACAGAGTTCCACTGATGAAACTATTACTCCTAAAACTGAGATTACAGAGACTGTTTCTAGTGCTAATGGTATTACTACTGAATTTGTAAGTGATGAAAGTTCTACTAATACCGATGATGCGCCAATCGAGTTTGTAACGGCTTCAAATCAGCCCCTTATAGACTTCAAAATAGAGGGTATTGATACTAAATCCATGCTTGAATTTTTAACGTCTCTAATGAGCCAAGAGGGGGTAAATTTGGCACTATTCGACACGGATTTGATAAACGCCTTAGTGTTGATTCCAAAGCTACTTAGAAACACTAAAGTTGGTAGTAAGTATGCTTCTGATGCTTATATTAAAGCTCTAATGAATAAGTACTTTACAGACGCTAAACTTACTGGTGTTGAAACTAAGATTATTGAAACTGCTAAGAAAGTCGCAGCTGCTGTTAGTATTAATATCGATGAAGGTGGAAATTCAATTCGATTGAATACTGCTGAAAACTGTCGTAATGCTATCAATGCTCTTGATAATCTTAAGAGTCTATATAAAGATGAATCTAAATGGCAGTCAGATATGCAATCTCTTACAGATGCTCTGAATACTATTTATGAATCTGATCTTGTTGCTAAGTTTGCACAAGTTCTTACTCAATCTACAGATTATAATTCTGATGCTATTGCTATACGTCTTGATGAAACTCTTCATAACAAATTTGCTATGATTGCTCAAGACTTAGGTGGTATCTTTGTTGATAATCTTAATCTCTTTGGTACACTTGTTGCTTTTATTAGTGATAGAAGTGGTTTTAGAATTAATAAGATTAACTATTATGATCTTGTTAATGGTATGCGTGAATATCGTGGTGATAATTACAAAGAACTCATACCTGAAATCATGTCTATTATGAATATCACTAATTATCTTCATAATGAATTTAAGAATAGACGTGATTACTATAGTGCTAGATTTGCAGTAACTAAAGATGCTACTTATAAAGAGCTTTATAATAATTATAGTTTCTTCTATGATCTTATAGATGTTACTCCTACTAATGGTTTACCTTTAACAGAAGCTCAAGTTCTTGATTTTATTAATCGTACACCTGAGATTAAAGGTAGAACATATCATGAAGGTCTAGATATTAACTTTAGTCCTAACGGTGCTCCTGAGAATATTTTAGGTAATAGTACTGCTACTAACTTAGGTATTTATGAGTTACTTGATGGTATTAAAGAAGGTGATGAGGTTACTGTAGTTCAAACGGATTTAGAAGAGAATCCTAATAGGGCTTCTTATGATGTTGTAATGAATCGTAATGGTAAAGAATATAAATTAGGTTCTATTCCTAAACTCGAAACTATTACAAATGGTATAGCGTATACAGTTCAAGGTGCAAATGGTGTGTATTATCCACGTAAATTTGCATTTACTGATGATATGGCTAAGACTTTTGCTGAATATCAAAGAGAGCTATTTAGATTCATGTATCATTACGATATTGCTTTTAATCCTCGTAATAATATATCTGCTAAAGATAGAGAGAACTCTGAACGTAACATTGATATTATCTTTGATCAGTTTAGAAAAGATCGCTTTAAGAAGCTAATGGATACACTTAAAGAACTTGTGTATTCTAATCTTACATCTAAACAGATTAAAGATATTATAGATAGTCAGACAATGATTGGAGTTGTTGATTCTGAATATACAGGCGATACTGATGGTGAAATCTCTATTGATAATGAGAAACATAGAGTAAGCGTGCAGGGTCAGCCCTGCGAGCTTACTTATAAGGAATTTGAACTTTTGAAACTTATGCTCCAGAACGTTGGCATTGTTCTTTCCCGTGACGTAATTATGGAACGCGTCTGGGGAGTAGACTTTGAAGGAGAATCGAGAACCCTTGATATGCACATTAAGACACTCCGTCAGAAGTTAGGCGAAAGTGGAAAACGGATCAAGACCGTGCGTAATGTAGGATATCGATTGGAGTAGTGATAAGATGAAAAAAAAGATAAATCTTCAATTTATGTTTATTTCGGCGGTAGGTATTCTGTTAACATTCTGTTTATCTACCGTTATTTTTTATGAATTATTTAAGAGTGAAGTTGTAGACGAGTTAAAGACCTATGCAGATGTCATCAAAGAGACACAGTCATACGATCAGATCCTGCAGGGAGAATACGATCCTGATGTGGATGACCTCAGGATCACAATGATAAAAAAAGACGGAAAAGTCTTTTACGACAGTTTTGCAGATGTAAAAAAAATGGAGAACCATGCAAACCGGCAGGAGGTGCGTCAGGCATTAAAGCATGGCAACGGGAAAGCAATCCGTACCTCGGATACTTTAGATAAGAATACGTTTTATTATGCAGTCCGTTTAGACGATGGAAATGTTCTTCGTGTTGCAAAGGAGTCAAGAAGTATCTGGAGTGTCTTTATCAAAGTGACTCCGGCAATCCTGATCCTGATCTTTGTGATTCTTGCGATCAGTAAGATGCTGTCAGATGTTCTGACGAAAAGCCTGTTGTTGCCGATCGAGCAGATGTCAGAGAATCTGGATCATTTAGAGGATATCACAACCTATAAGGAACTGATGCCGTTTATCAATACGATACAGGAGCAGCATAAAAATATTTTAATGAATGCAAAGATGCGGCAGGAGTTTACGGCAAATGTATCACATGAATTAAAGACACCGTTAACAGCCATCTCCGGCTATTCGGAACTGATACAGAACGGCATGACAAATGAAGAGGAGACGATCCGTTTTGCGGGAGAGATCCATAAGAGTGCAAAACGTCTGCTGACCCTGATCAATGATACGATCCGTCTGTCGCAGTTAGACACCTCCGAACAGAAGGTGATCTATGAAGCGATCGACTTATATAAAATAGCTGAGGATTGTGTGAATATGCTGAAATTTTCAGCCGAGAATCATGGTATTACCATTTCGATACATGGAACAAATGCTTACTTAGAAGGCAACAAAGAAATGCTTGAAGAGGTCGTCTATAATCTTTGTGACAATGCGATCCGTTATAATAACGAAGGTGGAAAAGTAGATGTTACGGTAAAACCGGTAAAGGGAAAAATCTATCTTTGTGTCGAGGACAATGGTATCGGAATTTCCAAAGAGCATCAGGAGAGGATTTTTGAAAGATTTTACCGGGTAGATAAGAGCCGCTCGAAATCCACCGGAGGAACCG
>ENA-OOZY01000324-OOZY01000324.1-human-gut-metagenome-genome-assembly--contig:-NODE-324-length-38211-cov-9.096813_pt1 | contig 38211 bp, 25 predicted proteins | sample MGYA00241047_ERZ501410 | MGnify/ENA primary metagenome ERZ501410 (study PRJEB25962, sample SAMEA2042621) | human gut metagenome | biome: human gut; feature: human-associated habitat; material: faeces... | reverse complement strand
GCGGTCGTCTTCCTTGACTTGGATTATTCTATCTGTCGTCTTTGTCTATAGAACGTTTTGGAATTAGTATAAAATGTGAATTGCGCTTATTCTTTTAAAGATCAAGTCATGAAATACTTTTTCGTAAATCTGCATAAATGCAATTTACTTTTCCGACAGACTTTGCTCAGAAAATCATTCTCTGTTTTTTAGCACCTCGGCAGGTGTTATCTTACCGAGCTTTCTTACGAGGATTGCGGTTATAACATAGTAAACAGCCATTACTCCGACAAAAATTATCGGGTAAACATAGAACGGGAAAACGAGGTTTATTCCGCTTGTGACATTCGGGATAAACAGCGGAAAAACCTTATCGATGATAAGCTTTGAAATCGGTATTTCGATAAGCGCACCGACTGCGATGAGCAGTGCATTTCCGTTGAGATAAAGCTTTTTCACGTCCTTTGTCTTGTAGCCGAAAATCTTCACGAGCGAGATACCGAATGAAGCGCGCTCGACCATAACATTCAGCATAAGGAACATAACCGCAAAGAAAATTATTATCGCGATAACGATAAGCATAACTATCATCGACATCATAAGCTCTGTGAAAACAGCCGCCGAGCGTTCGATATCGGTCTTTGTCGTTGTGCCGTAAAGTCTGCCCTCATCGATATCAAGCGGTTTGTCGGAAAGCAGGCAGTTGTAGTAATCATCATCCTCGCCGAAAAGCTCACGCATACTGTCGATATCCATAAATACCGTAAGTCCTGCGCTCTCGTCGCAGACATCGGCAACAGTGAAAGCATAGTCCATTGAGTTTGCGCTGTCGGTGAGGATAAGCTTATCTCCCGTTGTAACTCCGTAACGCTCAATGACCGATTTGCTTGCGGTGATAAGGCTCTTGCCCTCGTGAGTTTTAACATTGTAGTATTTGTTGTCGCTGTCGATGCCCATTATCGTTACGTCAAGATTATATCCGAGCTGTTCCTTTGAAAGCGACTTTGCAAAGCAGGCTTCGCCGCCCTCGGGGACTTCCGTTTCGGGATATTTCAGCGTGTACATATATTCATATTTGGTATCGCGGATTGTATCCTTTCTTACATTTTCGCAGAGGTAATAGCAGTCAACGCCGAGCATAAGAACGAGGAGCGAGAAAAGCATACTCAAAAGAACGGTTATGCTCGTGCGCATTTCGCGGAGCATCTGTCTTATCCGGAATCTGCGGATAAAGTTCCTGCTCCTGATCTTTACACTGCTGTAGCGCGCGGTCTTCTGCTCATTTCGTATAAGCGAAAGCGCAGTCTGCGAAAGGCGCTTGTTGATGACGAGCGTATTTACGATGACAGAAATGACGGGCGGCATTACAGCGCTGTAGATCATAAGGTAAATGGGATAAACGGGTGCGAATTTCGGAAGCGAGAAATATGCGTAGGTGTCAAGCATCTGATAGTCAAGCCCTATCGGTGAAAAGCCTATGAACATACCGATGATACCGCCGATGAATGCAACAACAGTCGGCAGGGTTATGTAATGCGCAATGAGGTCTTTTTTCTTTGCGCCAAGTGCATAAAGTGCACCGATAACACTGCTTTCGCGCTGAATCTGATGGATCACGAAAACGGAGATAACATAAGCGAAAAGCATCATAAGGATAACGCCGACACCCAGTCCCGCAAATCTGTGCATGATAACATCGCCCTTTGCGCCTGCGATACGAACATTCTCCGCTCTTTTGATAAACATTGTAAGGTTGTCAAGATCAACATCGAAAACCTCGTCAAGAAGCTTGTCGGTTTCGGTCTTAAGCTCTGCAATTCCGTCTGCAAGCTCGGAAGCACCGTCATAAGCGTCCTTTGCGCCGTCCGATAACTCCTTTGAACCGTCAAATGCGTCCTTAGCACCGTCCGAAAGCTCCTTTGAACCGTCCAAAGCTTCTTTTGCGCCGTCCGAAAGAGCATTTGCTCCGTCAGCCGCAGTGTGAACACCGTCTGCATATTCTTTTGTGCCGTCAACATAAACTTTTACGCCGTCAAGCGAAGCTTTAAGCTGTGCAAGCTCCGCACTCTGCGTCATTTTGATAAGCTTATCGAGAGTTTCACCGTAATTATCGGCTGTGAGCGTGATATTCTGTCCCATTGCGGCAAGGCTCTGCGATGCCTGAGCAAGAAGCGCATCAAGAATTTCGGAAGAACCGTCCGATATCATTTTTCCCGAATCATCGAGTGTTTTCAAGCCGCCCGATAATTCGTCCGCACCGCTGGAAAGCTCCCCGATACCGTCAGTAAGCTCCTTTGAGCCGTCATAAAGGTCACCAAGTCCGTCGTGAAGCTCATCTGCGCCGTCCGAAAGGTCTTTCATTCCGTCTTTGAGTTCCTGCGAACCGTCATAAAGGTCATTGATCCCATCGCGCAGATCGTCACGCTGCTGCAAAGCTTCGCCGACCGTTTCAAGATAATATTTGTCGGTAACATCCTTGTAGTTGAATTCAAAGTCCTTTATCATATCTTTGAGTTCTTCATCGGAAGCCTTTCCGTTCAGTCGGTAAGCATAGCAAAGATCCTCCGCCTGCTGTGAAGTATCGTTTTTGATATAGTCATACTGTTCATCGGATACGAAAAGAAGTCCGAAACCTACACTGGAAACCGCGGTGTCCGAGAACTTGTCGAACGGAGCGTCATAGTCGGGCGTTGTACCGATGCCGACGATCTCGAACTCGATGCCGCCTGCGGAAAGCTTGTCACCGACCGTGAGCGAATGTTCCTCGCAGTAGCGCTTTTCCGCAACTGCTTCATTCATATTCTCGGCATATCTGCCGCTGTCAAGCTCCACAAGATCGATATCGTTTCTGTTGCGGAAAACACGGAGCTTTGAGCCGTCCCCGGCAAAAATATCAATGCTGAAATGCTTTTCGAGGGTGATGCCCATATCGGCTATCCGATTTTCCTGTTCATCGGTGAGCGGAATAAAAACGCCGAACTGACCGTCCTCGACCTTGTTCATTTCGCCGTGTTCGTCCGTTCTTCTTATAGTAGTATCTGCGCTCGAAACGACCGAAACGATAACATACATTCCAAACACGATAAGCAGGACGAGTGCGACATATCGTGCAAAATTCGATTTAAGCTCACGCAGAAGTCTTTTTTTTAGTACCTTATTCATTACAGATCCTCCAGCTCGGCAGCAGGTATGCGGGTTTCATTAAGATAATCCTTTTTGATAAGTCCGTCCTTGACGATTATTACCTTGTGTACCATATTTTTGATAGCGTTGTTGTGCGTTACGATGAGCATTGTCGTGCCGTATTTCTGATTGACCTTTTCAAGAAGAACGAGGATATCACGGGAGGTCTTTGAATCAAGTGCGCCCGTCGGTTCATCACACAGAAGCAGTTTCGGATTTTTTATAAGCGCTCTTGCGATAGCGCATCTCTGCTGCTGACCGCCCGAAAGCTGCGAGGGAAATTTGTTCCTGTGTTCGGAAAGCCCAAGCGTTGTGAGAAGCTCTTCCATATCGAGCGGCGAATCGGAAAGATATTCGCAGACCTGAATATTTTCCTCGACCGTGAGGTTCGGAACAAGATTGTAGAACTGGAAAATGAAACCGAGATTTTCCTTGCGGTAATCAGCAAGCTTGTCAGGCTTCAAGCCGAAAATTTCCTTTCCGTCGACCTTTACCGAACCGCTGTCCATCGTGTCCAGACCGCCTATGCAGTTGAGGAGTGTCGATTTGCCCGAGCCGCTCGTGCCTTGGATAACGCACATCTGACCCTTTTCAACGCCCGTGCTTATGCCCTTTAAGACTTGGATATAGCTTGCATCGCTGCCGTAGCTTTTCTTTACATCTTTGATCTCCAGATACATATTCTTTCCTCCGAATTTATAAAAGTTAGTTTAACATAACATTGTTATGTTGCATCCGTATTTTTTGCCGCTCAAAGGCGGCTTGTATATTATGCCAATAAGTTTAAACCGATTTGCATTGCAAAGGTTAGTCAAACATAACATTGTTATGTCCGCACCGTAATTATTGCCGCCCGAAGGCGGCTTTGTTATTAGTCCTCAACTATCATAGTGAACCATATCTTTATCAGAAATTCCATTACTCTCCTCATATGGAGCTTGGCTTTTTCCACATCTCTTTCGTGCGTCAGAAGATGGGTGTACGCATCAACGCTGATGTGGGTTATCCAGTGGAGCATATATTCATCAACGTGATATCCCTGCTTTTTCTGCGCAGCTTTTTCAGCCGAGATACGGAATCCCTGCTCGGTCATATCAACGATTGCATCGACAGCATTTTCGTAATCCGAACCCTGCGCCTTTGTCAGCAGGAGAATAAACACATCGTAATATTGATACATATATTCAACGAGGGCTTCCAGACTTCCGTGCGTTTCAATGTGGTATTCCGCCGTCAGCACCGCAGGATCGTCACTCGCCATTTCCTCAGCGTCCTGCATATAATGCACATTCAGCAGCCTGCAAAGCTCTTTGAGCGGCGGATCGACGATCGCGGCAAAGAGGTCATTTTTATTTTTGAAAAAGAAATAAAGCGCACCCGTTGTAACGCCTGCATCAGCGCATATATTTCGCAGAGATGCTTTCATATATCCCTTTTCGGAGAATTCGGCAAGCGCACTTTTCAGCAGCTTTTCCCTTGTTTCAAGTTCGTCACTCATATTGTCACCGTCCTTTTGGCCTACATAACAATGTTATCTTAGCATAAATGCATCACTCTGTCAATAACTCTCTTCCAATTTCAGCATTATGCAAAACATTTTCACATAACAGTGTTATGCATATTGTATATTCTGACAAAATGCAGATTTTTTCCCGCATTTTATTGGCGTTCAGTATTAATATAAAAATCTTTTTTCAAGGACATTTTTCGCTTGCGGTCATTCCAAAAATATGCTATAATATTTATTGTATTTTTTCAAAGGAGTTTTTGCAATGGATATTAACAAGGTACTCGCCGCTGAATTCAAGCTGCGTCCGGAACAGATCGACAACACCGTTTCGCTCATCGATGACGGCAAGACTATTCCTTTTATCGCACGTTACCGCAAGGAGCTGACAGGTTCGCTTGATGATCAGCTTCTTCGTGAAATTTTTGACAGACTCACCTATCTGCGCAACCTCGAAAAGCGCAAGGAGGAAATTTCTTCCTCTATCGAAGATCAGGGAAAAATGACCGAAGAGCTTGCCGCTGCGATTTCCGCTGCCGCTACGCTTGTCGAGGTCGAAGATATATACCGTCCGTTCAAGCCAAAGAGAAAGACCCGTGCTTCTGTCGCCCGTGAAAAGGGACTGGAAACTCTCGCCGCTTTCCTTATGCTCCGGCAGGACAAGGCTGACCCGAAAGCCGAGGCTGAAAAGTTCGTCAATGCCGAAAAGGGCGTTGAAACTGTCGATGATGCACTTCAGGGCGCAATGGATATCATCGCCGAGGACGTTTCCGACGATGCCGAACTCAGAAAAACGCTTCGCGGTATCTTTTCCAAGCAGGGCATAATTTCGTCCGAAGCCGCCGATCCCGAGGAAGAAACGGTTTACAAGAACTATTACGAATTTTCCGAACCCGTTTCAAAGATCGCAGGTCACCGTATCCTTGCACTCGACAGAGGTGAGCGTGAGGGCAAGCTCAAAGTCAACGTTGACATTCCCGAGGGCGTTGGCGAAAATACTGTCTGCGGAAAGTATGTGAAAAATCAGTCTGCCTGCGCCGAGTATGTGAAAAACGCCTGCGCAGACGGCTACAAGCGTCTTATTTACCCGTCTATCGAGCGTGAAATTCGTTCCGAGCTTACCGAAAAGGCGGACGAATCCGCAATAAAGGTTTTCGCATCGAATCTTCGTCAGCTTATTATGCAGCCGCCCGTTAAAAACAGCGTTGCGCTCGGACTTGACCCAGGCTACAGAACGGGCTGTAAGCTTGCAGTCGTTGACGGAACGGGAAAAGTCCTCGATACGGGCGTTGCCTACATCACAACGGGCGAACAGCGCAAGATCGAGCAGGGCAAGGTGCTTGTGAAGAACCTTATCCAAAAGCACGGCGTTTCGATAATCGCTATCGGAAACGGAACAGCCTCGCGCGAATCGGAAGCGTTCGTCGCCGAGCTTATAAAGGAGATACCGCAGAAGGTTTCGTATATGGTCGTTTCCGAAGCAGGCGCGTCCGTTTACTCCGCATCAAAGCTTGCAGCTGAGGAATTCCCCGAATATGACGTTTCGCTCCGAAGTGCGGTTTCTATCGCAAGACGACTTCAGGATCCGCTTGCCGAGCTTGTAAAGATCGACCCGAAAGCTATCGGTGTTGGTCAGTATCAGCACGACATGCCGAAAACACGTCTTGATGAGGCTCTCACGGGCGTTGTCGAGGACTGCGTAAACAGCGTCGGCGTTGACCTTAACACAGCTTCGCACTCACTTCTTTCGTATGTCGCAGGAATAACCGCAACTATTGCGAAAAATATCGTTTCATATCGTGAAGAAAACGGCTCGTTCACTGACAGAAAACAGCTTCTCAAGGTTGCAAAGCTCGGTCCGAAAGCATTTGAGCAGTGCGCAGGCTTTTTGAGAGTACGCGACGGAAAAGATCCGCTCGATAACACAGCCGTCCACCCCGAAAGCTACGAAGCCGCAAAAAAGATAATCGCAGAGTGCGGCTTTGAAATTGCAGACCTTGGCGAGGGCAAGATGTCCGATATCTCCGCCGCTGCAAAGAAGATAGGCGTTGCGAAGGTCGCAGACAACGCAGGCATCGGTATCCCGACCGTAAATGATATCCTCAGAGAGCTTGAAAAGCCGGGACGTGATCCCCGTGACGAGCTTCCCCCACCGCTTATGAGAAGCGGCGACATAATGGAGCTGAAGGACCTCAAACCGGGAATGGAGCTTATGGGAACGGTCAGAAACGTTATCGATTTCGGCTGTTTCGTTGATATAGGCGTACATGAGGACGGACTTGTGCATATCTCACAGATATGCGACAGGTATATCAAGCACCCTCTCGAAGCCGTTAAGGTCGGCGAGGTCGTAAAGGTGAAAGTTCTCGATGTAGACGTAAAGAGAAAGAGAATTTCACTTACAATGAAACTTTAATTAATGCGTAATTCGTAATTCGTAATGCGTAATGCGGAATTATATATTCCGTTAGTTTGTAACAAAAATTGTAGGGGCGGATTCCATATCCGCCCGATGCAAAACCCGTATTTTAGGCTAATTCTCCGTAGGGAACGGTTCCCGTCATGAATCGCATTAATGATTTTCAACATATAAATTTTTTGCAAACAAAACACCCATGTTTTCAACGGTTTTTATCCGATGAAAACATGGGCGTTTTCTTTGTAAATAATTGTTGCCGAAAAGTCGCTTCGCGATTCGGGACGGGCGACCCGTCCCCTACAGAAATTGGTGTTTTGCAGAAAATTTGCGGAACAAATAATTACGCATTACGAATTACGCATTACGCATTAAATTCACGCTGTTAGCGAAGCCGTATAAAGCTTGTAATAATCGCCCTTTTTCGCAATAAGCTCATCATGCGTTCCGCACTCGGTTATGCCCTTGTTGGAAACATACATTATCTTGTCGCAGTTTTTTATAGTTGAAAGTCTGTGCGCAATGATGAACGATGTCCTGCCCTTTAAAAGCATATCAAGTCCGTCCTGCAGAAGCTTTTCCGTTTTTGCGTCTATCGCAGAAGTAGCTTCATCGAGGATAAGTATTTTCGGGTCGCTAAGAAGCGTTCTTGCGAATGCGATAAGCTGTCTCTGACCCTGCGAAAGTGAAGCGCCTCTTTCGATTATCGGTGCGGAAAGTCCTCCCATATTTTCGATAAAATCCTCTGCACGGACAGTCTTTATTGCACGCTTTATTTCGTCCGAGGTCGCATCAAGCTTGCCGTAACGGATATTGTCCTCGACCGTGCCGCTGAAAATTACGCTGTCCTGAAGCATTATGCCCATTTGCGAACGGAGCGACTTTAAGGTGACTTCGGAGATATCGTGACCGTCTATCAGCACTCTGCCGCCCGTTGTATCGTAGAAACGTGAGATAAGGTTGACAATAGTTGTCTTGCCTGCGCCGGTAGGGCCAACGAGAGCAACGCTTTCGCCTGCTTTGATATCAAATGAAAGGTCGTGAAGAATTTCCGCACTCTCGTCATAGGAGAAGCAGACCTTATCGAACTTGACATCACCCTTTATCTCGGGCATTTCCGATGCGTTTTCCTTATCCTTGACCTTAACGGGTTCGTCCATTGTTTCAAAAATTCTTTCGAGGTAGGAAACACCGTTGACGAAGTTGTTGAAAAGGTTGGAGAGGTTCATTATCGGCTGCCAGAAGCGCGAAGCGTAACCGCCCATTGCGACGATAGTACCGAGCGAGATATTCGCAGGACCTATCACAAGCAGACCGCAGAAATATATCGCCGCCGAAATTACAGCCGAAATGGTATCGACAGACGGCCACAAAAGGTTATTGTATGTAACGGCTTTCATCCACTTTTCACGGTAGGCTTCGGAAAGTCCCCGATAAATCTCGGCGTTTTCTTCTTCACGAACGAAAAGCTGTGTTACCTTTGCGCCGACAAGTCCCTCATGGAGATATGCGTTGAGGTTGGAGCTTTTGTTGTTTACTTCCTGCCAAGCCTTGCGCTGACGCTTTTTTATAAGTCCGATGATAAGCGCAAGCAGCGGAACGCCCGTCATTATAACAAGAGCCATCTGCCAGTGCATTATGAACATAAAGATAACGATGAACACAAGGTTGAAAATTTCCAGCACGAAGTTGATTATTCCATTGGAAAGGATATCCGAAACGCTGTTTACATAGTTGATGACACGGACGAGAATTTTTCCGTGCGGACGGCTGTCGTAATACTCGAACGAGAGCCTTTGGAGATGCTCGAAAAGGTCGGTTCTTATATCAAAGATGATATCCTGACCGACTGCGGTCATTATCCTTGAACGTATCGTTGCAAAAATTACGCTGACGATGATAGTTATCGTGAGCAGGACAGCCATTAAGATAAGCTGTGGGATATCCTTGTTCGGGATAGAATTATCGAGCGCATACTGCGTGATAACGGGCGAAAAAAGTCCGATTATGACCGACACAGCGGAGAGCGAAAGCGCAAGTATCATCTTTTTCCGATATTTTTTTACATAGACGAGCGCACGTTTGAGATGTCGGAAGTCAAAAGGGGTCTCAAGAGTTTCATCAACGTCGAATTTGTTTCTTGCCATTTAAACCGCCTCCTTTTCGTCACCGTTCTGGAGCGTGTAAATTTCGTAGTAATAGCCGTTTTTGTCCTGCATAAGCTCATCATGAGTGCCGAACTGTGCGACTTTTCCGTCCTTGATTATCATAATTCTGTCAGCATTCTTTGCAGAAGAGGTTCTCTGCGCAATGATAAGCTTTGTGCAGTTGAAATCGAGGTTTTTAAGATTGTGCTGTATCTGGCGTTCGGTCTCGGTATCGACTGCCGAGGTCGTATCGTCAAGGATAAGGATAGCAGGCTGCATTGCGAGCGCTCTTGCGAGGGAAATTCTCTGCTTCTGACCGCCCGAAAGACCAACACCGCGTTCGCCGACTATCGTATCATAGCCATCCGAAAGCTTTGAAGCAAACTCGTCCGCATCGGCGAGCTTTGCATACTTTTTCACTTCGTCAAGCGACATATCGGAGTCGTAGAAAGCAATGTTTCCCTCGATCGTATCCGACCAGAGCAGAACGTCCTGCATCGCAACGCCGATGTTCTTTCGCAGGTCGTGAAGCTTGCGGTAACGGACATTCACGCCGTCAACGAGAACTTCGCCCGAGGTCGCATCATAGCATCTTGGGATAAGGTTGATAAGGCTTGTTTTGCCCGAACCCGTTTCGCCCATAATTGCGACAGTTTCGCCTGCGTTTATCTTGAAGCTGACGTGGGAAAGAACCTCTTTTCCCTCGTCATAGCCGAAGCTTACATCGCGGAACTCGATCTCGCCGTTAAGTCTGTCATTTGTTTCGACTGCATCTACACGGTCTGTGATGAGCGGACGTGAGTAGTAAACTTCGATTATCTTATTCGCCGAAGCGAGGAAATGCTGGAAGTCATTGATGAGCGCACCGACATTTCTCATCGGGTTGGAAAGCGTCCAGATAAGTCCGCTGAATGCAACGTAAACGCCCATTGTAATTCTGCCGTTTATAACGAAGATACCGCCGACAATGAGCAGTACAACGGAAAGCGCCTGCGCCAGCGTTTCGATGTACGGGAAGAACGTGAGCCATGTAAAAGCTGCGTCCTTGTTTGAAGCCGAATATTCGCTGTTCTTCTTTCCGAATTTTTCTATTTCGTAGTCTTCTCTTGCGAAAGCACGGACAACTCGGTTTCCTGCGATATTTTCCTCCGCCGAGGAGTTGAGCTTCGACATTCTTTCACGGAGGTCAACATACTTCGGACCTACCTTGTCACGGAAAATATTAGAAATGATGAAAATAAACGGAGTGAGTGCGATAAGACTTAATGCAAGTATCGGGTCAAGGCAGAGGAAATACACTACCGTTGTGATGTAAAGCGCCATACTTTCAACGAACGTCTTGATTATCCATGCGACAGTGTGACGGACCATATCAAGGTCGCCCGAAAGTCTTGTCATAAGATCGCCCGTTGAGTGCTTGTCGTAGAAAGACATATCCTGACACTCGGCGTTCTTGAAAAGGAAGCTTCTTATCTTTGAAAGCATACCCTGCGAACAGGTCTCAAAGAGCATATTCGTTGTGAACTGTAAAATTGCCCTGATGAGCGTAAAGCCGACAATGCAGCAGCAAAGTCCTATCAGCAGGTTTTTCTTCGTTTCGAGATTTTCTGCAGCGTTGTCGTTGTAGATAAAAATATCAACTATCTTGCTCGCAAAGGTCGGGTTGAGTATGTACATTATCTGACACACTACCGTAATGCAGAGCGCAAGGATATACCGCTTTCGGTAACCCTTTAAATTTTCCCATATCCATTTGATCTGGAACACCGGAACAGCCTCCCTTCAACCGTTCAAAAACCCTATTGCTTGCTGAAACGTTCTATAAATCGTTTTCAGCGTCTTTGTGTATTATAAGCTTTATATTTAAGTTTTTAAAAGGGTAAAAAATAAACTTAGTCCGTCTTTTATATGGGAAATTTATGTACAGAATATTAACAAAGAAAACAATAATAACCTGTGCCAAAATAACGGTACAGACCGCAAAACAGCTTAAACGTTTAGAATGTTTTCCCTGCTTGATTTGCATAAAAGTAGACAATTAAAATATGTCGCCCTTTCTTCATCGATAGGCGTTTCACAATAAACTAAACGAACCTGTTTTCAATGGTGATCCGATGAAAACAGGTTCGTTTTTTTCTATATTCTAATACTAAACACCAATAAAATACAGGAAAAAATCTGTGCGTTCCGTATCAGTTCGCATCATAGAACACGCGGTAATTTTTTTCCGAATGGGAGTAAACGCTCATTACCAAGCCGATGCTGATGAACATACTTATCATCGAAGTGCCGCCCTGACTGATGAACGGGAGCGGAACGCCGATAACCGGCATTACAACGAGCACCATTCCTATATTGAGTATGCAGTGGACGAATATCATCGCAAAAACGCCGATGCAGATATTTCTTCCAAGCTCGTCCTTGGCAATAGTTCCGTCTGCAATAATTTTAAGGCAGACATAAGCAAGCACCGCAACGAGCGCTATACAGCCGATAAAACCGAAACACTGCGCAACGAATGTGAAGATGAAGTCGTTCTGCACATACGGCACGGGAACATATTCGTCAGCGTGAAGCCCTTTTCCGAAAAGCTGTCCCGAACCGAGCGCAAGTCTGCCCCAATACTGCTGATAGAAAATATCGGAATACTGCGGGTCGTTGATAGGATCTTCCTGAAACAGTACGAGGAAACGGTTCTTCTGGTGCGGCTGCATGACCTTTTCCCATATAAACCAGATCCCGAACGGTGCGGCGATAAGAACGGGCAGGATATATTTCCACGAGAGCCCTGCGGCGAAGATCATAAACGCGAATATCATAAGGAAAACTATCGCCGTTCCGTCATCACCCTGCAAAATAACGAGCAGAACGGGTATCGCACCGTGAACGCACAGCAGCACCACATTCAGAAAGTGGTTGATGTTGTCCTTTACCTTATCAAGATGCACGGCAAAGGTCATTATGAACGCAATTTTGAGGAACTCGGACGGCTGCATCGTTGTAAATCCGAGGTCTATCCAGGCTCGGTCGTCAACGCCCTCATGCGGCTGATAACCGAGCGAGGTGAACGTCAGCATCGTCAGACCCAGACACAGCGGAGCATACAAAAACCACAGCTTTGTGAACCAATGGTAGTCCAGCCCCGACATTATCAGTGCGATCGCAGCACCCATACAGGAGGCGATGAACTGTATCTTGTACATACTTGTTTCCTTTGAAGTAACGCCGTTCGTGACGAGCGTGTACATCATCAGCACGGAGAGCGCCGACAGACCGCACACCGCAATGAACAAACCCTTGTCCAGCTTGCGGAAATACCTCACCACAGCGCCGAATATCGTCTTTATCATATAATAAATTTCCTTTATTGCCGCATTTTTTATATAGTCATAACTATTCTATTATATTATACAACAGAATTTACGGTATTTCAATAGGAAATTTACAAAACCTGAAATTTTAACCTGACCTCATCAACTTTTCCCTCACCCGAACGGCGGCTCTACATAATATATATCAAAGGAGATGAGATAATGAAAACATATTTCTTGGGCGGAAGCTCGCCGAGCGGATTTTCACCTGCATTCGGGGACGTTATTTCCGACACCGACAGCTTCACCTACATAATCAAGGGCGGACCCGGCACGGGAAAATCCTCGCTTATGAAAAAGCTTCTTGCCGAATTCGCCGATGATGAAAATGAGCTGTATCTTTGCTCGTCCGACCCCGATTCAGCCGATATGGTCGTGCTGAAAAAGCAGAGGGTGAACCTTATCGACGGAACTGCTCCGCACGTCTGCGACCCCGAATACCCGGGTGCAGTGCAGGAAATAGTCAATATGGGCGACTGCTGGGACAGTGACAAGCTGCGCAGTCAAAAAGCCGAGCTTATCGCCGCCGACAGCGAATACAGGCAGTATCATCAGCGCTGCCGAAAATGCCTTGCCGCTGCTGCCGCAGTACTTGCCGATACGAGAGCTATCTCGGACAGCGCACTTAACCTGCCGAAGCTTGACGGATTTATAAAGCGGCTTGCGAAGAAAATTTTTCCTGCAAAGCCGCTCGGTGAGGGTAAACTCGTCTGCCGCAGGATATCCGCCGTCACACCGAAAGGCTACCTAACGCTTATCCCCGAGGGCGACACGATATATCTGCTCGGAGATGATTTTTACAGCGGTTCGGAGTATTTTCTGCGCAGCTTTGCTTCGCTCGCCGTGAAAAAAGGCTTGACCGCCGAGGTGAGCGTCTGCACTGTACACGCCGATGAATTTTTCGAGCATCTTCGCATACCCGAGCTTTCGATCTCGTTTATTTCCTCGAACCCGATAAACAAGACTGCACCAACTGAGAAAATTTTCGTCAATTTTGATCGTTTCTACGATAAGCAGATGCTCTTTTTGCGGAAAAATCGGCTGAAATTCAACAAAACTGCGGCAAATGACCTCATTGACGAAGCAGTTACGGCGCTGAAAAATGCCAAGTCTGCACATGATGAGCTGGAAAAATTCTATATCGATGCGGTCGATTTTTCAAAAGCAGAAAAAATTTACAAAACGCTTTGCGAAAAGATAAGGAATAATTGAAGCACCCTTGCAAATGATAAAGAAAACATCGGAAATTCCGAAGCGAATTCCGCAAAAAAGAAAAGGAAATGTTAAAATGGAAATTCTGAAAATAATCATAACATCTGCCGTTTCGCTGCTCGTGCTGTTTCTGCTGACAAGACTCATGGGCAGCAAGCAGGTGTCACAGCTGAATATGTTCGACTATATCATCGGCATTTCCATAGGCTCTATCGCAGCGGAAATGGCCACCGAGCTTGATACGCCGATAAATTCGCTCGTTGCAATGATAGTTTACGGTCTTATTGCGGCGGCGGTGTCGCTCATTTCGCAGAAGTCGCTCGGCGCACGCAAAGTTCTGACAGGAAAGCCGCTTATCCTGCTCAACAACGGAAAATTTGACCGTGAAAATATGAAAAAAGCCCGTATGGACTTGAACGACTTCCTTATGCAGTGCCGCTCGCAGGGATATTTTGATATAAGCCGGATACAGACCGCCGTAATGGAGTTTAACGGCAGTCTGAGTATTCTTCCGATAGCTGCGAACCGTCCCCTCACGCCTCAGGATATGAGCCTTGCGCCGCAGCAGGAGTATATGACGACCGCAATAATCCAGGACGGCGTTATAATCGAGGACAACCTCAAGCACACCGGCAACAATTATATCTGGCTCAAAAAGCAGCTTTCGGAGCAGGGGCACAAAGCTCCCGAGGACGTTTTTCTTGCCGTTTGCGACAGCAATAATAAGCTGACGATATATGAGAGCGAAAACTGAAACCTTTATACTAAACACCAATTAATACTAATTCCAGACCAACCTATAGACAAATACTCGGATATAATAATCCAATTCTGCGTCAGACTCCCTTGACAGGCGGCAGCCTGCCTGCGGTCGTCTTCCTTGACTTGGATTATTCTATCTGTCGTCTTTGTCTATAGAACGGTTTGGAATTAGTATAAAAACTATACAAAAAATCAAGCAAAAACTCTGATATATGGTTTTTGCGCCGATTTTTTGTCTATAGTTTTATTGGTGTTTAGTATTATCATGCGTAATTCTTGATAATAAAAAAACGTTACTGCCATTTTTGTGACAGTAACGTTTTTTAACTCAACTTGTTATTCCTCTATCATATCATAAAAGAAATCATACGCTTCTTCATAGCCCTCAAACATATCGGGATTGTCATAATATAAGTCCTCGGGGTTGTCGTAGCCCCATACGTCATAGTCCTCATCGTCATAATATTTCCGCTTCGATGTTGTCTGCGCAGGACGCTTTGCGCCGAAATTCGGTCTGCCGTCCGCTGTCCAGTAAATATCTGTATTGAACTTTTCTACTGTTTCAACATAGTATGCATATCTGTTGGGGTCATATCTTGCCATTACTTCAAGAACAATATCTCTTCTGTCATTCGAGTACCAATAGTATCTTTTTACACTGCTGTCCCTGCCCTCTTTATAATCATAGCCGTCCGAAACCTTACCATACTGACCGACAAGAGTATCGCTTATATATTTCACACTCATACCATTATACGGAAGCTTATTTTTAAGCTCTGCACGCTCTTTTTCTTCACGTTCTTTTTCTTTTTTTGCCTGCTCATCAAGACGCATCAGGTGTTTTGGCTCGACTATATTGCGTTCTTCGTTTATCATATCCGAAAACTCGCCTTTGTAGCTTTCGGGTATCATATACATATCGAAATATCCGCCGTCCGAGTCGTTTTTCTTCTGCATATACTGCGAGAAATGATAGAGATACTTACTGTTTCTGTAATTGTAGTTGTCGTAAAAAACCGTCGCCGCCTGCTTGTAGTCACCCTGCGAAAGATATTCCAACCCATTTTTGTAATCGATGTAAGCGGATATTTTTTTCGCATTGCATAAAAGAATTATCGCGATAATCGATGCCGACAAAACGATGATTTTCTTAACCATATTTTTATCCGTAAAAATCCTCCCCCTTATTCAAATACCCAAGTCGGCAGCCATTCGAGCCAATGCACATATTCCCTATCCGCCGCCGTTCCCGAGATGACAGGGAAGAACATTACGAACAGCGCAAGCGAAGCACACAAAAGCACACTGCCGCTTCGCATCGGCTTTTTCATTTTCATAAGGCTTGAACATATCATCGGGCAGAAAAGCGTTATACAAACGAAATACTGGTAGATGAACACCGTTCTGTGAATGAACAGCCACGGCATAAGCATTGACAAAAATGCAATTACAAGCACCCTTGATGTTTTGCTTTTTTTCACTCGCCAAAGGTAAAAATTATGCAGGAACGCTGCCAAACCGACCGGGAGAATAAGCATATTTCCGAAAGTTGCAACTGTGCTTATACGACCGTCAGCAGCAAATCTGCACGAATCAAGAAGCGGCTGCCTGTCAATGAGCCATTCGTACCACTCGGACGAATACGGGTGCGAAGCCTTTGCCCCCGAATGAAAGGACAGCATAGCCGCAGAGTTGGAAACGGCGTGTTCGATAAAGCTTTTGTCCGTGTAGACTTCGCTGAACTGAATATACGAAAGGCTGTAGACTGCGGCAGGAATAATTATGAACGATAAAACACACACCGCAAAAAGCCTTGAAAGCAACGGGATATTTTTCCTTACTCCGCCGTTTTCCGCACATTTTTCAAATATGTCTGCGAAGAATATTATTGCAATCCCGACCGCCGCGTAAACACCGGTCCACTTTGTCGAAACTGCAAGAGCCGTCGATACTCCGCAGAGAAACAGCCACACATACTGCTTTGACAGAGCATTCTCCTGCGTAAAGCAATACATAAAAAAGAACATCATCAGTATGAAAAGCGCCGCGATAATATCGATCGTCGCTATCCTTGAAAGCGTGTAATGCATAAATTCCGTGCAGAACAGCGCCGCACCGATGAAAGCAATATCCGTTCTTCCCGAAATTTTTCGGCAGAAAAGATACATCAGCGGCACAGCAAGCGTTCCGCATACTGCCGAAACGAACCTCCAGCCGAACGGTGTCATTCCGAACGCAGCGATACCGAGCGAAATTATCGTTTTTCCGAGCGGAGGGTGCGTGGTTTCATATATCGGCAGGTCGTTCAGGAATTCATAAGCCGTTCTGCCGTGGTAAATTTCATCGAACATCATTCCGTAATAATATGAATTATATTCGGGAAAAAGCACCTGCTCATCGAAAAGCTCGGGGTATTCCGTGCTGTTGACAGGCAATATCAGCTTTCCATTTGTGCCGATAACGGCAAGCTCATTAATATAGTATTCCTCCGACTTTGTGAAAACAATGCCGATATAACGGGTCTTCCAGCTCATCGGGACATTATTCCAGCAGTACGCCGTTTTCAGCTCCGCATCTTTTTCTGTCAATATCCATTCGTCCGTAACTTCATTGAAAACGGACAGTGCGATATCCGCACCGCTTCTTCGCCCGAGAAAAAAGCTCAGCTGCGATACTTCCGTGTATTCTCCGAGGTCGAGAACTATCTCCTTATTTTCGCCCGAAAAGCACATCTGCGTCTGCGGTACTTCAAAGCTTCCAAGTCGGAAAAAAACAGCCGCCGCATAAACCACAGTCAGAATGAGCATCAGGATCAGATCTTTTGTGCCGAATTTTTCACAAACATAAACGATAGGTATTTCAATATCGGAAGTTGTTTTTTCACCTTTCATAAGTAATTTCTTTCTGACAGTGAGAATTACTGTCAGGATCAAAGCAATTACTCCTGCCGAAATAAGTATCGCAAAGCTTTTTTCACGAAAGCTTACAGCCAAAAGCGCAAGATAAATTCCACACATCAGCAGGATATACCCGTTGAACAGCTGAACATCTGCCCGACCGTGCTTTTTCGCCACAGAATATACAAAAGCAAGCATCGCCGCGGCAAAAAATGAAGCCAAAATAAGCCACAAATTGCCGCTCGCTATCCCGATAGCGGAAAGCGGAGCGAACATATACAGTGCCGCCGCGGTTTTGCCTGCTTTTGCGCCGAATTTCCTATAAAAAGCAAATGAAAATGCTGCAAGTATGAGCGTATCAGCCGCAAAAGCAATGTAATTTTCATCCGTCCTGTTTTCTGTCATAAAAAGAGGGCAAAGCCTTGTCAGCACGAAGAAGGCTGCTGTTTCAAAAGCTGTATATCCTCCGAAAGTGCCGCTGTCAAGCTTTTTCTTCAGCAGAAAAGAATATATTAAACACGCGATACCCGTGTAAACAAGCGCTGATATCAAAACGCCTCCCCCTTTTTACGATGTTATCTTTTACAAGTATATCACATTTATGAACAAAAGACAATATATTTTTAAAACTATATTGACAAAGTAAAAGCTTTACTTTATAATTTTTATAGGAAAGGACGTAAAAAATGATACCTGTTTTATATATAATAGTCCCCTGCTTTAATGAAGAAGCCGTTTTGCCGCTGACATCAGAGAATTTTCTCGGCGAGCTTTTGTCGCTTATCAATAAAGAAAAAATAAGTCCCGAGAGCAGAGTGCTTTTTGTCGATGACGGAAGTACGGACGGCACTTGGCGGCTCATAAAAAAGCTGTCAGAACAGGACGAACACTTCTGCGGAATAAGCCTCAGCCGCAACTGCGGACATCAGAACGCGCTATTTGCTGGACTTATGGAAGCGCGTGAGCACTGCGACATTACAATTTCCATAGATTGCGACGGGCAGGACGATATTTCTGCCGCAGAAAAAATGGTCGATGAATATCTGAGCGGCTCGGAGGTCGTTTACGGCGTGAGAAGCAGCCGTAACAGCGACACTTTTTTCAAGCGTTTCACCGCCGAAAGCTTTTACAGGCTGCTTGAAACTATGGGCGCAGAGGTCGTTTTCAATCACGCCGATTACAGACTTGTTTCGTCAAAGGCGCTTGACGGACTTTCGCTGTTTCAAGAGAAAAATCTCTACCTTCGGGGAATTTTTCCTCTCATCGGCTTCAAAAGCAGCACCGTGGAATATCAGCGTCATGAACGGCTCGCAGGGAAAACACATTATCCCCTGCGGAAAATGGCGGCGCTCGCAGTTGACGGCGTGACAAGCCTCAGCGTAAAACCACTCCGCATCATAACCGTGCTCGGACTTATCATCTCGGTCATAAGCTTCATCGGAACGATATGGGCGTTCGTTATGCACTGCATCGGCTCGACCGTTGACGGCTGGGCGAGCGTGACCTGCATCGTCTGCTTTCTCGGAGGTATCCAGCTCGTGAGCCTTGGCGTTATCGGTGAATATATCGGAAAAATTTATATGGAGGTCAAGGATCGTCCGCGCTACATAATCTCCGAACGGACGAACGAAAAAACGACTATACACAAATAGCAAACGGCAGCTGCCCGAACTTGGACAGCTGCCGTTTCTTTATAAAGGGGTTCTCTAAAAACCGGAACACGAGCAAATTTTCGTTGGGACTTTGCGCAGCTTCAAGGCAGCGAAACGCAGTAAATACTTGATGTATTTCAAGTTTCGCTAACGCGGAAGATGCGCAAAGTCGTAGAAAATTTGCCGTGAGGGAGGCTTTTAGAGGTTCCCTTTAGTGTATAAGCGCCGCAAATGATTGGTAGATTTTTGAGCTTTCGATAGCCGCTTTCGGCGGATTTTTGATGAATGTTATCCTGTCGCTCCATATTTCGTATGTAATAAATCCAAGCTCGGTGAAAATATCGACCGCAATTCTTAATTTGCAGTAGGAGATAACATTTTCGTCCAGCTGTCCGAAAAGCTCATCGGACGAAATAACGCCGAACTTTGCGATAGTTTTGTATATAAGTATAAGCTCATCTCTCGTTGGCAGTGCACGTTTCGCAAGTGTGGGGTCGATGCCCTCGCCGCGCTTGAACTGCTCATAAGCCGCCTTTGCGTTGAAGTATCTGAGCTGTGAAACGCTGCTGCTCCGCATATCGGAAATGCGCATGCTGACGCTCGTTCTTCCGTTGAAAACGTTGATACTGAAAGAAGCGAGCAGGTCAAGCGTGTCGCCTTTTCTGTAAAGTATATCTTCCGCCTTTGTGCCGAAAAGCAAGCCCTCAAGCATCGTTCCGCCGTAATTAAGGCGAAGCTTTGTGTGAACTCCTCCCGAAAGGGGAACAATATCCGTAAGAACGGCTTTTCGTATAAGAAATATCGGCTGACGGCTGCCCTCGCCGAACGGTTCAAGTGAAGAAAGCGAGCTTATCGCATCGAGTGTAAGTTCATTCGGAAGTATCACCTTATCCGCACGGATAGTTAAAACGGGCGGAGCAGGGTAGTGTTCGGCGGCGAATTTCTGCATAGCCTCTTTGAAGCTTCCGATGTTTTCTTTGAGAAGTGAGAACCCTCCCGCACCGACGTGACCGCCGAATTTCGTAAGATGATCTCCGCAGGCGGCAAGAGCTTCGTATATCGAAAAGCCCTCGACCGAACGCGCAGAACCTCTCGCTTCATCGCCGTCGTCCGAAAGCAGGAAAACGGGTTTTCCGAAGCGCTCGACAAGCCGAGCCGCAACGATGCCGATAACGCCGTGATGCCAGCCCTCGCCGTATATCACAAGCACTCTGTCATATAAAATTTCGGGCGAAGCGGAAATGCTTTCCTCAATCGAAGCAAGTATCTGCTCCTCGGCGGCTTTTCTCTCGCTGTTCAGGCGGTCAAGCTGTTCCGCAAGCTCCTCGGCACGCTGTTCATCGTCCGTCAGAAAAAGCTCCACAGCGTCCGATGCCGAGCCGAAGCGTCCCGAGGCGTTTATCCTTGGAATTATAGAAAATGAAACATCGACCGATGAAAGCCTGTCCTTGACACCTGCCTTTTTCATAAGCGCCTGCAAGCCGAGATTTTCCGTGTTTTTCAGATAGTGCAGACCGCTTTCGACAATGAAACGGTTCTCACCCGTGAGCGGAACAACATCTGCAATTGTCGCAAGAGCCGCAAAATCGGAGAACTGTTCAAGCGCCGCACTGTAATCTCCGCCGTCCATCGCCGCAATGAGCTTCAGCGCAACGGCACAGCCGCAAAGATCCTTGTAGAGCGAGGTGCAGTCGGTTCTGTGAGGGTCAACGACCGCAAGCGCATCGGGGAGGCTTTCTCCCGGCTGGTGGTGGTCGGTGACAACGACTTTCATTCCGAGTTCGTTCGCAAGCTTTACTTCGCTTATGGCGGAAATTCCGTTATCAACCGTCACGATAAGCTGAACGCCGTCATCGGCAAGCTCACGTATGCCCTTTTCGCACAAGCCATAGCCGTCCGAGCGCATATTGATGTAGTATCTGACATTTGCGCCAAGACATTCAAGATAAGAATATAAAATGGTGGTCGCCGTGATGCCGTCACAGTCATAATCGCCGTAAACACATATATATTCGCCGCTGTCGACAGCTTCAAGCACTGCATCTGCCGCAGCCCTCATATCCTTTGTGAGGAATGGGTCGGAGAGCGCAGGCAGGCTGTTGTCTTTCCTGAAATTGAAAAAGTCACACGCTTTTTGTACGCTGTTTATCCCTCTCGATACAAGTACAGACGAGCAGAGCGGGGAAAGTCCGCATTGTTTTGCAAGTTCCGCCGAAGCCGAGTCATCGGGTTTGCCTATGATCCATTTTTTCATAAATCTTATCCCTTTTTATCTGAAAATAATTATCTTTAATTATACTATATTATTGCAGAATAATCAATAGAAATCTGATTAATTTGCACTTCGGCATAAATTTTTTGCACCAAAACAGCAAAATTATCAAAAATATATGTGGAAAACCTTGTGGAATATGTTCAAAAAGCAGAAATTAATGTTTTTCAGAAAATCTATATCCTATTAAAGAAACTTGTGTTATAATAAAAATTGTTTAGGCAGAATTAAAGTGGAATTAACAAGAAATTTGGGAAGGAAAATGAAAATGTCTGTAATTGATATCGTATCCATTTTCATCAAAGCGATAGGAAGTATCGCACTCTTTATCTACGGTATGACAGTTCTCGGAGGAAGATTGGAAAAGCTTTCCTCGGGAAGAATGGAAAAGGTACTTGAAAAGCTTTCAAACAACGTTTTCAAAAGCGTTATGCTCGGCGCACTCGTTACGGCAGCTGTTCAAAGCTCCGCAGCAACGACAGTTATTGTAGTCGGACTGGTAAACGCAGGTATCCTGCGCCTTTCGTCCGCTATCGGCGTTATAATGGGTGCTAATATCGGTACGACCATCACGGGTCAGATACTCCGACTCGGCGATCTCGAAAATAACAATAACGTCGGTGCGGTGCTCAAGCTGCTTTCGCCGACGACGCTTGCGCCGTTCATTGCGGCGGTCGGACTTATCATTTTTATGCTGTCAAAAAAGGAGGGCGTAAAAACGATAGGCGAGATACTTATCGGCGTGGGTATCCTTTTTACGGGAATGAATTCCCTCACGGACGCTGTAAGCCCGCTCTCGGAGCTTCAGGCATTCCGTGACCTGTTCGCAACGCTCAAAAATCCTATCCTCGGTATCATAGTCGGCGCAGTCGTTACGATACTCCTGCAAAGCTCGTCCGCATCGGTCGGAATTTTGCAGACTATCTCCACAACGGGCGTTCTGACGTTCTCGGCTGCTTTCCCGATAATAATGGGACAGAACATCGGTACCTGCGTAACTCCGATCATTTCCGCTGTCGGCGCAGGCAAGAACGCAAAGCGTGCAGCCGCAGTTCACCTTTATTTCAACATCATCGGTACAATAATGTTCCTGATCGTTGTGTATGCGCTTCAGACTATCGTCGGTCTTCCGTTCTGGGATAAGTCGATAGATATGGGCGGCATCGCAAATTTCCATACATTCTTCAATATCGTTGTAACGATCTGTTTCCTGCCGTTTACGCACCTGCTTGAAAAGCTTGCTATGATAACCATTCGTGACAAAAAGACGGAGGACGGCACTCCCGTTTCCGAGTTCACCGCTCCTGCGCTTGAGGACAGACTTCTCGTTTCTCCCTCGCTCGCAGTTCAGCAGGCTTCAAATACCGCTCTTGCAATGGGTAATCTTGCGTTCTACAATTTTGAGAATATGAGGGGACTTTTCACGGGCAATTATGATGAAAAGCTCATCGCTTCGCTCAAAGACAACGAAGAAAACATCGACCGTATGGAGGATAGGCTCAACGCTTACCTCGTAAAGATAAACGAATGTGAGCTTACCGACTTCGAGAACCGCCGTGTTACCGAGCTTCTCCATTTAAGCTCCGAATTTGAACGTATCGGCGACTATACGATGAACCTTATCGAGGACGCAGAAAAGCTTCACGAAAATTCGGTAACTTTCTCACCCGAAGCTATCCGTGAGCTTGACGTTATCTCCCGTGCCTGCGAGGAGATCATCGGCATGGCAATACGCTGCGTGGAGCTTAATGATGCTGCTCTTGCCGCAAAGGTCGAACCGCTTGAAGAAACTATCGATTACCTCAATGAAACGCTCAAAGCACGTCATATTGAGCGCCTTAAAGAGGGTAAGTGTGTTGTTGAAAGCGGCGTGAACTTCCTCGACCTGCTTATCAACCTTGAAAGAATTTCCGACCATTGTTCAAATATCGCAGTCTATGTTATCGGCTCGCAGAAGAACAATACCGTCATCAACCGTCACGAATTCATTCAGAATGCACACGCCGCAAAGGACGAAGCTTATGTTCACCTTGAAGAAGAGTTTATGACAAAATATGCGATCTGACACTTCGGCTGCTCGGAACAAAGAGCAGCCGAATTTTTTCCTTTACAAACGGGAAAAAATATGCTATAATCAGTTGAAGAAAAGGAGTGTTTTTGTGTCATATAATCAGGATAATATCAGAAATTTTTGCATTATTGCTCATATAGATCACGGCAAATCAACGCTTGCCGACCGAATTCTCGAGCTGACTTCCTCCGTTGCAAAGCGTGATATGGAAGAGCAGCTCCTCGATAATATGGATATCGAACGTGAGAGAGGTATCACTATCAAGGCACGCGCTGTCCGCCTCAACTATACCGCAAAGGACGGCAGGGACTATGTTTTCAATCTTATCGATACGCCGGGTCACGTTGACTTCAACTATGAAGTTTCCCGTTCGCTCGTTGCCTGCGAGGGGGCTATCCTTATCGTCGATGCATCGCAGGGAATTGAAGCGCAGACCCTTGCAAATACCTACCTTGCAATAGAAAACGACCTTGAAGTTATGCCTGTTATCAATAAGATAGACCTGCCCTCGGCTGAACCCGAACGTGTTGCGGAGGAAGTTGAGAACGTTATCGGCATACCTGCAATGGACGCTCCGAGAATTTCCGCCAAAATGGGTACGAACGTTGAGGAAGTACTCGAACGTGTCGTTACGGATATCCCTGCACCGAAAGGCGATATAAACGCACCGCTAAAAGCGCTCATCTTTGACTGTTACTACGACAGCTACAAGGGTGTTATAATCTACGTCAGAGTTATCGACGGCGAGGTAAAGATCGGTCAGAGGATCCGTCTTATGGCTACGGGCGCAGAGTTCGATGTTGTCGAAACAGGCTATATGGGCGCTGTCGATCACGTCAATTCGGGTACGCTCAAAGCAGGCGAGGTCGGCTATATCACGGCTTCGATAAAATCTATCGGAGATACAAAGGTCGGCGACACCGTTACCGATGCAGAAAACCCCTGCGAAAACGCACTTCCCGGCTACCGTGAAGTAAACCCGATGGTGTTCAGCGGTATCTATCCTGCCGACGGCGCTAAGTACGGTGACCTCCGTGACGCGCTTGAAAAGCTGCAGCTCAATGACGCATCACTCTCATTCCAGCCCGAAACCTCCGTTGCTCTCGGCTTCGGTTTCCGATGCGGCTTCCTCGGACTTCTTCACATGGAGATAATTCAGGAACGCCTTGAACGTGAGTATAACCTCGACCTTATCACGACTGCGCCCTCGGTCATCTATAAAGTCAACCTCACGAGCGGTGAAACGGTCTATATTGATAACCCTACGAATTACCCCGACCCTGCAAATATCCGGTCGGCGGAAGAGCCTATGGTAAAGGCTTCTATCCTTGCACCGTCCGATTATGTCGGAAATATCATGGAGCTTTGTCAGGAGCGCCGCGGCGTGTTCAAGGATATGAAATACCTCGATGCAACAAGAGTTGAGCTTCACTATGAGCTTCCGCTCAATGAAATAATCTATGACTTCTTCGATGCGCTCAAATCACGCACAAAGGGCTATGCTTCGTTCGATTATGAAATGCTCGGATATGTTCCGTCGAAGCTCGTCAAGCTTGATATTATGCTCAACGGCGATGTTGTCGATGCACTTTCGTTTATCGTTCATGCGGATAATGCATATAAACGTGCGAGAAAGATAGCAGAGCGACTTAAAGACAATATCCCCCGTCAGCTTTTTGAGATCCCTATCCAGGCGGCTGTCGGAGGAAAAGTCATCGCAAGAGAAACCGTCAAGGCTATGCGCAAGGACGTTCTTGCAAAGTGCTACGGCGGCGACATCACACGAAAGAAAAAGCTGCTTGAAAAGCAGAAAGAGGGTAAAAAGCGTATGCGTCAGCTCGGTACTGTCGAAGTTCCGCAGGAGGCGTTTATGGCTGTACTCAAAATGGACGATGAATAATATACTGAACTCTGGGCGGCTCTCGGGTCGCCCTTATTTGTTTTGGAGAAATAAAATGTACAGAGGACTTTATATCCATGTTCCGTTCTGCATAAGAAAATGCCCGTACTGCGACTTCTATTCGGTCACACAAACAAGCCTTGCGGACGATTATACTGTGGCAGTCGTGCGGAATATAAAAGCACAAAACATCAGTGCCGATACTGTCTATTTCGGCGGAGGAACGCCCTCGCTTCTGACAGCGGAACAGATAAGCACGATGCTTTCAGCCGTTTCGGATATCGCACCTAACGCCGAGATAACAATGGAGTGCAACCCGAATTCCGTCAGCGAAAAATACCTCTCGGAAATTTTAGAGGCAGGCGTGAACAGGATATCTTTCGGTGTTCAGTCGCTTTCCGATAAGGAACTGACCGCTCTTGGCAGGCTTCACGATTCCGAAACCGCCGTAAAAGCTATAAAATCCGCCTATAAAGCAGGTTTCCGCAGCATTTCCGCCGACCTTATGCTCGCAACGGCATATCAGACCCCCGAAACGCTCTCTGAAACGATCGAAAAGCTTTGTACACTTCCACTGACCCACGTTTCGGCGTATATGTTAAAGATAGAAGAGGGGACACCTTACGGCAAAAGTGACACAATACGAACTCTTATCCCCGATGAGGACGAAACAGCCGATATGTATCTCGAAGCCGTGCAAAAGCTTGAAGAAAGCGGCTTTGCACAATATGAGATATCCAACTTTGCACATAAAGGCTATGAATCCCGTCACAATCTCAAATATTGGCGGTGCGAGGAATATTTCGGCATAGGTCCGTCAGCACATTCATATATTGACGGCGTAAGGAAAGCCTGTCCTCCGTATGTGGAGGATTTCATCAAAAGCGAATTGCAGACCGAGACCGTCACCGAGAAAAACGGCGGCGAAACGGACGAGAAAATAATGCTCCAACTTCGCTTAACACAAGAGGGAATACAGCTTTCTGCACTTGCGCAGGATAAGCTCCCCATTGTTGAGCAGCTGAAAAAACACGGTCTGCTCCGACAGAACGGCGAGCGGATAATGCTCACTCCGAGCGGCTGCCTTGTTTCAAACGGGATAATCTGCGAGCTGACATAATAAACACAAATAAAACTATAAACAAAGTCGTAAAGTTTTTGAAACATCTGCAGGATTGTAGGCTTGATTTTTCCGAATTTTAAAAGGTGATCAGTATAATACTAATTCTCGATCAACCTATAGACAAACTCTCGGCTATAATAAGTTCATTCTGCGTCAAGCTCCCTTGTCAGGCGACAGCCTGTCTGCGGTCGCTTTTCTTGACTGAACTTATTCTATCTGTCGATTTTGTCTATAGAACGATCGAGAATTAGTATAAAAAGCTGAACGATGTAGTTTCGTTCAGCTTTTTTCGTATAAATAAAAAACGGACAGACTGAAAAGTCTATCCGTTTTTGGCGCGGAACAAGGGATTTGAACCCTCGCGCCGGTTTCCCGACCTACTCCCTTAGCAGGGGAGCCCCTTAACCACTTGGGTAATTCCGCAGGTTATTTAATGGCGGAGAGGGTGGGATTCGAACCCACGGTCCCTTGCGGGATCACTGGTTTTCAAGACCAGCTCCTTAAACCACTCGGACACCTCTCCATAATATTTTTTTGTGCCGAGGTTATCACAGAAATCTATCGTTAATACAGCATTTCCGCAATCGACTTGTTTATTATATCACAACTAAATATATTTGTCAAGCCTTTTTTTGAAATTTAACAGGATTTTTTTCAAGAATATTCCGTCCCCGATATTTCACGGGGACGGAAAAATATTTAACAGTATTTGCGGAGAACGTCAGCCGCTTCATCAAGTACAGCAACGGCTTTGCCAAGGTGGGTCTTTACAACTTCGTTATTGCTGTTTTCGGTCATTTCCTTAGCCTGAGCGAGAGCATCTCTGCTTGCTTCGACCTGAGTCTGATAAAGGCTGTCAAAACGCTTGATGGCATTTTCAGCCATTTTTTTGTATGCACTCTTGAGATCCTTTACGGCATTGGAACGCACATCATCAAAGTTTTCAAGCGCTGTATCGATAATGTTCGTCGTTCTTCTTCTGCCGAGAAGATTCTTGAATGAACTCATCGTTTCGGAGGGGTAGCTGCCGTTTTCGTCAGCGCCTGCGGCGTTTATGACGGACTGGCTGACGAGTACGAAGCTGTCGGATAATCCGTTTCCTGCGGTCGCTTCTTCGGCGAGGTTGGCAAGTCCGAGCTTGCGCGCAAGTTCACGTCCCATATTGCTGAGAACTTCGTTGAGCGCCTTTTCGTGTATCTCAATGCACTTTTTGTAAGCCTCACCGACCTTATCAACGAGGAACGAGTAGAAGTGCTTTTCAACATCCTCGGGATTGCCCTGATTTCTTGCTTCGTAAATATCTTCACGAAGCTTGGAGAAGAAGCCGTACATCCACTGCTCTGCCTGCTGCTGCATTTCGGTAACACTGAGAACGATCTTCGGGCGGCGTTCTTCGATTGCCTGTGCGAGCGAGTGACATTCCCGATCGATCTTTTCGGAAAGGTCAACAAGCTTCTGTTTGTCGAGTGCGATCATATCATAGACCATGTGTATTCTTGAAGCCGTATCGTTGAGCATAAGGTTGAGCATGGTTATAACACGCTGTGTGCGGATAAAATCCTTCTGGAGAATTATCTCACGTTTGAGCGACATCTCGAACTTGAGAAATTCATTTTCGTAGAATTCCTGAAGTCCCGTGAGGTCGGGGCGGTTAAGACCTATCTTGCGGCGGTATTCGTCGATGCCGCTCACGCCGTAAACGAAAGCATTCGGGACGATACGTTCGCAGCACTCGCTGACACGGTTGATGATCTTTTCGATATCTCTCATACTGCCCATAGCGTCGATCATATTGACGAGAACGAACAGCTTGCTGAAGCTCATCGGCTGAATATGCGTTGCAAGGAAAACCTGTTCCGATTCGGAGAAAGGGGAGAGCGCAGACGCAACATAAACGATAGCGTCAGCGTTTACAAGGTAGTCCTGAACCTGCTTGTCGAGGCAGTCAAGGTCGGAAAGACCGGGCGTGTCAACAATGCGTATCTCTTTGAGTATCTCTGCATTATCGCGGATATCGATGTATTCAAGGCTATCGGGGAAAGCTCTTGTGAGCTTTTCAAGGCGCTCTCTCTGTAGATCGTCTGCGGTGAGCATAATGCGCTGTCCGTTGGAAAGAACAGCCTCCGCAGTCGGAGTTTCACCGTAGCTTATCGAATTTATGGTAAAGGTTTCGGGGGCAACGTTTACGGGCGCGATGGATTTGCCGAGGATAGCGTTGATGATAGTGCTTTTTCCTCGCTTGAAATCGCCGAGAACAACGAGTGAGAACGGCTCTGTGCGGCGCTTTGTGATAGCTTTGTCCCACTGTTTGAGATTGTCGGTGAATTCTTCGCCGAGAATACGGCAAACGGGCTTGTTGGCGAGAATTTCACGCATATAATTCTGTATTTTTTCAATGTCGGGTTCAACGTCAGCATAAGTCAGAGTATTATTCGTATTTTCGGACATATCAAACACCCGCCTTTCCTGAATCCGAGCCGAGGATTATTTCACAGCGCACTTCAAGCGCCTGCTTGTTGACGGTGTGAAGATCATCACCGCCGATGTCATTTCTCCAGCTGTAAAGCGTTTCGCAGTTGAGAAATTCCATTCCCGCAAAATAGCGGCGTTCGAGATAGTTCGTGCTGCTGTCGAGAGAAATGCTTCGCGCAGGTGTAACGTGGAGCGTTTCATACATTTTTTCAGCCTTATCCTTGTCAAAGACCTGACCTGTGCGGCTGTAAATGTCGTTAAGTCCCTTTTCTCTGAGTGAAACGAAAACGGACGAGAAATCCTGCGGCCTGTCAAGGCAGATGATGCCTGCACGGTCAGCGGTCACACAGGAAAGCGTTAGCCAATCCATCATTACCGATGCAAGCTGCTTTCTGTTGTCGGTGACGGGGTTGACAACTTCACTGTCCATAATTATGCCGAAACTCGGTGCAGCCTGATAGTAGATGCAGTGGTTGTTCTGAATGTGACCGCATTCGCAGCCGATGAGGTATGAAAGCTCATCTTTTGTGCATTTTTCGCACAGACCCGATGTGAGAACGATAACGGGCGAGGTATTTTCAGCGGAGATAGAGTATATCTCCATTTTGTTCGGTGCATTTCTTACGAAGACTTTCGGAACGTCTATCATAAGTCGTTCTGCGCAGGTCTTTGCAATTGCCCATATTTCGGGGTAGCTGCCCTGCGAAACTTCGCTGGCGGTCTTGAATATCTGTTTGAATTTGTTCGGTATCTCGACCGTGACAAGGTTTTTGTAAATTTTGTTCCAGCCTGAATATGTGATGAACTTCTGACGAACGGAAAAATCCGCATCAAAGCCGTAGTCCATTCTTCCGCCGACGATGTGATCCTTTGATTTTCTTGTTCTTGCGGCGAGATAGTTCGTAAAGCTGGTATCTATATCGAGCAGGGGATTCTGCTTTTCGAGTGAATCGAGAACATCGTTCATCGCTTTTATCCTCCATTATATGGTTACTGTCGGGATCTTTTATGATGCCTTTGAAGCATCACGATATCCCGTTTTTTTACTGATATCTAATCATAATGTGTGCAAAAGATCAAGCAAAATCCCGCAGCTGCTGAAAACAGGTTTAAATGGATCTTGCGCCGATTTTTGTCTACACATTCATTGGAGATCAGTATTATTCATCGTTTGTAAGAGCATGATGAAGATTGTATGTTTCCGCAAGCAGAGAACCGGTGTATTCCGCAATGTTCTGAAGCTTGACTTTTTCGTTTTCGGAAACGGTCTTGCGTTCTGCTTTGAGCTGATTGAGGTTGTCAAGCGTTTTCTGTGTATCCTTGAGGATAATTTCGGTCTCGTCCTCGATCTTCTTTTTAAGTCCCTCGAACGATGCGAATACCTGCTGACGAACGGTTTCGGAGAAGTCGCTGGAGATGCGCATTTCGTGGAACTGCTTTGAAACGGAGTTCTTGAAGCTGTTCTTGTATTTGTCTATTCTTTCCTGAACGAGAAGCTTATCAACGGAGAGCTTGCCCGTGAACGTTCCCGCAAGACCTGCGATAGCCATAATGCAGAGTGTAACAGGGCCTGCCGCAGCAATGCCGAGGAAGCCTGCAAGGTATGCGGCAGCATAGAATGTTGCGCAGAAGCCCACGAAGCCCGATGCACCGCCGAGAAGTGCGCCCTTTACGCCTGCCTCACGGAAGCCGACAAAGAGTCCGCCCGTTCCGACAGAACCGATAGCAACGCCGATGATCGAATCAACGATGCCGCCGTTGCGCGAGTGACGCTGAGGAACGGCAAACATCTCCTGAATACGCGCAACCGATGCGAAGAATTCGTCCTCGAATGACTGCAAACGTTCTGCTTCGTCACTCAGAGCGATGTTGATCTCGTTCTGTATCTGCTCACAGATGATCTGAGCCTTGTTTTCGATATTTTCCTTTATCTTTTCGGTAAGCTTTGCATAAACGATCTTCAGCTTGTCACGCTTTAAGTCATCAGCGGACATAGGATAATCGTCGATAACCTGCATTGCGGTTTCTTCTATCTGGCTCCAGTAGCCGTCAAGGATAGGCTTCAAGCCGTCATAAACCTTGTTTGCGGCATCGTTGATGCGGACGAATTCGGCACGTTTCTTTGTTCTGATAGCGTCGATCTCTTCGATAGCGGCGTTGTATTTCTCCATGAATTCATCGGTTTCCATCATGAGTGAATTTTCGCGGAGAACAATGGAGTTGATGATCTCCGAACCGCTGCTGATTATCTTTGTCGCAAGTATCTGGAGGGTGATAGAACCTCTTTCCTGAGTGAGCATACGTTCAAGAGCGGCTTCAAATGTCGGGAAGTTGCTCTCTCTGAGCATTTCTTCGTTGTGAGCCTGCTTTGCAAGAAGTGCTTTCTTTGCATAAACGCCGATTACCTTCGGTTTGCCGATCTTGCGCTTGTAAACGGCGAATTCCTTGGAATCCTCGCCCATAACGGTCTTGGCTTTTTCCATGACGTAAGAGCCGATACGCTTTTCCACCGTTTCAACTATTCTGTCCTCGTCCTCCTTGGAGAACGTGCCAAAGCAGTTTACGGCAAAGATTATCCGTCCCATATCGCTCGTGAGCATTTTCTTTTCAAGGAATTCCTTTTCAAACTGGGAGAAAGGCGAGTTCGCACTGATAACGAAAACGGCCGCGTCGATCTCGGGGAGAATAGAAAGCGTAACGTTCGTCATCTGCTCATCATCGTTAAGACCCGGAGTGTCGATGATGTCAACATTGTTTTTGCAGAAGTCGGTAGCATAGTGAACGGTAGCCTGCTTGACACTCTCCGCACGTTTTTCCGATTCGTAGGAAAGCTTTGTTACATAGTCGGCAAGCTTGTTGATATCAACGGTTTCTTTTTCGCCCGTCTTGTATTCGACCTCGACATAAGGCGTGTCGCTGTATGTAACACGGTTGAGCGTAGCCGTTGCGGGAAGAACGTCCGCAGGAAGGACTTCCTGACCGAGAAGTGCGTTGATGAGCGTGCTTTTTCCACGCTTGAATTCGCCGACGATAGCAACTTCAAAATGCTCCTTGGCGGTCTTTTCAATAGTGTCGGCAATGGATCTTGCGGTGTTGTTCAGTTCCAGCTCTTCACTGAATTCTTTCAGCTGGCAAAGGCAGTCTGTAAGCTCGCCGACTGTTTGTTTAAAAGCCGCATAGCTGCCGTAGTTAATAATATTTTCTCCCATAGCAACCTCCTTGATTCTATATCACGGGAATTTTTGAAAGAACTATTAAGAATATAATGACAGTGTTTAATTATAGATGCAAATTACCCAATAACTAACATTTATTATATCACATTACTATATAAAATGTCAACAATTATTATAAATTTTGCAAAATATTATGGAAAATTAAAAAAAGGTGTGCTATACTTATATATAATTATTCAAAATCGAAAGGAAACAGTGCGAAAAATGAATTTCAGACCATGTATAGATATCCATAACGGCAAGGTCAAGCAGATAGTCGGGGGAAGCCTTGCGGATAAGGGCAATTCCGCCTCGGAAAATTTCGTTTCCGACTGCGGAGCGGATTTTTATGCCCGTCTTTATAAAGAAAAAGGCTTGAAAGGCGGACATATCATAATCCTCAACGCCGCCGGCAGCGAATATTACGAAGCTGACCGAAAGCAGGCTTTTTCCGCTCTGCACGAATATGAGGGCGGTCTGCAGGTCGGCGGAGGAGTAAATGCCGACAACGCCGCCGGGTATATTGAAAACGGAGCTTCGCATATAATAGTCACGTCGTATGTTTTCAAGGACGGAAAGGTGGATTTCGGCAACCTCGATAAGCTTACAAAGGCTGTCGGAAAGGAACATATCGTCCTCGACCTTTCCTGTAGGAAAAAAGACGATGATTACTACGTTGTCACCGACAGGTGGCAGAAATTCACCGATATGAAGCTTTCGTCCGAGGTGTTCGACAGGCTTTCATCATACTGCGACGAATTCCTTGTCCACGCTGTCGATGTCGAGGGCAAGGCAAGGGGAGTAGAGGAAAAGCTTGCGGAAATGCTCGGCGAATGGGGTAAGATAACCCTCACCTACGCAGGCGGCATAGGTTCTTTTGACGATCTTGATACACTGAAAAGGCTCGGCAAGGGTAAGCTCAACTTCACGGTCGGAAGTGCGCTCGATATTTTCGGCGGAACTATGGATTTTGAAAAAGTTGTACAATATCATTGACAAATTTAGCGAATTTTTGTATAATTAATAGGATAAGATTATAAAAAGGAGTGTACAGCCAATGATGATCCAATCCCTCAACGGACCGTGGAGAGTGAACTCCGCCGATGAAAAAATAAAGCTTTCCGTAAACGTACCCGGAACGGTTTACAGCTCGATGCTTGAAAATAAAATGATTGAAGACCCATTTTACCGCCTTAACCAGTATGATGCGCTGAAAATTTCGGATAACGACTTCATTTTTGCTTATGATTTTATCCCCGATGAAGCGATGCTGAAAAACGATCGTATTTTTCTTCGTTTTGACGGCATAGATACAATTGCGGAAGTTTATCTCAACGATACTGCGATAGGCTCTTCCGACAATATGCACAGGACGTATAAATTCGATGTCACCGACTGCATAAGACGGGGAACGAATTCGCTCCGTGTCTATATCCATTCGCCGATAAAATATATCAAGGATAAGAATGACGAGCGTGATCTCTGGGGCGTGGCGTCAACGATGAAAGGCTATCCGCATATCCGAAAGGCACACTATATGTACGGCTGGGACTGGGGTCCGATACTCCCCGATGTCGGAATCTGGCGCGATGTAAGCCTTGTCGGCGAGAAGTACGGCTGTATCAAAGATATCCGCATAAAGCAGGAGCACAAACAAAGCTCGGTGAAGCTTTACATCGACACCGAGATCGAAAACCTCACGGGCGATGACCTCCGTATGGAGTGTGTTGTCACTGACCCCGACGGCGTTAATACTATTATAAAGACAGATCAGCCCAAACAGCATAATTCCGCTGTCTGCGTTATCCTCAACCCAAAGCTCTGGCACGTCAGAGGCTTTGGAAAGCAGTATCTTTACGAAGTCAAGGTAAAGCTTCTCCACAAAGGTGAGGTTATCGACAAAAAGGAGCTTAAAATAGGTCTGCGCACGATAGAGGTTTCACGTCAGAAAGACAATATCGGCGAAGAATTCTGCTTTAAGGTAAACGGAACGAAAATTTTCGCAATGGGCGCAAACTATATCCCCGAGGATAACCTCCTCGGCAGGAGAAGCCGTGAGCGCACGGAAAAGCTTCTCAGGGACTGCGCCGCTGCGAACTACAATATGATAAGAGTATGGGGCGGCGGATTTTACCCCGATGATTACTTCTATGATATCTGCGATGAACTTGGTTTGCTTGTATGGCAGGATATGATGTTCGCCTGCTCGGTCTATGACGGAAACAACCACGAATTCTGCGCAACGGTCGAGCAGGAGCTTATTGACAACGTTCGCCGCATCGATCACCACGCCTGTCTTGCAATGTGGTGCGGAAACAACGAGATCGAATCCGCTTGGCAGTACTGGGGACTTCCCGATGAGCCTGACCTTAAACAAGGCTATCTGAATATGTTCGAGAATATCGCCCCGAAAGTTATCGCACAGTACGATACGGGACATTTCTACTGGCCGTCCTCACCGTCCTCGGGCGGCGGCTTCAATGACAGCGGCGCTAAAAACAAGGGCGATATCCATTACTGGGAAGTATGGCATAGCTTGAAGCCTTTTACAGAGTATAAAAAGTATCTTTTCCGCTTTTGCTCGGAATACGGCTTTGAGTCTATTCCTTGTATGAAAACGGTGCGTTCCTTTGCCGAGGAAAAGGATCTGAACCTTATGTCGCCCGTTATGGAAGCGCATCAGAAATGCGAAGCTGGCAACGAAAAGCTTATGTATTACCTTGCGCAGATGGTGCATTATCCGTACAGCTTTGAGAACCTCGTCTATGCAACACAACTCGTTCAGGCTGACGCTATCCGTCTTAACGTTGAGCAGATGCGCCGCCACAGAGGCATCTGTATGGGTTCGCTCTACTGGCAGGTCAATGACTGCAACCCCGTTATCTCGTGGTCATCGATAGACTATTTCGGCAGGTGGAAAGCTCTCCACTATTACGCAAGAAAATTCTATGCGCCGATAATATGCTCGATAGACGACAGCGACAAGGATAACCTCATACTGAACGTTTCCAACGAAAAAATGACCGAATTCAACGGCCATATCAAGTGGAAAATAAGAAGAAACACCACCGAGATCATTGCCGAGGGCGATTCAGGCGAATTCACAGTTCCGCCGCTTTCCGCAATGAATGTCTGCAATATCACAAAGGAAATGACGGGACTTACCTTAGCCGACCATTTCAACTGCACGCTCGAATACTCGCTTATGTACAAGGACGCAATAATCAGCAGTTCGACATTCCTTTTCGTCCTGCCGAAGCAGTTCGAGTTCCTGCCGCCCGAGATAGAGGTCAGATGTGATACGCTCGGCGATAAATACTGCCTTACATTCAGCTCGCAGGCTTATGCAAAGGGCGTTTATATCGACTTTGATGAGTTCGATGTCGTTTTCGGCGATAACTGGTTCGACATAAACGGTCAGGACGTGAGCATACTGCTCAAAAAGGACGTTCTTCCGCCGTACTTTACACCCGAACTTGTAAAGGAAAAGCTTCGCATAAAATCTTATGCGGATATCGCATTGTCTTAACGGAGTATAATTAATGAACACAGAGTTAAAAGAAGAATTTCTCAGCATCTATAACGAAAATATCAAAAGGGACGGAGCGGATAACTTCCTCAATTATCTGCTCAAGACCGACTTTTTCACCGCCCCTGCAAGCACACGCTTCCACGGCTCGCACGAGGGAGGTCTGCTTGAACACAGCCTTAACGTGTATCATTGCCTTAAAGATTATCTTGAACGTGACAGAACGAAACAGCTTTACAGAATGAATTACAGCGAAGAAACTATCGCTCTCTGCGCGCTTCTCCACGATGTCTGCAAGGTGAATTTCTATAAGACGGACTACCGCAATGCCAAGAATGAACGGGGTGAGTGGGAGAAAGTCCCATATTATACCATTGATGATACGCTCCCTTACGGCCACGGCGAAAAGTCGGTCTACATAATATCGGGCTTTATGCGCCTTACGAGGGAAGAAGCCTTTGCGATAAGGTATCACATGGGCTTCTCGGGGGTAGAGGATAAGAACAGCATCGGAAAAGCTTTTGAAATGTTTCCGCTTGCGTTCGCACTTTCTGTCGCAGATATGGAAGCATCGTATTATCTTGAATCATAAATAAAGGAAAAGGGGTCTTGTAAAATGGCAGATATTGTTGCAGTCGGCGAGATGCTCGTTGACTTTACGCAGAAAGTTTCCGAAACGGGTGAGATAACCTATACGCAGAATGCGGGCGGCTCATCGGCAAATGTCGCAGTTATGGCGGCAAAGCTCGGTGTTCCCACAGGCTTCATCGGAAAAGTCGGAAAGGATATGTTCGGACGCTACCTTAAAAACGTCCTCGATGAAAACAACGTAAACACAAAAGGACTTATCCTCGATGATAAATATTCAACTCCGCTCGCATTCGTAAGCAGGAATGAGAACGGCGAAAGAGAATATTATTTCGTAAGGAACGAAAGCGAGGACGCTTCGCTCACTTATGGCGAAGTGAATAAAAAGCTTATCGATAACTGCAAAATTTTCCACTTCGGTTCAAGACTGCTCACCTCCGAACCGTCACGCTCGGCTGTGATGCTCTGCGCCGAATATGCGAAGAATCAGGGCAAGATAATAAGCTTTGACCCGAAATTCCGCCGCAGTCAGTGGGCATCGCAGGACGAAGCCGTCAGAACCATTCAGAACGTGATGAAGTGCGTTGATATCCTCAAAGTCTCCGAGGATGAGCTTCTCCTCGTTTCGGGCTTTGGGAATATGGCAACAGCTATCGCAAAGCTTATCGGACTTGGCGTAAAGGTTATCTGCATCACGCAGGGCGCAAAGGGCTGTATAGTCGCAACAAAAACGGGCATAAACAACGTCCCCTCGTTCAAAACAGAACTTGTCGATACAATGGGAGCAGGTGACAGCTTCTTTGGAGCGTTCCTTTCCCGTATCGCAAAGTCTTCAAAACCGCTTTCGGCACTCGAAACGGAAGACCTTATCGGAATTTCCGTCTATGCCAATGCCTGCGGCGCACTCAGCGCAAGAAAGCTTGGTGCTATCGCCGCAATGCCGACCGATGAAGAGATAAGAGCGCTTATCGAGCAGAATAAAAAACAGTAATTTTCACTTTTTCATATATTACCATAGTGTAAAATGCCTATTTTTAGGTAAATGCTATTGACAAATCACCGTCATAAGCCTATAATAAATAGGTTGTTGATAAAATGAAAGGAAAACTGTTTTTATGAAGCTTGAATCATTCAAAAGTATATTTTTTAAGGCATTGATGTCGGGATTTATGATCGGTATCGGCGGAACTGTCTACCTTATGTGCGATAATAAGTATATGGGCGGATTTCTGTTCAGCTTCGGACTTTTCACAATAATCCAGCTTGGCTTTGCGCTCTATACGGGTAAGGTCGGATATATCCCCGAAAGAAAGCCAATATATATCCGTGAAGTGCTTATAACCCTACTCGGAAATATTGTCGGAACGGGCGTTACAGCACTTATGATCTCTGCAACAAGAATAGGCGCAAAGGTGCATGAAAACGCAGTTGCCGCTATGGATACCAAAATGAGCGACGGCATCATCAGCAGACTTATCCTCGGATTCTTCTGCGGAACATTGATGTACCTCGCAGTCGAGAACGGAAAGAACTGCCGTATAAAAGGACATGACGTTTCAATGATCTTCGGAACAGCAGTCCCCGTAATGCTCTTTATTTTCTGTGGATTTAACCACTCGATAGCGGATTGCTTCTATTATTTCTCAGCAGGCGCAACAGTAAGCGGCGCACTCTATATCCTCGAAGTAGCAGTGGGAAATGCACTCGGCGGAATGTTTATACCATTTATGAAAAAGCTTTTCGATAAACCCGAAGAATTACAAACACCAACAAAGTAACAAAAATGCGAAGCCAACTAAAGTTTAGGTAATTCTGTAAAGAATTTAGCCTTGTTTCAAAGGCTTGCAGGGGTCAAGGGGACAGAGCCACCTTGTCGCTCTCCGCGGAAGCGACAAGGTGGCTCTGCCCCCTTGAC